>LWDU01000127.1_pt1 | contig 34002 bp, 27 predicted proteins | sample 727161 | NCBI WGS metagenome assembly LWDU01 (sample SAMN04566230, study PRJNA314399) | hydrothermal vent metagenome | isolation source: deep sea hydrothermal plume seawater | place: Mexico: Gulf of California, Guaymas Basin | collected 2004-07-11 | reverse complement strand
TCTTCGCCTCAGACAACGGGCCCCAGATGGACGCCTGGCCGGACGCTGGCTACACCCCCTTTCGGGGCGCCAAGGGCACGACCTTCGAGGGCGGTGTGCGCGTTCCTGGCATCGCCTATTGGAAGGGCATGATCGCGCCAGGCCGGGTCAGTGACGAACTCTTCGACCTGCTTGATCTGTTCGGAACCGCCCTGACCCTTGCTGGCGTGTCGACCGACGCCCTGCCCGATGACCGCTATTACGATTTCATCGATCAGACCTCATTCCTGCTGCACGACAACGGCCGATCCCAACGGGAAGCGGTCTACTTCTGGTGGGGCACTGAACTGATGGCCTGCCGCATGCGACAGTTCAAGGCTCATGTCAAAGTAGTCATACCACAAGCGACCCACAAGTACATAGACCTCGCGACTGTCACGGATGTCGGACTTGCCCCCTGGTTATTCGATCTCTATCTCGACCCCAAAGAGGAAATGACCGTCGGACACCGACTGAGTCCCTGGCTTGCAACCGTCGCCAGCAAACTGAAAGCGCACGGTGGCACATTCAGGAAGTACCCACCGAAGAACATTGGTCTTTAGTCCAGCCTCTTCTTGAACGACGCCCCCATGCGAGCTCTGATCCTACCCCCTTGGCGCTTACGGTCCTGAGCGGTGTACACGGTCAGGCGCCCGCTGCGCGGCCCAATCTATTCGTCATCATGGCTGGCGACATGGGGTTCAGCGGCATCGGCTGCTTTGGTGGTGAGATCTCGACATCCCCCTCGACGGCCTTGCTGCCAACGGGGTACGCCTCACCCAGTGCTACAACACCGGCCGCTGTTGTCCGACGCGCGCCGCGCTGCTGAAGGGACGCTACGCACAACGGGCCGGCGTGGGCTGGATGACCTTGGAGAAGAGGCGGTTCAACGGGCTCCCTCCACCCTCGGCACCACGCTCCGGGCCTGTCGTGGCTCCGAACGCCTTGCCGCACTCCTTGCAGCGGTAGCGGCGTCGCCTTCCCCACATCACCTTTTGGGAGCCGTGCAGTGCGATCTTGCCTTGGTCTCGCTTGCCGTGAAGCTCGCAGTGTTCGTTCGGGCTGGAAACGGCGGCCCTCGAGCTCCTCCTAACTAGAAGGGAAACTCCATGCATCCGATGTCCGTTATGGGAGCCGCACCTGCCCCCGTGTCGACGGTCGCGGGGTCGTTGGTAAAGCGAGGGTAACTCCCCAGATCCAGGGGAGTGGGCTCTAGGAGCGAGCCGTCCGCATCCAGGTCATGCAAGTCCAGGGTCACGCGGCTGTTGTCGCCAGCGTCGATACAGGGAGAAGCTGCCCTCAGCGTGAAGCGTCCGAGGCGAGGGTCCTGGAACAACGGAGCCTGATCGATATTCCCGTTCCCGTACCATCCACCTTCGATGTCAGAGTAGTCGACGGAGTAGTGCGTGAATTCCCCGCCCAGCTGCGGCTCCTGTGCAGCGCTGTTTCCCCAGACGATCGAATTGCGCAAACGTGCATCAGCCATCTGCGTGAAGCCCGGGGGAGTGCCGACCCCACCCCCCGCTTCCTGAGCTTCATTCCCAAAGATCGTGCAGCCACTGAGGTTGACCTGCCCCGGTGTGTTCGTGACCCCACCGGTGGACAGGAACACAGCCCCCCCAGACTTCCTGGCCTTGTTGCCGTAGAACAGGCAGTTCTGAAAGGTCGGACGCGGAGTGCCATCAAGGTACTCGAGGCTCTGACTCAGAAAGACAGCGCCCCCTGATAGGCCTGCTAGATTACTGACGAAGATGCAGTTGCTCGCGTAGAGATCAAAGGCCACCCGCATAGCCCCTCCACTTCGGGTCGAAGAATTCCCCTCGAAGATGGACCGGCTCAAGTAGACAACTCCCGAACTTGAGTTGAGTGCGCCTCCCTTCTCGGCGTGATTGTTGATGAAGGTGCAGTTGCGGATTTGCTTGATTCCGAGCATCGAGTAGATAGCGCCACCGCGTCCAGCGATGCCATCTCCGGAAGCATGGCCGTTTCGAAGCTGGAAGCCATCAACGGTGTGATAGGCGCCGTTCCCCTCCAGTCGAAGCACGTGATAGGCATTGTCAGTGCGTCTCCCAAGCACTCCAATGTCAGCGTCCAGAATCGTCCCGCGAAAGAGCTCAACGCGCGCGCTGAGCGTCAGTTCCGTACCGTCGAAACCACCGTATAGATTCACTCCTCCCGGTGGCTGAAAGCTCACGGAGCGCGGATCCGCTGCGTCCGTCCTGACTCGCGGCTTGTAGACACCGGCCGCGACCCAGATCTCGTCGCCATCGACAGAAATCTGGATTGCCTGATCAAGGGAGTGAAATGCCGCCCCCCAGGTCATGCCATTTCCGCCTGGCGCAGCTGCTGCATCTACATGCCAAACCGTCTGCGCGGCACCAAGCGAACTCAGAACCCAGTAAGCAATCAAGCTGCAGCCTAGCTCTCGAAGCATCGCTTGAGGATAGGCCCTTTACAGGGCTTCCGCCACCCCCGAAACCACGCTCCAGGCCCTCAACACCCCCAGCCCCCCACGCCTGCCCCCCTCGCGCCCACCAACATCACACCCAATCCCCTTGCTAGACGCTCCTACCAGCCCCGCACTGAGCCGCCCGGCGGGCGCCGGGCATCTCTCCTTACCACGGGGCTTCATCGCGACCGCGTTCTTGATCTTCTCAACAGCCCTCGAACCCGAACTCTTGACGCGGCGGCGCGCGCGGTGGAGATGTTTCGAACACCAGATTTGGCAACTCAAGGTGATCGGGGAGAAAGTGCGAGACTAGGGTGCGCTCCGGCGCTTATCCGCACATCATGGGGCGGGTCAACTTTCCAATGAGAAGGCCCGTTTGGCCCCGACTCGATTCGACCTAACCGCCTGTAAGCAATGCTCACCTTCATCTCTGCCGTTGCGATCGTTCTTGCAATAGGGGCCATTGGCTATTTCTCCTCGAAGCGAACGGAATACCTGGTGCTAGGGCCTCTCTTGCCATCTGAGCGCATGCTCTATCGGGTGCTCGCCAGTTTGTCCATGGTGATGAGCGCTGGTCTGGTCTTCGCCCTCTATCGGGCCTACCTGGTTTCCGTCGAACCACCTGACTTCTACATCTCCACCAATTGGGAGGGATATTTGTTCTTCGTCTTCATGCTTTGGTTGTGCCTGAGCGGGCTGATCTGCTTCGTGGCCACCAACCTCATCATGGGCGGCTACGTGAATTCAGAGCCCTCCAGCAAGCAGGGCTACACCCTCCAACAGCAGGCTTCTCTGGTCGCTGCGCGTGCAGCACACAAGTCAGCCGGCGGCAACCCACTCATCCCCCTGTGCGGCTTCGTAATGTTCTGTTTGCCTTGCCTTATGGGAATCGGCCTCATGCTAAAACGGCATGTGCGGCCTACCGAACGCGGTCTCGCCCACATGGGTTTTTTCGATGTCTACGAGGATGTGCTGCCCTGGGGCGACATCGCCAAGCTTTCCGTGGTGCGAGTCGACGACCCGCGTGCCGGGCCCTATGTACGTTGGAACCTCGTCTGGACCGACGCCGCGGCCTGCGAGGTGATGGCGCTGTCGAATAAAAATATCTGGCGAATGATGCCGCACACCATCAATACGACCGTCGCGCATCACCAGGCGCGCGGCATCGCGGTTGATGACCCGCGGCCCACCAGGGACAAGTTCCTACCCGAACCCTCGGACTGATTTCCTGATCAAACCACCTGTGGACAGGAGACCTCGCGTGGGAGTGCGGCAGCTCGCGAGGGCGCACCCCGGCCAGCACCCAGGTCCTCATGCGGCGCGCGAGGCCGGCTGGCAACCAGTCGGCGTCGAGTCCCCATTGGAATTCCCGTTCTCATCGAGCGCAACGAGGGCTTGGAGGTCTTCAGGAAACTCGCTGCTGTTCATCACGGCGCACCTACGGCACGCCACGGAGATCGCAGTGAGGTCCTTCGAGATCGGGGAGTCGGTGCCCGGGGCAGGGCGCTCACCAGCGAAGAAGCAGGAACTGCCAACGAGCAGCGCGGCTATAGAAAACGAGCTTGTGATGGTGCGTATCCTAGGGGTCTCCAGTTGCAGCCCAAGGGGCCGAAACTCGTCCGGCATCTTTCTTCCCGCGCCGTTTCCATTCGCCCTCGCTCCCCGCCTCGCACCAGATACCTAGAGGCTCAAGGTACGCGAGCAGCTCATCCAGGTCAAGTTGGCCCATGCACGGGTAGGCGCCTGCGGGAAGCCCCGGACCCAGGAGCAGCTTGCGTGCCAGCAGGATCGACGGGCTGCTCGGTGTCGCAGGCCCGTCGTCGTCGGTGACCAGGGCAATGCTGCGCTCGATCGTCGCGCCGTCCTTCGCGCTTGGTCCGCGCACCGTTGCTGCGAGTGCGCCATTCTTCGATCCAAAGCGAAACAGGAGCAGCGAGAGCCTGCGTGCGAGGTCGGCGCAACCATCAAGACGGGGCAGCAAGCACGCTGCGCGCAGCGCGCGCAGGCACGAGAGAGCGCGGTTCATGACGCGCAGCTCGAGCCCCGCGTGGAAACGCACCGTGCGCGCACCGAACACGCGCGGGAAGAGCTCGAGGTCGGGCACCTCGCAGTTGTAGACGTCGCGCGCTCCGACGCTGGGGGGGAGCGAAAAGCGAGTACGGTCGCCCCAGCCCTGGCGCTCCTGCCAGGCGCCGTCGATCCACACGCGCTGCGGCTGACCGAGGTAGCCCAGCACCGCGCCGATCGTCGATGCGCCGCGGGGGTTCTGATTGCCCGGCGCCAGCGCGAGTCGCAGCTCGTCGATGCGCTCGAATTCCGGCAGAAGCTCGGTGATCATGGCGTGTGTCACGGTGGGGACGGAGCTCGCCCCGCTGCCAACCACGAGCCTGCACTTGCGCGCTTCTTCATCGAGCGCGCCGATGCCGCAGACGAACTCACGGCCGTCGGCGAGGTCGAGGTAGTGAACGCCAGCCGCGAGGCAGGCGCGCGCGACCTCGTAGTCATTCCCCTGGAACGGTCCGGCGCAGTGCACCAGCAGGTCCGGCGCGGTCGTGGCAAGTGCGGTCTCAAGCGAACCGCTCTCCGCGAGGTCGCAGCGCAGAAACTCCGCGCCGACGCGCGCTGCGTTCGCGGCGCCGCGCTGCGCGTTGCGTCCGGTCACGACAACGCACAGGCCCTCGGTCCTGGCCAGCGCGGCCGCGACACGCCCTCCGAAGATGCCGCTGCCGCCGAGGACCAGCACCGTCTTCATGCGAAGCGACCTTCGCGTGCCAGCCGCGTGTACGCTCGCGCGCGCAGCGCGAACATGCGCTCGAGGCGCGGCTTGGCGATCAGGCGGTCCGCCAGCACGCCACCCAGCCACCAGGGCAGGGCGACGTCGACCGTGTCGATAATACGCGTGTTCTCCGCGTCCACGGCCTCAAACTCATGCACGTGCTCGAAGCGCCGGAAAAGGCCGCGGATCTGTCGCTCGCCGAAGCGCGCGGGCGGCTCAAACACGTGGTGCTCGAACATGCAGTCGATCGTCATGAACCCCATGCGCTCGCGGATTTCCACGCGCGCGCCGACCTCGATGCTCGCATCTGATCGGACGACTTCCGTCGCCGGCCACTCCGCGATGAGCACGGACAGGTTCTCCGGGTTCGTATGGAACGCGAAGATCGGCTCACGCGCCGCTGCGACGGTGCAAGTGAAGGTCAGCTGCACGCGCTCGTCCTCACGTTCGCAAGCTCTCTAGATGCAGTTCGATCAGCAAGCTCCCTGGCTGGGAGACGATGTCTGCGAGCCTCTCGAGGTTCATGCAAGGCAGGGTGCGCCAGCGCGCGTGCGAGGAAGTGAATCGCCTCCTCGTTGTGGACCAGGGGCGAGCGGTGGGAGATACGCTGCAACGCCTTCAACACGAAGCGGAACCCATCCGGAACGTCCTCGGCCCAGCGCTGCACGACCACCGATTTGGGCGCGCGGCAGAAGGTGTTGTTGATCTCGACCGCGGGCAGCTGCGAAGCGTAGTACGCAAGCATTTCGTCCGGCTTCATGTCCTCCGGATAGAAGGGGCCATTCCACTCCTTGAAGCTGTAGCCACTCGTGCCCGTGTAGAGCTGCATGCTCTGAACGTACAATATTTCGCAGATGTCCTCGGAAGATAGGCGTTTCAAGGGGCCTCCGCCACCCCCGGCACCACGCTCCAGGTTCTCAACACCCCCAGCTCCCTACATACGCGCCGGTGAGTCGCACCCACGCTGGCTCGGGTCCTTGGCACGAGATCGTACTCGAGCGCTAGACCGAAATGTTCGGAACACTAACGGCGTCGAGTTCTCTGGAGGCATCCGACTTGAAGTCGTAGTTTTCCTTGTCCGCAAGTAGCGATCCGCTGATCGAAGGCGCTGTCCCATCCGCACAAGATACGCCTCCCTCTCGCAGAGTCTCTGGTTGAGGCGACCGAAACTCTCCGAATCGATTATGCTCAATCGTGAAGTGGCTGCTCAAGTCCTTATACCGCTCGACATCGCACGCATCTCTTGTCTCGCAAACTGCAAGGGAGACGAGGAAGGCCCCTGCATCCTCTTCGCCTCGCTCCTCTTCTTGCTCTCATCGTGCGCCGAGCAACCAGATGCGATAGACATCAACGGTGATTCCGGTCTCGGCTTCCACCCGTCCATCGTCGCACTCGAGCTGAATCAGAATCGTGTCCGGCCCGGGGGCTCATTCCTCTGCACCTTGCGGTTCTCCAATTCCGGCGATGCTCTGACCGAGAACGACTACCGCGTCTTTCTTCACATCGAGTCTCCGCAGTCGGATTGCCAGGGAATCGCCTTCCAAGAGGATCATGAACCCGCCCCACCCACCAGTTGGTGGCGTCCTGGCGAGATGATCGATCTCGGTGCTCGGGTCATCGAGGTACCTCCGAACCAAGCAGAGGGGGACTACATCCTCCACGCCGGGCTCTTCGACTTGGATGGGGAGCAGCGTGTTCTCGATTCGATCCCGGTGACCATCGTCGTCGATCATGGTGCGCCACTTCTCGAGGACTGGGTCCGCCCCACTCTGTCGAAGGCACACGCGGCGGAGCGCCGTGCGGCTCTTGCCAATCGGCTCGTCGACCAACGGACTCTTGAAACCAAGCATTGGAAGTTCTCTGTTGGCGTCAATCTCGCGGCGTTCCAACTCGAGGATCGCCACACAGGGGTTCTCTGGAGCAGCAACCCGCTCCACGATCGTCTCGGCCTGGTCCACTTGCATCACAAGGGTCACCAGAAAACGATTACTCGGCCGATCGATCACATCGACCTCGTCTCTCTCGATGCCGAGGCCATGCAGATCACGAGTGGAATCGGAGTTCCAGGGTCTGATGCGAAGGTCACGCTCGATCTCTTGGTGACACCCATCGACGAAGGGACGGGTGTGTCGCTCTCCTGGCAAGCCTCGGGAGAAACGGAGTGGACAGTCGACTCAGTGACCCTGCTCGATCAGGCCTTCTCAACGACGGACGCCGACCTTGGATCACTGGTGCTTCCGCTGTGGCTAGGAGAGCTAAGAACGATGGATAAGTTGTTGCCGGAGAAGCGGCGCTACTTCTCCCATGACATCTCGATGCAGATGGCGGGGCTTGTGAAGGATGGAAGCGCACTGCTCTTCAGTTGGACAGACCACTACGCTGCGCTCACCTCTCATGCGGCCATCCACGATCATCCCTTGATCGCCGGAAAATCGGTGCGCAGCGTCTCGCTCAAGCTCCACGCCGAGAGCCCGGTGGTCGAAATATTCCCCATTGGAGCCGGGAACTACGTTGACATAGCTCGCGCCTATCGACCTCTAGCTCAGCGGCGTGGGCACCACGTAACGATGGCACGGAAGCGCGAAAGCGATGAACGAGTCGCCCTCTTGCAGGGCGCTCCTGTCTTTCGGCTCGAGTGTCTGGTTTGCATCCCAAGCGAGGACTCTGCCAACGAATCGGACAACGAGGCGGAGTGCCTTCACACTTTCGAAGGTGTATCCTCCTGTGCCGAGCACTGGCGCGAGGAGCTAGGCATCGACCGAGCTCTGGTCCTGCTCGGAGGTTGGAACTTCCTCGGCTATGACTCTGGGCACCCCACGATTCTTCCCGCCAACGACGAATCCGGCGGAAACAAAGGCCTTGCCGAGTGCTCCAGGAGAGTGCGAGCCCTTGGCTATCTTCTCGGCTTGCATGACAACTACCAAGACATCTATGCCGACTCGCCGTCGTGGAATGCAGACCTGATTGCTGTCGCCGAGGACGGAGAGCCGAGGGCTGGCGGGCTTTGGGCTGGTGGTCAGAGCTGGATGATCTGCACCTCTCTGGCGCTCGCTATCGCCAAAGACAACCTGCCTCGGGTTGCCGAGCTCTTCGCGCCGGATTTCTACTTCCTCGACACAACCCTCACGACTCGCCTCCAAACATGCGCCCATCCCGGTCATCTGATGTCGCCCCTTGAAGATCGCGAGCACCGGACCGCGCTCTTTCGATACACGATGGACATCTTCGGCTTGCTTGGCCTGGAAGGAGCTCGAGAGTGGGCTGTGCCAGATGCCCACTTCTTCGAGGGCATCCTCACTCATCGAACGCATGAAAGGGAATCCAGTGCGATACCTGTCTTCCCCATCGTCTACGGAGATTGTCTCAATCTCCTGACCTTGCAGGCGGATCGACTGGACCCCTGGGATGCTGGTGTCTTCTTGGACCACTTGCTATATGGCGAAATGCCGATGTACACGGTCGGCAAGGGTCTGTACTGGATGGAAGGGGAAAGCGCCCATGATCTCTCCGAGGCAGAGTCTCGGAAACCGGAATTTGTCTTTGCACGCGCGGATCGTGGCTGGGCTCGCGACTTGGGAGCAACGGATCGTCTGATCAAGAACACGTGGGAGGTACTGTCCTACCTCCACCGAGCCATCGGTGATTCGCCGATGACCGATCACCGCTACTTGAAGGACGATCGCAGCGCCGAGACGACCTCCTTTGGAGACGTTCGCGTCACGGTGAACTTCTCGGATGAGATGCTGAACGTCGACGGTGCGATCTTGGGGCGCCATGGCTTCGTCGTTCAGAGCCCTCGGTTCCTCGCGTTTCACGCTCTGAGGATCGGAGGAATCAACTACCCCCGCGGCGCTTGCTTCACGTTACGCAGTCTCGACGGTGAGCCACTGCTTCAATCGCAACGCATTCGGGTCTTCCATGCCTTTGGCGAGGGGGCCGTTCGGTTGCCAAGTGAGATTCTAGTTGTGGAGCGAGAGGCTATTTGGGAGCGGTGAGGGGGGTATCTATTCGCTTCGAACCCACTGCTACATCGTCAGTCCACGAGTAACAGGGTCCCTGTTGAACGGCCCCGGGTTCCTTCTTCAGAGCGCCGTCAACACGCGCATCGCACGGAACCAGGGCCTGTTCTGATCGCGTCCCTGGTCTTGAGCACTCACTGGCCTAACAGCACGCAGACCGAGCAGAAGCGTTTGCCGCGCACAACCTGTGAGCGGCAACCCGGACAGCGAACGAGGCCCATGGCGCAAAACTCAGGGCCGCTTCCAGTCCTTCACATCCTTGAAGGACATCTGGTACATGAGCCAACCGTCCTCTCGCGTCCAGCGCATGCGGAAGGGGAGCGTTCCGGCCTCGGTCAGGAATTTTACCTGCACGACCTCCTCGTCGACCTCGTACACGTACTCGGTAATCGCCGGCCACTCTTCGCCCCAGTCGTAGATCTCGGGAATGCGCTCGAGTTGGCGCGCCCACTTCGCGCGACTCTCGGCGGGCACGAAGGTCGCCATGGTGGTGATGTCCTTTTCGTTCCATGCGACGCCGAGGCGAACGACGACTTCCTCGGGTGAGGAGGGCCGGTTCAGGAGTCCGTATGTGATGACACCGACGAGCACGGCACCGAGGACGGACAGCACGACGTACGGCGGACGCTTGTCGCGTTGGATTCGTTCGCGACTTCGTTGACTCACCGAGCCACCGCTTCCGCGGCTGCGTCGGGCCTCGTGCTCGCCGCGCATACGCCGTGAGAGGAAGAGATCCGGGAAGTCCTCCGCCAGTCGGGAGAGCTTCGCGGCCTTGACCGTGACGTACCAGAAGAACGCCGGGAAGATGGCGCCTGCGACGAGTTGCACCACTAGCAGTCCGCCCTCCGCGTCGGACGTGAAGACATTCAGGACCAGCGTGAGCGTCGCCAGGGATGCCAGGGCCAAGGCCGCGGGGAACGGGCGCTTCGTGAGTTGATTGAGAACCAGGATCAAGAGACCGAGGTCCAAGCCGACCAAGGCGAGGAAGAGCACGGCCAGCCCCATATCGCCGCTGAACGGCGACAAGGCAGCGAACACGAAGAGGACGGCGCCGAGGAATCCGAGGATACGCAGCACGAGCACGACCCGGAGTAAGCCCCGCAAGCCATCGATGCTCTTGCGTGCCGAGCGCATCTGGACACCTGCGTCGACCGACTCCGACTTCTTGCGTTTGGTGACCTGTTCTTCGCCGCCACCAAGGGAGGCTCCGCACACGTCACAGAAGTGATCACCGGGGGCGATGGGAGCGTCGCACTCGGGGCAAGCCCCCTCCGTTTCCTGGTCTTCGTCGGGCACCGAGTCCTCGAACTCGAGAACGGCGTTGCAGACCTTGCAATGCCACGCCTTCTGGTCGTGGGGTACGCGAAAGCGTTTTTGGCAATCCGGGCAGCTAGCGAACAGTGCCATGGATTTCCTGGGTCGTTGGACGGTCTCGATGCGAGAGGAATCAGCAGCGCAAGCATGTCTTTGGGTTAGCGGTCCGCTGATTCTCGAGCGAATGTGCCCCAGGGGACTCGACCAGCTCCGTTCGCATCTGGTCGGCGGAGGATAGGCGTTGCAGAGGGCTTCCTCCACCCCCGGCACCACGCTCCAGGTTCTCAACACCCCCAGCCCCCTTTGCCTTTGCCATGATTGGCGATACCCAGGACAACCCGCCCGTGGCCGCGCGTATCGCCGCTCAGGCCTGGGCCATGCGACCCCACTTCCAGAACAACGTGCGCCGCGGCCACCACTGGTGCTTTGTAGCCATCAACGGCGGCACGCTGGAACTCAAGGCCTGCAACCTTGAAGACGCCACTTCGATGTTCTCAAGATTGTGAAGCCCTGAGACTGGAGCAGCTGAAGGGGCTCAATCAGACCTGCGGCGGCTCGAACCCTTCCCGGTACTCGCGGCGCACGATCGTCCGCGTCGCCTCGGGGTGCCCCTCGAACTCAAGTTTGTCTCGGTTCCAGCGCAATTCCTGCCCCGGGAAGCGTGCGGCCTTGACTCCTAGCAAGGCAGCCTCGGTGATGCGCACTCCGTCGGTGAACGGGGTCCGCAGTTCCGTCTTCACGCCCTGGATGTTGTCCACCCACGCGTGCCAGTGGTTGAGCTCGGGAAACTCCGGCAGGTTCGGCATCTCGAGTCCGGGCGTCATCTTGCCCTCCCGCCAGATCTGGACGTTGCCACCGGCGGTCAGGGAGAGCACGCCGCCCTCGCATACGACCACCGTCATGTTCGAGTCGCCCCAGTCGCCCGCAGGCAGCCCCAGAGAGGCCCGCGACGGCCGTTGGTTGCGGTCGCTGTAGTGGATCGGGAAGTGCTTGCGGGAAAATCGCTCGGAGTCGACCGCGTAGGTGATCGTCGAGCGGCAGGGGTAGGGGTGGAAATGCTCGCCAGCCTCGGGGGAGTGCGTCACGACGGCGATGGGATTCACAAGTTCGTCGTAGCCAAAGAAGATCACGTCCAGGACGTGAACACCCCAGTCGCCCAGGCCGCCCGTGCCAAACTCCCACCAGGAGCGCCAGCGAACTGGAGCCAGGAGTTCACGGAAGGGCTGGTTCTGGCAAGGGCCGAGCCAGAGGTCCCAGTCCAGATGTGTCGGCGGATCAATCGGGTCGCTCAATACGCATTCGAAGTTGAAGTAGCTGCCGAGGCTTGGCGAGCCGGTCCAGGCGTGGGCTTCGATGGCCTTGCCGAGCACACCCGAGCGCAAGATCTCGACCGCCGCACGTCGGCCGGGATAGACCATGCGCTGGTTGCCGGTCTGGGTGACAAGGTGTGGCTTGGCTGCCATGGCGCGCTCGATAAGGAGCAACTCCTCAAGCTGATGTACCAGGGGTTTTTGTCCGTAGACATGTTTGTCGTGGGCCAGGGCCGTGAGCATGATCGGCGCGTGTGTGTGGTCCGGCGTAGAGACTATGACCGCATCGAACTCATCCGCATGATTGGCGAAGGCCTCGCGGTAGTCCTTGCAGGTAAAGGCACCCGGGTGCTCCTCCTTGGCCCTGGCCAGGGAGTTCGCGTCCACGTCGCACAGACCGACAATCTCTACCCCGGAGTGATTGGCGATCTGGTGCCGATCGGTTCCGCCGATGGTGCCAATGACCCCGATGGAGAGCACTCCGATCTTGTCCCCGGCCCGACCCGCGGCGGGACGTGCCATGCCGAAGGTTGCAAAGCCCAGGCCAGCGGCACTGGTGGCAAGGAGAAATTCACGACGGGAACGGTTCGAACTCATGGCGTACGTCTCCAGATCAGGGTTCATGGTGTGACGCACAGCATACCCCGTGGAGCGCCATCCATTGAAATGTCAGCAGCGCCGCGACCCTTATTTTGATGGGCGAGGCAGGCCTCGGCTCGGGAGGCTGGAGGGACGCTGCAGGCTTCCCTTGGACTCAGGGTGAGGGCCTGCGCTCGGACGACAGCAAGTGATACACTGGGCCCGATGGGGAACGTGATCTATCAGCCAATCGTGCTTGCCTCATTGTCGGTCACACTTATTGCTATGGCCCTTGTCTGGTCTATGAGGCAAAAAAAGGGTTCTGAGCGATCTCGCTGGTGGTTCGCGTTCACGACCTTGCCGGGTCTACTGTCGCTCTTGACCTTCTACTCACTTGCGATCCATATGTACTTTGCCCTGGGTGGGTGGCCCGACTTCTACGGCACAGAGGGGCTTACTCCGGAGCTGGTCACGCATGCCGATATCTCCCGATGGCTGTTCAGCAACGCGTTGCTGCTGGGACTCGGCATGCCTGTTGTGCTGGCGTTTTTTGCCGTGGTGCCGCGGCTGCGCTCCAACATGATCTATCCCGCTTTCTGTGGGGCCATTTGTTGGTTGTGCCTGCTCATGACAGCACTCGCGCCGGCGGGGTTCCAGCAATGGTGGTGGGATTGAATGCCGAAGCAGCCTGCCCTTCGGGGTCAACCCAAGGTGGCATCACACTCATGGTGGGCCGTGCGAGTGGCTGCAAAAGTAAAATGGAGCGGCTGACCGCGCACGATAGGCCATAGCCCCATGTTCCGCGCCCTCCCCATCGTGCTGCTCTTTGCCTGCGCCCTCCCCGGCTCAGACCACGGCCCGCGCCGACCACACATCGTCGTGATCCTCGCCGACGACCTCGGCCAGGGAGACCTCGGCTGCTACAACCGAGACTCCAAGATCCCGACGCCGCACATGGACCGCCTGGCGGCTGAGGGCACACGCTTTACCGACGCCCACTCACCGTCCGCTGTCTGCTCGCCGACGCGGTATGGACTCCTCACCGGGCGCTACGCCTGGCGCACGCGCCTCAAGTCAGGCGTCTTGAACGGACGCTCGCGCGCGTTGATCGAGGAGGGCCGCCCCACAATCGCGAGTGTTCTGGGTGAGCGCGGTTACCAATCCCATGTCGTCGGCAAGTGGCACCTCGGACTCGGGGACAAACAGCCGACGGACTATTCGAAGCCCCTCACCCCCGGCCCCCTCGAGGTGGGCTTCGACCACGCCTTCTTGTTCCCGGCCTCCTTGGACATGGAACCCTATGTCTACGTCGTGGATCACGACGCGGTCTCTGCACCCACGGAAGACATCAAGGGGAGCGCACACCGCCGTCAGAAGGGCGGCGGCTTCTGGCGCGAGGGGAAGGCCTCGCCAGGCTGGGACATGCACGCGGTGCTGCCCAAACTCGCGGAGGAGGCCTGCGCCAGGATCACCGCCCACGCCGAACGCTCGGAGGAGGACTCCCTCTTCCTCTACCTTCCGTTGACCGCTCCTCACACGCCCTGGCTCCCCACCGAGGAGTGGTCGGGGAAGACCTCGATCTCGCACTACGGTGACTTCGTCGCGCAGGTCGACGGCGTCGTGGGCCAGGTGATGTCTGCACTCGAGAAGAGCGGGATGGCGGAGAACACGCTCCTCGTCGTGACGAGCGACAACGGCTCGCACTGGCCTGTTTCTGACATCGAGCGCTGGGGCCACGACGCGAACAACGGCCTCCGCGGGCAGAAGGCCGACATCCACGAGGGCGGGCACCGCATCCCCTTCCTTGTCCGCTGGTCGGATCGCGTCCCGTCAGGCGAAGAGAGCGACGAACTCATCTGTCTGACCGACCTCTACGCGACCATCGCCGCGATCACGGGTGGCGTTCCAGAGACCGGTGGGGAGGACTCCTTCGACCTCTCCGCACTTCTCTTGGGAGAACGCGCTGACAAACCTGTCCGTGATCAGATCGTCCACCACTCACTGCGTGGCATGTTCGCTATCCGACAAGGACCGTGGAAGCTCATCATGGAGCGCGGTTCCGGCGGCTTCACGAGGCCCGCAAGCGTGAAACCCAAGGAGGACGAGCCGACTGGACAACTCTACAATCTCAAGAGAGATCCCGCTGAGACCCAGAACGTCTGGGAAGACAATCCAGAGGTCGTTGCCCGCCTGGGAGCTCTCCTCCAAGACCTCAAAGAGAGCGGTCACTCCAAGGCACCCAGGTAGATCGAGAGGATCCAGGTTCTTCGCAATCGCGTCGGAACTGGTGATCGCTGCAATCGGGCGGCGCTCTGAGAGCGCTCCACGTGAAGCGTGGGCGGTGAGAGGGATTCTCCGCGCAGACGGACCTACGCGGATGTCTGGTCCGGATTGCCCTCCAGCACTTCTTTGACCTGCGCGATCAATACCGTTGGCGTAAAGGGTTTCCACAGGACAGGGAGGTCCGCCTCGGCAACCTGTTCGAGAATGCCATCGCTGGAGTAGCCCGTCATCATGAGCACCTTGATGTCTGGGTTCAGGGCGAGCACCTGCGTGACAAGTTGCATCCCGTTCATTTCAGGCATGAGGATGTCAACCAGCATCAGGTCCACCGGCTCATGGCGCACCCTTTCGAGAGCGGCAATCGGCTGACTCTCCAAGTGAACATCGTAGCCCCGCGCCCCCAGCACGCGATCCACGACCTTCAGGATGGCCTCCGAGTCGTCCACGACGAGGATGCGCCCGGTCTCTTTATCCGACTCGTCTGGAGACTCGGTTTCAACCGCGAGTGACAGCGCAGAGTCGCTGCTCGGCAGCCAAAACGAGAATCGAGTTCCACGGCCCAACTCCGTGTCGACAAAAATCCCTCCACCGTGCTCAGCAACCATCCCATAAACCGTAGCAAGCCCAAGCCCCGTTCCTTTTCCGCGTCCCTTGGTCGTGTAGAACGGCTCGAAGGCCTGCTTCAGAACCTCCTTGGACATGCCGACGCCAATGTCGGTTACTGTGCAGGCAACATAGCTGTCCGCAGGGAGCGGAGTTCCCAGACAATCCAGCTTTTCCTCATGGGTTTGAATGGTCTCTAGTTCGATCCCGATCTCCCCACCGTCCGGCATCGCATCTCGTGAGTTCAATACGATGTTGATGAGGATCTGTCGCAGTTGGGCCTCGTCGCCACTGATAAGACAGATGCCTCCCGCCGCGCGCTTGCGCAGCGTGTACTGCTCGCCAACGAGACGACCCAGCATTTGCATCATGTCGTCGACCACGGTCCTGAGGGAAAGGGTGGAAGAATCCACTTCCTGCTTTCGACTGAAAGTAAGGATCTGACCAGTCAAATCAGAGGCGTCGTTGGCCGCCTTCAGAATCTCATTCAGATCGTCGTAGTCAGTGCTGTTGGGTTCTGCAGCGTCCTTGAGTAGGGCCGCGTAGTTGATGATGACGAAAAGCAGGTTATTGAAGTCGTGAGCAATGCCTCCCGCGAGTTGCCCCAAAGTGTCGAGTCTTTGAACTTGTAGCAACTGCTGGCGTAACTCGAGCCTGTCAGTCACGTCTGACAAATTGACAACGATGCCACCTACATACTTGTCGTCAACCATGTTCCGCAAGGTCAAGTCAAGCGTGCGACTGATGCCGTGGCTATCTTGCAAGCGCACCAACTGATGATGGCCGGCATCGGGCCCCCAGCTCTCATCATTGAGTACAGCTCGAAGCGCAGCGGCATCCTCTTCATGGATCCACCCAAGGAAGGACTGTCCGACCAGGCTGGTACCAGCAGCCCCTCGAAATTTCTCAATACCCGGGCTCACATACTGGACACACCCCTTTTGATCGATAACTCCGACCACGTCGCTCGAAGCACCGATAAGTGCCTGGAACCATTTCTTCCCCGTTGTCAGTTTCTCAGCCAACTTCTGAGCATCCACAAGGGCCGCCTGCTTGGTCTCAAGCAGAACCAACATGTCACCCATCGAGTCATGCGGAGGCAGATCGCTGAGGCCCAAACCCAGATCCTGCATCTCCGCGAAATTGGCTATGCGTGGCCCACCCAGAAAGAACAAGACACTTTGGTTGGGATCATGGAGGATCTGTCCGCGCAGAACCAAGCCATCAACGGCGCGGCACTGCATCAAGAACGCGAGCCCGGAGTTCTCAACAAGTGATGAGAATTCGAACGGGATCGCCGGTCGCTGAAGGGTGAGCCAATCACTCGCCGGGCTGCCGGGGGTCATGCCCTCGTTCAGGGATTGCAGACCGAGCCCGACATCCACCAAGGACATGTCCTCACCGAGCACAAAGTGGAAGGGAAAGGCCGCTCGAAGCAGATCCCTAGTGAGGGCATATTCCAACGGGGGTCACGCAGGGCTGGCCGCCATCCCATACCGCACGAGGAATTCCGCAGGAGTCCCGGGCCCTCTAGCCGCCTCGATCATGGATACCTCAACTGGTGTCTTGAAGTGCTTCCCCAGCCCCTCGAGCAAGCCAATGACCATGAACTCAAGGCCAACGCGTTCACTCATGTAGGCCACGCGAAGCTCTCCAGGGTCTACCTCCTTGCAGTTGAATGAGGGCGGACACAGCTCCGGGAACGTCATCAGCACGCGAGAGTGGAGCTGGTCGAGGTTCCCAATGAACTCGGGTAGTGTGTTCCCCCCGGCGCGCATCAACTCTGGGTAGCCCTCAGCTGCAGTCTCAAGCACCCAATATTCGCCAAAGGCCCGGAGTATCGCCTCGGGGGACAAGCCGAGGATGGTGCTCCCAGCTTGCACAAGCGAATATGTAATCGCGTCGTCATAGGACTCCATCGAGACGAAGGCCTCCAAGTCGATGCCTGCTTCGCTCTTGATGCGTTCCCAGGCATCCTCACCGAACCCAGCGATTACCATGCCCTGAACTGCCTGATTTACTAATCCGTACACCTTGGTTCTCCTTGCCAATGGTCCTTTTGCCTAGACCCCCGGAACAACTTTCAGGAGGATAGGCGTTTCAACGGGCTTCCGCCACCCCCTGCACCACACTCCAGGCCCTCAACACCCCCAGCTCCCTACGCCTCCCCCCCCTCGCGCGCACCAAAATCGCACCCAATACCCTCGCAGGGCGCTCCGAGAAACATCCAATTCTTCTCCGCCAATTCTGCCCGGGAACTCTCGCGTGCGGCTACCTGGATCCTGCAACCGAAGCTGCCCGGGCGGCCCCATCGGCTCGCCCAAGCAAGGGTCCAAGTCAGGCCCACCCCGTCAATCGAGGTTCAGAGTCAAATTGGCGATTTCCCCAGCGATCACTTCTACCTCGGCCGTTTCGGTGGTGTGGGTATCCCCTCCTTGCCCTCCGGGGCCGCCCATGGGAACCGTGCGCGCCGAAACGCTCCAGTACCCGGGCCGAAGTCCCTGGGCGGTGGTCGCTCCACCTGATCCGGTGAACTCGCGAGCCTGGTCGGGCATGGGGTCCACATCATCCGCGTAGTCGAGCGTCACCAGGCAGTATTCCCCGGGCTCACCGTCGGCGGTCAAAACCGTGATCAGCACTCCACCAGCCTGGACCAGATCCAGGTCCACGTGCCGGCGGGTTTGGTTTGCCGCAACCTTGACCGGCTTGGATTCGGCCTTTTGATATTTGTCGGAGGTGCACTCCACCACCAACTCGACATCCGACAGGACTCCACGCAAGGAGTAGTGCCCGTTGTCATCCGTTCGCGCAGACTCCGCGCCTTCGCCGGTGCTCATGGACACGGCGCCACCGCCGCTGCCATTGGTCACCATGGTCACCACCATGCGAGTGGGCGCAGCGGCCGGGGATGATTCATAGCGTTTGGGTCTCACTTCCACGCCCGCCACAGCGTTGCCGTCCGTGTCCGTAACGCGCCCTTCGAGAATGGCAACGGGCAAGTCATAGCTGGCCTTATTTCTTCCAGCACTCACTCGCAACTCGAATTCCATGGCCATGATGCGATCGGGATGATTGATGGTCACGGTGTAGGTGCCCACCTTGAGTCCTTCCCTGGTGAACTCGCCAGCACCATTCGTGCGGGCTTCGTTGCCGCCTCCAAAGCCCATCATGTGGGACATGGGATTCGGCGATGAGGTCTTTTCCGCGAAGGACACCATCGCCCCCGCCAGGGGTTCGCCGGACTCGCTAACGACGCCCTCGACGTTGCCATCCGCCTTCTTGTGCAGGGTGACGGCCAGCTCAGACCCCTCCGTCACGAAAAGATCTTCGCCCTCGTCCGTCTCTCCTCCTGGCCCTCCGGCAATGATCATCGTATCGCCACTGGACATGAACATGCCCGGGCCGGATTCGCCCGCCAGGGTGAACCGGTGAGTCCCGGGGGAAAGATGTTTGAAGGTCACCTCTCCGTTGTCCTTGGTCTTGCGGCCTCCGTTTCCGCCAATCACGACGGGGGCCGCGTCATCTTCCACCAAATTTTCTCTCACCCGGACGCCTGCGGCAGGCTCCCCGTTCGCGTCGAGTACGGTCACCGTCACCGTACCTCCCTTGGACATGCGCACCACATAACTGGCATCCCCGGTGTTCGGCAAGTCCAAGTCAAGCAACTGCTCCCCGGCGTAGCTCCTGTGGGTCACGGCCAGTTTGCAACGCTTGCCTGGCATGCTGGCCACGGCGGCGATACCGGCGCTATCGGTTTTCGAACGATTCGCTTGTCCACCCAGTATTCGTGAAACTTCAGAGCCAACCCCCTCATCCGAGTCGCTACCGAAGCTGAAGGCCATTCGCCGCTCTCCGCCGGCGACCTGCATCGGCATCTCCGACAACCGCACTCGAGCTCCCTTGATGGGCTTGCCTGTGCTCTCGTCGAGCACCTCCACGGTGATCATGGGAACCGGGTCGAGCCGCAACTCACCGAGGTCCTTGACCACACCGGGCATCAAAACCACATCCTCAAGTGACAGTGGGGAGTAGCCCTCGGCGCTAATGCGCAGATCCGTTTTGGAACTGGAGCCCTGCACGTCCACGCTCTCGATGGTCGTGATCCCGTCCTCGTGCTCGTCCGTGCCTTGCATGCCAAAGCCCGCCGGACGAAACCAGCTGTTCCCGACCGAGGCATTGTAGGCCGTGCAAGCCTGGCCACTGTTGGCGTCCACCACCCGGAAAGTGATGCCCATGGGAGCCCGCAGGGCGAGTTCCACATCCGCATCCCCAGTGCGCGCCTGCACTGTGGATGAATGCGCATTCGAAAACAGGGGCATGCCCTCTTCGCTCTCGATCAATTGCAATCCGTATACGCCTTCGCGCAACCCGAGCAGTTCAAACTGTCCACTGCTGTCAATCGATGCGAAGCGCGTGTTCTCGAAGCGCTCCATCGTGTTGTCGCCACCTTCATCTTCATGGTTGGGCATGGCACGCACCTGATACTCACTGTGCTCGCCCGGCTCCAGTTCGCTAACAATCCCTGCGATGCGAAAGCCATCTTCGAGCACGTAACGCAACCCCGTGAGCGAGTCTCCCGGCCGCTTGACCGTGCCCTCCTCTTCGGAGTCCGGGTGGCCCGCATGGCGGAGTTGCAGGGCAAAGGGTCCCGCTTCCAACTCATCAATTTCGAAGGCCCCACCGGGACCCGTGACCGCCAGGGGTGTCTCGGCGCCCCCCATGGTGCGGATCGTGAACCCGCCGGATTGGACCGCGGTTTTGTAGATGGACACCTTCGGGAGACCCGTGCCGCCCGCGTCCACCACGTGGCCTGAAAGTCGCACCCCTTGTTCGAGAACAAAGTCCTCGAGCGTGCCCACCTGGCCTTCCGACACTTCGCGACTAGCCCTCAATGGAGCAAATCCCTTGCGGCCGACATCGAAGAAAAGTGTTCCCCGTTGATCCGACTTCAACTCAAACCGTCCGGCGTTGTCCGTCAGCACAGCCTCCTGTTCAGGCAGGTCGAAATCATTGCGAATCGTTGCAAACGCTCCCTGCTCCAAGAATCCAGATCGGCTGAGGCGCACATGGGCACCGGCAATGGCGGCTCCCCGTTCATTCACAACGCGCCCTGATAGGCTGGCCTCGGCTTCCTCAGTCACCGGATCTGCTTCCGGAGCTGCTTGAACGACCTCGCTTCGATCGCTCTTTTGAGCCTCGGACGGAGTACTTTTGGGGCTAGCCACTTCCCGAAGGATTCCTCCGGCCTCAGCTTGGGTCGCCGTTTTTTCGACGCCACGATCCAGAGCCAGGGCATCTGCGGGGGCCTCACCCCCGCTGTCCCTGGCAATATAGACGCCAGCAAAGCCCAAAAAAACAACGGTGAGGAGCAGGAGTGCCAGGTTGCGCATGTGGATAAGCCTCGAAAGGAGCAGAAGGTGTGGGGTCGTTCGACGGGTCTCCATACGGATAGGAGCCTGCACCCGTTGGATCACAAGGGGGCGGTTTGACTTTCTCTTTGTCAAAGTCCCAAGAAGAGAACGGTGAAGAGAACTTCATTCGGGCTCACAATCGGTTTGAACTTGGCCCGGTTCCCTGACCAGGCTCATCGAGCCCTCCTCATGCAACTCCCGCCCCACGAGTCCGGAGTATAGGCGTCTCAAAGGGCTTCCGCTATCCCGCGGCACCACGCTCCAGGCCCTCTACACCCCCAGCTCCCTACGCCTCCCCCCCTCGCGCACCAACATCACACCCAATCCCCTCGCTAGACGCTCCTACCAGAACCTAATTGAGCCTCCCGCCGGGCGCCGAGCATCTCTCCCCCACCACGGGGCTTCATCGCGACCGCGTTCTTGCTCTTCTCAACACCCCTCGAACCCAAACTCTTGATGCGGCGGCGCGGGCGGCGGAGATGGCTCGAACACCAGGCTTGGCAACTCAAGGTGATCAAAGGATCTTCGCGAGATTTCGCTTGTCGCTAACGCAGACCTTGCTCTTCGCCTGCAGTTCCGTCTCGAGCACGCTTGAAGCGGTCGCGCGCGCCGGGGCCGAGTAGGGCGAACGCTGATGAAGCCCACAGGAACGTGACTGTGATTCGCCACAGTGGTTGGAATGCCAGCTCAGTCAGCGGGAACGACTGGACGATCGCCGTGGCGACGCAGCCACCGAGCAGGCGTGCCCATTCTCGTCCCGTTCGCAGACCTAGAAACGTGGCGACGCAAAGGACTGCACCCGCAAGTGCCAATGCGCTCAGCGGACTCGTGGTATTTTCGATTCCAACGCCCACGAGAACAGCTGCGCTCAGCAGAAATCCATACATCAGGTACATGACGGGCTCCGCCATGATTTCCGAGCGAGCGGCATCTCGATACCAGCCGGAACGCTTGCGATCCCAGAGTGGTGCTCGTTCTCGGGCTGAGGTGCTTTTGTCGTTCATGGCAAGCAGGTGGTAAGGTCCGCGTCGTCTCCCTCTCCGCACAGTACGGCGGTACCTTCGTTCCCGCAAGTACTCGCCGATTGGGTGTATATTCTCCAAGTGAACACAAATCCCGATTCCACACAAGAGATTCCACACAAGAGCGGCAGAGTACCTGGTACGCTTCTTGGTACGCTTCTTCGCGTCGGCATGCGACCTGGAGAGCTCCGACGGGCTCGAGCTGCGGACCAAGGAGTGGGAGGTCGCGCCGCTAGCGGTGGACCACGTGCGCTCGAGCTTCTTCGAGGACGAGCGCCTCTTCCCCGCTGGGTCGACGCGCTTCGACAGCGCGCCGCTGATGCGCCGCGTTGCCCATGAGTGGCACACACGCGCGTCGCTGACTGCCGAATAAATCCCGGCTTGGCGCGCCGAACTCCACGGGACCACCCGATCTACATGTACATTGCGCGTTTGATGAGACGCACGAGGCTCGCCGTTCTCATCTCCGCGGGGAGTGCACACCAACGGCCCTTGGGTTCGTTGCCGAATACGAGGATACCGGCATGCTGCGTCTTGTCGGCATCGATGATCGGGTCCAGGTCGTAGGCGCCTAGACGGTGGCGGAGGTGCTCAATGTCATCGAAGTCTCCCGTCAGAAATGTCCAACCCGATTCAGCGCCGTGTGCTTTCGCATACTCCTTGAGCACTTCCGGTGTGTCGAAATCCGAGTCGAGCGTGATGGAGTACATGAAGATCTCGCTGCCGAGTTTCTCTCCGAGCGCTTCCTGAACCTTCACGAGGCTCGCGGTTGTGCGTGGTCATATCCCGTCGCACTTCGTGTACATGAAGTTGATCAGGACGCACTTGCCCTCCACCAGGTCGTCGTAGAACTTGACCTTCTCGTTCCGGTGAGTGGTGAGGACTGTGTTGGGCCAGTATCCCACCATCCGCGCAATGGAGTTGGGGGTCTGCCCTTCCCGAAACCTCGCGGCCGCCTCCTGCGCGGCAGGCGAGAGCTCGCGCTTCACGCCGTCGACAGCGGATGACGGTTCTGCTGGTTCCGCCTGTTCATGGGGGGGTGGACTTGTAGGAGGTTGCTTCGCTGGCCCGGCGCACCCAGCCGAGATCACGAGCAACACGCCAAATGTGAAGGTGCGGGGATCTGCCATGGAAACAGCATAAGGCCACAAAGAGAATGCCGAAAGGGCTGTTATGTGAATGGCGCAACCATGGCGCAACCCTCAAAGAAATAGGAGGCTTCAATGCAGCTGCAAGCTAACGCAATTCGAGCTGTTTCGTCGCGCACAGAAATGCCCAGGAAATGAACGGCGACTTCGAATCACATTGCTCGCTTCAAGGTAGCGGTTTCCAAGGAACTCAATAGGATTACGAAGCTCGAACACTCGCCGGTCTTCCGGCGAAAGTCCCACTAGGAGGGGAATATGCTATCACGAAGAGAATTACTTTGGCTTGCGACGCTCGCAACCAGCTCCGGCCTGCTCTCCAAGAAGGGAATGCGAGCGAAGTACCCGACATCATTCTGGGATCATCAGAAGAGTCCGCCGACGACACCCTTCGTTCGGCCCCTGCCCTGCCCACGACCTCCGAACCTCGTGAGTGGGTTCCCGCTGACTGGCTGCGAACCTCCTTTCCCGTTCCCGCCGAACGTGACAAGACACCACAGGATCGTCGAGGAAGAGGTCTCGCTTGAGCTGCACCCCGATCTCCCGCTGACCTCCGTTTGGCGTTATCGGGATATGTCCATTGCTGCACGCGCCCACGGCGACCAGTTCGGACTCTTCATGGCCGGCCCAACGATCATCGCCAAGTGGCTGACCCCGACCGTGGTCCGCATGCGTAATAACCTGCCCAAGAAGCACGTGGGCTTCGGTGTGAACCACACCACAACGCACTACCACGGGGCACACTGCGAAGCGCGCTCGGATGGTTTCCCCGAGCAGGGCATGTCGCCCAATCCGACCTTCGACCCGATCGTCCTGCCCGGCGAGGAGCGCGACTATTGCTATGCGATGCAAGACGTCGGGTTCTCTACCGGCGAGCCTAGCCCCGAAGAGCGTCCCGCGACGCAGTGGTACCACGACCACCTGCTCGACTTCACCGGCGCGAATGTGCAGCGCGGACTGGCGGGCTTCCTGCTCGCCTTCGATGACCTGGACACGGGGGACGAGATGACGGGTCTGCGTCTTCCGAGCCTCCTTCACCCCGGCACCGGCGATGTACCCGGCTTCGACATTCCGCTGGTCTTTGCGGACAGGCTGATCGCTCCGGATGGTTCCCTGGTCTACTTGCCCGAAGACTTCGACGGATTCATCGGCGACAAGCACCTGGTGAACGGTCGCATCGATCCCTTCCTCGAGGTGGAAGCACGCAAGTACCGCCTGCGCATTCTGATTGGCACGAACGCAGCAATGCTGGGGCTCCGGTTGATCAACGCCTCAGGTGAGACCTTCCCGTTCGACGCGATCGCCAACGGAGGCGGGCTCTTCGCCAGCCCCATCCGTGACCTGGACTTTACCGGGGTGCTCGCGCCGGCAATGCGGCTGGACATCATCGTCGATTTCTCGCAGTTCCCCGTCGGTACCAAGCTCTATCTGGAAGACGCCATCAAGCAGGAAGACGGGCGCGGCCCTGACGGCGATTTCGAGGATCCCGATCTCTTCCCCGCCGGCGAAGGCTCGAAGCGGCTGGAATTCCGTGTCGTGCCGGCCACCGGGCCGGACAACAGCCAGGTCCCCAATGTTCTCCGTCCGATCACGCCAATTCCGCAGTCCGAGCTGGATGCCGCGACGCGACGTGAGTTCGAGTTCCATCGTGGAAACGGCGCCTGGAAGATCAATGGCGAGTTCGTCGACATCGACACCCCCTGCGCCACCATTCCGCTCAACACGCCGGAGATTTGGACCCTCAAGAACGGCGGCGGCGGTTGGTGGCACCCGATCCACGTCCATCTGGAGTTCATGCGAATTCTGACCCGCAACGGCAAACAGCCGCCGCTGCGGGAGAGGGACGGCTTCTCCAAGACGGATACGATCAACCTCGGACCGGGCGACGAGGTCGAGGCCTTCTTCAAGTTCAGGGACTTCCCCGGTCCGTGGGTCTTCCACTGCCACAACATCGAGCACGAAGACCACTTCATGATGGTCCGCTTCGATGTGAGCTAGCGCGCGCAAGTGACGAGGGAGTCGGCCCTGGCGGCTGGCCAGGGCCGACTCCACTCTCGATCCGGCGCATGTCCAAAGTAGACATTGCACTGACCTGCAAAAACAGCGCATTGCCAGCGGCGCGAGCGGCGCAGATGGCTCGAACACCAGGCCCGGGGGAAGCCACCAGCATCCCCTCTAATCGGTGCGTTGTATAGCGATCAGCAATCAGCGCTCGCTGTTGGGTCGTGGCATCGGGGCATTTCGCTGTTTTCGCCACTGATCGATGGAGGTGGCGAGCTGCTCGACCAGATCGACCTGCTGGTCGGCGAGATCGTCGAGTTCTGAAGGATCTCGTTCGAGATGGAACAGATATCTGCGCTGGTCTTCGTGGAATTCGAGCATCTTCCATGGACCCCGAACGATGGAGGTGACCGGCGTTGTTCGCCAGGGGCCGTGCAGGCGAGTGTATCCCTCCAGGTAAGCGGGAAAGTGCCATACCAGATCTCGATCCGGGATCGCTGCGCTGCCCTCCAGGAGTTTGATCAGGCTGACACCTTCGAGGGGAACCTCCGCCGGCGCCGGGACATGGGCCATCTCGAGAAGCGTCGGCACCAGATCGGTGAGTTGAATCGGAACATCTTGAACTCTCACAGGAGAGTCGGTGCCCTGGCCCCAGGCGATGAAGGGAACCCTCACCCCCCCCTCGAACAGCATGCCCTTACCGCCACGCAGTGGACCGTTATCGGTGAAGCCTTCATGTCCTCCGTTGTCGCTGGTGAAGATGAGGAGCGTGCGATCGGAACAGCCGGTCTGTTCCAGTGACTCACGGACTCTCTTTACCGACCGGTCGACACTGTCGACCAGGGCTGCATAGCGATGCCGCTTCTTCTTTTCCTGTGGTAATTGCTTGGCCCAGTAAGCGATTTCGTCCGGGGGAGCCTGGACCGGAGTATGAACAGCATAGTGAGAGAGGATCAACAGAAAGGGACGATCGGCATTGGCCTCGATGAACTGTACTGCGTGATCGGTCAGCGCATCTGCCAGAGCGGTGCCCTGCTCTTGCTCCTCGAGATGAGGCAGATTCCAGGGGGCGAGGTGTGTTTTCGGATGGCCCCGTTGATCCCCTGCGATGGAGACATCGAAGCCTTGATCGGCAGGATCCGCTCCCAGGTGCCACTTCCCGATGTGGGCCGATATATAGCCATGGTTGGCCAGCATCTCGGCGATGGTGATCGCTTCCGGTTTCAACTTATGCTCGGTACGCGGCGGTTCGAGGCGGCGGTCCTTCTTCTTGCCACGGGCTGCCGGGCGAACCGTGAAGATCCCGTGACGGGTGACATCTGTTCCTGTCACCAGACACGCCCTGCTCGGAGCACAGTTGGGGCCATTGGAGGCCGCGCGGGTGAAGCGAATGCCATCGGCTGCGAGGGCATCGATGGCGGGTGTTTTCCAGGGGCTTCCCTGGCAGGAAACATCGGCCCAGCCCAGGTCATCGGCGAGGATGATGACAAATGATGGAGCTGCACTCGGATCTGTTTTTTGCAGGTTCGAGCAACCGGTGCAGCCGATAACAGTCAGCAGCATCCAGCGAATCAGTGGGGTCATTCGGCGATTCCTTCCTGTCGGTTCCAGGGGTAGGAGAATTTCATACGCGGAGCCCGATGGCTACATGGAAACGAGAACCTTGCCCGGGAGCAGTTCCCCTGCGAGCCTTCGCTCTGGAGGTCTTGATGAGGAAAAGAAAATACAGTTGATCGTGGATGTTCCGATCCACTGTATTTCGTGCGGAACCATGCTCGTGGAGGAGATCCCCGAGGGAGAGGATCGTTTGCGTGGAGTCTGTCCTCAATGTGGAAAGATACTCTATCGCAATCCCAGGATCGTGGTGGGAACACTGATCGAGAGAGACGATCAGATCCTTCTTTGTCGACGTGCGATCGAACCTGCTCTGGTCTCTGGACCCCGCCGGCAGGATTCCTCGAGATGAACGCATCTCTGGCGGAAGGTGCGGCACGAGAAACGAAGGAGGAAGCTCGGAGGATGGGCGCTTCAAAGGGCTTCCGCCACCCCCGGCACCACGCTCCAGCCCCTCAACGCCCCCAGCTCCCTACGCCTCCCCCCTCGCGCACCAACATCACACCCAATCCCCTCGCTAAACGCTCCTACCAGACTCGAATTGAGCCTCCCGCCGGGCGCCGGGCATCTCTCCCCCACCACCGGGCCTCATCGCGACCGCGTTCTTGATTTTCTCAACACCCCTCGAACCCAAACTCTTGATGCGGCGGCGCGCGGCGGAGATGGCTCGAACACCAGGCTTGGCAACTCAAGGTGATAAAAGGATCTTCGCGATGGCCTCGGCGCTGGTGAGCGCTGCAATCGGGCGGGAACCTCGTTTTGTTTCAGACTTCGCACTGGTCATGGAGGCCTGATCGAAACACAGCTGCCCCCCCCATTCTGACACCACCCGACTCGCGTCGCGTGTTGTCAGAATGGGGGGGCAGCTGTGAGGTTGGCGTTGCGCTGTTGTGGGCGTCCTAATTTCTTTGTTCTCTAGAAAGCCCGAGTATGTCTTATTCGAGCGTCACGGCGACTGCGTTCGAGAGAGTGAAGCCCATGGGGGTAGAGGGGTCTGTGAGCATTGCCTGAAGAATCAGAGTCGTTCCCGGAGGGGTCAACGGATGCGGAATCCAGAGCCTTTCGAAGGAGCCAGAGCCCGGCAGGCCGGGCGTCACATCGAGCACGATCGGTACCACTATGGAGCTACTGGGGACATACGCGGTGCAGTTGCCGATCTGGTTGGAGATCGGCGGACCTCTGTGGATCAGCATGTAGCCTTGACCGTGGGTCGAAGCCTTGGCGATTCGCACATCGAGCACTCTACCCGGCTTGGGGCAACCGTCGATGGACAGCAGTGGAGTGACATCGCCTTCGCCGGGACAGCCGATGCCAAGGTTCTCGATCTGACCACTCGCGTCGCAGGCGACACCGTTCCAATACTCTTCGGCTAGCGAGTAGGAGTCCTCGCCAATCTCCTGGCCAATTTTGCGACCGGGAAGGTCGTCGGCTGGCGGGTGAATGCCACCCCAGATACGCGAGAGGGAGCACTGGTCCGAGGCGTCGTAGTAGGAGGCCCACTGCAAGCGTACATCGACACTCGGTCCGTCCTCAAACACGAGGAACTCGTTCTGTGTGCAGACGTACTCACCCAAGCCGTCGGGGAAGTAGGGAGAGCCAGTCAGCTGGTGCATCACGACCGCAGCCGCGCGGCTGTAGGTGCTATGGCCTGAGATATAGCCAGCAAAGGGCGGCGTCACGAACGAAGGCCGCTGGTAGGGCCACCAGTTCTCCGCAAGAATCCAGCCGACGCCTGCCACGTCGATAAGGGGGTTGGTGATGTAGTTGGGCCCGCGCCACGCGAGGACGGCAATCTTGCCCTCTTCGCCAGCCAGGTGCTCGTGTCTTTGTCCCTGCGCTGTCGTCACAGAGGTCACTTCTTCGATGTATCCGGGCTGCAAATTGATCCCTCTGGGATCGTAGCTGGCCCGCTGCGTATCGGTGCATTGACCTCGATCTGCCAGATAGCGCAGAGCGCTGATCGGTCGCAAGTAGTCATACCATCCCTTGATGCCCCAGGCCGAGATGGCGCAGTCGTGCATGGCGCCGGCCATGGCGAGGTAGGACTTTACACACCACTCAAGGTCGCCGACGATCGGGCCGGTGCCGCCGATTCTCTTGACGAAAGACGGGTGGTCAGCAACATCATTGAGAAGCACGAACCAGTGACCTGGAGGCGTCTCGGAGTCCGGACCGTCAGCCCAGAATTCGGCCAATACGCGCGCGTAGTCCCCGCGCGGTACGACCTGTGCTGGGTAGGGTTGGCCAGTTACGGGATTGGATGTGTAACCCGAGCCCCAGTCGCCCCCGTTGTAGTAGTCATAGAAGCTGGGTAGCTGGGCAACGGCCGCCAGGGGTGCATTTCCGATTGAGGCCGGCGAGGCGTCAATCATGACACCATCCGTGGGATCCAAGTGAGCCGACCAGACCGAGACCATCTCGAAACCACTCTTGTACCAGCCTTGAGCATCACCGAGTTGCGGGGGGGCACCGGGATCCTTGAAGACTTGGTAGGTGAACCCGTTGCGCTCGTTGATAGTCATGTCGTGGTTGGACAATGACCAGTTCAAAACGTCACCCCATTCGGGAGAGAGGAACTCGGGGTACCCGAACGGAATCGGGTTCCCCGATTGATCGATGAAGAAGTCGAGGCTTAGTTCCTGCCAGCGGTTCGGATTGAAGAGCGTGGGGTTGCCCGGTAGAGCCGGCAGCAAAGGTGCGTTGACGGGAGTGTAGAATTGATTCGCGTAGTCATTGGCTTCGTTCGAGTGGTCGTTCAGACCGTAGGCCAGGACGGTTTCCGCGATTCGGTTGCCAATCTCGGCCGGCAGATTACCTACGGTCGAGGTGATTGTGATGTCATAGCCCAATGCACTCATCAAGCTGTCGTACCGCGGGAGCATCAGCGCGGCACCGGGCGAATTGACGAAGCGCTGTTTGAGCACCCTGTAGCAGGCGTAGCTGATCGCTTCGCTGCGCCAAAGGTCGATGTTGTTGGATGTCGTCGCGTGGTCCTCATGAAACAGCACGGGCTGGGCGAGCGGGTCGTAGACTGCCCAAGCGTCCCAAGTCGCAAGCGACACATGATAGAGGTTCCGCGCGTGCACAGTCGGTCGCGCATAGTCGTTGCGAATCGACTCCAGTAATGCTTCGTTCCAATACCGAGCGACGGAATGCTGCGCCATGGCCTGACGTGGTTCAGGACTAGTGCTTGCACTTGCTGCCCAGACTGGAATGACCGTAGACGCCGCGAGGACCATTCCAATTCCAAGCTGCCGACAATGAGAGATGATGTCCGAGAGAAGCATAGCCGATTCGTTGTGAGTCGTTAATTCGAGGATGGTGAGTCGTTAATTCGAGCAGCCGCGCCAGGGGAAGGAGTAGTCAGGAACTGATTGTACCCCACATTTTCAATGTGTGCCCACCAGGCCCAATAGGTCGGAGAGAAGCTGCAGGGGATGGGCGTTTCGAAGGGCTTCCGCCATCCCCGGCACCACGCTCAAGGCCCTCAACACCCCCAGCTCCCTACGCCTCCCCCCCCCCTCGCGCGCACCAACATTACACCCCATCCCCTCGCAGGGCGCTCCTACCAGCCCCTAATTGAGCCTCCCGCCGGAAGATGTAGAGGAAGACTCCACTGCCGAATACCGCGCGCAGAGGATCATGGAGGGCAGGGGATTGTGGAACTGCCGTTCGGACTCGATCTACGGAAAGCGTGCGTTTCTGCGGGATGCGAGAGCCCAGCGCGCAGGACCGAGAGGCGTGACGTGACGGGGGAGGATGCGCTGCAGCTCGCGTACTACTCGGTGCCCGTGACGTACACCGAGCGGATCGAGGGTGATCCGTTCTCCGCGCGCACGAGGATCGCGGTGAGCTGCTGGCCTGCTTCCCGGCCGAGATCTAACATGATCCAACCGCCCGCAAGGAGTTGATCGAAGGCCACCTCGCGCGGCGAGCTGGAACCCGTGCAGTGGATCTCCACGACGAGATTGCGTCTTGGAGCTCCGCCGCGTTTTGTCTGTATTCCCAACGCGGCGCGTTTGCCGAGCAGAATCGGTGCAGCGGGCTCGAAGCGTGACGGCTGGGTCGTTCGCAGGAGCGCCAGCCCGGTCACCGCTCGGCCCACGGGTTGATGAACGAGCGTGGCGCTGTCGATTCGTAAGCGCACCTGCTCCTTGGGGAGGGTCACCAACCTCAGCATTTCAGCGGTCGGTCCTCGCGCAATGATCGGCAGCACGGCATCGAACTCGCCCGGCGGGAGGTCGAGGTTGGTAGTCATTCCGTCGTTGGCGAGCGTCAAGAGCAGCGGGGTATCCAGGACTTCACCGGAGATGTGCAGCGCAACCACGCCATCGCCCGAGTGCGCCAGGACGCCGCGCGGAATGGCGATGATCACTGCTCGCTGCGTCGGCAACGTGCGGAGCTCGCCCTGCCCGACGGGGATCCAGCTCTCGAGCACGCGCTGCAGGGGCAGCTCTCTTTGCGGAGGACAGCCCTGAAACGTGCGCCCGTAGAGCTTCCCGAAGGCTGGGCCGCGCAGCGAGTAGTCGTTGTAGAAGGTGCCGAGAGGGACCTCCCAGAAGAGCCGCTCGAGCTTGGCCTGCTCGTCGGCGTAGGCTCTGAGTATCCAGTCGACCGTACTCATGTACGACTGTGCGGCCTCGGCCCCGTCGAGGATCTCAGCTCCGCAGTAGTGTGACAGCAACTGCCCGAAGTGCTGCTGCTCGGAGAAGCTCGTACCGGCGAGAGCCATGGGAACCAGCGGTGTGGGATGCTCGAACCAGCCCTCGGTTTCGGGCTCGAAGATCAGCTTGGAAAAGCGAGGCTCCCGTAGATCGAGCACCTCGAGGTCGGCACTGGACATGCGGATGCCTGCGCTGAGCAGCAAGCCGAGGCCCTGGCGGTTGGAATCGTCTGGGGGTACGAGTTTCAGCTGTCCAAGGCGGTCGGATTCTCGCTGCAAGAGTCCGGTGAGCCGCGCAGCTTCCCTGGCTGCGATGCGCGCTGCGTGGGGCGTCCAGTGCGCATCCACCTTGTAGTACATCTGCTCGGGATCCGCCGAGCGGTAGGCGGCGCGTAGATCGACGGTCGAGACATTGCGTTCAATCAGCTCTTCGATCAGCAAGTCGTCGACCGCTGGATGGCCCACTGTTCCCCGAGGGAGAAGCTCGCGAGCTACCCACGACTTGCGAGGAATCGGAATGATCGTGAACTCGACGTCATTGCCGAGCAGTCGCCGGTCGAGTGCGACGATGGAATTCGCTACCGATGTTGCCAATAGCTCGTCACTCTGCGGCGAGAGCTTGATTCGGCTCGTCAGGAACATCCAGTGTTGCTTGCCGACGACGATCTTATCGGGCGCCTCATCGAGGTAGGCGTACTTCAGGTACGAGTACCTGGGCAGCATCCAATCCCGCACCTTCGAGTGCATGCGCAGTTCACCGTCGTAGTAGCGCGCCAGCGTCCCATCCCAGAGATTCGCCTTGAGTTTGAGCCTCGCTTGCTCCTGTGCTTCGTTCCCGAACAATCGGACACCCTCGCTGGAGGCCAAGCAATCGACGAGTCCAGTGCCGAACGTCGAGATCAAGAACACGCCGATCACGAACCCGGCGATGATGCGAGCGCAGAGACCAGGCGGTAGGTCCTGGCCGTAGTCGGCTTTGCTGATCATCCAGGAGGGTCGGCGAGGGCGGATACGGCGCAATACGCGGTCGAGGCCCTACCAGCCATGGAATACACAGCCGGCTAGCGCTACGAACAACGTCTTCGGCCCTCTCGGGCATGATGCGGGGAAGACATAGAGGAAGTCTCCACTATCAAACAGCACATGCCTAGGATAGAGGATCTCTTGAGAATAGGAAATCCAGCATCTCGGAGGGGGGGCAAACCTGCGTCGTGTTTGCAGCCCGTTGAACATGCCCGCGGCGATAATCGATAGCCGGTGCTGCGCGCATTCCGATGGCCTCGACAGGCTGCTAGATGGCGCCAACCAGCTTCGCCGTGATGACGACCGTCTTGGAGTCCTTCGGATCGGCCAGGACGATCTTGGCGCTCAGGAACTCGGACGTGCCGAGCTCGCTTTTCCCTCTTCCGCGAACGCCGAGGTCGAGGAAGACTCGCGCGTGAGGCTCGAGGATAGGCGTTTCAAAGGGCCTCCTCCACCCCGCTAGCGCGGTGACCCACGACATACTCGTCTAGAGCTGTCCTGGGACCGCGGTTGGCCAACGATCGAGAGGGCGATCGCTACCGGAATCCGTGCAGCGCCCACTTGAGTCGAGGGCTATTTGCCGTTGCGTGAATCCGCCCAGGTACCCGTTGTTCCAACTGACCTTCAGGCTCCCATCCGCGTTGCGCTGGATCCAACGAGGCAGTGCTTGGGTCGTGTCGAGAACCTGTTGAAGCGAGGCGCGCTCCTTCACGAGCCGCTCAAGCTCGGATGCCCTGGGCGCTGAGCCAGAAAGTACACCTCCTCCAAAGACGATGCGATAGGTGAGCGGCATCCCATCGGCAGCGAAGGTCAGGTAGACCTCGGCCGTTCCGCTTACGTTGTTCTTGAGGTTGCCCCAACGCAGCCACGTTCCGCCATCGGCGGTTTCGACCATCATGAGGACGGGCAATCCAAACCAGCCCCAGCCATCGGCCATGTGGGGGATGGACACTCGCAGGCTCTCGAACTCTCGGTCCAGGCGTAGTGCTTGCTCCAATCCAAAGCGCAAGCCCGGGGACTTTGGGTCCCAGCCGAAGATGTTCACGGTTCGAAGCAGGCGTCCTTGTGCGTCAAACTCCAGGCACACCTTGCGCATATCGAAGGCCATACCGGCCATGAAGCCGCGCTTGGAGCACTCCCACTCAAGCACTTGGCGCTCTCCACTCGCGGGGCTCACATCAGGGGCGCGGCCAAGGGAGGCCGTTGCTTGTGCACGGGTCGTTGACCCCTCCGACAAGCCCCATATTCCATCAAAGTGAAAGGTGGAGCCCTTCTGGGTGGAGCACGAAAACAGAAGGCAGCAAAGGACGAGGGAACTTGTGCGATGCATATCTAGCTAGGCGGTTGAACGGTAGTGCCCGGGTACAGCTGCGGAGTACGGGGCCGGGGACACTTCCACCAAGCCCATCGATCAGTTCGGCGATGGCACCGGACGCAGCGTTGCGCAATGGGCCGGTTCCGCAGCTTCCTCGCGTCACTATTGAGGATAGGCGTTTCAAGGGACTTCCGCCATCTCCGGCACCACGCTCCAGGCCCTCTACACCCCCAGCTCCCTACGCCGGCCCCACTCGCGCGCACCAACATCAGACCCCATCCCCTCGCTAGACGCTCCGAGCCTTCGGCAAGTTTCTGGGACGGCTCCAGGACTCTCCGGGGGTGGAGGGCGATCTGAAGAACCCCCTGGAGGGGGCCTGAGTGAGTCCTTCGAGAGCGTCTACGGCCTGCCCCTTTCCTCCCTCGTCCGAGTTGGGTTCAAGCTCACATTAGGGACG
>LWDU01040387.1_pt1 | contig 34097 bp, 22 predicted proteins | sample 727161 | NCBI WGS metagenome assembly LWDU01 (sample SAMN04566230, study PRJNA314399) | hydrothermal vent metagenome | isolation source: deep sea hydrothermal plume seawater | place: Mexico: Gulf of California, Guaymas Basin | collected 2004-07-11 | reverse complement strand
AATCGTTCTTTGTTTATTGACGATTTCAATCTCTGCACAGACTGTGCAACCCCCCCGAAATCAAACTCGACAAGACACGTCCAGCGGGCAGATTGTGCCCATTCGTCAAGCAGCCATCCCACGTACGGCCGCTTCCAAAGGCAACGGCCCCCGTGGAGTTTCGTCAGCGGCGTTTGCGGCTCCTCGCTGGTTCCCGCTGCCTCCCCAGCATCAAGCGTATCTCGACGAAATTCTCACTTATTGGGAACACCATTGCAAAACGATCAATCGATATGAGTGCGAGTTCCTGCACTTTGTCTATGGTCCCACGCGTGAGAAGAACGGTGGTCGACTGAAAAACGGTGGGTATCCGGCGTTGGAGAAAAACGGCGGGATTATCAAATACATGGCGCCGGACAAGGCACTCTACCGAACAACAAGTGTGTTTGGATACGATTCGACGCTGGCCAAAAAGTACGCCCCAAAAGATGTCGAGAGATTTGGCAACCACTGGATTTGCGACGGCAAGGCCGTTTTCGACTTCGACTACCCACAAAAGAAGCTCTTCGTCGACATATTGCCGCCAGAAGCTCAAGGAAAGGCAATTGATCGCGGCCCGATGCCCTTCCTCTTTCGAGCCAAGAAAGACGACTTGCATCGGCGCTTTTGGATGAGGGTGATTACGCCTGAGCATGCGAAGGACGAGTATTGGATCGAGGCCGTCCCCAAGTTCCAGGGTGATTCCGCGTATTTCCAAATGGCTCATATCATCATCGCGGAAAAGGACTACTTGCCCCAGGCCATCGTCCTATTTGACCCGGCGTATTCGCCGGGCAATCCGAAGAAACAATCGTACATCTTTAACCATCGAAAAACGAATTGGTCGTGGACGGACGCGGCGAAGGGCCTACTTCTCTGGCAGAGAGAATTCTACGAACCAAAAACACCACGCGGCTGGGTACGCGTCGAGCGAAATCAACAGATGCCGCTTCCCGCGAATACGCGTCCGCAGACCGCCGGACGGTCCATCTCCCGTCAACGCACCGGTTCTTCGCAGAATATTGGGGGAATTCGGTAGCCCTTCACACGTTTGGCTTTTGACCTACCACCCTGAAACGGGCGAATCGGCCAGTTCTTGCGTTCGTTTGCCAAGAAGAATTCGTTGCTGGCCGCGGGACGAGACCTATAATTTCTGGTATCAAGCGAATAGGAAAGGGGCGAATGACTCCCCCCAGCCTCACGATGTAACAATGGCAGCCACGATTTCAGATTGGGATTTGGCGGATGAACAGCCGTATCGGCGAGCAATTCGACTATTACCGTCCCGCCTCTGCGGTCGTTTGCTTGCTGTTAACGCTCGTTTTTTGCCTGCCCGCTAGCGGCCAAGAGGCTGAGGCGACAACGACAGAAGCCATCTTGCTTCCGATTCCACTGCCCCTGGATCACGATGCTGATCTGCAGATCATTGGCCAGATCGAACAAGCATTGGATCGTTTTGGTGAGGAAGTTCCCCGACCGATCTTGATCCTCGAGTTTGGCAGCGACTCGGAAACGGCCGGCCTCAGTCGGTACGAGCGTTGTCTGACATTGGCGCGTTTCCTAGTCAGTGACAAACTTCGGCGCGTGCGAACAGTGGCATACGTTAAGGGCAACGTCACGGGACACGCGGTGTTACTTGCGCTAGCTTGTGAAGAAATCATGATGTCCTCACAGGCGGAGTTGGGTGACGCTGGCGGGCATGAAGAATTCGTGGACGCGGCGATGGTCGCCTTCTACCAAGACATCGCAAAACGTCGGCGGACCTTATCGCCGGAAATGGCGTTGTCCATGCTCGACCCGTCCGCTGGCTTCTTTCGTGTCAGCACGATCGGCGGTGAAGAGCGGTACGTCAATGCGAAAGAATTGCAACAGCTTAAGGACGCTAAAGAAACGGTCAACTCACGGACGATTTTCGGATCCGGCCAATTAGCACGTTTTAGCGGCATCGAGTTGCGGCGGCAGTACGGTTATGTCAGTCGTCTGGTGGAAGATCGCGAGCAATTGGAGGCTGCATTGGCCGTTCCAATTACCGATTTTTCTTCGAACCAAGATTTCGACTCGACGCAGATTGCGGCTCGAATCGAGTTGCGTGGCCGAGTGACGGCTGAAAAAGTCAACCGAATTGTGCGGTCGTTGGGAGATCAGCGAAACGATGACATTAAACGCATCGTGATGGTCATTGATAGTCCTGGCGGATCGGCGAAAGACAGCCTCCGCCTGGCTCATGCACTAGCAGCGTACGCAAATGAAGATGACCGTCAGGTCATTGGATTTGTCGATGGTGCCGCACTGGCCGACGCCTCCTGGATTGCTCTTGCCTGTTCTCGCTTGGCCATGCGTACGGAATCGGTGTTGGGTGGACCAGGCGATTGGCATCCGAGCGCGAGGGACTTGAAAGATCTAACTAAGCCGTTGCAGAAACTGGCCAACGAACTTGACATGACCTCGTCATTTCTAACCGCTATGATCGACGAGAACTTCCAACTTTTCGAATACGTGCATCAGACGACCGGCGCGAAAAAGTGGTACGGCGACCTCGAACACCAAGCGTTGGATTCAGCCGAACTCTGGAAACGTGGTGACCGGGTGGAAACAGGAGTTGGGCTCACGACCGAGCGGGCTCGTCAACTTGGCGTTTGTAAGGACGAATTTGCCGGTTTCGATCAACTCAAGCAACGGTACCAACTGCACGATGATCTTGAGATTCTCGAAGAGAACCCGTTTATCGCCCGGCTCGAGTCGTTGGCGACGTCGCCTTGGTTCGTGAGCACGCTGTTGTCCGTTGCATTTTTTGCCATGATCGGTGAGGCATCGGCACCGGGAATTGGCGTTCCAGGTTTTCTCTCTGGACTCGCCTTCTTACTCTTTTTTTGGGCTCAATTTCTCAATGGATCTGCCGGTTGGCTGGAAGTGATCCTATTTGTCGGTGGCTTCGTCGCCATCTTGCTCGAGTTGATTGTGATTCCTGGATTCGGGGTGTTTGGCTTCGGTGGGGGCATCATGATCCTGACATCGATTGTCTTAGCCAGTCAGACCTTCGTATTTCCCCAAAACGCGTATCAAGTTGCTCAAGTGCCTCGGTCAATGTATGGGTTGATTGCTGCATTGGCGAGCACTTTTTTCGGAGCGTTGGTGATGCGGAAATACTTGGCCGACGTCCCCTACCTGCGACGACTGATGCTGCAACCTCTCGAAGCACGCGACGTGCACGAGCTAGAACAACGCGAGGCTATTGTCGATTTTGATCACTTGGCGAATAAGACGGGAATTGCCACCACTCCCTTGCGTCCCGCCGGCAAAGCCAGGTTCGGAGATCAAGTTGTAGACGTCACGTGCGAGAGGGAGTCCATTGACCGAGGTGAATCGCTAAGCGTCGCTTCAATTCAAGGCAATAAAGTGATTGTGCGTCGACTCCACCGTGACTGAAAACTTGCATGCTGTCGTTCGATTCACGCGAACAACGGCCAACTTTTGGAGGATATCGTGAATCCGCTGCTGTGGTCATTTGTGCTGTTGAGTTTGGCTGTGGTCTTCATCGCGTTGGAAGTGTTCTTGCCATCGGGAGGGATGTTGGCTTTCTTGGCGTGTTGTTCCATGATCGCGGCCATCGTTGTCGGATTCATGCACGGTTTCCGACCCGGGATGACGGTTACGTTGGCGACACTTGTCGTGTTACCGCTCAGCGTTGGACTGGCCTTGAAAATCTGGCCAAAAACGCCGATTGGTAAACGCATGGTCTGTGTGCCTCCCGAGGGCGATGAACAGGTCTTGCCCGTCGCCCAGCTGAAACAGCGTGAAACGCTAGTGGGACGTGTCGGCACCGCCACAACCAAAATGCTACCGAGCGGTGAAGTGGAAATCGCCGGCGAGATATTCGACGCTGTGACCGCTGGTATGGCTGTCGAGCCCGGCCAAGTCGTGGAAGTGATCGACGTTCGAGCCAACCGCATTGTTGTCAAACCGACCAGTCGTCAGCTCTCCCCCAACGACGATCCGCTGGAGCAGCCCCTGGAGGATTTTGGATTCGATTCGATCCAGGGTGTTTGAATCAGCAGCCGAATGTGGCTCAGCGACCACGGTTCAATAGGGAATCGGCTTCTCAAGTTCTTCACACGCCGACTCAGTTGACGATGGTCAGCAATCCGAGGATGGCCAACAGCAGCAAGATATTCCGTCCACTCGGCTTCGGTGTCAGATTCTGTGATAATTTGTCTCGTCTGTCGTTGGCTCGACGATCGGCGGAGACATTTAGAATCGCCCAAACGAAAAATGGATCAGTTTAAATGAGTGAAATGTACGACTGCGTCGTGATCGGAGCAGGACACAACGGCCTAGTGACCGCTGCCTACCTGGCTAAAAAGGGAAAACGCGTCTGCGTGCTGGAACGGCGTGACATCCTAGGCGGTTGCACGGTCACCGAGGAGCTTTGGCCTGGATACAAGATCTCCACGGCGTCGTACGTCATTAGCCTGTTCCTTCCGGAGATCATCCGCGAGTTGCGTTTGGCCCAATACGGCTTGAAGATCTTGCCTCGTGACCCATCGTCATTCACACCCCTCTTGGAGGGTCGTTACCTACTGTTGGGAAATGACGAACGAAAAAACCAAGACGAGATCGGGAAGTTCAGCAGCCGCGACGCGGAGGCCTATCCTCGATACGAAGCCTTGTTGGAACAAGTAGCACAAGTTCTCGATCCTCTCCTCAACCGCGCCGCACCGAATCCACTTCCGCTGCCCAAGAGTTGGCGAAAGCAGGGAATGTCATCACGCCTTCGCGACGCCGGCCAACTCTGGGACATGTACCAGACGCTCGGCGAACTCGGCGAACAGCTTCCCGATGCGTTAGAGCTACTCACAGGCGCCGCTAGGCCGATTCTGGAGCGATGGTTTGAATCAGAAGTTTTGCGAGCGACCTTGGCGACCGACGCTGTGATCGGAGCATTTGCATCGATCTCTTCTCCGGGCACCGCCTACGTCTTGCTACATCACGTCATGGGTGAGGCGGGTGGGGCTCGCGGAGTCTGGGGGTACCTCGAGGGTGGCATGGGCGCATTGGCGACAGCACTGGCCGGAGCCTGTGAAGACTTGGGCGTGACTATCCTTCGCGAAGCAGAGGTATCCAAAATCCTTGTCGAAAATGGGCGGACTAGCGGCGTGCTCTTGGCAGACCATCGCGTCATCGAGGCGCCGGTTGTCGCGTCGAGTGTCGACGCACACTGGACGTTTGAACGTTTCATTGACGTCGAACATCTTCCCGAGTCGTTCCGCCGTCAAGTAAATAAGATCGACTATTCATCGGCGTCGGCAAAGGTCAACTTCGCATTGTCTGAGCCACCTAAGTTCACTTGCTGCCCAAGCGATGGAGTCGGATTGCATCACCGAGGTACAATGCATATTTCTCCAACCCTCGACTATATCGAACGCGCCTTCGACGACGCCAAATACGGTGTGCCCAGCGCCGAACCTGTACTCGAGATGACCATGCCGAGCAGTGTCGACCAGACGCTTGCGCCGGATGGTAAGCACGTCATGTCGATGTTCGTTCAATTTGCTCCCTACCAGCTTGCGAACGCATCGTGGGACGATATCAAGGACGACTTTGGGAAGAGATGTATCGACTTGCTAGCACGCTATGCACCTAACGTGCCCGACGCCATCGAACACTATCAGGTTCTGACGCCGTTGGATTTGGAACGCACGTTCCGTTTGACGGGCGGCAACATCATGCAAGGTGCGATGCACTTCCATCAACTATTCTTCATGAGGCCCGTGGCAGGTTGGGCCGACCACCGCAGTCCGGTTCGCGGCGTGTATCTATGTGGAGCCGCCAGCCATCCCGGCGGCGGTGTCATGGGTGCCTGCGGTCGAAACGCGGCCCATGCCATCCTGAAGGATTTTCGCTAGATCCAGGGGTCAATCGGCGGCAAACGCCAATTGGTAACAGTAGTCGAACAGCAACTGCCATTCCAGCAAAGCGACATCACGGCATATCGCTTGCAGCGTTTGATTACTAGCGGCCTTTTGGCAGGCGTCGACGAAAGCAAACGGGTCCCAATCGCCATCCGAGGTGACCGAGCGAGCGAAATCAGCGTGCTGTTCTCGGACAGCGGTCATCAGCGGGACGTAGGTTGGATGAGACCCAACGCGGCGATACCAATACTTGGCGTTTCCGTAGTCGGGCTCACGGCGATGCATGATTCCGTGCCAGAAGGAGCCGGTCGAAGATTGAACATCTTGGCTGATGGTATGCGATTCATCGAGGAAATTGTGAAGCAGCCAAAGTCCAGAAAGACAGCATGTCGCCATTTGCCCGTCGCGAATTTCCCGACCGTTGCCGATGGATGAAACGTCCATCGACCGCAATACGTCGATGACAGACTGGTTGGAACTACCCGGACCCAGAGCTGGCAGCTCAGCATCATTGATCAACTTGCCACATATGGGTCCATAGAGTTCGACAGATGACATTGTCACGACCAATTGTTTTATGGAAGGTAATACACGCCAACACGGACTTTCAAACACATCTGAATTCTCGCAGATCTGACGTCCAACGAGACGGCCAGAACCGTGAATTCCCGATGATGGTACCTGAAAACAAGGATCGTAGCGTAATCGTTGTTGATGTATATGGGTCATCGACACCTCGCCTTATTGCCCTAAGGCCTTAGTGTGAGACTTAGTATCTGCTCGCCCAAAGCAATGAAGAGATGGTGGGTCTGTTGTCCAACTGTGCGGCAAAATTTGTCCGGCAGGCTGCTTGTTCTCCTTTTGAGCTTGCGTGTCGCTTGGTAAACTGTGAACGGGTTTGTAATAGGTTGGCAGCGACGACCGCCTTTTTGCATTCCAGGTTTTGTGAAACGTGACAGGATTTGAGGACTGAGATGGCCGACAGTAGAGACACGGAGATTCAGAAAGACGAGCCGGCGGCGGCTGAGTCAAAACCTGAAGTCGAAACGGGAACAGGTAGCCCTGGAAATGTGTCATCAGCGACACCGCCTGATGTTTCCTCGCCTGAAGTTCCCGAAAGTGTGCCGACGGAAACCGAAACGGCCGCGGAAAATGCACCGTTAGCGACGTCCACGCCCGAGACCACCGCTGGCTCAAGCATCGCAGCGAAGGTCAAGGTTGGCCGGCAGGACGGAGGGCCGGCACCAAAGCGACGCCACCAACCGCGTCCCAACGTTGCCGAAACGCCGACGATCGCACGACGCCCAAACCCTGTTACTCTCCCATCAAAACGGGAAAATTTGGAAGGCGACCTCCAGGCCGAATTCGACGACATCTTCTCGGAATCCTCGATCGACGATCTGATGGACGGTGTGGGAAGCGATGCCAGCTCGACCGCTCCGTTGGAAATCGAGGCACATGTTCAGGGAACAGTCACGCGAGTGGTTGGAGACGATGTTTTCATTGCGCTCGGTGGGCACCACGATGGGGTGGCGTCAAATCGACACTTCAAGACGCCGCCAGGAATTGGTGAGAAGATAGAAGTGGTTGTGGCCCGTTTCAATGCAGAAGACGGTTATTACGAAGTTTCGATACCCGGCGCATCGGTCGTTGTTGGCGATTGGTCCGACATTGAGGAAGGGGCAGTTGTCGAGGCTCGAGTCACAGGATCGAATACGGGCGGTCTCGAATGCGTCGTAGGCAGTGCCAAGGCCTTCATTCCGGCGAGCCAGATTTCGATCTACAGGGTCGAGAATTTCGACGAATTCATTAATCAAAAACTCGTCTGCACGGTGACCGAGGCCAATCCGAATCGCAAGAACTTGGTCCTCAGTCGTCGATCGATTCTAGAACGTGAACAGGAAGAAAAGCGAGCCGAACTGATTGCGTCGATAAAAGTCGGCGACGTCCGTGACGGTATTGTCCGCAGGATTCAAGATTTTGGTGCCTTTGTCGACATTGGTGGCATTGATGGTCTCGTTCATATCAGCCAGTTGAGTTGGGACCGTGTGAACCACCCCAGTGATGTTGTGGAAGAGGGGCAGACGATTCAGGTGAAGGTCGAGAAGATTGACCCGGAGACCGGAAGGATTGGCTTGTCCTATCGAAACCTCCAAGAACATCCTTGGGACAACGTGGAAGAGACGTTCACGGCTGGCAGCGTGCACGCGGGGGTCGTTTCAAAGATTGCCAACTTCGGTGCATTTGTGAAGTTGGCTACCGGTGTTGAAGGACTGGTTCATATATCCGAGTTGGCGCATCATCGTGTCGTTCGAGTGGACACGATCGTAAAGGAAGGACAAGACGTTGAAGTGAAGGTCCTGGATGTCGACCGCGAAAAACAGCGAATGTCCTTATCACTTAAGGCCCTTCAGCAACGGCCAACTGACTCGAAAAAGCGACCCGAGCAAGACGAGGATGTGGTCGCTGAACCACTTCTGCCCAAACACGAAGGACCGCTTAAAGGCGGCGTCGACCATCCGTCGGGTGGCGAACAATTCGGCCTCAAATGGTAAACCGTTCATGAAACATCAACTGCATCGAATTCAAGAGTCCTGTTGCCGCCTCGTTGTGAATCGCGTTATCGCGTGCACGGCTTCCACGATTGTGGTGGTACTAGCCATGCTGTCCGCTGTCGCAGATGATTGGCCTCAGTGGCGTGGTCCGAATCGAGACGGCGTTTGGAATGAAAAGGGTGTGCTGGACGAGTTTCCGGCCGAAGGTCTTGAACCGTTGTGGGTTGCCAAGATTGGATCGGGCTATAGTGGACCGACCGTGGCGGACGGCCGTGTCTTCGTCACCGATCGAGTTCGTCAGCCGAGACAAGTTGAACGCATTCTCTGTTTCGACTTGAAAACAGGAGCAGAGGTTTGGAACACCGCGTACGAATGCACGTACACGGTCAGCTATGAAGCTGGTCCCCGTGCATCCGTAACCGTCGACGGAAACAACGTTTACGCTCTCGGTGCGATGGGACACCTGCACTGTCTGGATGCTGGGACCGGACAGGTCTTGTGGAAAAAGGATCTAGCTGCCGACTTCAATATCGATAAATTGCCCATTTGGGGCATCGCTGGGGCACCGTTGATCTACGACGATCTAGTGATCATTCACTGCGGCGGTCGAAAGGCGTGCATCGTCGCATTGAACAAGAAGAATGGTGACACGAAGTGGACGGCTCTCAGCGATCGCGCCTCGTATACGTCGCCGATCGTGATTCGCCAAGCCGGCCAGGACGTTGTCGTCTGCTGGACCGGCGACAGCGTCTCGGGTCTCCATCCAGAATCTGGAAAAGTGCATTGGCGATATCCGTTTCCCCCAACACGGATGCCGATTGGTATTGCAACTCCCATCATCAAAAACAACCGCATTTATGTCACCTCGTTCTACGATGGAAGTCTGATGCTAAAGTTGTCTGACAGTGCACTGACGGCCGAGTTGGATTGGCAGCGGCAAGGGGCCGATGAGAAACACACGGACGGTCTCCATTCCATCATCAGTACGCCCATTTGGCTCGGCGACCACATTTTCGGTGTTGATAGCTACGGTGAATTGCGTTGTCTGCAGGATTCTGATGGTAAACGGTTGTGGGAAGATCAAACCGCCACGCCACGTGCTCGATGGAGTACGATTCACTTTGTGCAGAATGGTGAGAACACTTGGATGTTCAATGAGCGAGGCGAGCTGCTGATCGGCACGCTGTCCCGCCACGGATTCGTGGAAAAGAGCCGTACGAAACTGATCGATCCGACGACACGGCAATTGCGTCAACGCGGCGGCGTGTGCTGGGCACATCCGGCGTTTGCCGACCGAAAGATTTTTGTTCGTAACGACGGTGAACTTCGCGCGTTTGACCTGAGGAAATAACTCACTTCACTCGCCACAGGATTTCGTCATCGATCGAGAGTTTCTGCTGTACGGCTGCGATTTCTGCTCGAAATCGTTTTGCGTCTTGTGGATAACCGGCGGTGGGTTTGATCGAGGGCAACTGGTGCTGCCAGAAAGAGTTGAATGCCAGCATGGCGGTCTCTCGAGTGTATTTGGCGAACAGTGATGCCAGGGCAGATGGCAGCAGGCGGTCGCCTTTTGCGACGAACTGAATTTGCCGGCGTCGCTCGCTCGGTCCCCAACGGTATTCGCTCTTCTGACGTCCCTCATATCGGACTTCGACGAGTCTCTCGGGGAAAACTGTTTGCAGGGCGGGTAGGTAGTGATTTCGTCCGCCGTGTTTATCACAGTGGATCATCACCATTCCATCTGGCAATGATTCACTGAGCGACTGCACCAAATGAAGCGTCGTATCGGTCAAGACTTCGCCTTTGCTTCCGACTTGCGCGACTCGCCGGTTGAACTCGGGAGTCAGCACGACTCGGACATGGACCGCCGTCAGCGCTGCACCCACTTCGAGAAGACCGGACCGCAATTGTTCGCCCAATGCATCAATTCTCTGTTGTTCGGCGGCTAGCGGTAGGGAGCGATTGAAGTCCTTGTACCAAGGCAGCTCCGCACGTTCCGCCGCGCCGGCAGTTGTCATGTCGTTCCAGTAACTCTGCCAGCTGACCATCGGATCAGGCGAGACTAACGACGTCGCGGCCAATACGTTTTCCTCCAATCGCTGCAGACCCTTACCCGGTTTGTACAAACACTTGGAGTCGGCAAACACGCACCTCGATGGGTCGGATATCCGGTCGGTTACGCAGTGACTCAGCCGGTCGTACAAGGATTCTGAAGTCCAGGATGATTCCGGTACCTTCAGCACTATTCCGGCGATGACCAGAGGTCCCAGATTGGGGCCGTATCCCGCTTCGTCGGTTCCGATAATCCAAGGCACGTGGATAACTCCAGCGGCCGATCGCATTGCCGCCTGGCTAAGCCATCGGGCCTCTCATTTAACGATTGCCGCCATCCCGGAGGAGAAGGTAACGACTCCAAATCCGTCGACCAGAGGTGCTACCGAGGCCATCCCAGTCCACGATTGCACGCCGGTCCGCGGAGCTACTCGAGCAATATTGACGGATGCGCTCGCTCGCTGTTCGGGTGGGGCTAGCTCCTCCCAAGGAATCGCTGCTTCAAAGCCCCACTCGTCCGCCGTTCTCCAATCGTAGACGTACCAACGAGGATTCCAATGGGGGTTGCCATGCATCTCGTCCAATACCCAGCCGCGACAATCGACCGTCAACTCGACGTAGGAACTGAAGTCCCTGTCGATGTCGATGCATATCCGCACTCGGTCCCATTGCGATAGGTTGGAGGTTCGCCGCCGAGGATCCGGTTCCACCGGATATTGATCTTCGGCTGTTTTGCGACAGCGAGCGGCGAGGTAAAGATAGCGATCGTCGTGGGCGATCTTGACCGAAGATGTCCAATCTCGATCATCAGCGAAGGCCGAGCGCAACTCCAGGTTTTCCGCTAACTCCCAGGTGGGTTCGAGCAGTTTGCCATCCAGGTCCGGCGATGATTCGGCCCAACGACTTTGCGCCCGCTTCAACGGTGGTTGGCCACGGCGCTGATCCATCCAAAGTTGATCGCGGGCGACTTTTGCCCACGGGCCGTCGATATCACGGGAAACTAGCAGCCGATGAAAACCGGCAGCCTGTTCGTGCGCGCCTTCCAATCGTTGGGCAGCAGAGAGTGGAAAGCCAACGTACGGATCGGCGATCAAGTCGAGTCGAGTTTTGAGCAGTTGTTCACCCCAACGCAAGGCCTGTTGTCGTCGTTTCGAAAGGTCGGGCGACAGGGAAACCGTGTTTGTAGCAAATTGAACCGCTCGGTCATCTCGGCCCAGGTTGCCGTCGGATCGAGCAAGGGTCTGGGCGTCGTTCAATGGTCGAGCGAAGTCGTTACTTGTCAGGAGCGGATCAACCGCTGAAAAACTGGCATTGCGGACCATCTTTGCATGTTGCACAACCGTCCGCCCTCTGGCAGACCATCCCTGTTCCCCGCTGGCCAAACCACGGATCAACGTGATATTTGCCCACTCGGCATGTGGCGTCCCGCGGTGTTCTTGCACAATCCGTGTCAGAACACCGTTGGCCAATTCGGCATCTCCGGTTTGACGCAGCGCCGCTTCCATTTGCAACAAAACGGCGACACGCGCTTCTGGTGGCAGACCTCGCGTCAACTGATTGAGTTGACCTAGGTTCAAATTGCCTTCGCCAGAGATTAGGTGAGCCAGCACACGCTCGACGTTGCGAACTCGTGAAGCGACGTGCGAGAGTTGTTGCAGGCTAGCGATCCGAGACGGCAGTTTTTTCTTCATCGTCGAGTTCGCAGTCGACGTCAATCCGCTGAACAGCTCCTGTTTTCGTTTTCCCGTCGGAGCGTGATCAACGAGAGGCCTTATGCCGATTCGGTCGGGACTGCTGCGATATCGGTCTTCGAGGAAAAGTCGAGCCTTTGCCGCAGTGCTCGAGACCGATTCACCTAATCTGGAGGAGAGCCGCGCCGTATGAAATCCCTGGTCCGTATCCGAATTTGTGGCGTCGGCTAAAACAAGGCGAGTGATCTTCCAGGGGCTGAGATGGGCTTGTTTAATTTGGCCTAACTGTTCGTCTGCCGACGCTGCGCGATGCACAGCATCTTCCAGAGCGGCAATGAGCATTGCCTGAGGGCCTTGGCTACCTCCAGCTGGCGCGACAATCACCGTTGGTCTCCACGTTCGAATCTGCCGAACCAGATAGTCGAGCAATCGTTCTCGCGGATCACCTCGATGTAATTCTGTCCAGGCGCCGTAGATGTTCGCTTGCGGCGGATTGATTCCAGTTTGACGCAGCGGGAATTGCCATGCTCGATGGCTATCCGCACCGCCAGCGGCCAGCATTGCGGCTCGAATTAGGTTGGGTACGGCTGGCACAGGCAACTGACGGACTTCCACGTCTCGACGAAAAACGGTATCGATCACCGCCACCCATCCCTCGCCGGCCGAATATCGAGCGGGAATCTCCCAGACAACGTCACTCGGTTCTGCGGAAAAAACGAGCAGTGCAGCCCGCTCAACCTCTCGACGGGCGATCGTCCACGTGTTCCCGCCATTATTGGTCGTTAAAATCGTCCCCAAGGCACCGGTCGCGACGCCGAACTGGGCGGTCGGAAACGTGATCGCGTAGAGGGGCAGGGTCTGGCCGGTTTGAAGTACCTGCCAGGATTGACCGGCGTTGCGAGAATAGAGGATGACACTGCCCGGAGCGCCGGCGATCCAGATGTGGTTGCCGTGGGTCGCTACGGAATACCAATCAGCGCCATCCAAAAAGCCGACGGCTGGAAGTTGAGACAAGGCATACCAGTTCTTTCCGCCATTCGATGTTCTCAGAACCAGGCCACCATCTCCGACGAGCCAACCATTGGACTCGTCAACCATGTGAATGTCTCGAATCGTGCGCTCACCAATTGGTGGTGTTTGCGATCGTTCCACTCGTCCAGATCGCGTGAGGGCGACCCATCCGTTGCGGCCGCCGGAGATGATCAAATTCGGCCGAACGATCTCGGCCGTCACAATGTGCGGACCACTCCCAGCGCCACCGGCAGACCAAGAAAGCCCACCGTCTTTGGTTTTCGTTTGACCGTTGGGAAAGAACCAAGACCGTTCACCGGCGGCGGCTCCCTCTTGTTGAGAAAAGAAACGGATACTACGTAGCCCTGGCAGTAGCTGCGCCGAGGCGGGCTTCCACGTCGCACCACCGTCCACCGTTCGAAAAAGAACACCCGTTGATCGATGAGTGAGCGGTTTTCGATCCGCGCCGGCAATCCAGCCGAACCGTTGATTCAGAAAGAACACGTCTGTTAAATCGGCTTTTGTCGGCAGCGGTTGAACGAACCAGTGTGTTCCACCGTCTTCGGTTCGCCAGACTATGCCTCGATCTCCAACGGCGCAACCGCGATGGGAATCAGCGAATGCGACGTCGCGGAGTGCGGCGTCACCGTCGGCTGGGCTATTGGGATCCGGACGGGGCGACTGAGCCATCAACGGTGTATTGCATGGAAAGATGCAAGCCACGCCTTGAATGGTTAACGCGACGATCAGCGTTGTTCGATACGGACACATTTTCGCTTCCTTGCGCAGGTCCTGCTTCTGGGATAATATCGAGTGCGGGATTGTACCGATGCGACCCGATCAGGTCCAGTCCGTCCGCTCGCCCAATTTGTTCCCATTTTAATGGGGTCACTGCGCCCAGAACTGCCACCAAGCCCGCTTCTGACTGCGCGGCGCAGCAGGGGCACCGATTCGTTGACCGCTCGGCCCAATGGCGTTGATGAGCTTGACACCTGCCATGTCGACATTGACCAGCTTGGCTTCCAACAAATTTGCGAAGGAAAGGTCGGAGCCCTTCAGACTGGAATTGCTCAAATCCGCACCACGCAGGTCCATTTCCCGTCCGTTGACGCCTTCCATGCGACATTGAAGATCGGCCATGGAAAAATCCGACTTGGTCAAATTGGTCCCTGAGAAATTACTCTTGGTGAACTTGCCATATCGAGCCACGACGCGGATCATTTTCGAATTTCGGAAGGACGCCCGACGGGCAAAGACATCGGTGAGATTTGCTTCGGAAAAGTCGGCATCCTCGGCCAGCGCGTCATCCAGTACGGCGGCTTGAAAGTTGGCCTTGTTCAAGTTGGCGCCGCTAAGATCGGCACCCTTCAGATCGGTGTTGTGAAAGTCCGTACCTCGCAGGTCTTGACCGGCGAGGTCCGCACCTTCGAGACGCAGGCCAGACAGGCGAATCCCTTGTAGCGATTCAGCGTCTCCGGTCCAAAGCACCTCCCCCGTTTGTCGGTGACGAATGTCTACCATGGGAAACCACGCATTTTGAACGAATTTAGATTTCGCGCGTACATATATAGAGTGATCCACGGCTCGTCCTGGGGCAATACCATCCCGTCCCAAGAGGGGGGCTTAATTGGCACCCGTTCCATCGGTTATGGTGGTCAGATCGTACGGATTATTGCCAATTCCGCCACTAAAACCTACTCATTCCCCCAATCCTGTGACACGGTTGCCTCGGCCATGGATACATTCCGCATTGACTTGGAGATTTTTCGGGGTCCGATGGATTTGCTGCTTCACCTGGTAAAGAAGCACGAGTTAGACGTCACGGACCTCTCGATTGCGACGATAACCAACCAGTTTTTGGCTCACATTGAGGTCTTAAAAGAGCTGGATATCGACTCGGTGGGCGATTTTGTGGATTTTGCCAGCCACTTAATTGAAATTAAGTCGAGAATTGTGCTTCCGTCAGATGTGGAAGAGCAGGATGAGATTGACTCGGAACGGGACGAACTGGTACGTCGCCTCCTTGAGTACAAGGAATACCGGGACGCCGCATCGATTCTCGAGGAGCAGAGTCGGCAATGGCAGCGGCGGCAGAGTCGCCGAGCCGATGATCTGCCTCAGCGGCGCGTCGATTTGGAAACGCAACCACTCCAGGAAGTGGAACTCTGGGACTTGGTCAGTGCGTTCGGTCGCATCCTCAAAGACAACGATCGGGTGAAACCGGCGAGCATCGTCTACGACGATACGCCGATTCACGTATACATGGAACGAATTTGCGAGCAGATTGGCGCCGATCAACGCGTTGCGTTCAGCCAGATGTTCATCCCCGGGATGCACAAGTCGGCCATGATCGGTGTATTCTTGGCGATGCTTGAACTTGTTCGCCACCACAGTGTCTCTACCGAACAACAAGAAAACCGTGGCGAGATCTGGATCACTCCCGGAAGTCGCTTTGGCGATGTGCTAGATGAAGCTGTGATCGACGAATACGGCAAGACAGTCGACGGCACGGCGGACGATAGTTCACCTTCCGCGTCGAGTGATGCCGTCCGGCCAGCGGTTGAAAATGAGGGCCTGAGTGACCGCGCTCCGATAGCGGAATCTGAAAAAACGGAGGACGAGGAGTCTTCAAACGATGGTTGATAACGCTCCGGTGCGGGCGATGGTGCACGGAAATCTTACGGTCGAGGGGTACTCTCGCGCCGCTGTTCAGACCTATTGGCGGATTCCGGAATTGAAACTCGGTTTTGACCTCGGTGCTCACCCCTGGGATTTTATGGGCACGTCGACCTGGTTCGTCTCGCATTCTCATTTGGACCACATTGCCGCACTACCGACCTACGTCGCTCGTCGTCGAATGATGAAGATGACGCCTCCGACCATATATCTTCCGGCCCACGCAATCGGTGGTGTTCGCCAGGTCTTAGGAGGCTTCAGCCGCCTGGACCGGGGTCGACTGCCCTGTGAGCTAGTGGGCCTGGAGCCTGGCGACGAAGTCGAGTTGACGCGTGAACTATTGGTGACGACCTCGGCGACGAAGCACACGATACCTTCATTGGGTTACATTGTCTGGGAACGGCGTAAAAAGTTGAAGTCGGAATTCACAAACTTGAGCAGCGACGAGATCCGCGACCTGCGGTTGTCCGGTGTGACGATTTCGGAGGAACGCCGAATTCCATTGGTCGCTTACCTTGGCGATTCCGCCCCTCAAGGACTGGACGATTGTCCGGACATGTACCGGGCAAAAATCCTGATCGCAGAAATGACGTTCGTAGCACCGGGACATCGACGCGAGAAGATCCATAAACACGGACACATCCATCTGGACGACATTGTCGAACGGCGTGACCGGTTCAAGAACGAAAAAGTTATTCTCGCTCACTTTAGTACACGATATCACGGTCGGCAGATCGAGAGATTTGTGAGTAAGGCGATGCCAGATATGCTCGACGGTCGCCTGGAATTATGGATCTGATATTGTTTTCCGTTCGCCGGCTACATTGGGACCAGCCATGAATTTTGCAACCGGTTATTGCACCAATGTGCACGCGGGTGCGAACCTGCCACAGACATTGGCCAACCTACAGCAGCACGCGACGAGCGTTCGCGAGCGATTTTCCCCCAACGGTCCGATGGGAATCGGTCTCTGGCTTTCCGCGTCGACAGCGACTGCATTATTGAACGATCCAGAGAAAGTCGCCGAGTTTACGGAGTTTCTAAGTTCGAATCAACTGATCCCTTACACCTTGAACGGCTTCCCCTTTGGCGACTTTCACCAGGCGATCGTCAAGCACAATGTGTATCTCCCTACGTGGATGGAACCGCCTCGGGCCGAGTATACGAAGACACTCATTAGACTCTTGGACGCCCTTCTTCCGATCGGCGCCGACGGTAGTATCTCAACGCTGCCGATATGCTGGGGAACACCGGATCCGACACCGTCACAATGGGAGCAGGCTGCAACACACATGTGCGATGTGGCCGACACGTTGCACCAACTGGAGGAGACGTCGGGACGATTTATTTCTCTGTGCATCGAGCCGGAGCCAGGATGTGCCATTGAGACGAGCGGGGGATTGGTTCGCTTCTTCGAGGACTACCTATTGCGAGGTGGTGATGAAAAGAAGATACGGCGACACCTTCAAGTTTGTCACGACGTCTGTCATGCCAATGTCATGTTCGAATCCCAAACCGATGCTCTGGACACCTATCGATCCCACGGTGTGGGAGTCGGCAAAGTGCAGATCTCATCGGCCGTCGTAGCGCCATTCGACGAAGCTGCTGAAGAAGATCGCGCTGCGATGCTTGAGCAACTCGTCGCTTTCGGCGAAGATCGCTATCTACACCAAACGTCTGTGCGAACGAGCGACGCGGCCCATTTTTTTCAGGACTTGCCGGAGGCGATTGAGCAATCGCGACGTAATGGCGTTTCCGGCGAATGGCGTGTTCACTTTCATGTGCCTGTCTACCTGAAGTCGTTTGGATTTCTCAAGACATCACAAGCTGATATCCTCGATTGCATCGCGAATTTTCCAGAAAACACGCACTACGAGATCGAGACATACGCCTGGAATGTGCTGCCCTCTCACTTGCAATGCGAATCATTGGCGGAGGGAATTGCCAAGGAACTTCAGTGGTTTGCGGATCAACGCTGAGCGTTTCGAAACAGAGATTTTCGGTGGCTTGCTATTGCAAGAAAATGCTGGATCTACATATGCCGTTCGTTTGGGACAGACATTGCCGACGATCTGAACGACGATTTGAACGACGGCTCCGGCCAGCAGTCGATTTCAAACCGTTCGCCACGTCTTGTCGAGTCATCAAATCGCGGTAGGATTCACCGAATACTCGCGCCATCAACTTGGACTCTGTCGAAACTGGGAGTCGCTTGAGTTCGGTGGCCAACGGAATGTTCGTAACCTATCCTTGGAACTGAAGTTGGATCCATAGTTCTCAAGGGGCCTGAGTGCCCACAAAACCCGCATTTCACGAACAATCAGCTTGTGTAGCCGCTTTTGAGAAAGAATGACCATGACTGGGGCACTTACCACGACGTCTGAACCAGTGTTGGGGCCGTTGCACCGCGAGTTGGAACGCCATCTCGGTTTCACATTGGGTCATTGTGAAGACGTTGCCGACGCTCGCTACATTTATCAGGCGTTGGCGATCGCGACCCGGGATCGGTTGATTGACCATTGGCGCCGGACAAAGGCCCGCTTGGCGGCAACGGATCAACGTCGCGTTTTTTACTTGTCCCTTGAGTTCTTGATTGGGCGATCACTGGGCAACGCGATTCAGAATCTCGACCTCGACGAATCTGCCCGAGAGGCGTTGCACCAGTACGGTATCCAACTCGAGGAGTTGGCCGAACAGGAACACGACGCCGGCTTGGGAAATGGTGGTCTCGGGCGACTGGCAGCCTGCTTCCTGGATAGTTGCGCGAATTTGGAGTTGCCCGTAACGGGCTACGGGATCCGCTACGAATTCGGAATGTTTCACCAGTTCATTGAGAATGGTCGTCAGGTTGAGAACCCCGATCACTGGCTTCGTGATGGCAATGCGTGGGAACTTGAACGCCCAGAATCTACGCGACGCGTACAATTCTATGGCCACACAGAAATCTCCTACGATCAGCAGGGCGTCCCGCAGTCACGCTGGGTCGACACATGGGATATCCTCGCGGTGCCATACGACATGCCGGTTCCTGGTTTCCGCAACGAAACGGTGAACACGCTTCGGCTGTGGAAAGCTTCAGCTACCGATGCGTTCAACTTGGACGAGTTCAATTCCGGCAGTTACACCGAGGCAGTCGCAGCTCAGAATACGGCCGAGCGGATCACGATGGTCTTATATCCGAATGACTCCAGCGAGAACGGCAAGAAGTTGCGGCTTAAGCAACAGTATTTCCTCGTTTCGGCTAGCCTACAGGACGTACTTTTGGAATGGGTCAAACAGCACGGGACCGATTTTTCTGATTTTGGTGCCAAGCACTGTTTTCAACTAAACGATACGCACCCGGCCTGTGCCGTACCCGAAATGATGCGTCTGTTAATGGACGAATACGGTCAGCGCTGGAACGATGCTTGGGAGATCACCTCGCGGTGTATGGCCTACACGAATCACACGTTGCTTCCCGAGGCACTGGAACGTTGGTCCGTCACTTTGTTCAGTACGTTGCTTCCTCGGTTGTTGGAAATAATCTACGAGATTAATTCTCGATTCCTCAAGGAAGTGAACGAGAAATGGCCCGACAACCCAGACCTATTGAGACGCGTGTCGTTAATTGAAGAAGGCGATGCCCCGCATGTGCGGATGGCGTACCTGTCGATTGTCGGTAGCTTTTCGGTCAACGGTGTCGCTCACCTGCACACCGAGTTATTGAAGGATGGGCTGTTTTCCGATTTCTACACCATTTGGCCCGAGAAGTTCAATAACAAGACGAATGGTGTGACCCAGCGACGATGGCTGGCTCATTGCAATCCTGGGTTGCGCGACCTGTTGAACGAGACGATTGGCAACTACTGGGAAACGGACCTGGAAGCCATATCCAACATCGCCCCGTACGCGGAGGATGCAGATTTTCGTGGGAAGTGGCGTGACATAAAACAAAACAACAAACGGGCACTCGTCGATTACGTACGGAAATACACGGGCGTCGAGTTTGACGCTTCGTCGTTGTTCGATGTGCAGGTCAAGCGCATTCACGAATACAAACGGCAATTGCTCAACGTGCTGCACGTTGTGCATTTGTACGATCGGATCCACCGCGGCGACTCGGCTGGTATGGTTCCCCGATGTGTGCTGATTGGAGGCAAAGCAGCTCCGGGTTACCACGTTGCAAAACTGATTGTCAAATTGGTCAACAACGTGGCGGACGTAGTGAATGCCTCGCCCGAGGCGGCCCAACTGCTGAAACTCGTCTTTTTCCCGAATTACCGCGTGTCGGCCATGGAGATGATCTGTCCGGGAACTGAGCTGTCCGAGCAGATTTCCACCGCGGGAAAAGAGGCATCGGGTACCGGGAATATGAAGTTCATGATGAATGGTGCTTTGACCATCGGTACTTTGGACGGCGCTAACATCGAGATACGCGAAAAAGCGGGCGCGGAAAACTTTTTCTTGTTTGGAATGAACGCCGCAGAAGCTCAGGAAGCCAAACAATCCTACAACCCCAATCAGATCATCTCGACCGACAAAGATATTCAACGAGTCCTTGAATTGCTGGAGAGTGGACATTTTAACCAGACAGAACCGGGGATCTTCGATCTCATCACCGCAAGTTTGCGCAGTCCACATGATCAATGGTTGACGATCGCCGATCTTCGCGAGTACATCGATGCGCAACAAGAAGTTAATGATGCGTACAAGGATCAGGACCATTGGAACAAGATGAGCATCCTGAATACTGCCAACAGCGGTTGGTTCTCAAGTGATCGGACGATTCGCCAATATGCCGAAGAGATCTGGCGCATCAAACCCCTCGCCCGACGTAGCGACAAGTGAGGTTGACGGCGCCGTATGCGATTCCCTCGATCTGCCGGCATCCTACTCCATATCAGCAGCCTATCCGGCCATTTTGGAATCGGTGACCTCGGCCCTAGCGCGTATCGTTTCCTCGAATTCCTCGAGCAGGCAGGGCAAACGGTGTGGCAGTTGCTTCCACTGGGCCCGCCGTCCGAAGGAAACTCTCCCTACAGCTGTTATTCGGCATTTGCCGGTAACCCACTTTTTATCAGCCCGATCAGCTTGGTGGAAAATGGAATGCTTGACGAGTCACACATCCAACCGCTTGGCAGCGACGACACGGGTGACGTCGACTTTGATATGGCATATAAACGGCGGCTCCCTTTGTTACGGGCCTCGTTTGAGCATTTTCGCTTGCACAGCGATAATGGACTCCATGCTCAATTCAAGCAGTTTGTTGCCGATTCTAAGTGGTTAGATGACTTCGCGCTCTACACATCACTGTCAGAGCACTTTGGAAACAGTGACTGGACCACCTGGGGCCCTGCACTGGTTCAACGTGATGCGCACGTGTTGCATCAATGGCGAGACGAACTGAAGGAACAAATCGAGTTTACAAAGTATCTTCAATTCGCTTTTCGACTTCAGTACGATCAGCTGAAGAAGGCCGCTAATCAACGAAGGATTCGCTTATTTGGTGACATGCCGATTTTTGTTGCCCATGCGAGTGCTGATGTGTGGGCGAAGCGCGAGACCTTTCTCCTTGACGGCGCAGGCAAGCCGACCGTGGTGGCCGGTGTGCCGCCGGATTATTTTAGCGAGACGGGTCAACTTTGGGGCAACCCCCTCTACGACTGGGACCAACTGCGCGAGACGGGTTATGAATGGTGGATTGAACGGTTCCGCGCCGCATTTCACGATTATGACTTGTTGAGACTAGACCATTTTCGAGGGTTTGAGACGTATTGGGAGATACCTGCAGGGTCGGAAACTGCGGTGAATGGCCATTGGGCAGATGGGCCCCGCGATGAGTTGTTCACGTCGGCTGCGGCAGTCCTCGGAGATTTACCGATCGTCGCCGAAGATCTGGGACGGATCACCGATGGCGTTCATGCTCTACGTGATCGACTTGGGTTCCCGGGCATGAGAGTGATGCAGTTTGGCTTCGAGCGAGAAGATGACCCATTCCATCGCCCCGATCACTTTCCGATGAATTCGGTGGCGTACACCGGCACTCACGACAACGATACGATGATGAGCTGGTATGCGGACCGACGAGCCAATCGCAGCGAAGACCCCGTCTTGGATCGCTATCTATCCGAGGATCGACAAGACGTCTGTTGGGATTTGATCAGGATGGTCCTCCGTTCTGCAGCCAACCTGGCAATTGTCCCACTACAGGATATCCTCGGTCTTGGCAGCGAAGCCAGAATGAACGTGCCCGGCCAGGCAACGGGCAATTGGGTCTGGCGGTGTCCAGCGGATGTCCTGACCGACGAATTGGCTCAAGGCCTGTGTGACATGGCAACAACTGCCCAACGACTGCGCAGTTGATTTTCAAAATTCATCGTTCTAACAGCCAATTGACGGCCGCCTCATACCCATTACTCGCTCCGTGTACCGCCAAGTTTTCTGTTGCTTCTGTCGCGGCATAGGTCTTGGTGGTGAGTTCAATGTCGGTCGACTCCTCCCCACCAACCCACAACGGATGGGGCGCCGAAAGAGCCAATAGTGCTGGTACGTCTCCGTACTTGACCGCACCAGGCAGGAACAGTGGGTCGCGGTACGATTTTAGATTGGTAAATCGGAAGCCGGCGTTGTCAACCGCGGCGCGGTCAACGTCCGCGCCGCAGATGGCGCGGGCAGCAGCAACGATCGGCCCGGCACCATTGAAGCCGCAGAGGTTGACTCGTTTTGGAGCGTGCTCGTCATCTTTCACGTACGTGATTAGTGTCAGCACATCATGCACACGGCGAGCGAAAAGCGTTTCATTGTAGGTGAATGTGTAACCGGCAAATTCGCGGGGGTTGCTCACGACTCGCTGTTTAGTAATTGGCTGCCGTTCTCCCAGAAATTCGCCTTGCTGGAAAAGGTCGGCTGATACGACACTAGCGCCGCCGTCCAGCAGACGTTGGACTGCGGGGTGTGGACGGCCCGTGTCGTCGAGGATGCCAGCTTTGCCCTTGCCATCGATCCAAATAACGACATCACCATTCCAAATCGTGCTGGTTGGATAGAACGAGTGGATGGGGAATTCCTCGCCCTGAGGCTGCAAACGCAACTTGTCTTCAAAGAACAAATAGCCGGCGCCGGTCTGCTTGTCGACCTTCGTGCGACCGATGTCATCGTGAGCTGGACGTCCTCGTCCAATAATCGACCGAAATGCTGTACCCACGACGGACTGGAACTTTGAAAGATCGGCCGCCGTCGTCGGAGTCAACTCGGCAAGCTGACTGTCCGATTGTTCGGAAAGATAACTCGTCAACGATAGCTCGTATTCCTCACCGCCATCGGGACGAGGGTGTTCGGCATCCCAGATCGATGTTTCGGCTGACGTTAACATCGCATAATCGGTTTCGACTGGTGTTTGTTTGTGCCCCAAGTCAAGATGTCGATTGAACCAGTCGTACATCGTCTCCCTCGAGACGTAGTTGTAGTTGTGTGGAAAATGCAATAGTGGACGACAGTAGACGTTGTTTGGAGCGCCTAGCATTTCGTACAGTTGTCGCAGTTGGGGGTAACCCTTTGTCATCATATCTTTCGTCCAATCGTTGGCTGCCGTCATCGCTTGAGGACGAGGCGCAAAGAGCGCTGCCAATTCGACGTTGCCCGTGCCAATGCGCAGTAGACAACAATTTTCGCATGTGCAGCCGCCCTGCATGGCCGTTGATACCATGCCATTTGGAAACGCCGCTGTTGGACGTGGATCGATGGCGCCCAGCAATATGGTCTGCGTGCCGCCTCCGCTGCCGCCTGTCACACCTAAGCGAGTGGCATCAACCTCGGGGAGGTCTGCAACAAAGTCCAACGCGCGAATCGAATTCCATGTTTGCAGCCCCATGATGCTGATGAGACGCATTTCGGCTTGCGTACTGAAAAAGCCGAATCGATCGGGCGAATCAAGCTTCGGCCGCTGTTCGGAAAAACGATGTGCCGTTTGTCGACTGATTTGTGTGCTGTCGGCGTAGCCCAACATGTCGAAAATAAACACCGAACAACCCATTCTGGCCAAGTGAGCACAGCGGGCCAGCTTTGGGAAGCGTCCCGACTCGACATACTTTTCGGCTCCCGACTCGATCAGATTGACCATCTTGTTGGCCCCGTAGTCTTGTAATCGGCCACCATGACCGTGCGGGCAAAGTACGCCAGCGACTTTTTGCCCGGACTTCAGGCCGGTTGGCCGAAATAACAACCCGGTTACAAAATGACCTGGAACGCTCTCGAAGTAGACTTTCTCAACCGTAAAACCATCGCGTTCAATCTTGCCAAAGATGATCGCATTCAATGCCGTTCGCTTGGGCATCGGCCACAACCCTGTTGCCACAAGTACTTGTGTACGCAAATGGTCGCGGCGGGCCTCCCATTCTGGCTGACTGGCGGGGACATGAAATGGAAAGTATCCGTTGAGGTCTTTGAGTCCGTTCAGTCGGCTATCGTCTGGCAACTGCCCGTTTTCATAGACACGAAGCTCTTCCGCAGCAATGCGGCTTTCACAGGAAACTGCCAGTGCAAAGCCGAGCGGAAGCAGGCAGACAAAGAACCGTATCGCGACGCGTCGCAGGACCATATTCAGTCGACTCAATAAAAACATCAGCTGGGCTCCCAATGCGAGGGCGAGACGTCGAGACGCGAATTGAGCCCCGATATTCCGTTTAAGTTTAACGCCAAGAGCACCAAAATGGAAATCGCCGCGCACTTGTCACACGCTAGCTAGACATTTGATCGTGAAGATTGATCACCCGTGTCAGACTCTCGCGAATCAGGCGGTCCGGCTCGTTAACTTGGAGTCGTCGTAGCTCCTCCTTCACCTGACTGTCGGAATTCAACAATGTGGACAGCGTCATGATCGCCTTGTAACGAACCTCTCGATTTGGGTCTCGAGCCATCCATAGCAACCAACGTTTGGTGTCCACATTGCGAAGATGAGGTAGCTGCTCCACCACACTCTGACGAACTGCGAAGTTCGGATCTACGACCTTCTCAGCGAGGTCGATTTCCGCTTGCGAATAACCGCGGTTCCGCAACTCACTTTCCGCGATAAGGACTTGCTTGAGATCGTCGTTCGTGAGCTGCTCGACGACTTCGCGGTCGGGTCGACGAAGCAACGGCCTGGTGTCTGTGGTCATCTCGCCAGGACTTGTCCCGATTACTCCACGATTGAGACCCGTTACATCAACCGTCTTCGTCTCAGCCAAAACGCCGTCACTGGCGGGCGGACGATAATCCCCGACCGGTGCTGGGATCGGGAACTCATCCTCGATTGGGGCTGGCCCTTGCGCTTCCTCCGAATTCAACTCGTCCATGTTCCGAGTCAATTCAGAGGTTGCTGGCAGATTGGCTGATCGATAGATAAGAAACTCGCAGTCGCCAACCAAGTCACCCTTGTTCATCCCTTGGGGGATTGGCCAACGCAACATGGTTCGCGCGAGCTGACCGGCAAATTGCGTTGTGTCGTCTCGCCAATGTTCAGACCGAGTTCGCAGTCGCGCTGACAACCGTTGGACTTTCGCTGCTGATTTGTCTGGCGATAGCTCGCGCCACTCTTGTAGTTTGACAGACAACTGATGGCGTGCTCCATCGGAGAGCCAGTTGCGTTCGCCGGACACATCAATCAACTCAATGAGTTGCAGCCACTCGCTATCGTCAAGAACCGCCAATCGTTCCACCGACGCGATGGCTCGTAGTTGTTTTGCCAACCATTACCTTGAGATTCGGTTCGCAGTCAGGCCCAGTGTTAGAGCGATCGTGATCGTCGCAAAGACGCTGCCTCGTATGAACCAACTCCGCCGCATTTGCCACGGTGCGGCTCGATCTTTTGCGTCGTTCGCTTGCATGATTACGGCCTCTGCTCCAAATTACCCGTCACGCGGTTGTCGGTGGGGCAGGAGTTTGCCAATAGGTTCGGTTCTCGGCAACCCATATCTGCCGTCAAACTCAACTTGTTTTTCCTGGTTTAACTACCCTCGCAGGGAAGATTCTATTTTCGATGTAGCTGCCCGTCGATTTCGACCGAATGATTCGATAGGACCGGCAAGAGATGCGCACAATGGATCAAGGTGACGATGGAAACGCACGGCCAGAGCTGCGAAGATTGGCAGACCACGACATTCGGCCTCTCCCGGCGAAGCATGTTGTTTGCTGGCGCGATGTTACTGGGTGCCCCCGGTCGTGTTGCGGCAGCCAAACCGTCAGCACGTGTTTCCCGCGAACGGTCGATCGCAGACATTCCGTTCAGCAAGCTGAATGCCCCCACGCAGAAGAAGCTGCGTTCCGTCCTCGACAACTACAGTATTCACCGGTGTCTTCCGGTCCAGGTGATCCCAGCCGATCCTGAGCTTCATTTATTCCTTATCCGCTACCCAGAGGTGGTGGTCAATATGTGGGAATTGATGGGGATCACCAAAGTCCAAATCCGTCGCGTCGGCCCCTATATCTCGCAGGCAAGTGACGGAGCTGGCACCATAAGTACCGTGGAATTGGCATATGGCGATCGAGACACGCACGTCATCTACTGCAAAGGCCATTATGAAGGCACTTTGGTGCGGAAACGAATCGAAGGCGAATGTGTGCTGTTGCTGAAGACCAGCTACAAGACAGCGGATGACGGCCGAACTTACATCACCAATCGCCTCGATGTGTTCGTGGCCATTCACAATGTCGGCGCCGAGCTAATCGCCAGAACTCTGCAACCAGTCATCGGAAAAACAGCCGATCACAATTTTGTCGCATCAACCAAGTTCCTCGGCCAGATTTCTCAACAAGCTGCGATTAACCGCAGTGGCATGCAGCGATTGGCGAGTCGTCTGACACGAATCGACGGCCGCTTGCAGCACGAGTTCTCTCGCATCGCTATGGCCGCCAACGACCGAGCTCGAGTTCGCGCTGAACAAAACGCCATAAAACCTCAAATGCTCAGAACGCTGACATCCGAATAGGACTGGAGCTTTCGCCTCTCCTATTTTCACTTGCTTCTCTCTCTTGTCACGTTCAGCCGATCATTGCCAGTGAGTTGGCGGGGAAACGAACTTCCCTTGACTGGCGGGATTCGTTATAAGCCCTGGCCGCAGGTATCCGTCCGAGCGATGGATTTTCGTATCTCGCGGCAGTCATATCCTGTCTCCCACTCGCTTCCCCATTAGTCCGAAGCGTGCTGGACCGAGGAACTTGCCAAATGGGTCGTGCAAACAACTTTTTCTCTGTTGCTAAATCAGTCTCTGTTTTTCTGTTGATCGTGATTGCCAACACGACCTCAGCCGCCACGGCTGACACTGGAAGTAACACTGACCACAAAAAGCCACGGATCGCCTATGTGGTCTCCGAAGAGGCGGAGGTCCGTAGTGGCCCGAGTTTCTCGGCCTACGCAGCTGATCTCCTGACCCGCGGCCAGCGAGTCGAAATCTACCGTCACAAGGGTGACTGGTACGGCATCCGTCCGACAAAGAACTGCTTTAGCTGGATTCGAGCTGACCATGTCACGGTCTCGGATGATGGAACGACGGCCCAAGTACGTCTCCAACGTGCCAAGGTCTGGATCGGGGCGTTGAATGCGCAAGACGAACATCGGTTTCAACTAGAGATCCAGCAGGGCGACGAACTCCAGCTGATCGAGATACGACCGCGATCGGAGAGAGACTCGGATTCGGCAGAGGGCCATTGGCTCAAGATCGCACCGCCCGCTGGTGAATTTCGCTGGATTCACGAAAAACTGGTCCACATTCCCCGGTCGAGTGCCATCACAAGTGATCCCAGCGACGATCCCCCGAAAAATCCAAACGCCCCATGGAGTGGTCGCGACAATGGGAAAGTGGCAGGCGAAGCGTCGATACCAACGACATTGGAGGATGCGATTTTGGCCCTTCGTATTGCCGTATCTCAAACGGTCGCTCTACCGATCGAAGGTTGGAATATCGACTCTCTTCTCTCTTCTGCAGACCAATTGAAAGCGCGCGCCAATTCGACATGGCAACGAGGTCAAGTGGCGCGAGTTCTCAACAGCATCAAAGAACTAAAAGCCCTCAAACGCAAACATGGTCTTCTTCAGGACGAGGCATCGACGGAACCGCGCCGGCTTGATGAAACTCGGCTGGTGCGAATTGCCGAACCAATCTGGCTCGCGTCCTCGACTTCCGACATCGACTCAGAATCTGGCCCAGTGGACGACATCGGTCTGACAACCGCCACGGTTGCCGGCGCGTCAGAACCGGGCTTCCAACGTGGCGGTGAGACCTTTCGTGCACACTACGACGCGGTCGGCAGGATCATGCCGGTTCACACGACTAAACGACACACTCCTCCCTTCAGTGTCCTTGACGACCAGGGACGTTTGCTGCACTTACTTACGCCAGCCCCGGGGCTCAACGTTCGGCGTCTGGAACGCCAACGCGTCGGTATTATTGGGAAACGAACGACGGTTGAAATTGACGGGCGAAAGTTCTCTCACTTGATGGCGGAGAAAGTCATCGTATTGGAGAGAAAATCGAGCGGTTTTCCGTTCAATTTGGCGAATCTACCTTGGTTGGTTGGCCCAGCCAAGCGATGACACCAATGCCATGGCGTTCTCCCGGGCCAAACTGCCGTTTGCCGGTTGCAAAATGCCTGCAGGTGAGGCAAACTGCGAACCATGGATATTTCATTGTTGAAACCGTGGATTCCGCTCTTTGCCGCCGCGGTCGGCGCTTTGCTAGTTACGGCGTTTATCGTGTCGCGATTTTTGTCCCGTGAGCCATCGGTTGTTAGCTCGGAAATCGACGACCATTTGGACGTGAAAAATCTGCCGTCGGGAGGGCCTGGCAGCGACGGGCCTCGGCTGGAGATGTATGGAATTCCTGTCCGTCTGGTAGCTTTGGTTCTTGCACCTGCGGGACGTGGCGGTGAGATCGATGTTGACAAACTTCCCAATATGGTTGACCAGTTGGTTCCAGGGCTTCACGACGCGATGGGATACCACCAGCCAGTTTTTCGTCGTTGGGTGGACCAGGTCAGCGTTCATGGTTTTCAACATGCATTTCTCTCTCAGGTCAATCTGCCGGGTAACAAGGGTAAAGGAAGTTGTTGGTCGGCCTTTGCCGGAAAATTCACTGCTGGAGATCGAGCCTTGTTAGCGGGGCTCGTGGTTTGTGCAGACCAGCCGAATTCGTACGGCACGTCCGTCATTGATCACGAGGGACGGTGGGCGGACGTCTTGCGAGTGCGTCCAGCGGATACAAAGTAAGCCCCATGCGAAGCGAAGCTCAATTGGTCGCGGACGCCGGGGCGATTTGGCGCGCCGGTCTCGACGCGGTCGACAGTCATCGACTTGTTCGCGAGAGTTTGTCGTTCGACGGTCCTCATCTGTCGGTCGGGGACCACCGCATTCATCTGCCTGACCTGCGACGGTTGATTGTCGTCGGAGCGGGTAAGGCCGGAGCAGGAATGGCCCGCGGCGTATTGGATGCCGTTCCCGATTCGCTCCGCGACCGAGTTTTCGGGTGGGTCAATGTGCCGGATGATTGCGTGGCCACACTGCCGCACATTCATCTGCACGGCGCTCGACCGGCAGGCGTTAATGAGCCGACCGAGCGGGGACTTTTCGGTGCTCGGAAAATCCTGACGATGGTCTCGGAGGCCTCGGCTGACGACTTGGTTCTTTGTCTGATTTCCGGCGGTGGGTCGGCGCTGGTTCCTTTTCCTGTGGACGGCGTTTCGCTCGTTGAAAAGCAACTCCTCACTCAGGAATTGAGTGCCGCAGGTGCCACCATCGAACAACTCAACACAGTGCGAAAACACTTGAGCCGGATCAAGGGCGGACGATTGGCCACGGCTTGCCGCGCTTCGACCATGATCTCACTCATCATCTCCGATGTATTGGGAGACCCGTTGGACGTGATCGCGTCGGGGATGACGATTCCGGACACGACCAGATCCCGCGATGCACTTGATGTAATGCGGATGTTTCACCTTGATCGGGACGATCGTTTTACCGCTGCCGTGCAAGCCCTGCACCGCGCTCGGCCCGACCCGGGGGCTATCTCAACACGGTCGATCCCAATCGTGATCGGAAACAACGCTGTTGCTGTCGACGCGGCCGGCTTGGAAGCTGAAAGACGGGGGTACAGCCATGCAATGACCTCCGCGTCCAAATCCGAGGGGCAGGCGGAGGATGTCGGCCGACATTTGGCTCAATTGGCCGTCCGTATGCGAGACACCCCTGGCCCCGATTGCTTGATCTCAGGCGGTGAACCAGTCGTGCAACTTGCACCGATCGGAAAGCGTGGCAAAGGTGGCCGAAATCAACAACTTTGTCTGGCTGCTCTCCAGGAAATAGGACTCGACAACGTCGATGGGATCTGTCTCCTAAGTGGTGGTACTGACGGGGAAGATGGACCAACCGACGCAGCCGGCGCCCGTATCAACGCTGCAACGGCACGTATCGTTCGGTCATCTCACATGGAAATTTCCGACCATTTGATTCGGAATGATGCCTATCATTTTTTTGTGGCGACAGAGTCACTGATCCTCACCGGCCCTACACATACCAATGTGTGCGATCTGCGTGTCGTTGTCGTCGATCGCGTTGAAACGCTACCGTTGCAAGATGCGAATCTCTAGTTCATCAACGCGAGCTCGACCGAGGCCGCGGAGGACTAATTCGATTTGGAATTCGCTGTCTTTAGTCGCCACGCGATATGCCATCACGTCTTCCCAATCCTCGGACGTTTCACGGAACGACCATTGTTGAGCGGTCCCGCCAATCGAGTCGCGAACAACGAGGCGAGTCTCCGACCCCGAGGACTCGAGAAGTTGAGCAGCGCATCGGTACTGGATAATTTGGCCCGCGCGAACGCGAATCGGCGCGGTGACGATGCGAATAGATGGCTCTTCATGAGCCATCACTGGCGTCCCTTTTTGTCGGAGTGCGAGTTGTAACGAGGATCGACCACCACGTGGTAGATTCCTTTCCAAAGACGCCACGCCGTGGGCCGATCCCCGCTCGTTGACATGTTGCTGCCAACCCGAGCCGAGTAATCGGTCGAGAGACTCCATGTTGCCGCCGGGCAACACGTTTCCTCCCCAGTTTCCCTGAGAGATATTCTGGCGGAACATTAGGTGTCCTGGAATCGTCATGAATCCGGCCGCGGCCGCTGTCGTTTGTGGCCGCGGAAACGGGCTAGAGGTATCCCGCCAATCGCGTTCGCGAATATGCGACAGTCGATTGAGCGCTCGCTGAATAAACACGTTGGTGTGACGAAAATCCCCTGACTTTATCAACGCCTTGGCCTGCATGAGATTTCCTCGTGCGTCAGACATCCAGCGTTCAATCTGCGGGTCGGGCGATGACCAGCGACTGATTTGCTGATGAATCAAGTCAACATGTTCAGCGGTACGGGCGGCCACTTCAAACGCCAATTCGGTACGATGCTGTTGACCTGGGTTCGTCGTTCTCACTAGATGTTGCATCGCCAATGGGTCGTCGGTCAACGTGATCAGGGCGACATGCGACTCGGTCGGAAGCGTGATGCTGCGAGCACCCGCAACACGCTGCATTCGCAACCGATTTAGACCGTAGGAACTGATTTCATGCACTAACGGATTGCCGCCGTAGGGCGGAATTACCACCTGTTGCGGCGTTTCGGCCAGTCCGCCGATAACGTGTTGCTGTTGAGTTCGGCGACTAAATACGAATAGCAGCGTGGAACGATCCGTTCTCAAACTTCGAATCTCGTGACCGTTGCTCGATAGACTAAGACGTTCGCTGACGCGTCCACCGGCAAGCCAGGGTTCAATTATTTCCAAGTCGCTTTGAATCAACTCGATGACTGCGGCCCGAGCGTTAGCGGCAGAGGTGGTTTGGTCCAAACGCGAGTTGGCCTGAAGGCAGAGTCCTCGGATGCCCGAAGCTACCGCTCGAAACGCCATCACTTGCAGTTGCTCCGGTGCCAACGGCGCCTCACCAGCACCCTCCATTCCTAACAACTGTAACTGGTCGGTCAGCTCCACCGGAAAGTCGGTCGGCAACTCAACGAACGTAACGCCGCGGCGAAAGTTCTGTAGTTGCCGCCGCGAGATCCACTCGCTGAGCTCGGCCAGTTCTTCATCCCCACCTAAACCGGGGAAACGAAACATGATGATGTCGGCGATTCGACTAAATCGCCAGATACTCTCACTTGGTGAAATGCCGATGGCTCGGCGAAAGGGGTCGTCATTGCGTACCTGGTGAGCGAGTTTTTGAATCCGCGGTAAGTCGGTTTCTCGCAGGTCATCTCCCAACCACCACAGGGCGACACGGCTTGTCAATTCCGGGTCAATCGTCCGGCCCCAAATATGCGGAGGTGGGGCGATCAACCAAACTCCGAGCGACTTCGCTTCCTCGTTCATTTCAAGAGTAACGGGACGGTCTAATAATATGGCGTTAAAACCAACGGACTTGAGCCACCGCAGCGACTCGCCGCGATGGCGAGCGATCCGCAGGAACATCGGTCGTCGATCGGTTGCTTTTGGCTGAGGCGACCCAGGACCACTTGGCCTGATGGTTGCTGCTTGGAACTCACCCACAAGCTGGCTGCCGACGACCTGCGGCAAGGCAACCGTGCTACTCGGAAACGATTTATCCAGACCACCATCACCAAGTGCTGTTGGCCCTTCGAATACGTGTTGTGTTTCGTCGACGGTAATGGCACCTTGGATTGCCAAGTCGTCAATCCAAGTGATCGTACGTCCCCGGCCAACGTACAGATTCAAAACCAAGTGACTTATGTACGCGCCTTTAATATCGAAATTGGAACCGTACTGGGAACGAAAAACGGGTAGCTTCTTTTGAAACGTCTCCAGTGAATTCTGAATGCTGAGCCGTTGCCATTGACCGTGCCGGTCGTACACTTCTCCGTAAATCGGGATCCTCAAGGGTTTTTTTCGGGTCGCGTCCAGTGTGTTGGGAAGAACAACCTCGGCTTTCAGCTGCGCTCCCGGACTGGTGGACTTGAGCCATACCGAGATATCGATGTCGTAGTTCAGCCATATCGGCTTAATCGCGTATCGAAAATTGAGTTGGGTTCCGTAGCCGACATCCAGTTCAATCGACTCCGAACCGGCACCTGTGTGGAACACACGTCCAGAGTGACGGTGTTGCAGTATCCGTAATCCTGAGGTGTCGTGGTCGGATAGTACCCAGTGAATCTTGCTCGCGTCCTCAAAGCCGTCGTAGACCTCCGCACCCATCAAGCGAGAAAACAAGAAGGGCACCACGACGCAACTAGCCAACAGGACTCGCCGCACTGATTTTGACACGGTAATCCCCCAGCGGCGTTATCGATTGTTGTTTCTATGAATCACACTTGGCATTTTCGCAACATGTCATCCGAGGCGTTGATTGGAATGCACATCGAGGGACCAGAGACCCAAGGTCAGTACCTAAGATGGTCTTGTATCAGGCTTTGCGACGATTCGCTAGATCGATTTGCCACGCCCTCTCCCATCCAACGGCTTTTTCTCCTCACCCAAAAAGTCAACGCAAGTCATTTGTTCGTAAGTATTTACGGTATGTACCGCAGATTTGAGTCTCGGTTTTGGCGCGCCGGCTGCATTAAGGACTATCATCACAGATCAAAGCAACCGGGAGCGCACCATGACGAAACCACAATCACGATTGGCGGCGAATCGCAGCGGCGAACTGCCCAAGGACCTCATGGACCTTGCCGGAGCCATTGCAGCACTTCCAGTGAAGTACCGAGACGCGTTGGAGCCTTTAATCGGTAGCGTGGTGGAGAGCACACGTCGGCGACGGCGCATTCTGACGTTAGTCCAGGAGGCACTCAGCCAACTGAGACTCGACATGAAATACTTGGTTTTCGATCTGGAAGCTACGCGACGCGAACGCGACGGCCTGCGAGAAAATACCGATTCAGACGACACAGAGAACTTCTAAACGGCCAATCATTGCCACCGGCGAACCTGTTGAATACGATGATTGGTTGAGATCCCGTTGAGTCTGGAGCGCAGGGTATTATGGCGGAGATGACCACAGAAAGGTTTGCGCAGCGAGCTTTCGAGGTCGGATTGCTCGATACCCAGCAGCTGAAGTCCGTCTGGAGTGAGCTTGGCACGGAAGACGTTTCACTTGAACAACTGACGGCCACGTTGATTCGCCAGGAGTTGCTCACCAGTTTTCAGACGGACAGAATCATCAAGGGCGAGCGACTCGG
>LWDU01037661.1_pt1 | contig 34112 bp, 20 predicted proteins | sample 727161 | NCBI WGS metagenome assembly LWDU01 (sample SAMN04566230, study PRJNA314399) | hydrothermal vent metagenome | isolation source: deep sea hydrothermal plume seawater | place: Mexico: Gulf of California, Guaymas Basin | collected 2004-07-11 | reverse complement strand
GTGGTCGCCGAGGAGGCACTGGAAGAGCCCGCCGAAGGCGTCGCCCGTCTGGCGCCGGAGGTCGGTTTCAAGGCGGTGTTCACCGACCGCGACCGCCTGGAAATCCGCCCCGACGCGCCGCTGGAACGGGGCCGGGAATTGACGCTGACGCTGTTTCCCCAGGAGCTGTCCGGGGTCGACGACCGCCTGCCACCGCTGAAACTGCCGCTGACCGTACTGCGCCAGCAACTGAGCCTGCGGGTGGATGCCCTGGCGCCGGTGGACGAGGCGCCGGCCCGCATGCGGCTGGACGGCGAGCTCACCACCGCCGATCAGGCCGACCCGCTGGCGGTCCAGTCGGCGGTCACCGCCACCCAGGCGGACCGGCGCCTGGAGATTGAATGGCACCACGGCGCCGCCGGGCTCAGCCACGGGTTCCGGATCGGCGGTATTCGCCGCGACGGCGAACCGGCGCCGGTGGTGCTGCGCTGGGACGGCGAGCCGCTGGCGGTGGAGGAGAGCGGTGAACGGGAGTACCCGGTACCGGCCGAGGGCGCCTTCCAGGTGACCGCCGCGCGCACCCTCAGTTACCCGCAGCCGCATATCCGCGTGCAGTTTTCGCAGCCGCTGATGGGCAGCCAGGACACCGCCGGTCTGGTGCAAGTCAACGGCGAGGAGGCCCGCGTGCGCATCGACGGCAGCCGGCTGCTGGTTTACCCCGGCGGCGAGACCGGAGACGACGGCGCCGCAACTCTGACCGTCGGCGCAGGCCTGCGCAGCGCGTCACGGGCCCGCCTGGACCGCGAGTTCAGCCAGGATCTGGTGCTGCGCGTGGCCAAACCCGGCGTTCGCTTCGTCGGCGACGGCGTGATTCTGCCCGCCGGCGAAACGCTCAGCGTGCCGTTCGAGGCGGTGGGTACCCGCGCGGTGAAGGTACAGGCGTTCGAAGTGTTCGCCGATAACATCGCCGGCTACTTGCAGAACAACGACCTCAACGCCGATTACGCGGACACCCGCCACGGCCGCTACCTGTGGCAAAAGACGCTGAGCCTGCCGCCGGACGGCGACGGCGACTGGCAGCGTTACCGGCTGGATCTCAGTGAGCTGATGGCGCGCCACGCCAACGGTCTGGTACGCCTGACCCTGAAGATCGACGCCGACACCATCGACTACCAATGCCAGGGTGAGGGGCCAAGCCGCACCGCCGAGCTGCCGGACAACTTCGAAGGCCCCGGCCAGGACGACGGCGGCGACCGCCTGCGCCGCTACTACGACAACGCCGGCTACCTGAGCTGGCAGGAGCGGGACAACCCCTGCTCGGACGCCTACTACCAGTACAACGAGCGGGCCGAATCCTCGCGCGCCTTCCTGGCCTCCAACCTGGGGCTGATCGCCAAGCAGGGCGAGGACGACCGACTGATCGTGGTGGCCACCCACCTGGACAGCAACGCACCGGCCAGCGGCGTGCGCGTCAGCGTGCACAACTACCAGCATCAGCAACTCGCCGAAGGCACCACCAACAGCGACGGCGAAGTCACCCTGGGCGTGGACGGCACGCCGTTCTATCTGGTCGCCCACCTCGGTGACGACCGCGGCTACCTGAAACTGGCGCGCAACCAGGCGTTGCCCACCAACCAGTTCAACACCGGCGGCGAGCGGGTGCGCGACGGCCTCAAGGGCTTCTTCTACGGCGAGCGGGACGTGTGGCGCCCGGGCGACGATATCCACCTCACCTTTATTCTCAACGACCCGGACAATCGCATCCCCGACGACCACCCGCTGACCCTGGACTGGTTCGACCCGCGCGGTAACAAGGTGGCCGAATACAGCAACAGCGAGCCGGTGGGCCAGTTCTACACCTTTACCCTGGGCACCGCGGAAGACGCGCCCACCGGCAACTGGCGCGCGGTGGCGCGGATCGGCGAGCGGTACTTCGACACCCGGTTGCGCGTGGAGGCGATCAAACCCAACCGGCTGAGCATCGATCTGGACCTGCCCGACGCCCTGGACGCCGGCACCGCCAACCCGGTGACCCTGCACAGCCAGTGGCTCAACGGCGCCCGCGCCGGCGGCCTGAAAGCGGACGTGAAAGCGAGTCTGAGCAACGCCGCCACCACTTTTGAAGGCTACGACGGTTTCGCCTTCGACGACCCCACCCGCAGCCTCGGCGCCGAGCCGTTCACCGCCTTCGAAGGCAAGCTCGACGGTCAGGGCGACGCGCGCTTCCCGCTCGACCTGCCGGAGCTGACCCCGCCGGGCATGGCCGCCGCCACGCTCACCACCCGGGTATTCGAAAACAGCGGCGACTACAGCACCCAGGTGCGCCGCGTGCCGGTGCGTCCCTACCAGCACTGGGTGGGCCTGCGCGTGCCGGAAGGCGGCGGCTGGGGCGGCGCCCTGGGCCGCGACCGGGACCACGAGATCGGCCTTCTGACGCTGGATCGGGACGGCAAACCCGAGGCCGGCCGCGATCTGACCCTGAGCCTGTACCGCATCGACTGGCGCTGGTGGTGGGACCGGGGCGATGACAACCTGACCAACTTCATCAGCGACCCGCACACCGAAAAACTGCGCCAGGACACCCTCACCACCGACGCCGACGGGCGCGCCCAATGGACCCTGGCCGGTGCCGATTACGAATGGGGCCGGCATCTGCTGCGGGTCTGCCAGAGCGACGGTCGCCACTGCGTCAGCCGCACCGTCTACTTGGGTTGGAGCGGCGAACGGGGCGCCCAGGGCGACGCCGCCACCCGGCTGTCGCTGAGCACCGACCGGGACCACTATCAGGTGGGCGACACCGCCCGCGTGCAGGTGCCGGTGAGCGGCCAGGGCCGCCTGCTGGTGAGCCTGGAAAACGGCGCCCGGGTGCTCGACCACTACTGGCTGGAAGCCGGCGAGCAGGGCGACACCCTGACTCTGGAAGTGCCGGTTACCGCCGCCATGGCGCCCAATGTGTATGTCCACGTGGCGTTGCTGCAGCCCCACGCCGGACGCGACAACGACCGGCCGATCCGCCTCTACGGCATCGCGCCGCTGCTGGTGGACGACCCGGCCACCCGCCTGATGCCGGACATCCGCGCGGAAAGTGAGGTACGCCCGGAAAGCACCCTGTCGGTGGCGGTCTCCGAGCGCCGCGGACGGCCCATGACCTACACCCTGGCGGTGGTCGACGAGGGGCTGCTGGGCATCACCGGTTTCGCCACGCCGCGCCCGCACCAGGCGTTTTACCAGCGCGAGGCCCTGGGCGTGCTGACCTGGGACCTGTTCGATCAGGTGGTGGGCGCCTACGGCGGCGAACTGGATCAGATGCTGGCGCTGGGCGGTTCCGACGCGTTGCGCGATGGCAGCGAGCAACAGCGCCGCCGCTTCCCGCCGGTGGTCCGTTTCAGCGGGCCGTTCCAGCTGGCCAAGGGCGAGACCGCCGACCACGACATCGAACTGCCCGCCTATATGGGCCAGGTGCGGGTGATGGTGGTGGCCGGAGACGGCCACGCCTACGGCGAGGCGGACAAGAACGTCACCGTCACTCAGCCGCTGACCCTGCTGTCGTCGCTGCCGCGGGTGCTGGGGCCGGGCGAAACCCTGGCCCTGCCGGTCACCCTGTTCGCCGCCGAGGACGGCCTGGGCCCGGTAACGGTGTCCGCCGACGTGGACGGGCCGATCGCGTTAAGCGACCGGCCGGACGAGCAGGGCGCCGAACTGGACTTCCAGGACAGCGGCGAACGGATCGCCGAGCTGGGCCTGAAAACCGACCAGCGTACCGGCACCGCCACGGTGACCGTGTCCGCCCGTGCCGACGAGCATGAGGGCGAGGGTTACCGCGCCAGCGAAACCGTGCACCTGCCGGTGCGCGCCGCCAACCCGCCCACCGTCCGTGACGCCGGGCGCCTGCTGGCCGCCGGCGAGACCTGGTCGCAGCGGCACCGCGCCCACGGTCTGCCCGGCACCAACCAAAGCCGGCTGACCGTAAGCAGCCTGCCGGCCATGGGCCTGGAGCGCCGCCTGGAGTACCTGCTCGGCTATCCCCACGGCTGTGTCGAGCAGACCGTGTCGGCGGCCCTGCCGCAGCTCTATCTGTCGCGGCTGATCGCCCTCGACGACGAGCAGCGCGCCCGCATTCAGAGCAACGTGGAAGCGGCCATCCAACGGCTGCGCCGCTTCCAGCTCGGCGACGGCGCCTTCGCCTATTGGCCCGGGGCCGCCGTGGCCGACGACTGGGGCACCTCCTACGCCGGTCACTTCCTGCTGGAAGCGCGCCGCCAGGGCTTCGCGGTGCCCGCCGGCATGCTGGAAGACTGGGCCGGCTACCAGCGTCGTGTGGGACGCAACCCGGGCGGCGAGCCCTGGCAGTGGGCCGGCCAGGCCTACCGCCTTTACACCCTGGCGCTGGCCGGCGAGCCGGAGGTGGGTGCCCAGAACCGGCTGCGGGAAGCGCTGTCCGCCCGGGCGGACGGCGACAGCCGCCGGCCCGGCTACCAGGCCGCGCACTGGCTGCTGGCCGCCGCCTACCAGCAGATGGGGCTTAATGACGTGGCCGGCGAACTGATCGCCGACGCCGACGCGCCCTCGAACTACGACCGCCCGGGCCCCACCTACGGCTCGGCGCTGCGTGGCCAGGCCATCGAGCTGCTGGTGCGCGACGCCCGCGGCGACAGCGACGGCGCCTGGCGCCAGGCCGAGGCGATCGCCGGCCGGCTGGCCTCCCAGCAGTGGTATTCCACCCAGAGCACCGCCTGGGCGCTGATGGCCATGGCCCGCTTCGCCGGTTCCGGTGACGTCGGTGAGGGCTACCGGTTCGCGTGGCGCCGGGGCGACGGCGACTGGCAGGAAATCCAATCCCAGGCGCCGGTGTTCCGCCAGGACCTGTCGCTGGACGGCGAGGGCGTCGAGCTGGCGGTGCGCAACGACAGCGAACGCCGCCTGTTCGCCTCGGTGACCACCCGCGGCACGCCGGCGCCGGGCCAGGAGCAGGCCGCCGCCCAGGGGCTCGGGCTTGAGGCCCGTTTCCTGACCCTGGACGGCCGGCCCCTGGACCCGGGCAGCCTGTCCCAGGGCACCGATTTCCGCGCCCGGGTGCGCGTCGTCAATAACAGCGGCCGCGACCTGGACAACCTGGCCCTGACCCAGGTGATCCCGTCCGGCTGGCAGATCACCGACAGCCGTCTCGCCGGCGATGAACAGGCGGCGCCGCTGGATTACCGGGACATCCGCGACGACCGGGTGCTCAGTTACTTCTCGCTGGCCGCCGGCGAGGCGCGGGAATACACCCTGGGGCTGAACGCCACCTTCGCCGGGCGTTTCTATCTGCCGGGCTGGCAGGTGGAGGCCATGTACCAGGGCGACACCCGCGCCCGCAATAAAGGCCAGTGGGTGGAGGTGATCCGCGATTAAGGGGCGTTTTACAGGCCGCCGCCGGCGGTGGGCCCTGGCCGGCGCCGCCCTGGCGCTGCTGGCCGGGCTGGCGTTTCTGCAGTTCGCGCCGCTGCCCGCCGCGCTCACGGCCAGCGACTACGCCACCCTGATGCTGGACCGGCAGGGACGGCCGCTGGCGGCGCGCATCGCCGCCGACCAGCAGTGGCGCTTCGCCCCGGTGGCGCGGGTGCCGGACAAGTATCGCCGGGCGCTGCTCACCTTCGAGGACCGCCGCTTCGAAGCCCACCCCGGCGTGGACCCGCTGGCGGTGCTGCGCGCCGCCCGCGACAATCTGGCCGCCGGCCGGGTGGTCAGCGGCGGTTCCACCCTGACCATGCAGCTGGCCCGCCTGCTGCGCGCCGACCCGCCGCGCACCTTCCCGGAAAAAGCCCGCGAAGCGGTGCTGGCGCTGCAGCTGGAGTGGCACCTGGATAAGGACGAGATCCTGCGCCAGTACGCCAGCCGCGCGCCGTTCGGTGGCAACACCGTGGGCCTGCGCGCCGCCGCCTGGCGCTACTTTCAGAGGCCGCCGGAGCAGCTCAGCTGGGCGGAAGCGGCGTTGCTGGCGGTGCTGCCCAACAGCCCGGCGCTGATCCACCCGGGCCGCGACCGGGAGCGGCTGCGCGCCAAACGCGACCGCCTGCTGGAAACGCTGCGCGAGCAGGGCGCCCTGGACCGGGACGATCTGGCCCTGGCCCGTCTCGAGCCGCTGCCCCGGGTCCAGGCGTTGCCGTCACTGGCGCCCCGGTTGCTGGATACGCTCACCGCCGGCGGCGGCGCGCCGCTGCTGCGCACCACCCTGGATGCGGACCTGCAACGCCGGGTGCGCGACCTCGCCGACCACCACGGCCAGCGGCTCGGCCGCCAGGGCGTGCACAACCTGGCGGTGGTGGTGATCGACCACCGGGCGATGGCGGTGCGCGCCTACCTGGGCAACGTCAATCACGGCGACCCGCTCACCTACGGCGCCGCCGTGGACATCGCCGCCCGGCCCCGTTCCACCGGCAGCGTGCTCAAGCCGCTGCTGTACGGCTCGATGCTGGACGCGGGGCAGCTGCTGCCGGGCACCCTGGTGTCCGACCTGCCCACCAATTACGGCGGCTACAGCCCGGAAAACTTCGACCGCGAGTACCGCGGCGCGGTGCCCGCCCACGAGGCGCTGGCCCGCTCCCTGAACGTGCCGGCGGTGCGCATGCTGCGCCGCTACGGGGTGGGCCGGTTCCACGACCAGCTGCGGGCGCTGGGCATGACCACGCTGTTCCGGCCCGCCGACGGCTACGGGCTGACCCTGGTGCTGGGCGGCGCGGAAGGTACCCTGATGGAGCTCACCGGCATCTACGCGCGGCTGATCGCCACCGCCCGGGATGGCGCCGCGCCGCCGGCGGCGCTGTTGTCCGGTGTGCATCCGGTGGCGGCGCCGTTCCCGATCAGCCCCGGCGCCGCCTGGCTCACCCTGGATGCCCTGCGCGAGGTGGCGCGCCCGGGCACCGCCCGGCAGTGGCGGCTGTACCGCTCCAGCCAGCCGATCGCCTGGAAGACCGGCACCAGCTACGGCCTGCGCGACGCCTGGGCGATCGGCAGCAACGGGCGCTATACGGTGGGCGTGTGGGCCGGCAACGGCAACGGCGAACCGGCGCCGCACCTGGGCGGCGCGGACACCGCCGCGCCGCTGATGCTGGACGTGTTCAGCCTGCTCGGCACCGAGCCCTGGCCGGCGCCGCCGCTCAACGATCTGAAAACCGTGCGCGCCTGCGTCGACGACGGCTATCTGGCCGGTGGCCGCTGCCGGTCGGAGGCGGTGCTGGCGCCCCTGCACAGCCACTTCCAGACCGTCACCCCGCACCACCGCCGCGTGCACCTGGACGCCAACGGCCAGCGCGTGCACAGCGGCTGCGAATCGGTGGCCAACATGCGCTCGCGGGACTGGTTCGTGCTGCCGCCCGCCCAGGCCTGGTTCTACCGCCAGCGCCACCCGGACTACCGGCCGCTGCCGGCCTGGCGGGCGGACTGCGCCGCCGGCGCCCGGGCCCTGGATACCACGCCGCCCATGGCGGTGATCTACCCCCACGCCGGCGCCGGCCTGTTTATTCCCCGGGAGCTGGGCGGCGAGCGCGGCCGGGCGGTGTTCCGCGTGGTGCACGAACGGCCCGGCGCCAGCCTGTTCTGGCACCTGGACGACCAGTACCTGGGCCGCACCGACCACTTCCATGAGTGGGCCCTGCGGGCCTCGCCGGGCTGGCACACCCTGACTCTGGTGGACGACCAGGGCTTCCGGCTGCGGCGCCGTTTCGAAGTGCTGGGCGATCACTGAGCGCCCTTCGCCCGGTTCTTCACCCGCCATTCGCCACGGCTCTCCGACACTGAGCGCGCAGCCAAGGAGATGCCATGCGCACCGTAATCGTGATTCTCGCCGCCGCCGCGCTGGTGGCCGCCTGTCAATTAAGCCCGGACCGTCCGCCGGTGGAGACCGTGGATGACCTGGACCTGGACCGTTTTATGGGCGATTGGTATGTGATCGCCAACATCCCCACGCCGCCGGAAAAAGGCGCCCACAACGCGGTGGAAAGCTATCAGCGGCTGGGCGAGCACAAGATCGGCGTCACCTTTGCTTTCAACGAAGACAGCTTCGACGGTGAGCGCAAGACCATGACGCCCACCGGCTTCGTCAGCGACCAAAGCAACGCCATCTGGGGCATGCGCTTTATCTGGCCGTTCCGCGCCGACTATCGCGTGCTGTACGTGGACGACGCCTACCGCACCACCCTTATCGGGCGCCAGAAGCGCGACTATCTGTGGATCATGGCCCGTCAGCCGGAACTGTCCGAGGACACCCTGCAGCGGTTGATCGGGATCGCCGCCGAACGGGGCTACGACACCCGCCGCATCCAGCGCGTCCCGCAGCGCTGGTGATAACCGGCTACAAGCCGCAAGCTTCAAGCTACAAGCAGACCCTGCCCGACGCGGAGGTGGGTGCTTATAGCTTGAAGCTTGCGGCTTGTAGCTTGAAGCTTGTTTCAAAATCCCCATCCTCCTAGGGTGAGAGCCCACCGGAGTGAAGGAGACCTTGATGAAAATCCTGATTGCCGGGGCCAACGGCAAGATTGGCCGCCATCTGGTGCGCCGCCTGGCGAACAGTGAGCATATCTGCCGGGCGATGGTTCGTGACCCCGCCCAGGAGTGGGAGTTGCGCCAGCTGGGCGCCGACGAAGTGGTGGTGGCGGACCTGGAAGGCGACTGCCGGGCGGCGCTGATCACCTGTGACGCGGTGGTGTTCACCGCCGGTTCCGGCCCCCACACCGGCCCGGAAAAAACCGTGGACGTGGACCAGAACGGCGCCATCAATCTGATCGACCAGGCCCAGGACATGGGCGTGGAGCGGTTCGTGATCGTCAGCTCCATGCGCGCCGATGAGCCGGACAGCGGCCCGGAGAAAATGCGCCACTACTTCATCGCCAAGCAGAACGCCGACAACCACCTGCGCGCCAGCAAGCTGGCCTACACCATCGTGCGGCCCGGCAAGCTCACCGAGGACGACGGCACCGGCCAGGTGCGCCTCGCCGAACGCTTCGAGGACTTCGGCGAGATCCCCCGCCAGGACGTGGCGGCGGTGCTGCAGGCGGTGCTCGAAAACCCGGCCACCGCCGGCCGCGAGTTCGACCTGCTGTCCGGCGATCAACCCGTCGAAGAGGCCGTCACCGCCTTCGTCCGCTGAGGGATTTGTGGGAGCGGGCCCAGCCCGCGAAAGGGTGGCTTACAGCCACCCGGCAGGATTCCAGAGAGCTTGGTTAGTCAGGTGTCTGGTGCTCCGTATCGGAGACGCGGTGCAATGGTGGTGCCTTCCGGGACCGCTCAAGCCATCCCTGGCCGCTGTTAGTTTGGCCTTCCCTGGCCAAACAGCTCCCGGTGCGGGCTTTCTGGAGAGAAAGGTCTCTGGGATCCTGCCGGGGCTTCGCCCCTTTCGCGGGCTAGGCCCGCTCCCACAGCCCGCTCCTACAGCCGCCACCGCGTCAGCGGCGGCGCTGGATCGGCATGCGGCGGCGGATGCGTTGCTCGGTGGTCAGGTCCGAGAAGTCGTCGGCCTCGAACAGATCGGCGCCCACCGGCGTGTCGTCGTTGCGGTGGAACAGCTCGATCAGCATGGCGCGGCGGTCGGCGCGCAGCTCCCACATCAACACCCCCATCATCAGAAACAGCACCACCGCGAACGGCAGCGCCGCCACCAGGCTGGCGGACTGCAGCCCGCGCAGGCCGCTGGCCACGATCAGGGTGATGCAGATCGCGGAGATCAGCACGCCCCAGGTCAGGCGTTTGTAGAGCGGCGGATTGAGCGAGCCGTGGTCGGTCATCTGCGACACGATGTAGGAGGCGGAGTCCGCCGAGGTGACCAGGAACACGAACAGGATCACCATGGTGATCGCCGACAGGAAGGTGCTGTGCGGCAACACCTCGTACATCATGAACAGACCGTTGGCCACGTTATCGGACACCGCGCCGGCCAGATCCACGCCGCCGTTGAGCTGCAGGTCCAGGGCGGTGGTGCCGAACACGGCGATCCAGGCACAGGCCAGCAGCGGCGGCACCAGGAGCACGCCGAGCACGTATTCGGTGATGGTGCGGCCGCGGGAGATGCGCGCCACGAAGGTGCCCACGAACGGTGACCAGGCGATCACCCAGGCCCAGTAGAACAGGGTGAAGCGGTTCATCCAGTCGGATTTTTCGAACGGCGGGATGTTCAGCGCCATGTTGATGAAGTTGCCCAGGTAGCTGCCCAGACCGTTCACGAAGTTATCCAGGATCAACACCGTCGGGCCGGTGAACAGCATGTAGCCCATGAAGCCCAGGCACAGGCCCATGTTCAGGTTACTGAGCAGGCGGATGCCCTTGTCCAGACCACTGTAGGACGAGGCCATGTAGCACAGGAACATGGCGCCGAGGATGGCCACCTTGCTCCACAGGTTGTCCGGCCAGCCGAATACGGTTTCCAGCCCGCCGTTCATCTGCAGCACGCCCAGCCCCAGCGAGGTGGCCACGCCCATCACCGTGGCGAGCACCGCCAGCACGTCCAGGGAATCGGAAATCAGTTGCCGCTTGGGCAGGTTCTTGGTGACCGGCTCCACCATGGTGGACACCAGCCCGGGGCGGTCCTTGCGGAACTGGAAGAAGGCAATGATCAGGCCGACCAGGGAAAACGCCGCCCACTGACTGACCCCCCAATGGAAAAAGCTGTACTGCATGGCCAGGCTGGCGGCGGCGGTGGAGCCGGGTTCGGCCTGGCCGTGGGGTGGCTCCATGAGGTGCTGGATCGGCTCCGCCATGCCGTAGAACACCAGGCCGACACCGAAGCCGGCGGACAACAGCATGCTCAACCAGGAAAACACCCCGTAGTCCGGCTTGCAGTCCTGGGGGCCGAGCCGGATTTTCCCGTAGCGGCTCATCGCCAGCGCCAGCAGGAAGATCACGAACACGAAGGTGCTGATCAGATAGAACCAGCCGAAGTAGTGCCCGAGAGTATTGAGGGTGGCCTCGGCCACGTCCCGGAAGCGGTTGGGGGCGGTGGCGCCGATGGCCACCAGGACGGCCACCAGGCCGGCGGAGATGAGATAAACGCGGTGTCGTATAAGCATCCGCGTAGCCTAGCAGGCGCCCAAGCCACCGCCACCCCGGGCGGCCCGGCGGTTCAAAAATTATACATTTCGCCACCGGTACAAGGGTGGACGGGAAATATTCAACGGTTGTATAGTTTTTATTCATCAGGTGATGAATAACAGAATAAAAGCAAAAACGGGAGAACAATAATGCGTATAACAACACTGGCCGCCCTGGCGGGCGCGCTGCTCACCGCCGCCCTGTGCGCGGGCCCGGCCCAGGCCGGATCCTGGCAGGACAACCAATCACTGGGCGGTTTCAACAACGTCCATCTCTATACGCCGGACACCGATTCTCCGGTGGGTACCGGCAAGGCGCTGCTGATCGTATTGCACGGCTGTACCCAATCCATCAACGCCTACAAAACCGCCAACCTGGAAACCGCCGCCGAGGAATTCGGCATGGTGGTGGCGGTGCCGGACGCCATGAACAAGGCGGGCTTCAGCTGCTGGTCCTACTGGCAGGGCACCAAGTCCCGCAGCGCCGGCGACTATAAGAATCTGATCGATCTGGCCAACGAACTGTCCTCGGACAGCGGTCGCGATATCGACCCCAATCAGGTGTATATCGCCGGGTTGTCGTCCGGGGCCAGCTTCGCCAACACCACCGCCTGCCTGGCGCCGGACGTGTTCGCCGGGGTCGGCGTGAGTGCCGGGCCCAGCGTCGGCACCAGTTCCAGCGGCGCCATCGGTCCCTGCGAGCAGGCCGACGTGGAAAGCCGTTGCCGCAACCTGGGCGGCGCCTACCAGAGCGCCTTCGACACCCAGGTCGCGTCCATCGCCCACGGCGACGCGGACACCACCGTGAACACCTGCTACAACCGGCAGAACGCCGAAGGCATGGCCGGGCTCTACGGTGTCAGCGAGCTGTCCGGCAGCAACACGCTGAACCAGGACGGCGGCAGCGCGGAAGAGTACCTGTGGCAGGACGGCCGCGTGTCGATGCTGTGGCTGAACGGCCTGGACCATTCCTGGTCCGGTGGCCAGGGCGCCTCCGGCAGCTACATCGGCAGTGCCAGCATCAACTACGCCCGTTATCTGGGCGAGTTCTTCAGCAACAACAACGCCCGGGTCGACCGTAATCTGGCGCCCTCGCTGTCCCAGGTCAGTGCCACGCCGGACGGCGACCGCATTCAGGTGAGCGGTTACGCCGACGACGAAGACGGCACCGTGAGCCGCGTTGATATCGTTATCGACGGTCTCGACGGCGGCGGTGACAGCCTCACCACCGGGGTCGATGGCACCGGTTTTTTCCAGGCCTCCAGCGCCACGCTCGCCGACGGCCTTTATTCGGTGGCGGTGATCGCCGTGGATAACAACGACGGCGAAAGCGAGCCCACCGTGAACACCGTGCGGGTCGGCCCGGAGCCGCCGCCGAGCGCGCCGGTGCTCAGCGATATCGGCGTCAGCCTGGACGGCCAGTGCGCCACCGTCAGCGGTGAAGTGGTGGACGAGAACCAGGACCTGGCCGGCGTCACCGTGACGTTCTCCACCGGGGCCACCGCCGCCGAGCTGGACGGCGTGCGTTACTCGGCGCGCGCCTGCGGCCTGTCCGGCGGCGCCAACAGCGCCACCGTGGTGGCCGAGGACCAGGGCGGCCTGAGCGCCAGTGACCAGATCGATTTCGTGATCGACGCGGGCCAGGTGGCCACCCTGGACCAGCACATCAGTGCCGGCCGTCTGGACTACACCAACTACGCCAACTGCTACCTGGAATACAGCACCGCCGCGTTCAAGCTGAACGAAATCGACACCGGCGGCCAGTGCCAGTGGCAGGACGGCGACGCCAGCTGCGTGGGTCCGGTTCAGGCCTGTTCCGGCAGTGGCGGGGGTGACGATGGCGGCGACGACGGCGGTGATCCACCCACCGATCCGGACGACGGCTGCCAGGCGGAAACCACCTACAACTACTACCACAAGACCGCCGGGCGGGCGTACAGCACCGGGAACTATTACACCCCGGATTACTTCGCCCAGGGCAGTGACCAGCCGATGAGCGGCTCCACCTGGGGCTCCACCTCGTTGTACAGCACCGACGGCGGTACCGTGTGGCAGGTGGGCGCCTGCCCCTGATCGTCCATCTTGTTGAATTTCCTCCCCTTGCGTACCATCCGATGCGCGCCCGGCCCCGGGCGCGTATCGCCCAGGGGAGGAACGGATGGCGAAGAAACCGGTGGGACGGCCGCGTGGCCGTAACGGTGAAAGCGGTGATCGTGGTGCCGCCATTCTGGATGTCTCGGAGCGGTTGTTCGCCCGTCATGGCTATGACGGCGTTACCCTGCGCACCGTGGCCCGGGAGGCCGGCGTCGATCTGGCGCTGATCAATTACTACTTCGGCCCCAAGCAGCAACTGTTCGACACCGTATTCCAGCGCCGCGCGCGCATCCTCAACGACGACCGGCTGAAAGCGCTCAACGCCGCCCGCGCGGAAAGCGACCCGGTACCCCTCGAAAAAATCATCGAAGCCTATCTGCGCCCCCTGGAAATGGCCCAGGAAAGCGAGGACCAGGGCTGGCGTAACTACTGCGCGCTGCTGGCCTACGTGAACACCTCCCCGGTGTGGGGGCCGGTGCTGATGAGCCGCCACTTCGACGCGCCCATGGAAACCTTCGTGGAAGCGCTGTCCGCCGCCCTGCCCAACACCGAGCGAGCCGACCTCTACTGGTGCTACCACTTTATGTCCGGGGCGATGACACTGACCTTCGCCAACACCGGCCGCATCAACGCCATGTCCGGCGGCCTGTGCCGGTCCGACGACTTCCAGACCGCCTACGACCGCATGATCCCCTTCGTGGTCGCCGGCTTCGAGCGAGTGTGCGGTCGTCTCAACAATCGCTGATCTCTAGGAGCAGGCCTGGTGGGAGCGGGCCTCGCCCGCGAAAGGGGCGAAGCCCCGGCAGGATCCCAGAGACCTTTCTAACGGCAGTACAAACAGCGTCTCTGGAATCCTGCCGGGTGGCTAAAGCCACCCTTTCGCTTGCAAGGCAAGCTCCCACAAACCGAGCTTCGTAGAAAGGTTCGGCACAGCCGCTTGCCCCTGCTGGAGAAACGACGGTCCGCTGTTACTCGGTATCGTCCGCCGGCGGCGCGGGGTCCTCTTCCCGGGGGGCGTCAGCGGCTTCCTCTTCTTCCTTGGGCGCCGCCGGCTCTTCCGGCTTGACGCCGTTGTCCTCGAGCGTCTGGTCCGACAGCTCCGCCTTGGCTTCCACTTCCTCGGCGCTCTTCTCCTCGCCGATCCGGTAGGCGGCGAAGCCGGCGTGCACCACCTGGTTCACCGCCATGCCCAGCACGCGGCCGTCGTAGGGCGCGATGATGGCGCTGCCGGTATTGCTGATGGGGTCGGTGACGGTACCCAGGATCTCGCCCTTGCGCACCTGATCGTTGAGCTCCACCTCGGACAGCAGAATGCCGCCCTGGCCGGCGCGGATCCATTCCGATTCGAAGAACACCGGTTGCGGCGCGCCCCAGAAGCGGCTGGCTTTGCGCATGTCCAGGTTTTCCAGCAGGGTTTCCAGGGCCTGGACCCCGTAGTCCACCGCTTCGCCTTCGAGACGGTTGGGGCCGCCGGCTTCCATGGTCACCGCGACAATGCCTTCTTCCACGGCGGCGGCGCGCAGCATGCCGTCGCCCGGCGGGCTGTGCAGCACGGTCATGCCGCCGAAGTGCTTGGCGAACGCCACCACCTCGGACTTGTCCAGGTCGGCGCGCAGCTGCGGCTGGTTGATGCGCTTCTGGGAGCCGGTGTGCAGGTCCACCAGGTAATCGCACTGGCGCACGATGTTGTTGAACAGGGAGAACGCCAGCCGGCTGGCGGCGCTGCCTTTTTCGTGGCCGGGGAAGTAGCGGTTCAGGTCGCGGCGGTCGCTGAGATAGCGCGAGCCGTTGCGGAAGCCGTCCAGGTTGACGATCGGCACGCCCACCACGGTGCCGGCCAGCTCTGCGGGTTCCAGTTCGTACATCAGGCGCCGCACCATCTCAATGCCGTTGAGTTCGTCGCCGTGCACGGCGGCGGTGAGGCACAGGCGCGGGCCCGGCTCGTTGCCGTGGGCCACCAGCACCGGCACCGGCGTGGCGATGGAGCGGAACGACTGGTCCGGGGCCCAGTGCAGGGTTTCGAAGGTGCCCGGTTGCACCGTCTTGCCGAGCAGTTCCAGGGGTTTGACGGTGTCGGCGTCGTCCTCTTCCTCGGCCTCGGAGGACGACGCCTCGTCCTGTTCCGGGGCGTCGTCACTGTCGGCGGCGGGCGCCTCGGCGGCCACGTCGTCTTCGCGTTCGTTGGCGGTCACGGTGCCGGCCAGGGCCAGCAGGATCAGAGTAATCAGCGGAATAATACGCGACACGGAAGCTTCCTTTTAGGACCGTTTCATGACTCTCGCTGGGCCAGTTCCTCCCAGCGCGCATAGTGCTCGTTCAGGCGTTGCTCCAGTTCCTGCAGCCGGCGCTGGGCGTCGGCGATCTCATCCTGGGGGCGCTTGTAAAAGTCCGGGTCGGACAGTTCGGTCTGAACCTCGCCCAGCGTCGCCTCCAGGGTTTCAATCTGCTCGGGCAGCGCCTGCAGCTCCAGCTCTTCCTTGTAGGAGAGCTTGCGGCCGCCGCTGTCCTTGGCTTTCGGTTTCGGTTTGCTGGACGGCGCGGCGAGCTTGCCGGTTTTGACGTCGTCGCCCCGGTTCGGTTCCGGGCGCTGGCGCAGCCAGTCCTGGTAGCCGCCCACATAGGCGTTGGGGTCGCCGCCCTCGAACACCAGGGTGGAGGTCACCACATTGTCGATGAATTCCCGGTCATGGCTGACCAGCAGCAGGGTGCCCTGGTAGTTGACCAGCTGCTCTTCCAGCAGCTCCAGGGTTTCCACGTCCAGGTCGTTGGTGGGTTCGTCGAGCACCAGCAGGTTGAACGGCTTGGTGAACAGCTTGGCCAGCAGCAGCCGGTTGCGTTCGCCGCCGGACAGCGAGCGCACCGGCTGGCGGGCGCGCGCCGGCTCGAACAGGAAGTCCTGCAGATAGCCCATCACGTGTTTCTTGCGGCCGTTGATCTCGACCACGTCGGAGCCTTCCGCCAGGTTGTCGAGCACGCTTTTGTTGCTGTCCAGGGTGTCGCGCATCTGATCGAAGTAGGCCACCTGGAGCTGGGTGCCGTGCTTGACGGTGCCCGCGTCCGGGGTCAGCCGGCCCAGCAGCAGGCGGATCAGCGTCGACTTGCCGCAGCCGTTGGGGCCGAGGATGCCGACCCGGTCGCCGCGCAGCAGGGTGATGGAGAAATCCCGCAGCAGCGGCAGGCCGTCGATGGCGTAGCGCAGATGCTCCGCTTCGATCACCACCTTGCCGGAGTTGTCGCCTTGCTGGATTTCCAGGCCGGCGGTGCCCTGGCGGTTGCGGCGCCGGGCGTAGTCCTCGCGCATGCTTTTCAGGGCGCGCACCCGGCCTTCGTTACGGGTGCGGCGCGCCTTGATGCCCTGGCGGATCCAGCGCTCTTCCTGGCTGAGCTTCTTGTCGAACTCGGCGTTGGCGCGCTCTTCGTTTTCCAGCGCCGCCTGCTTGCCGGTCAGGTACTTGTCGTAATCGCCGGGCCAGCTGGTCAGTTTGCCGCGGTCCAGCTCGATAATGCGGGTCGCCAGGGAGCGGATGAAGGCCCGGTCGTGGGAAATGAACACCAGGGTGGCGGAATAGCCTTTGAGGAAGGTTTCCAGCCAGCGGATCGCGTCCAGGTCCAGGTGGTTGGTGGGCTCGTCCAGCAGCAGGATGTCCGGCTCCTGGACCAGCGCCCGGGCCAGCAGCACGCGGCGTTTCATGCCGCCGGACAGGCCGGCGAAGTTTTGCTCGCCGTTCAGGTTGAGCTTGGAGAGCACCGTGTCCACGCGCTGGAACAGCTGCCAGGCGCCGCGCGCCTCGATCTCATTGTTGAGGGTCTCGAAGCGGGCCAGGTTCTCATCCATGCGCTCCGCCTGGTCCGGATCGCCCAGGGCGCGGCTCAGGTGGTCGTGCTCGTTGAGCAGCGTGCCCAGCTCGCCCAGGCCCTCGGCGACCATGTCGTGCACGCTGTGGTCCTGGTCCTCGGGCACTTCCTGTTCCAGGCGCGAGATCATCAGGTTCTGGGTGCTCTCGATCTGGCCGTCGTCGGCCTGCACCTCGCCGGCCAGGACCTTGAGCAGGGTGGACTTGCCGGAGCCGTTGCGGCCCACCAGACAGAGCCGCTCGCCGGCTTCGATGGTGAGGTCGACATTGTCGAGCAGAGGCTGCTCGCCGAAGTGCAGTTGAATCTGTCGCAGCGTGATCAGGGACATGAAAGCGCGTCGTGTTGAAATGAGGCGGCGAGTGTAACATTTACACTATGGCAATTATCGGATTTCCACCCGCTGGATCGGCCTGCTGATCTCAGCGGTCCCCGCCGTCGTCGTCGCGGCCGCGTTCGCCGTCGTGATAGTGGGTTCTGGTCTCTCCATAATGCCCCCGGGTGTCTCCGTGGCGGCCGTTGTTGCCGCTGTCGAACAGGAGACCGTCGGCGGCGGACCTCAGGTGGACGTCAAGCTGGTTGAAGGCGATTTCCACGCCGTGCTCGCGGGCCAGAGTATCGATGGCGCGGTTCAACTCGTTGGTGGCGAACAGAATATCGCCGATTTCCCCGAGATAGACGCGCAACTCGTGATCCAGAGTGCTGGCGCCGAACGCCATGAACAGAATCAGCGGTTCCGGATCCTGCAGCACCCGGGGGTTGTCGGCCGCCGCTTTGGCCAGGATATCGTGGCAAGCCTGCAGGTCGGACCCGTAGGCGAACCCCACTTTAAGGGTGACGCGGGTGACGGTATCGGTGAGAGACCAGTTGATAAGCCGTTCGGTGACGAACGCCTTATTGGGAATGATGATTTCCTTGCGGTCGAAATCGATGATGGTGGTGGCGCGGATGCGGATACGGCTGACGGTGCCCGACAGCTCGCCGATGGTGATCACGTCACCGATGCGCACCGGCCGCTCGAACAAAATGATGATGCCGGAGATAAAATTGGCGAAGATCTCCTGCAAGCCGAAGCCCAGCCCCACACCCAGCGCCGCGACGAGCCACTGCATCTTGCTCCAGGACAAGCCGAGCGAGCCCAGGGTGATCATCACGCCGATCATGACGATGACATAGGACAACAGGGTGGTGATCGCGTAGCTGGAGCCTTGCTTGAGACTCAGCCGTGACAACAGCAGCACTTCCAGCAGGCCGGGCAGGTTGCCGACCAGCACGAAGGTGCCGATGCCGATGGCCAGCGCGGTGATCACATCGCCCAGGCTGATCGGCGAGGTGGTGGCGTTGACGCCGCTGCCTTCGGTGCTTTCCCACAGCACGATGGTATTGGTGTAGGAGAACGCATTGATCACATCCGCCCACACCCAGTAGAGCAACACGCCGAACAGCAGCACCAGCCCCAGGCGCACCAGCCGCAATGATTGCTGGTTGACCTGCTGCAGGTCCATTTGCGGCTCTTCCACTTCCACCCCTTCCACGTTTTCCTTGGGTTCCGCTTCCCGTTCCGCCACCGCCCGTTTGTAGGCCAGGCGCTGGGCGGCCACCGCCAGGCCGCGCACCGCGGTGGCGTCGATCAGAATCACCAGCAAAGCCAGGTAGAAGGTGTCGATCAGGCGGCCGGACAGGCGCACCGAGGTGAAGTAATAGCCCGCCACGATCAGCGCCACCAGCACCAGCGGCGCGCCGGCGCTGATGGTGGTGGTCACCGAGCGCAGGGTGCGGGAATAGTGCTCAATCGGGTACGACAGCGCGGTGCGCGCCAGCATCACGCTGATCACCACCAGCCCGGCCACCATGGTGACCAGGCCGATGCGGTCGTTGCTCAGCTGCGCCGGCCATTCCTCACCGAAGGCGATCACCAGTGTCATCGGCACCATGGTCAGGCCGACGGAAAGCAGGCGCCGGCGCAGTTGCCGGTTGTTGTCCTCGGTCCAGCGGAAATGGCGCTGGGCGATGCCGTTGCGCGACAGCAGCCGGTAGCACAGCTCGAACACCAGCCAGATCAGGGCGATCTTGGCCAGCGCCGCGCCCAGCACCGTGCTCAGGGTGCCGGGCTGCACCCACAGCCCCCAGCCCAGCAGGCTCAGCACCAGCGGCCCGGGCACGCAGAGCAGCGTCGTGTAGATGATCGCCAGGGGCGTGTGGCGCTGGCTGTCCCGTTTCAGAAAGCCGATATCGCCGTTCAGCGACTTGATCCGTTTGCGCAGGCGCGGGCGCACCAGCCACAGGCCGCCGGCCAGCACCAGCGGCAGAAACAGCCATTGCCACTTGCTTTGCAGAATGTCGGTGGCGTTGGTGACCATGCGCCGCCACGGCATGGTGTTGATCTGGTCCGCCACCTGGCCGGGGAATTCGGCGAACCAGGCCAGGGACAGCGGCTGGGTGCTGGGCATCCAGAAGGTCTGTTCGGAGATGATGTCGTGCAGACTGCGCGTCAGCTTATCCAGTTGCTCCTGGGAAAGGTTCAGGCGCACCAGAATATTGAGCTTGCGGCCCAGCTCCTGATCGAGCTGATTGAGCAGGTCCACCCGGTTGTCGATAAGACGCTGCAGGCCGTCGCGCAGCTGCGCTTTTTGCTGATCGTCGAGGCCGCTGTCCTCGGGCAGTTCAAGATCCCGGTTTTCCAGTTCCTGCAACGTCTGGCGGATATCGAACTGGGCCAGGCGGGCCTCGGTGATTTGTTTGTCCAGGCCTTCCCGGGGTTTGAATTGCGGCAGACTTTTCTGTTGTTCGTAGAGAATACGCGACAGCAGCAGGCTGCCGTCGAGCATTTCGATCTGGTCGTTGACGGTGCTGGAGAGCGAGCGGGCGCGGTCCAGCTGGGTCTCCGCGTTGATCACTTCGCGGATCAGGTTGTTGACGTCGCTGGCGGTGTCCTTGAGCTGTTCGCGCACCGCTTCGTTGCGCTGCCGCGCGGTTTCCAGAAGCGGGTTGCCGGCCAGACTTTCGGGCAGGTCGAGCTGGTCGTTGCCGATTTCCGCGTTGAGTGATTCGCCCCGGCGCTCATTGATCATCGGCTGTAACACATCCAGCCGCGTCTGGATCACCTCGGTTTGCGCTTCCAGTACCCGTTTGCGCAGGCGGGCCAGCTCTTCCAGAGTGCTGGCCACCGACAGCTCCTGGTTGCGCAGCTCAATGCGCGTTTCCAGCGCCGCCAGTTCGGTGCGCAGGCGGGTTTTTTCGGCGTCGGCGAGGGTCTCGTTTTCCTGATTCAGGCGCCGGCGGATTTCGTCGGTGCGGGCCAGGCTGTCGCTGATGGTGCTCTGGGCTCGTTCGGGCAGGGTTTGCGCGCGGGTCAGTTCGCCGCTTACCTTGGCCAGGGTTTGCTGGTTTTCCTCCAGCGCTTCCAATTGCTGGCCCAGCTCTTCGGCCAGGGCCGCCAGGGACAGGTCCTGGTAGCGTGCTCGCCAGTCCAGCTCGGCGTCCTGGCGTGCCTTGGCCAACTGCTGCTGAAGCCGGTTGCGCTCCACCGGTGCCTGCCGCTTGCGGTCGGCGAGTGCCTCGATCTGTTCCCGGTTGCTGTCAATCTCGCGGCGCAGCTCCAGGGTCTGCTGCAGTTCCTCCCGTTCGGGGTTCTCGCCGGCGGCGTCGGCGGCGCCGTCTTTGCTGTTGCCGGCTTCGCCGCCGTCACCGGAGAGTTGCTTCTCCAGGTCGCCGATTCCGGGTAACGAAAAGGAACTGGTTTGCGCCTGGGCCGCCGCCATTGGCAGAAGCACGAGCGACAGGGCCAGTGGCAACGAGCGGAACAGTTTGGTGAATACAGCCAACACGGAAAGCGCCTTCGGTTTTTTGCAAGCTTAGCAATGGCCGGGGTCGCGGCATAGCCGCCGCTGTTAATCCAGGGTCAGCAGCCCCGGCCGTCGGTGATCTCGGCGACGCTGTCCGCCACGTTGTCGTCTTCCGGCGCCAGCCGGCGGGCGCGGCACACCGCCTCCCGCGCCTGCTGCTGATGGCCGCTGTCGCGCAGCGCGTAGGCCAGGTTGTTCCAGGCCGGCGCCATTTCGGGGGCGCGCTCCACGGTGGCGCGGTAGGCGCGCAGGGCGGCGTTGGCCTGTCCGTCTTGCCAGAGTGCGTTAGCGTAGCCGAAACGCAGCCGGCCATTGTCCGGGAAACGGGCCACGGCGGCCTGCCAATAGGGCAGGGCGCCGGTTTGCATGGGCGCCAGCGCCTGCATCAGCGGTTCCGGCCGCACGCTGTCCGGCAGGTCGCCGGGCGGCAGCAACACGAAACCCCAATAGCGGCCCCGCGCCCAGGTGCGCAAGAAGCGGTTCCAGCGGCTTTCCGTGGCCTGGTCCGTGCCGCTGTGCAGGATAATACGCTCACCGCCGTCGCGGTAGCCGATCACCACCGCATAATGCCACAACGGCCATTGCGGCAGCGCCAGATTCTGCAAGACCAGCACCGGGTGGCCGGCCTGCACTTCCTGAATCAGAGCCGTGGGGGTGTTCACCGGGTAGGCAAGCAGGCCGCGGGCCCGGCCCGCCGCCACCAGCTCGATACCGAGGGCGCCCTGGCGTTCCGGCAGCCACACCTCGTCGACCAGCGCCGTCTTGTCGCCGGGCAGCCCGTTCCATTGCAGCATCATGCCGAGGGCGGCGGGGCCGCACTGGTAGGCTTCCTGGGGAATAAAGGGCACGTCCAGCCGTTGCTGTGGGCGCGCGTCGGCCCGTTCCGGTGGCGGCACCGTCTGGCAAGCGGTAAGCAATAGCAGAAACAGCAAGGCGGCGGCCGGGCGGCCGCCGCGCGGGCAGGCGATCATTTACCCGATCGGATCAATGACGGGGAACACATCGGTGGCGCCGAGCAGATCCAGCAGGATCAGAATGAGGATCACGGCCAGGATCACACCCACCACGCTACCGCCGGCGGGCATTTGTTCCGCTTTCTGTGCCAGCTGGTTCAGCTCCCGGTCGCTGAGACGACCCAGACGCTTCTCCACGTCCCCGGGAGTGACGCCGTTCTTGGCCAGCACCTTGGCGGCCGCTTCGTGGTTCATCAGCCGCATCACTTTACGCTCGGTGGCGGCCCGCTGCTCGCTGGCCACCATGCCGTCGGTGGTGACCATGGCGGCGTGGGCCGCGGGGACGAACAAGCCTTGCGTAAACAGCATAACCAGCGCCGTCAGGACGCCTGTGATTTGCTTTTTCATCGACATCGCTCCACTTATAAAACGTAGTTCAAGGCTAGCATGGCGTGCTTTATTTCAGCGTTATGCAAGTTAAAGCTTTGTGATCTTTTACACTCATTTCACCAATCACCGCGGCCTTCACGCCGGCTTCTCGCAGCGCGGTCAAGGCGTCGTCGCGTTCACCCGGCTCCACCGAGAACAGCAGCCCGCCGCTGGTCTGCGGGTCGGTGGCCGCCGCCAGACGTGGATCGTTGTCGTCGATGTCGCCGTGTTCGCAGCGCGTCAACACCTGGTCGTTGGCCGGTTTCAGCGTGCTCGCCACGCCCCGCGTCACCAGCTCTTCGGTGCCCGGCAGCAACGTCAGGGTGTCCATATCCAGACGCGCGTCCAGATTGCTGTGCTCGCACAGCTCGAGCAGGTGGCCGAGCAGGCCGAAGCCGGTAATGTCGGTGCAGGCGTTGGGCCGCAGCGGTGCCAGGGCGTCCCGGGCCGGGCCATTGCTGTGCAGCATGCTGTCCAGGGTGGCGTCCAGCCAGGGCCCGCGGCTTAGGTCATGCATCAGGCCGGCCAGTTGAATGCCGGTGCCCAGGGACTTGGTGAGGATCAGCAGGTCGCCGGGCCGAGCGCCGCTTTTATGCCACAGGTCCCCCGGCGGCGCGGCGCCGTTGACGGTGAAACCCGCCGCCATTTGCGGTCCTTCGATGGTGTGTCCGCCCACCAGGGTACAGCGGGCGGTGTTCAGTTCTTTCAGCGCCCCGGCCATCAGGCGGTGCAGGTCGCGGCTTTGCAGCCGGGGGTGGTGGCGCGGTATGCAGACGGTGGCCAGGGCGGAGTGGGGCGACGCGTTCATGGCGAACAGATCGCTGAGGCTGTGCAGCGCGGCGATGCGCCCGAACAGATAGGGCTCGTCCACGAAGGCGGGGAAATAATCCAGGCTTTGCACCAGCCGCTGATCCGCCGGCCAGCGGATCACGGCGGCGTCGTCGGCGTGGTCCACGCCGGCCTCGATGTCCCCGCGGATCACCGGATCAAGCGTCGCCAGGGCCTCGCTGAGCGATTGCGCCCCCACCTTGGCGCCGCAGCCCGCGCAGTGCAGCGTATCGTCCGGGGCACCGGCCTGGCCGGCGGCGTCCATGCGCGGCAGCCGGCGGTCGAATTTGTCCATGAAGTCCCGGTCCAGCCGGTCCTTCCAGCGCCATACCCAGCCACCGGCCAGTGACGGGCCGGCGCCGCGGCTGCCCACGGCGTCACGGCCGCCGGCGGACAGCAGGGACAGGAAGCGCCGCTGTGGCCGGTACGGTTCCAGGGGCTGCCCCTGGGCGGCGGCGGCCAGGTTGCGCGCCAGGGTTTTCGCCTGGCGTACCGCGTACACCCCGGCCTTGGGCAGGTCCCCGGGGAAGGCGGCGCAGTCGCCGGCGGCGAACACCCGCGCGTCCGCCGGGCTTTGCAGGGTCTCACTGACGCGCACGAAGCCCTGGTCGTCGCAGGGCAGCCCGCTTTCCGACAGCCAGGCAGCGGCCTGCACGCCGGTGCACCAGAGCAGGAAATCGTGGGCAAGCTCGCCGTCGTCGCTCAGCAGGCGTTGGGCTTGGGCCTGGCGCACCGGTGTATGGCTGTGAAGGGCCACGCCCCGGGCCTTCAGGCGCCGGGCCATGCGCCGGCGGACGCCGGCCGGGAAACCCGGCAGTAGTGGCCCGGCGGTGACCAGACTGACACGGGCACGGTCGCCGAGCGCGTGGGCCACCGCCAGCGCCATTTCGGTGCCGCCGGCGCCGCCGCCCACCACGGTGATGGCCGCCGGCGTGTCGCGCGCCGCCAGTTCGTTCCGCAACGCCTGCCAGCGGCGGTGGAAATCCGCCACCGGTTTCACGGGCACCGCGTGCTGTTCGGCGCCGGGCACGGCGTTCAGGTTGGGGGTGGCGCCCACGTCCAGGCTCACCAGGTCGTATTCCAGGTGGGTGCCGTCATCCAGGTAAAGCCGCCGTTGCGCGGGCTTGAGCCGCTCCGCGCGGGCGCGGATAAAACGCACGCCCGCCGCCTGGCACAGCCGCCGCAGATCAATATGCGTTTCTTCCAGCCGGTAGTGGCCGGCCACCAACCCCGGCAGCATGCCGGAATAGGCGCTCAGGCTGTCCGGGGACACCAGGGTCAGGCGCAGGCCGGGCACCGGTTTCATGGCCAGCATGCGCAACGCCAACGCGTGGCTGTGGCCGCCGCCGACCATGATCAGGTCCTGGGTGGCGGAAGGGGTCAGCATGCGGTTCTCCTGTCGGTCATGGCGGTGTTTCTTATTCCAGTCATTCCGCGGGCTGGCCGCGGGTGGAGAGGCGCAGGCGCCCGCGCAACCAGCGCGAGAAGGCGTCCACGCCCAGATTCAGGCCGACGGTGGCGAGAATCAAAACCAGGGTGCGGTCGAAGCGGAACTCGGCGACGCTGGAATCAATATAAAAACCCAGGGTATGAATGCCCAGGATACCCAGCACCGCGGTCTCGCGCATGATGATCTCCCAGCGGTAGAGCAAAAAGGCGAGAAAATTGGGATACAGGCGGGGCAATACCTCGAACGCGTAGCGGTTTAGCCCCCGGGCGCTGTCGTCACGCAGGGTCAGCCCTTCGCTGAAGCGGGCGGTGAGGTGGGCGATGATCGCACCGGTGTGCAGGCCGAGAGCGAGAATGCCCGGCAGCATGGATGGGCCCAGCATGATCAGAAAGAAAAACGCCAGGAAGAATTCCGGTGTGGTGCGCAGCACCACCAGAATAAGGTGGCCCACGGCCTGCGTGGCGCGATTGCCGAACAGCGGTGAGCGTAGCGGAAACAGCACCAGGGCCAGCAGTGCCGTGAGCAACAGGGCAGCCAGGCCCAGCACCACGGTATGCCAGACCCCGGGGCCGATCTGTTCGGTCCACAGCGTGGCCAGCCACAGCCACAGCTCGGCGAAACCGCCGCCGCTTTTCAGCGGCGCGGGCACCAGGTCCTCGGTGACGAAGCGCACCAGCGTTTGCAGGCTGCCGGTCCACACCGGCGGCGCCCAGATCAGCGCGGCCAGCAGATAGAAGGGCAGCAGCAGGGGCCGCAGCCAGAACCGCAGCGTCAGAATCAGCAGGAACAACAGATAGAGCAGTGCCGCGCCTTCGCCGTAATGGCCTTCGCGGAACGCGGTCTCCAAGTGAAAGCCCAGGGTCGGCAGACCGATAAAGCCGAGGATCGCCGAGGCGCGCAGGGCGCACTCCAGACGGTACCCGGTGTAGGCCTTGCAAGAGGCCCAGATCAGCGGCAGGCGGGCGTAGAAAAAACGGCCCAGGCGGCGCCGGTCGTCGGGCAGGGCAACCGCCGGGGCCGGGTCCGCTTCTTCCAGGAATTCGCCGAACACCTTGGCGAAAATGCCGGCGTAGGGCAGGGCGATGGCGAGCACCCCGGTGAGCGTCGACAGGCCGGTGACCTGCATCAGCAGCAGCCCCCAGAACAGCTCGTGGACGGCGCGCACCGAGGCGGCGCCGACGCGTACCGCTCGCCGGTGCCAGCACAAGGCCAGCAGGAAGCCGGCGGCCGCGCCCAGGGCAACCCCCTGGAACGCGAAGGCCAGGGTGTTGGCCAGCGCCCGGCCGAGCCCCTCGGTGGCGAGAAAGTCCGGCTGCAGCAGGCCCAGCCCGACGCGCATCATCTCCGCGCCGGGGTTGCCCCGGGTGATGTCCAGGTCGGCGCAGGCGAAGGCGATCAGCCCGGCCAGTCCCAGCCAGCCACTGGCCCGGCGCCAGCCGGCGGCGGTGGTGGTGAAGGTCGGGGTGGGCCGGCTCATGGCAGGTAGAGTGTGTCCAGATCCGCCAGCGTCAGGGACGCGGCGGGCGCGTCCAGCACTGTCTCGCCATGGCGCAGGCCGATCACCCGCTCGAAGCAGGCCAGCGCCAGCGCGCGGTCGTGCATGGCGACCACGGCGCTGTCGTGGCGGCGCAGAGTGTCCGTGAGCAGGGTCTGGCCCTGGTGTTCATCCAGGTTGGACACCGGTTCGTCGGCCAGCAGCACCGGCCGTTGCGTGAACAGGGCCCGGCCCAGGGCGGTGCGCTGGGCCTGGCCGCCGGACAGGCGGTCGACGCTGGTGAACAGTTTTTCCGCCAGCCCCAGGTTCTCGGCCACCGTGGCGACGCTGTCGCGCTGGGCCGCCGTGGGCCGCACCAGCGCGCGCAGATTGCGCCAGGTGCCGAAGCGGTGCAGGCCGCCCATGTAGATGTTGTGAAACACGCTCAGCATGGGCACCAGCGCCTGCTCCTGGGGGCACCAGGCGCACAGCGCTTCCTGCTGGCGCCGCAGTGCCGCCAGCAGGGTCGACTTGCCGCTGCCCGAGGGCCCCAGCAGGGCCACGGTTTCGCCGCGCCGGAGGGTCAGGTCCAGGGCGGCGAATACCGTCTCGCGGCCGTGGCCGAGCCGGGCGCCCTGGAACTGGAACAGGGCCGCCGGCGCGTCGCTAGCCGTCATCGCGCTTCAATCCAGCAGCCCGATGGATTCCGCGGTGTCTTCGATGGCCTGGTAGTCATCGTTGTCGGCGGGCACGAAGGCGCTGCGCGGGAACGCCTCAAGCAGCTCCGGGTCGTCGATCGCCAACAGCACCTCGGTGACCCGCTCGCTGAAGCCGTCGCCGAAGCGCTCGTCCAGGTCGCCGCGCACGGTCCAGTGGTAGTCCGGGTAGGCGGGGGTTTCCCAGATCACTTGCACCTTGTCGGTGTCGATCTCACCGTCGGCCAGGGCCTGGTCCCAGACCTGGTAGTTGAGCGCGCCGGTGGCGTAGGCGCCGCTTTCCACCAGCGACAGCGTGCGGCTGTGATCACCGCTGAAACCGACCTTGTCGATCAGTTCCTGGGGCGGCGCGCCGAAACGTTCGCGGAAGTAATACTCGGGCATCAGCCGGCCGGAGGTACTGCCCTTGGAGCCGAAGGTGAACGACGGCTGCTCGGCGAAGGCGTCGGGCAGGGTGTCGCCGGGCGCCAAGCCGGTGCTGGTGTTGGCGATGAAATAGGATTTGAAGGCGGTGTCTTCCTGGCCCTGGGCAATGGCTTGCGAGCCGGGTACCAGACGCCGGGCCTGGACGCCGGACAGACCGCCGAACCAGGCCATCTGCACTTCGTCGTTACGGAAGGCGGTGACCGCCGCCGGGTAGGACTTCACCGGCACGTATTTCACCGGTACGCCGAGCGCCTCTTCCAGATGCGCGGCCACTTTGCCGAAGCGCTGTTCCAGGCGCGACTCGTCCTGGTCGGGGATCGCGGTGAAGGTGAAGGTTTGCGCCGGTTCGCGGGAATCACAGGCGGCCAGCAGCAGCACGGCGCAGGCCGTGGCCAGAAAGGGTTTGATCATTGTCAGCTCCGTTCAATAGGGAGTGTTACCGGACGTTATTGATCACCGCCGCGTGCCCGGCTATCCGCGGTGGCTCAGGTATGCCATGACTTGTGCCCGGCTGCCCTGATACAGAATGGGGCCTTCCCGGCGTTGTAGCATGTAATCGTACATGGGGTCGTAGTAGCCGCTCAGCAGTTCGCGGATCCACACCCGGTGGCGCTGCGGATCGCCGCCGCGCTGCGCCTCCAGGGCCGCCTCCAGTTCGCCGCGCAAATATTGATGGCGGGCGCCGCCCAGCCGCTTGCGGATGCGGTCCAGGGCGGCCAGCAATGCCTCGGCGAGCCGCTCGAACGCCTGCGCTTCGCCGTAGTGGCGGCTGTATTCGTCCAGCGGCCCGGTGACGTAATCCTCCAGGGTCACCTGCACGCGGGCTTCCAGCGGCTCGTCGATGACCACCCGCGGCGACTGGCGGATGCGCGCCTGCAGATCGTCCGGCACATAGCAGCGGCCGATCAGTTTGCCTTCGTCTTCCACCACCACCGGGGCCGGACCCCGGTGTTGATGCTTGAGCAGGGCGATGGCCAGCCGGTTCTCAAAATCGATCTGGCTGGGCTGGCCCGCGGGCCGGCGCCCGAACGCCGAGCCGCGATGGTGGGCCAGCCCCTCCAGGTCGACGGCGTCCTCCAGCCGTTCGATCAACCGCGTCTTGCCGCAACCGGTGCGGCCGCTGAGCACCACCATGGGCAGGTGGCGCAGATTGTGTTTAAGACGGTCGAGCAGGAAGCGGCGCATGGCCTTGTAGCCGCCCACCACCAGCGGCACATGCACGCCGGCCTGGTCCAGCCAGGCCTGGGTGGTGCGGCTGCGCAGGCCGCCACGGAAACAATACAGATAGCCGTCCGGGTGGGCCCGGTGCCATTCCCGCCAGGCGTCCAGGCGGGCGCTCTTTTTGCGGCCGCTGACCAGTTCGTTGCCGAGATCGATGGCCGCCTGCTGGCCCTGCTGCTTATAACGAATCCCCACCCGGTGCCGCTCGTCATCGTCGAGCAGCGGCAGGTTGCTGGCGGTGGGAAAGGCGCCCTTGGCGAATTCCACCGGCGCGCGCACGTCCAGTAGCGGTGTGTCGCCGAGAAACAGCCCGGCGTAATCTCGAGTGTCGTCCATGGCGGGAGATTCTATCAGCCTGAGCGCGCCCTGGCGCTAGCTCCTACAACGCTCAAACCGGGCGAAGTTGCCCGGTCAGGTGCGGTTTGACGCCGTCCTTCGCCAGCACCCGGAAGTCGATGCCGCCGTCGATCTGTTCCCGGGCGAACTTGACCGTGGCCGGGATGAACATCGGCACCTTGAATTGCACCGTCACGGTGAATGCCTCCTCGGGCAGTTCGTGCTGCAGTTGACCCAGGGCGCGGGCCTTGGACCACATGCCGTGGGCGATCTGGCGCTTGAAGCCGAACAGCTTGGCGGTCAGCGGGTAGAGGTGGATCGGGTTGCGGTCACCGGACACGGCGCCGTAACGGCGGCCGGTGTTGCCGGGGACTTTCCATTCAATGGCGTCGGTGGCCGGCTCCGGGGTGCCGCGTGATCCTTTATCGGATTTCACACCGCTGCCGCCGCCACGGAAGAAGTTCACCGATTCGCTGGCCCAGACCCGCTCACCGCCGGTGCTGACCACCGTGAAGATGGAGAACTCATAGCCTTTTTCCACCTGGGTCAGGTTGCCCAGGTAGCATTTGATGTTGAGCTGCTCGCGCTCGGCGATGGGCCGGTACTGGGTGATGCTGTTGCGCACGTGCACCAAGCCCATGGCGGGGAACGGGAAGCCGTCCTCCATCATCAGCGCCATATGCAGCGGAAAGGCGTGGATGTGCGGGTAGGTGACTGGCAGGCGGCCGTCGTCGCTGAACCCGCAGACCTTGCGGTAGGCGGCCAGGTGACCGGCGTCCAGGCCCACATCGTTGAGGCGCAGGCCGACATTGGGCAGTTGCGGGTTTTTGCCGGGTTTCACCCGGGCACGCATCACCGCTTTGGCGAAATTGACCGGCATCGCCGGGGCGTGGCGCAGCTCGCGGAAGTTCACGTCACTCATAACAGCGTCCTTGATCTCTGCAAATACGGCCGACGCCGCGTTACAGCGGCGGCGTCGGCAAATTTGGGGACAGTATAGGCAGTGCGGAGAGCAGCCTGGATTGGCCGTATCGCCTGGGGGAGCCCCCGAGCAGGCCTATCAATGCCGCTGGGTCAGGTGCGTGGCGGGGTGTCGGAGCGCCACTGGGCGACCCCGAAGTAGATCAGGCGCACCTGTTTCTCCGCCATGATCAACATCTCGTGCTGGCCGGCCTCGTCGTCTTCATCCAGCTCCAGCATTTCCTGGGTCAGAGCGACCACGCTGTTGACCACCAGGGAGGCCATCATTTGCAGGTCCTCGGCGTTGACCCGCACCAGGAACGGAAAGCGCGCCATATCCATGGCCAGCTCACTGACGAACAAACGGATCTCACGGCGGATCGCCTGGCGCATGGTGGCCGAGCCGCCGTACAGCTCCTTTGAAACGAACAGGAAATGGGTGCGGTTATTGCGCACGTAGGTAAAGAAGGTCTCCATCGACCCGCGGATCATGCGCTCGTTGGGCAGTTCCTGTTGGCGCACTTCGCGCATCATCTGGCGCAGGGTGCGGAAGGACTCATCCAGGAGGGTCAGGCCCAGGGCGCTCATATCCGGGAAATGGCGATAAAAGGCGGTGGGCACCACGCCGGCGCGTTTGGTCACCTCACGCAGGCTTAAAGAGGAAAACGGGGCCTTTTTGGCCACCAGGTCCAGGGCCGCGTCCATGAGCGCCTGACGAGTCCGCCCCCTCTTCGGCCGTCGTCCCCGAGTCGGAGTCTCTCTGCTCATGGTTTTTGCTCCCGAATCATCGTTTTTATTCTCCGCATTTTCGCCATGTTATTGAAAATCCCCGGCGGGATACAGACAACTGATTGATTTTACTGTGTAAAAAAGTATAAGTGTACACGTGTTGACATCAATGTCCGGCCTCGGTATAAAGTGCACAACTGTACACAAACGGGAGTTGGCATGAACGTCATCACCGCTTCAAATTCACAATCCGGCACTCCGGGCCTGATCCGTCGTTTGGGCAAGGCACTCAGCACGCCTTTTGACCCGGAGGACTATCTCGCCCTGTTCGATCCGCTGCAGTCCGCCCGCGAAATACGCGCCCGGGTGATCGGCGTGCAGCGTGAGAGTGACCAGGCGGTGACTCTGACCCTGCAACCCAACCGCCTGTGGAAAGGTCACCGCGCCGGCCAGCACGTTCTGCTGGGCGTCGATATCGAGGGCGTGCGGCACCAGCGTTGTTTCTCCCTGTCCTCGGCCCCCGGTAGCGCGCCCACCATCAGCGTGAAGCGCCAGGGCGAGGGCGGGGTCAGCGACTATCTGGTCAGCCACTGCCGCGAAGGCGACCTGCTCACCCTGGCCGAACCGGCCGGCGAATTCGTGCTGCCGGACCCGGTGCCGGAGCGCCTTCTGATGGTCACCGCGGGCTCCGGGATTACACCTGTTCACAGTATCGTGAAGTCCCTGCTCGCGTCCAACTTCGACGGCAAAGTGACCTGGGTGCACTTCGAGCGCCGCTACCAGGACCTGATGTTGAGCGATTCCCTGGCCGCGTTGCGCCGGGACCCGCGCCTCGACCTGCGTCTCGTGTTCAGCGGCGATACCCCGCGTGATGGCGACCAGACCGGCCGTCTGAATGAACACTGGCTCACCGACAACGTCGCCGACGCCGCCGCGCACACCATTTTCACCTGCGGGCCCGCCGGCTTTCTCGACACGGTGATGGGCTGGCACGGCGAGCACGGCCGCGCGCCGCTGTTCCACGAGCGCTTCAAGGCGGCGCCGGTGGTGGCCGGCGAAGGCGGCCGGCTGCATTTCGCGCGCACCGGCGGCCAGGCGGAGGCCGCCGCCGGCGTCTCCCTGCTGGAAGCGGCGGAGCAGGCCGGTCTCAAACCCAAGCACGGCTGCCGCATGGGCATCTGCCACACCTGCAAGTGCCGGGTGAGCAAGGGCCGGGTGCGCGATCTGCAGAGCGGCGAGAGCCGTGAATTGAACGGCCAGGAAGTTCGTATTTGTGTTCACGCCGCCGAGGGCGACGTGGAACTGGATCTCTAAGGAGGCACGCTATGAATGCCAAAGTAGATCATTTCGACCCGATCGTATTCGAACGCCCGGGCGTGACCCTGACCCGCTCCCAGGTGGAGACGTTCGGCCGTGAAATCGACGCCCTGCGCGAAGAGATCATGTCGGACCTGGGTGAGCAGGACGCGCGCTACATTCGCCGCCTGGTGCGTACCCAGAAAGGCATGGAACTGGCCGGCCGTGGCCTGCTGTTCCTGGGCGTGCTGCCGCCGGCGTGGCTGGCGGGCACGGCGCTGCTGTCGGTCTCCAAGATTCTGGAAAACATGGAAATCGGCCATAACGTGATGCACGCCCAGTGGGACTGGCTGGGTGACCCGGCGCTGGATTCCTCCTCCTATGACTGGGACAACACCTGCCCGGCGGAGCAGTGGAAGCACTCGCACAACTACATGCACCACACCTTCACCAACGTGGTCGGCAAGGACCGGGACGTGGGCTACGGCATCATGCGCATGTCGGACGAACAGCGCTGGAACCCGGCCTACCTGTTCCAGCCCGCTTATAACTGGGTGCTGGCGTCCTTCTTCCAGTGGGGCGTGGCGTTCCACGACCTGGAAGTGGAGCGCGTGCTCAAGGGTGAAAAAAGCTTCGCCGAATACCGCGAGCAGCGCCGCAAGATCATGAAGAAGGTGCGCCAGCAGGTGGGCAAGGACTATCTGCTGTTCCCGCTGCTGGCCGGCCCCTTCGCGCCCTGGGTGCTGGCGGGCAACGCCACCGCCAATCTGACGCGGAATCTGTGGTCGTACCTGATCATTTTCTGCGGGCACTTTACCGAGCACGCGGAAATGTTCAGCGAGGCGGAAATCGAGAACGAGACCCGTGGCCAGTGGTACCTGCGCCAGCTGCTGGGCTCCTCCAACCTGGAGGGCGGGCCGCTGTTCCATATCATGTCCGGCAACCTGAGCCACCAGATCGAGCACCACCTGTTCCCGGACATGCCGTCCAACCGCTACAAGCAGGTGGCGCCCAAGGTCCGCGAGATCGCCGAACGCTACGGTCTGCACTACAACAGCGGCCGCCTGAGCCGTCAGTTCGGGGCCGTGCTCAAGCGTATTAACCGCCTGGCGCTGCCGACCCGGCGCAAGCCGAAAAACGCCATGGTGTGAAGCGGTTCCGGGTCCCCGGACGGTGTGCTAGTCTCACCCTTTGGTAACTACCGTTTGGGGAAGTCGCAACAGGATGGCAGAACTGACCGATTCCGGCGTGCTTCTACGCATGGCCTACCGGGCCATGCTCAACGCCGGCATTGATGCCGACGCGGTACTGGCCGAACTGGGCCTGGACCCGTCCATATTGAACGTGCCGGATCTGCGCACGCCCCACGATGGCCAGGAATGGTTCTGGGAGGCGTTGGCGAAGGTTTCCAACGACGAGCATGTGGGCCTGCATCTGGGCAAGCACATGCCGGTCTACAAGGGCCAGGTGTTGGAGTATCTGTTTCTCTCCAGCCCCACCTTTGGCGAAGGGCTGCACCGGGCGCTCAGCTACCAGCGGCTGCTCTCCGACGCGGCACGGGCCGAATTGTTCGAGGAGGGCGAGCGGGTCTTCCTGCGTCAGCCGTTCTGGGGCCGCCGCCTGGCGCACCTCAACGAATGCGTGATGATGGGGCTGATCAAATTCTTCCGCTTCGTCACCGACGACGCCTTCGAACCCCTGGAAGTCCACTTCGGCCACGAACACCACGCCGACAAGGCTGAGTACGAGCGCGCCTTCGGCTGCCCGGTGAAATTCGGCATGCCGTCAGTGGGGGTTTATTTCGATTCCCGCCTGATGGCGCTGCCCTCCGCCCACCACGAGCCGGAGCTGCTGCGTCTGCACGAGCAACTCGCCAGCGAACAGGTGGCGCGCCTGGAGAAGCAGGACCTGGTGGCCCAGGTCAACCGGCTGATCGCCGAGCTGCTGGAATCCGGCCACGCCAACCTGGAAGAAGTGGCCGAGCGCCTGGGCATCAAGGCGCGCCAGCTGCGCACCCGGCTTGCCGACGCCGGCACCAACTTCAACCAGCTGGTCGCCGACTACCGCTGCAAGCTGGCCAAGCGCCTGCTGGCCGGCACCGACGAGTCCATCGACGAGATCGTCTACCTGACCGGCTTCTCCGAGCCCTCCACCTTCTACCGTGCCTTCAAGCGCTGGGTGGGCATGACGCCCATTGAGTACCGCAAGCTCAAAGCCGAAGAAGACGCCGCCGAAGCCGCCGCCAAACTCTGATTCCGGCTGGAGCGGGCCTTGTGGGAGCGGGCCCAGCCGATCCCGGTGCTCCTTTCAAAATTGAAAGGTCCTGGCGCCTCTCTGAAAGGGTGGATCTGACCCGTGGCGGTTCCGCTGCAAAGCGAGCGGGGCAATGGTGGTGCCTGGAGGGAGCTGTTTGGCCAGGGATGGCCAAACTAACAGCGGCCATGGATGGCTTGAGCGGTCCCGGAAG
>LWDU01040866.1_pt2 | contig 34119 bp, 30 predicted proteins | sample 727161 | NCBI WGS metagenome assembly LWDU01 (sample SAMN04566230, study PRJNA314399) | hydrothermal vent metagenome | isolation source: deep sea hydrothermal plume seawater | place: Mexico: Gulf of California, Guaymas Basin | collected 2004-07-11 | reverse complement strand
GGCCGAGCGCGGCGACCCCAAGGGGATGTTCTGCTCGGAGCTGCGTGTTCAGCTTCGCGATCCGGACGAAGCCGGGGATCAACCCTGAGGGGATTCCCGACTACAATTCCGGCGGTCTGTACCACCTGTCCCAACCAGCCCATGTCCCCCGACCTCTCCTCTTTCGATTCACTGGACTTTGAGGCGGCCGCCGCACGCCTTGCTGGCGTTGTGGAGCGCACGCCCCTGGTGCCCGTGCAGTTGCCACCTGAATCCGCCGACGAGCGACTGTGTGTGCGCGCCAAGCTTGAGAACCGTCAGGTGTGTGGGGCCTTCAAGGCCCGAGGGGCCTGGAACAACGTCGCCCAGCTCAGCTCCGAGGAGCGCGAACGCGGGGTCGTGACCTGCAGCTCTGGCAACCACGGCCGGGCCCTGGCTTGGGCGGCCCAGCGGGCGGGCGTCAAAGCCACCATCGTCATGCCGCGGGACGCCTATCCGAACAAGATCGAGGCGTGCCGTGAATTGGGCGCACGAGTCGTGCTCAGCCGTGACCGGCTGGGGGCCGACGAGGACGCCGCCGAGCTGGCGGCGGAGGGTCTGGTGTTCATCCACCCCTACGACCGGCCCGGGACCGTGGCGGGAGCGGGAACCGTGGGTCTGGAGTTGCTGCAGGATTGGCCGGAGGTGGAGCTCGTATTGGTGCCGGTTGGTGGCGGCGGGCTGGTGGCGGGCGTGTCCCTGTGCCTGAAGCGCGCCCTGGGCGAACAGGTGCGCGTGGTGGGGGTGGAGCCCGCCGGTGCGCCCTCCATGCAGCGGGGGCTCGCCGCGGGCGAGGTGGTCTCCTTGCCGGAGATCCAGACCTGCATCCAAGGGCTCTGCCCCACGAACTCGGGTGCCTTGAACATAGAGATCTGCAGCCAGACCCTCGATGACGTGTGGCTTGTGGAGGATGCGCCGGTGCTGGAAGCTATGGACTGGTGGGTCGCGCAAGGCGAGGTCGTGGAGCCCGCGGGTTCAGCGACCCTGGCCGCGGTGCGCGAGGGGATGATTCCTGAGGACTGGCTCCGGGATCGAACGGCGGAGAATCCGCTACGTGCCGTGATCGTCGTCTCGGGCGGCAATCCGGCACCCGAACAGCTCGAACAATCCCGGTCGCGCGCATGAGCATCTCCCGGGTTTCCCTGCTCTGTCTCTTGTTTGCCGCCTGCGGGGGTGGGCAATCGGAACCGGGCGACACAGAGGTTGGTGGACCCGTTGCAAGGGACGCGAGTACCCTGATCTGGGTCGTCGTCGAAGACCTGGGGAGTGAGTATCTGGCTCCCTATGGATACGAACGAGGCGAGACCCCTCACATCGATGGCCTCGCTGAAGAAGGGGTGCTGTTCACGGATCACGTGACGGTCTGCACGGGGATCAATGGCTCCTTGGCCAGCCTGCTTACCGGGCGGTATGCACAAGAGCACGGCGTGGGCTCCCTGACCCATCGCGGGCAGCACGCCCTGGCCGACAGCCAGACCAGTCTGGCGCGGGTCTTGCAGGAGGCCGGCTGGCAGACCTTGGCCATGGTCTCCAAGCCCCAGTTGGCCGCAAGCATCGCAGGCCTCGATCAGGGCTTTGAACAGTGGATGGGTCCTGGACTGCACGAGGGCGAGCCCCGGAGTGCGGCGCAGGTGATCCTCGGCGCAGGGCCCGAGCTGCGCCAGGCCCTGGCCGCAGACGAGCCCCTGTTTGCCCTCGTCTACCTCTCCGACACGGCCAACCTGAAGGGCACGGCTCGCGCAGCCGCGGTGCCCTTCCTGGAGCCCTACCTGGGTCCCTTCAGATCCACTCAACCCCTTGTGGCGGCCGCTCTTGACCGGCTCCAGGATGATCCCGCCGGGGGAGCGGCGGACTTGGAGAAGGCTCTGCGGCGTGGCCGCGGAACTCCCGCGCACACCGCCTTGCAACAGGCCAAGTACGATGCCGCGGTTTCGGAAGTGGATGCGGCCCTGGGTGAGTTGCTGGACTGGATCGAAGACGCAGGCCGTCTGGATCGGGCCACCGTTGTTCTGACCGCATCGCGTGGCCCGCGTCTGCAGCCTTCCGTACCCGGCTCACCAGCATTCTCCCCTGAGCTTGTGCGCACCCCGCTTCTCGCCCGCTTTCCAGGTGGTCGGCCGACGGCGCGCGTCTCTTCGTTGGTGCGTAGCATCGACCTCGCACCGAGCCTTGCCGAATCCTTGGGCTTGAACTGGTCTGCATCGAGCGGGAGGAGTTGGCTTCCGCTCTTGGAAGGCGATGGCGACCCCTCGCCACGTCTGGCCTTCAGCGAGAGCGCCGGTTTCGATAGGCACGCGGTCTTCGATGAACGGTTCAGTGTGGAAGAGAACCGTGTCGCCGGGACCGTTGTCTATCGGCGCTCGGGCACGCGGGTGCTGGACCAAGAGTTGGAGGGGGAAGACGCAACGCGCGTCGCGAGGCTCCGGCAAGCCCTGGAAGAGCATCGCCATCCCGCACAGGTCGTGGTGGAGAATGGGGGCGTGGAGGTCGATGTGCGCTGGACATTCACCGAGGGATTTGCCGGCCCTGCGGCCATTGAGTCGGCTGAAGGCCGCCGACCCGCTCGCGTCTCGGGCCTCTCGGGGAGTGCTCACCTGGGTGCAGAGGACTATCGCCTCACGGCTGAAGCGAGCCGCCGCGAACTTCCTGTGCGGCTGCAGCTCAAGTGGGGCGAGGGTCCCGTGCCCGACTTGATGATCGGCACCCGGCCCCTGTCGAAAAGCCTGTTGCCGCGCCTGCCCCAGAAGGGAACAGGCCCCTGGCCGAGGGGCGAGGATGGAAGCTGGCTAGCCGCGGACGCTTTTCTTGAACAACAGGGTGGGACCTGGTGGAAGCTGCACGTGGGTACGGAGCCGGAGCGGGCGGGGCAAGTGGTGACGGCTCTTGTCGCGCTCTATCCACCGTCCGCTCTGGACGGGGTTCTCAGCTTCAGCGCGGGTCAGGAACTGGACGTGTCCTATCCGCCTGGTCGGGAGGACGTGGTGATCATTCGCGGCCGTGCCCCATGCGTGTTGCAGCTGGAGAAGAAGCCGAGCCAGGACTTCGGCTTGGCGGTGCAACTGGAGGGGCTCACCCTGGCCGCCGACAAGATTCGTCTGCGCGACAAGTACTTCAGCGGCCCTCACGGGATCGACCTCTACCTGCCCGATTGGGTGGCTGGAGAGACCGACGCCTTGCTGGATCCTGTCCAGGATCAACCACTACCGCCGAACACGTTGCGCTTGACCCGACGCGGCCCGAACGTCCCCGCTGCGGACCGGCGGCCCCTGAGTGCGGAACAACGCACGTTTGTACGGCACCTCGGGGGTGCAGAATGAAGCGTGTGATTCTGTGTCGCCCGGAAGGGCCGCGAAACGTGGGCACGATCTTACGCGCGGCAGAGAACTTCGGACCTGCAGAGCTGTGGATCGTCTCCCCTGCGCGCCCAAGTCTCCTGGTGCACCCGGACTTCGAGCAGATGTCGCATGGTGCCGAGGTGGCCCGAGAGGCCATCGTCGTTGTGGATGACCTGCGCGAAGCCCTGGCTGACGTGCACCACTCCATCGGCTTCACTGGCCGTGTCCGGGGGCGGCGCAAGCGAGAGGATTGGCGCCGGCTCGTACCCACATGCCTTCCCATTGGATCCAGCGCCGACCAGCGGCTGGCCCTGGTCTTCGGCAACGAGGTCACGGGCCTTACCGCGGCCGAAACCGACCTTTGCAACGAGCTCGCCCACGTTCGGACGACCGCCGAGCACACCTCCTTGAACCTGGGGATGTGTGTTGGTGTTGCCCTGGCAGATCTCTTCACCGGTACCAAGGTCCACGTCCGCGAACCTGGAGGGTCCATGCTCGATGGGGAGGGTCGCGAGTTCCTGAAGGCGCGCCTGCGCGAGGTCTTTGCCGATGGGGTGGTTCGCAAGGGGACGGCCCAGGAAGACGTGGAGGAGATGATCGAGCGCGTGTTCTCACGGGCCGCCCTGCTCAACAAGGACGCCCGTGCCTGGCACCTGATTCTCAAGAGCCTCGGGTCAGAGATGAGTCCCCGGGATCTTGACCTGACCTTGCACGAGAAGGGCGGCCGGCGACGCGAGGCCCTGGCGCGGCGAGGCCGAGACCGGGCGGCGGATCCAGAAGAGTCAGAGGGCACTTCGCCAGATCAGAAGAAGGAGTAGACTGACGCCCGAATGGTCCATCTCAATCGTATCTACACCCGTTCCGGAGATGACGGCAGCACGGGCCTGGGCGGAGGCGAACGTGTCCCCAAGCACCACCTGCGTGTGGAGGCTTACGGTACGGTCGAGGAGACTTCGAGCGCCATCGGGGTTGCGCTCGCTGGCGCTGGCGAAGACGCCGCTGTCTCATCCGAATGGCTGCGCGCCATCCAGAACGACCTCTTCGACGTGGGTTCGGATCTGTGCCGGCCGGGTAGTTCCGAGGAAGACGGCCGGCTCGGTGCGACCTATACCACCCGTCTTGAGGGTTGGATCGACGAGGTCAATGCCGGCCTCAAGCCTCTTGAGAGTTTTATCCTGCCCGGCGGGAGCACCCTCGCCGCGAACCTGCACCTGGCACGCACCATCTGTCGGCGCGCCGAACGCTGCGTGACCGCCCTGGTGGAAACCGAGGAGGAAGGCGCCGTCAATCTCGAGGTCGTGCACTACCTCAACCGCCTCTCCGACCTCTTGTTCGTCATGGCGCGTGCGGCCAATTCTGGCGGAGATGATGATGTGCTCTGGCAACCCGGGTCCGGGAAGACGAGCTGATTCGTGTTGCGTCTGGATTGGAGAACGCCCGCGTCGTGGGTTGAGGCTGTGTTGAGCGATCCCCTCGCACTGCTAAGCGACCATGCCCATTGCGAGTTGAAGGCGGCCAGCGCGGTTCAGTCACTGATCGTGACCTATCCGGATCGCCAGGCCCTGGTTCACGAGTTGGGACCCATGGCCGTGGAGGAGATGCAGCACTTCAACCAGGTCGTCGCTGTGCTCGCAGGCCGTGGGCACACCTTGCGGGCAGCACGGCCCAGCCCCTATGCGGAAGGTCTCGGGAAGGCGGCGCGACAGGGCCGCAAGGAGCTCATGCTCGATCGTTTGCTTGTGGCAGGCTTGATTGAAGAAAGGAGTTTTGAGCGCTTCGAACTGCTCGCAGAGCACAGCGCGGATGGGGAGCTGAAGGACCTCTACAGTGGCCTGCTCGTCTCGGAGGCTCGCCATCGCCGCCTCTTCTCCCAGGTGGCTCGGGATTACTATCCGCGCGCAGACATCGAGACCAGGGAGCAGGAACTCCGCGCGGCCGAGGCGCAGGTCATCCGGGCCTTGCCTTTCGAGGTTCGCATGCACTCTGGCCCCGTGCCGGCGTCGGCCGCCGGCGACCCGAGTTCATTGGCCGAGGTAGAGGAGCCTGCTTGAGTCGCCCCGCCCACCCCGCCGTCTATGCAATGCTCGCTCTTGCTCTCCTGAGCGGGTGCATCAGCGCACCCCAAGCGGATCCCGCACAGATCGTGCGTGGGCCTCTGGCCACCCGTGTCCAACATCCCTTCTCCCTCACCCTGCTCTCCATGCGCCCACGCCGGGCTGCAATTCAAGAGAAGGGGACATTGGGCACGGCTCTCGATCTTGCCTACAGTTCGATACACGAAGTAATGGCGTTGGGGCCTCAGAGTGTGCACTTCGATGGAGAGACAGCACGCTCGAGCGTTCGCCTGAGGCGTGGAATCGGGAACGGCTGGGACGTGGAGAGCGAGGCTTCGGTCCTCTTTGGGAGCAGCGGTTTCTTGGACGCCTTCATCGAGGGCTTTCACGAGTTCTTCGGGTTTCCGGACGCCGGCCGGCCACTGCTGGAGCGCAATCAGTATCGGATGCGTCTGCGCTACCACGGTCAGCGCGTCTACGACCTGGTGGAGGATGAGTACGGCTTTGGCGACATACCCGTCATCTTCACCAAGCAGCTGCGGGCAGAGAGCGATCAGGGGCCCGGCGTGGCCCTGCGGTTCGGCTTGGAGTTCCCAACCGGTTCCGCGGAGCGCGGGTTCGGAAACGGGGAATTCGATTTCGGTCTGGGCACCCTCTTTGAGAGCAGTGCTGGGCGTTGGACCGTCACAGGGGCGTTGGACTTCATTGCTCCCGGTAGACCTGAGGCTTTTGAGCACGCCGGGCTCTCACTTGACTCCGTCTATTCGGTTCAGGCGGGCCTTGAGTTCCGTTGGTCCGATAGCCTGTCTCTGCTTACACAGTTGGCCTACACCTCGCCCTACACCCGGGACTATCCGATGGAGGAATTCAGCAGCGAGATGATTGACTTTGCCCTGGGATGCGCCTGGCAGCGGAATTCGACACTCCTGCACTTCGCCATACTGGAAGATCTCGAGGCCAGGCAGGGCCCGGACTTCGGTGTTCAGATGGGCGCGAGTTGGGGGTTCTGAGGAGACCGGGAGAGGTCACTCATCCTTGTCTTTCTGGAGGGCCTCGTTGAGCTCCTCCACGTTCTGCAGCAACTCGGCCAGAGACGGAACACCCACGGACCGACGCTCGACGTCAGAGGTCAGCGGATCCACCGGGTAGAGCTTCCAACGCTGATGGACCGGCTCGAAGATGTACTGGGTTCCGTACCGCTGTGGACGGGCTTGGGCGACGAGCAGCTTATCTGCGGCCTCGGCTTGAACCGTGAACCCGCGCTTGTCCCCGAGCTCAGCGGCAATCAGGGCCAGCTCGCTGGCGAGATTCAGATCCTTGGTGGCGTCCGAGGTGACCAGGGCGGCTGAGGCCCAGAGGAAGTCGTCGGCGCTGACTAGGGCTCCATCCGCATTCCACTCATGTACGAGTTGATAGCGTTCGGTCTGGCGGGCGAGGGCTTCGCGGTTCATTCCACCGCCGGAGCGGAAGTCGTCCAGGACTTCTGCGTGCAACTCCTGAGGCGTGTCAGGCGGAATCTGGCAGCCAGAACACACGAGCGTCAGTATCCAGACCGAAGCGGCTACGACTTGAATGGGGAGATGAGCGCGCATGATGGGAGAGCGTGGGGTGAAGAGGCCTCAGCCATGTTGGGCTCCGGTCAACGGGCGTCAACCCCGGAGGGACCAAACCAAATTGCTTGGCGCTCAGACTGTCAGTCAGCTTCTTCCCGAATGGTGATCTGTACCAGTAGCGAGCCGTGATCGCTGGCCCAGTGAACGTCGGACACACTCGCCATACGCCGCCCCTCGGTCTGGAGCCAGCTCTCCACCGCAGGTCCCAGGACCGAGACTCCATCGGGTGTATGCTCACCCCGGCCTGTGATGACTCTCACCTTGCAACTCGTACGTCCTGCCCGGATCTGCAGCAGGCGTTGGTGGGTTTCACGAATCGCCTGATCCCTGGTCATTCCATGCAGGTCGATTTCGTGTGAGGGTTGCTCTTGAGGGACCACAAGGCGAGCTTACTGCGCGACAGAGATCAAATCGACGGCGAAGTGGATCGAGGCGTCAGGGGGAACCCTGCCTGGGATGCCCAGTGCCCCGAAGGCCAACGCCGGAGGCAATAACATGGACCGCTTTCCTCCTGGGCGCATGCCGACAATGCCCTCCCGCAGGCCTGCCACAGGGGGGGTGCTCAGTGGAAAGGTCATCGGCACCCCGCGATCCCAGGTCGAGTCCACGGGAGCACCATCCTGCAGTTGGGCAACGTAGTGAATGGTCACCGTGTTGTCCTCGACCGCAGGTTCCCCGCTTCCGGTAAGGGTGTCTTCCCATTGGACGCCACCCGCCGTGACGCCACTGTCGTAGTAGATCTCAATGGGACTCCCTTGCAGGAGAGCGCAGGAGCTAAGGCCCGCAAGCGCGATGCATGCACCTAGGAGCGCACGGAGGTGAATCACGTTGCGAGTAGCGTGGCAATGCATGCCACGTTCACGATGTCTTCGCTCCGGCAGCCACGGGAGAGGTCCATGAACGGGTGAGCCAGTCCTTGGACCAAGGGGCCGAGAGCCGTGGCTCCCGCGAGTCTCTGGGTGAGCTTGTAGCCGATGTTCCCCGAATCGAGGTCCGGGAACACGAGAACGTTGGCACGCCCGCCCAGGGGGGAGCGCGGGGCTTTCGATGCGGCGACATCGGGAACGATTGCGGCATCCACCTGCAACTCTCCATCAACGGTCAAGCCCGGTGCCCGCTTGCGTAGCATCTCGGTGGCTTCGCGCATCTTGTCCACCCGCGGGTGAGAGGCCGAACCGTGGGTCGAAAACGACAACATGGCGACGCGGGGGGCTTGCCCTGCGAGCCGTCTGTGACTCTCGGCGGAGGCCAGAGCGATGTCCACGAGTTGAGCAGCATCGGGGTCGGGCACGACGCCACAGTCCGCGAAGGTGTAGACGTCCTCGCCCACCAACATCAGGAAGCACGAACTCAAGGTGGCGATGCCCTCTTCGAGTCCAATCACCTGCAGGCCCGCACGGAGGACGTCGGCCGTGGGAGCGTCACTGCCCGCCACGCCACCATGGCAGTCACCGCTGGCTACGAGGGCTGCGGCAAAGTAGAGCGGGTTCAGCATCTGCTCGCGAGCCGCCTCGAGGGTCAGGCCCTTGGCCTGACGCCGCTCGAAGAGGCGCTCTGCGAACGAATCCAGACGCGGGTCATTGGCCGGCCGTAGGCTCTCGACTCCGGGTGGAACGCTGCCCATTCCGCGGCATTCCACGAGGACGGGCTGGCAGAGTCCTTCCGAAGCCAGCTGGGCTGCCGCCTGGACCACGCGCGGGTCCCCGGATTCGGGCAGGACCACGCGGCACTGCTTATGCCGTGCCTTCTCGTGCAGTTCCAGGATCAGGTTCACGACGTCCCATCCTCCCGGGGAGCAGGTGTCGCGTCCAGAACGGAATCGGGGACGTCAATGTTCATGCGCAATAGAGCCAGCCCATGGGTCTTGCCCTGGGCATCGGTCTTCAACGAGGCCGACCCGCCGCCTCCCAGGCTGTCGCTGAGAAGGAAATTCAGGACCCACATGTTGTCGGCGGCGTAACGCGTCACCTTGCCCGGGTTGATGGCCAGCAGGTGCTCGCGAGCAACTTCCTCGGTGAGCGTTTCCTTGAGGAAATTATAGGCCTCTTGGGAGCGGGCCAGGATGCCGGCATTGGAACCCTCGCCCTTGTCGCCGGAGCGCGCCTGGGCAATGCGGGAGAGAGGGACGTTGGCCATGATGGTTCAGGTCAGGCAGAGGGTGAGGTAAACACGCTGACCCGGGGCTGGATGCGGTCCTTGTTCACCAGCGCGGGCCAGTAGCCAATGATCTCGGTGGCCTTCGGCCGGCCGCCGGCGAAGCCGGTGACTCCCGGAGGGCCGCTGGTCACCAGGGGAACCAGCTCCGATCCGAAGCGGTCGATCGCGGCGCGGTCGGGACCTTTGACGCCCATACGCAAGACGATCTCGCTCGGCTCACCCGCTTCGGAGATGGGGATGCCCTCGTGGCAAACGTTGGCCCCGACGAACTCCACCATGCGTTGTTCATCGGAGTAGGTGAAGCCGTCGTACGCCAGGCGCTCCCAGACGACCTCGGCGCATCGCCGGGCCTTGGCGAGGGCGCCGGGGCCGCTGACGGTCAGCTGCCCTACGGACTTCCACCCGTCCTGGTAGCTCATGGAGACCTTGTAGGTGGGTGTGGCGATCGACCCGCGCACACCGTCGATGCGCACGCGGTCCTGACCTTCATCGGTGATCTCGAAGCTGGTGAAGTCCGCCACCACGTCGGGGGTTAGGTAGGCCGCGGGGTTGCCCATTTCGTAGGCCAGCTGATGGACGATGGTCGAGCGGGTCACCATCCCGCCTGTGTCGGCGTGCTTGGTGATGTGAAAGGTGCCGTCGGCCTGGGCTTCGATGATGGGGTACCCGATCATGGCCATGTCCGGGACCTGTTCCCAATCGGTGAAGTTGCCGCCGGTGCACTGGGCGCCGCACTCGACGATGTGTCCTGCCACCGTACCTGCAGCGAGCTTGTCGAGGTCGTCGGGCCCCCAACCGAACTCGTGGATCATGGGGCCGATCACCAGACCGGGATCCGTGCCGCGCCCCGTGACCACTATCTGGGCGCCCTGGTCGAGGGCTTCGGCGATGGGGAAGGCGCCGAGGTATACGTTCGCGCTCGTGACCTTGTCACGCACGCCTGACAGCGGCTGGCCCGTATCCATGTTCGTGAAGGCCTCTCCATCACCCATCAGGCTATCGAGATCTCCAAAGATGTCGTCGCCCTCTACGACGGCGACCTTGACGCCTTGCATCCCGTGCTTGGCAATGACCTCCATGAGGGCGTCCTTGCATGCGTGCGGGTTTACGCCGCCGGCGTTGGCGACGACCCGGACGTTCTTCTCCACGAGCTCGGGCAGCACACGGTCGATGAGGCGTACAAAGTCGGTGGCGTAGCCCTTGCTGGGATCCCGGGACTTGAGCTTCTGCATGATGCTCATGGTCACCTCGGCCAGATAGTCGAGGGTCAGGTAGTCCAAGGGCCCCTCACGCAAGAGGCGGATGGGCCCCAGGATGGAGTCTCCCCAAAAGCCTTGACCGTTGGCGATGCGGACGGGGGGGCGGGAGGGCATGGGGGCGGAGGTCGGAGGGGGGCGAGAGTGGAGAGCGCTACCGGCAGTGTAGTCACCTCGGTGGGGGCGTGGAACAAGGCGGCCCACCTTGTGCTTGGATCGTGGGGGGGTGGCGGTCAATATGTGCGAGTAGACCCGCCTTGCCCCGCCGCTTACCCCCTAATGCGTTCCCATGGCCGACCCCCAGTGGCTTGAACGCTCGTATTGACTACGACGATCTCACCCTCGATGCCATCTTCCGCCGCACGGCGGAGCGCTTTGGAGACCGGCCCGCTCTGGCATTTCTGAACTGCGAGATGTCCTACTCGCAGCTGTCAGCTGAAGTCGATCGGGCGGCGACTGCTTTCGCGGGCTTGGGGGTTGGACCTGGAAAGAGTGTTGCCATCCAACTACCAAACTGCCCTCAAGCGGTCATTGCATTCCTCGCGGCGCTCAGCTGCGGGGCGCGGGTCGTGATGACCAACCCGCTCTACACCCTGCGCGAGATCCAGCACCAGTGGTCAGACGCGGACTGCGTCTTGGCTGTGGTGGCGGACTTCATCTGGGATCAGACCGTACGGCCGGCACGTGAACAGTTAACTCCCAAGCAGTACGTGATCGCGTCCATCCCCGAGTACTTGCGATTTCCCCTCAACCTGTTGGCACCCCTCAAGCTCAAGAAAGAGGACCCGCCCAAGATCGCCAAGGTCGCGCCCGAGCCCGGCGTCCACCTGTTCAAGAAACTGGTGAGCTCCACGGAACCCAATCCGCCTCGCCCGAGCATTGGCATGGATGACGTTGCGCTCTTGCAGTACACCGGCGGCACGACTGGCCCGTCGAAGGGGGCCATGCTCACACACCGCAATCTCTCCTCCAACGTGCAGCAGATTGATGCCTGGTTCACGGGCGTCGAGTATGGCAAGGAAGTTCTCCTGACCTGCCTGCCTCTGTTCCACGTGTTCGGACTGACCGTCTGCATGGGCTGGGGGCTGTGGGCTGGCGCCAAGCTGGTGCTCGTTCCCAACCCACGTGACTTCAAGAGTCTGGTCAAGAACATCACCAAGCATCGCGTGACGCTCTTCCCGGCAGTGCCCGCCTTGTTCAATGGTCTGAACAACTTCCCGGGGATCGAGAAACAGGACGTGAGCAGCGTGAAGTGCTGCTTCTCGGGGTCTGCGCCACTGGCGGATGAGGTCTTGAAGCGCTTCGAAGAGCTGACCGGCTCCAAGATCGTCGAGGGATTTGGTATGAGCGAGACCTCGCCGGTGGCCACGTGCAACCCCCTCTACGGGAAGCGCAAGGTGGGATCCGTGGGGATCCCCGTGTCCGATACGGATGTCAAGATCGTCCTCGCGGAAGACGAGACGCAGGAAGTGGAACAGGGTCAAGAAGGTCAGCTCCTCATCCGTGGCCCGCAGGTCATGGTGGGCTACTGGGGCCGCGAAGATGCCAGCGAGGAGGCTCTCTCCGGGGGCTGGATGCACACCGGCGATCTGGCTGTGGCGGATGAAGAGGGCTACCTGCGCATCGTGGGTCGCATGAAGGACATGATCAACGTCAACGGCATGAAGGTCTTCCCCGATGAGGTGGACGAGGTGCTCATGTCCCACGAGGGCATTCTGGAGGCTGCTACCATCGGACTGCCCGACCCCGAGCGAGTCGAGCGTGTGAAGTCCTATGTGGTCCTGCAGCCCGGTGCGAGCTTGGACGCGGACGCCGTCAAGGCATGGTGCGCAGAGGGCCTGGCGCGCTACAAGGTGCCGCGCGAGGTGGCATTCCTCGACGAGCTACCCAAGAGCTCCGTGATGAAGATCTTGCGCCGCGAGTTGCGGGACATGGAGGAGAAGGCGGGCGGGGCCGGCTGAATCCGAGTCGGGTCCTACTTGCCTTTCTTCGGCTCCGGCTTCAAGACGGTCTCAGGCAGGCGCTTGATCATCCGGGCCTTCTCTTCGTTGTCCTCGATGGAGTCCATGCCCAAATAGACGTCCTGCAGTGCCCAGGAGAGGGCAGGGGACACGATGCGTCCGGCCGACTTACCGCGCAGGTAGGTGTCGATGCGACCGCCGTCTCCAAGGTCGAACACGATCTCGTCTCCGTCCTTGATCTCGCCCGAGTCAAAGATGGCGCGGAAGGTTGCTAGCTCCTTGGTGGCGTCCTTCATCTTCATCGTCTTGGCCGCGGTCTTGATGCGAGGCTGGAGGGAGTCATCGAACGCTTCGGCTACGTCTTCGCCATCCACGTCCCGATAGAACACCAAGCGAATGCTCTTCATGAATCCATCCGAGCATGCCGCCTTGGAGAATTTCTCGTCGCGCGACATCTCCTTGGGGGTCTTGCCGATCCAGGGCGTGAGGGCTTTGCGAGCTGCCTTCGGCTCCACGTACCAGCCAAAAGCGTAGACCTTGGCGTTGATGAAGTACTTGTCGCGCACGCCCAGGCCTGCAAGTTCGACGACAGTGGACTTGCTGCCCTTGGTGTCCTTGTCTGCTGGGATAGTCCTGAGGACGGGAAAGGCGATCTCGGTGCGTTCTTCGATGACCTCTTTCTTGTTTGGGGCGTCCTGGGATGCCGGAATGATGGGTTGGGGCGGAAAACCGAGCGGGGCAACCAGTAGAAGGGCCAGTGTCATGGGGATGTCCTGTGGGCTGGGAAACAAGCGGGTGGGGAGTGGGGTTTACCTCATGTTGGGCCGTCCGGATAGGGTTTCTTCGGAGCGGGGCCCTCTTGCGGAGATCATTGCCGGGCCCAGCAAGTGTAGCCCCCTCCTTTTATTTCCTCTCTTGGCAATCCGACCCCTTTCGAGGACACTTGCGCCCCAGTTACCGCAAGAGACCCCGATCCCGCTTTCCCCTCTTTCGATTCTATCCATGCGCCTTTCCGTCTCAACCCGCGTCTGCCTCTCCTCCCTTGCTCTGCTCGCAGGCCTCTCAGCTTGTGCGGATGTGCCTCTCGTCGTTCCGGTCTACGCGCCGTCAGCGAGTGACATTCCCGTGCCGAACGACCTCCTGTTCGCGGGTACTACCGATCTGACGCTCAATATTCCCGTCGCAAATCCGGCGGACACCTCTGACCCGCCCGTCGCTATGAACACTCAGGACGGTTGGTCCGTGGGGGCCCCCTTCCCCGTGGCCTTCAGTGGCCCGATCGACCTGGCCAGTGCCATTCCGGGAAGCAGCGTCAGGATATTCTCGGTCACAACGGATCAGGCCAAGGGGCCCGTGGGCGGACCCATCACTGGGGTGAGTGGTGAACTGACCGCAGCAGACTTCATGACAGCCCTGACCACGTGGGACACGACGGGATCCACGATGGAGATTCGTCCCACGAAGCCCCTCGCTCCGCAGACCACCTACATGGTCGTGTTGACGGATGGGATCACGGACGCCGCTGGCAATCCGATCACCACCGATGCCGAGTACACCATCGCGAGCTCGACGACCTTGCTTCCGCCGGACCACCCCATGTACCCGCTGCAGATTCTGGTGCTCTCCATGGAGGGCGCAGCAGAGGCCGCCGGTGTGGACCGGGACTCCATCGCCATGGCCTATCACTTCACGACCCAGTCGGTAGGTCAGGCGTTGGGGACGATCAGTACAGTGGCCGCGATGGGTGCGGCCGGGGAACAGGGGATCATCGATTTTCTCTGCGGGCTCGGCTATGTGGACTGTTCCTCCGGCATGGCGCCGGAGATCGGTTCTGCGTCTATCGACTCGGCTGTGGATACGACTTTCACAACGAGCGCCACCGGTGGTTTGGGGTTCGCGGACTGGTACACGGCCAGCTTGTCCCTGCCCTACTTCTTGACTGGCGCTTCCAATTCCTCGTTTTCTGGCGCTTCATTCGATCCGGCGCCCTTGCTGAACTCATGGGCAGCCCGGTACCCCCTCACCGCCCTTGGGGGGAACGAGACCAATCTGACCGCCTACAACCCGCTACCCCACCCGACTGGGGTCGAAAAGGTCCCGGTTCTCATCAGTGTCCCCAATATCTTCGGTGCCGCGCCCCCTGGTGGCTGGCCGGTGACGATTTTCCAACACGGCATCACCGCCAACCGCACGAGCATGGCCGGTATTGCAGATAGCCAGGCCGGTATTGGGCGGGTCGTCATCGGTATCGACCTGCCATTGCATGGCCTCCATCCGTATGAGCCCTTGGCCCTGCTCTTCTTCTCGGGGTTCCAGGATGGCACCACGAGGGAGCGGACCTTTGGGCTCGATCTGATGAACGAGACCACCGGGGCGCCCGGCCCGGACGGCGTCATCGACAGCAGCGGCGCGCACATGATCAATCTGGGCAACCTCACCGTGGCCCGGGACAACCTGCGTCAGGGTGTGAGCGACTTGCTGATGCTGTACTCGGTTCTGGGTTCCTTGGACCTGGATGGCGATATGAGCCCCGATCTCGACACCAGCAACGTCAACTTCATCGGACACTCCTTGGGAGGCATGGTCGGCCTTGGCTTCCTGAGCACGGCCCAGATCCCCACCATGACCGGGCCCCAGCCCGCCATCATTCCGTCCAGCTTGGGAATGCCCGGTGGCGGCATTTCAAAGCTCTTGAACGCCTCCCAGACCTTCGGCCCCATTCTTCAGGCTGGCCTTGCCGGTAAAGGCGTGTTTGCGGGAACCGAGGACTTCGAGTCGTTCCTCTGGGCTTCCCAGACCATGCTCGACACGGTGGACCCGATCCACCACATCGGTGCGACCGTGGCCAAGGGGACGCCGATTCACCTGCTTGAGGTGGTCGGAGGCGGCAGTTCCGGTCTCACTGACGCGGTCGTGCCCAATTCAGTTTCCGATGCACCGCTCTCGGGTACCGAGCCCCTGATCACTATCGGTGGGCTGGACAGCTGGACGCAGGCGTTGGTCAATTCATCTGGCGGCACGATCACCAATGGGGGCCTCCCACTCCAAGGAGCCGTCCGATTCATCGAGGGAACCCACGCTTCACTTGTGTCCCCCGGCGTGGGGGTTGATGAAGCCGCAGCGTTCGCCGAAATGGGTGCAGAGATGTTCATCTTCGGAGCAACAGGTGGGACATCGATCACTTTCCCGGACACCTCGGTCATCCAGTAGCCCCGTTCTCCGCCTCTATCCAGTTCTTTCCCTCTCACTGCCCCCCTCCTGACTCCCTCATTCATGTTCCCCCCCCTCCGCACAGCATCCATCCTTGGTCTGCTCCTGGCCGCTTCTTGCGCGTCTCCCCTTCAGCACTTCTCCGAGCCACTCACCGCCCCCGCTTGGTCGGACAAGGGCGAGGGCACCCGAAGCTTGGGGACCTCCTCGGGCTGGGCCTTCTACGGCGCCGAGATCGAAGCTGAGGGCGTCAGTGGCGCACTTGTGGACGAAGGTGTCCCGGACACGGGGACCGACAACACAGACCTCGCGCCCCGCTACGGTGGAGCCATCAAGTACGGCTACTCGGTTACCGATTCCCTCTCATTGGGTTTCATGGCTGAGGTGCGCAATTTCGAAGCGGATCCCATCGCTCCCCTGACCGCGACCCTGACCGCAAAGCCCTTCAGCACCTACCACCTGCTTCTTACGTCGCGCTATCACCTTGCGCCGTTCGGTCATGAGGACCGGTGGAGGCCGTTCTTCGGTGTGGACCTGGGCTACATCCCCGGAGTGGATTTTGGTTCCGTTGACGTGGCCTATCCCGCAGAGACGGGAATTCCCTCTGAGGTGGTGGATATCAAGGCCAGTTCTTACTGGTCCATGGGGGCCGTGGGTGGAGCGAGCTACCTGTTGCGGGACAACCTCTCCTTCGACATGGGTGCTTTCTACGAGTGGGCCCTCACGCCCGGTGAGAAACGCCTGAAGTTGGAAAACCTCGGAGGCGCGGAAGCCGACATTGAAGTCTGGCCTGGAGGCCTCTTGGTCTTCTTTGGCCTGACTTGGTTCTTCTAAGTCGACTGAGGTGCACTTCGGTGCACTTCGGTGCACCCGTTGACTCCGACTCATGACATCGATCCTGCTGACCGGCTTCGGTGCCTTTGAGGGAGTTGACGAGAACCCGAGCGGTGCGTTGGCGATGCGTTTCGACGGCCAGGGGCCGGTGCGTGGCGCGGTCTTGCCCGTGGAGTTCCGCGCATCCGCGGAGACCTTGGACGAGGCATTGACCTCTGGTCCCGAGCCGTCCCTGATTCTCTGCTTGGGCGTTCACCCCGGACCGGGGTATCGCTTGGAGAGACGTGCTGGCTCGACCCTGGGTCTCGACCGGCCGGACAATGCAGGCGAGTGCGGGGACGCCGTGTCGGGACAGATGGGAGGCCCTGAGGGGGATCTGGTCACGGGACTCGATCTGGAGAGCCTGCTCGGGACTCTGAGCCGCGAGGGGCAAGAAGCCGTGTGCATATCCGATGACGCCGGAGGCTACGTCTGCGAGCGCATCTACCGCCATGCCCTGGTGCGTGCGGGTGAACGAGGGGCCGAAGCCCTCTTCTTTCACGTACCGCCGTTGGCCGACGTATCCATCGATGCCCAAGCCGAAGTGCTGCACTCACTCCTGGGCGCCTTGGGCGCGTGAGAGGCTCGGCGCGCGAGGCCTACTGGAACGTGACGCTGTAGGCGTCGGTGAAGTTCGAAGTGGCAGTAGGGTTCTTGTCCCGGAACCAAGCGGAGAAGTTCCAGGTCTCACCCGGCTGGATGCTCACGGGTGGAGACATGGGCATGTTTGTCAGATCTACCGTGATTCCAAAGGTCCCAAAGATGCCCGAGTTCTGGACCTGCTTTGAGAACCGGCCAATGCTGCCACCCAAGCAGAGGTTCCCCTGGGCTCCGCCCGGGTTGGGTATGAAGCCCTGGGTTTGGCTTGTGAGGAAATACCCGAACTGGTTTGGAGGAAGTTGATACCCGACCAGTCGAAAATCGTTGTCACTGGTCACTGGCGAACCATCCGCAAAGATGACCGCGGGTAGACCGGATGAGTTGTTCACCGCAGGGTCGCAGTAGGTCGTGCCTAGGGAGCAGTTGCCGTTGTAGAGACAATCGACCCACCCAGGGTTGTCCGCAAAGGGATTCCGGTTGCCTTGGAACAGGAAAATGATGTCGTTGTTCCATTGCTCGAAGGCGTCCACCGGATCCTCAAGGTGCCACTGCAAGAGGTCGCTCAAGATCCCCATGTAGGCGAGGGATTCATTGCTGCCTGTGTTGGAGCCGCTGATCAGGCTGGTGTTGTCAGTCAATTGCAGGTCGGGCTCGGCGTATCCGGTGGTTCCATGGTTGCCACCCTCATAGCGAATGTCTGCGTAGAACATGGCCCGCGCAATATCTCCTCGGCGCCCATACCAGACCTCCCAGCGGCCCGAAGTGAAAGCGCCCGATGTCCAGTTGGAGTCCCCGGGATAAGCGCCTCCCTGTCCTCCCTGACCATTGTTGGCCAGCGTCTTGTACTCGGTGCAGGCCGAGTTGCAGGAGCGGAAGGGTTTGTTGCTCCGGGCTTGGTTGTAGGTTGACTGGCAGAGGAACAGCAGATGACAATCGCTGTAGGGGTAGTTGTCTGGCCCGTCATCTGGAAATCCATAGGACTTGGGCCAAGAGTGCTCACGCTGGTAGAAGTTGTTGCCACCCCCGACTCCTGCAAAACTCTCGTTACGGTAGATGTCGAGGATGCGTGAGGTGTCTGCCGGGTCGCGCTGGGCGAGTTCCAAAACGGTCCAGGCGTCGGGCGGGGAGCCCGAGTATTTCACCCGCGTATGATCGTCGATTACGTCATGCAACGTCGCGCGCAGGGCCGCGGGACTGGAGGTGTCCACCGAGTCGTAGTAGCCATCCGGCGGTCCCTGGCCAGTCGCGCTGACACATAGGCCTAGAACAGCTAGGCTGAAATAGAATGAGTGGTGCAGCACGGTGGAGGGTCGCTTGCGATCAGGGGAGGGTGCCGGATCGACACGGAGGCCAATATGGCCCCCGTGTGCAGGCGTTGCAACAACGAGGCTGCAGCACCTGAATTGACACCGCTCTAGGGAGGATTCGGAACTTACTGGAACGTGATCTGGATCCCGTCCGTGAAGTTCGAGTTGCCGCCCTTGTCGCGGTGCCAGAGTTGCCAGTTCCAACTCTCACCCGCGATGATGGTGACGGGACCCGCAGGCTGAGGCGTTTGGGACAGATCCAGAGCCAGGGTGATCGCGCCGGTTGTGCCGGAGTTTCCAATCGACGTTGAGTAGCGCCCGACGGATCCGCTGATGCACAGGTTGCCCTGACTTCCCCCTGGGAAGGGAATGAACCCCTGGGTCTGGCTGGTGATGTAATAACCGAATTGGTTCAGGGGCAACTGCGAAGACGTGAGGGTCACGAAGTTATCGACAACGAAGGTACTGCCGAAGGCCGAGAGGACAGCGGGGGAGCCCGTGGAGTTCACGTTGCCTGGACCGCAGTAGTTGGTTCCGATCGGTCCACCGTTGCCGCCCCCGGATTGGGTGCAGGAGCTCGAGGGGTTCATGGAGCCTGGCGTCAAGCCGCCCAGGAAGAAGTCCAGCCAGTCGTCCGTGCACCAGCCGTTGGGGTTGTCGTCCGGCTTGAAAATGCCCGCGGGGAGATAGGGGCCTCCCAAGTCCGGGCCCAAGCCAAGGGCGCCGTCGAAGATCTCATCCGCCGTGAAATCCGGGTCGTACACGGCTATCAGTTCGATGAAGTTCACCGTGGCCGGCAGCGTGGTCAAATCCGTGATGAGGTCCCCGTCCACGTCGAGGTCGGCCCCGAGGAGGCTCTGGATCAACGCCGTGTCGTCGGTCCAAATCAGGTAGTAGGTCTGGGTGCCGTTCTCGATGTTGTTGTCTGGCCCGGTGACTGAAATGTCATAGTCCAAACCGGTGACGAGCGGGTCGGCCATCAGGAAGTACCCGTCGGTGGGTACGCTGAATCCAGTGAGATCCCAGGCGCGATCCAGAGATCCTCCCAAGGGGTTGTCGCCCTCGATGATCAGCACCATGTATCCACTGAGGGACATACCGGGCGTGCCGATAAGCTCGATGTACTCCTGATCATCAACACCTGTGTGGGAGGCGAAGATCTCATTGAAGTTGACTTGTTGTGCGTTCGCTACTGAACCGAGTAGTGCACAGCCGATGAATCCGGATAGCTTTCTGAGGGAGGTATGCATGGAACCAGAGGGTTGGATAGGTGAGCAGGTATGAGGGGAAGCGGAAACCTAGATGCCCCACTAGCGTAGCACTTTTGAGCGATAATGAAGGCCGTTCTAGAGGCTCGTAGGGCGCCTCAAGGGGTCGGGAGCCGCTTTCCGCACGTGGGCTGCCATGGGCTCCGGATCGCAGGGTATGACCTAGTTAGCGATGGCCTACGATCCCCTGCCCCATGTCCTTGCTCCTTTTCTTCAGTCTCTCCATGCCGGTCATCGCGCCCACTGGGAGAGAGGCCCCTCCCAAGTGCGTAGGATCGACGATGCGTGTGGCGGTTCGGCGGGAATCGGATGCAGGCTCCGCGCTTCGAGCCTGGCTGGACGCCCGCAAGGACGAGCGGATATTAAATGCCCACGAGGCGGCTCGCTTGGGCCAGCTCTTGAGTGTCTTGAGTGAGGAAATCCAAGCTGCAGGTGACTGGGCTGACGCTGCGGCAGCCATGCTGGAGGCGACCCACTGGCGTACTCAATCGGAGACCTCCTTGGGCGAAGAACCGCTCCCGAGCAATGGGATGGGCGTGGGACCACGGGTTCGCCGTGCGAGCCGTGCAGCCTTTGCCCTCTTACTTGAGGGGGAGAGTGCAGCGGACGTTGTCTCTTGGCTCGAACGCGAGATCATTTTCCGTCGAGCTGCGGGTCTGGCATCGCGCCGAGCGGCAATCGGCTGGATCCGGGACGAGCGTCCGCCCACGCTGGTGCCCGCTCTGCTGACGGTCGCGCGCGACTTTGACGACCCTTTGCGGCCCGACGTGTTGGACCTTCTTGTGCGTTGGGAGGATGAGGCGGTGGACCTGTTCCTCGTTCGCCTCGTGGGGCGCCCATTTAATCGGCGTGACGCGCGCCACCCCTACACTTTGCTCTTGAGTCGGGTTCGGAATGGGGGCACCCCCCTCGGTGAGCGGGCTACTGAGCAACTTGCTGGGAGGCTGCGCGTCATGCTCCTCTCCCAGGACTGGCGAAGCGCTGCACGCGCCGTGGCTCTTGCGGGTCGCCTGAAATCGGGCGTTGGTGTGCCCTTGCTTCTGGATGCCCTTCACGTGTGGGATCGCCGCAAGGCCGAGGGCCGCGGCTCGCGCCGCATCCTCTACGAGTTGTCCGATGAGTTGGGCCGGATCTCGGGGCGGACCGGAATGGGGCGTGATCCTCGCGCCTGGAGCACCTGGTGGGTGGCCGTCCAGCAGGGTCGCACGGAGCTCCATGCCAGCGGCGAGTCCAGGGGAGAGCCGCGAAGCAGTGCCGCGTTCTTCGGCCTGCACCCCCGATCGGATCAGGTGACCTTCATCATTGATCGGTCGGGGTCCATGAGTACGGAGTGGGGAACTACGGGGCATGACCGCTATACCGAGGCGGTGGAGCAGATGACCCGCTTCCTCCAGGCCTCTGGGCCCGCTACCCGCTTCAACGTGATCCTGTTCAGCGACTCCGTCGAACGATCAAGCGTCGAGCTGGTTCCTGCCACGGCCAAGAACCTGAGTCGGGCGCGTCATTCGCTACTGGCCCGTGGACCCAACGGCGGAACTTCCTTGCGTCCGGCAGTGAACATGGCCTTGGGCTTGGGTTCCGGCAACGAACTCGATTTCGATCAGGTGATGGCAGACACCGTGGTTGTTCTCTGTGACGGGCAAACCGGTAGTGGCCCGGGCTGGGTGGCACCGCTGATCGAGGAAGTTGGGGAGGCCACCCAGGTCGTGTTTGAGTGCGTGCTGATCGGGAGCAACGGTGACGGAACCCTGAAAGCTCTGGCGCAACAGACCGGAGGCGAGTACCTGCGCGTGGACGGCTGAGATCCTCAACGGTTGGTCAGGGCCAGGACCCAGGTCAGGACGATCCAGCAGGGGACGAGAAAGGTGAGGGCTTGCTGTCCTTTCGGACTGACACGATCGGGAAGTCTAGTGAGCCCAATGATTGCGCCCAGGACAATGCCCATTCCCATTCCCGTCACGTGTGCCATGACGTCCGTGGGAGGGGCACCCGGTTGGTTCGAGCCCATACCCAAGTAGCCCAGCAAGGTGGCCGCCGCGAGGAGGGGCGCCAGGCGGCGCATGGACCCCAACCGCAAACGCTCGCGCCCCATCCACTCGTAGCTCGCCATGAGCCCGAGGCACCCGAACACGGCGGTTGAGGCTCCGATGGAGGTATGGCTCGGATCCTGAATGGCTGCGTTGATGAGGTTGCCCAGGGTGCCGGCCACGAGGATGCTCATCCACGTGATACCCGTGCCCATGGTGTGCACGGCCAAGAGGGCGAAGCCCCACCCAAAGGCGAGGTTGCCGATCAGGTGGCCGGCTCCGCCGTGCAGTGTCAGAGCCGTTGTGGCGCGCCACCACTCCCCCTGCAGTGTTTCGCCTGCGACGAGCTTGCCCCTGTCCCACCAGTCGAGGTGGGCCAGATTGAAGCGTCCCACGGGATAGAAGAGCCCGAGCCCCAAGGCGTAGACCCAGGAAGCTCGCAGGCCGTGCTCCAAGAATGGGGGGGGCATGTGCGTGGGAGGCCAATTCTCGTTCTCGACGCCGTAGTCGTTCACCTCCTCGAGTGCACGTTGCGCAAGGGCTGTCGGAACCAGGAGGAGATGGCTCGGTCCCTCGCGCACCACCCGGTGAGGTATGCCGCACGCCTGCAAGACCAGCGCCCTCTCCCAACAGGGCTTCCGGGTAAGGGAGCGGAAGATGGCCGCTTCTGGTTTGATTGGGGCGTCCACGATATTGAAGGTGTCGGACTATCCCACGCGCAGGCCGCATTCGGGGCAGCGGGCTACGCCTTGTTGGATGGTGCCGAAGCAACCGGGGCAGGTGTTCTCCTCCGCTTCGAGGTCGATCACCGTGGAGGAGGAACGGCGGCCCGCCTCGTCTAGCTCGGAATCGGCTTGGGCGCGCAGGGCGCTGATGGCTGCGGGGACGTCGTCGCTCGCGACCGCGAGCATGAGAACTGTGTGTCAGCCTCCTCCATCCTCTTCGTCGGGTCGCAGCAGGGTTGACGCGATCTTCTGGCCTTGCAGCACCCGCTGCAGGCTGCGCAGGTCGTCAATGGGAGCGCGGGCGATCACCGTGGTGGGGGAATCGGTCATGACTCCGGACGGGTGTAGCGTTCCACAAGACGGCGTTGCAGATACATGAAGGCGATCGTGAGGGGCAGGATGCCGAGGACCTTGAAGTTGGTCCAGACGTCTTCAGACTGGGTGCGCCAGACGATCTCATTCAGGCCTGCGAGAAAGACGAAGAACAGGCCGAAGCGTAGAGTTAGCTTGCTCCAGCCCTCATCCTCCAGATCGAAGGCCTCGGCGAAGACCGTCTTCAGGAACAGCCGATTCTTGGCCAGGCCCACGAGCAGGATCGCGGCGAAGAGCAGGTTCACGATGGTGGGCTTCATCATGATGAACGTCGCGTCCTGCAGCCAGAGGGTCAGGCCGCCCATGACCAGGACGAATATCGCCGTGACCAGGGGCACCACGGGCCACTTGCGTTCGATGCGGCGGGAGACGTGAACACCCCCGTTGCCCAATAGATGTCCTTGGAGCGCTGGGCCAGAAAGAAGGCCACGAGGGGGCCAAACTCAATCAGCAGCTTGCGCAGGGGCTTTTGGGTGGCGGGATCGGCTTGACTCATGGCGTGGACGGTGATCTGTGGCCCTTCAAAGGCGCTGGGCGTCCCCTACAATACCGTTCGCGTGACCCCTCGCCCCACACATCTGACGGAATCAGGCCCACGGCAACGGACTCTCCTCCGAGCCGGGCTGCTGGTCTGCCTCACCGGCTGGGCGAGCGGGCAAGCCGTTCCCCAGGTCGCGGTCAACAAGGCCGTGGACCGCGGCGTGGAGTATCTGATCTCGAAGCAACAGCTGGACGGCACGTGGAACCATGGGAGGAAGCCGCGGGTCGGGTGTACGGCGCTGGTCTTGTACACGCTGCTCTCTTCGGGTGTGGCCCCCCTCAGCCCCGCGGTCGAGTTGGCAGCCACGCACCTGGAGTGCGAGCCGCTGCCGGACCAGACCTATGACTGTGCCCTGATGATCATGGCGCTCAGTGCGCACGATCCGGAGCGCCATCATGAGCGGCTCGAGGACCTCGTCCAGCGCTTGGTCGGATGGGAGGCGCAGGGAGGCTGGAGTTACGGAAGCCGAATTCCTGGCCGGCAGGATCTCTCCAACACTCAATACGCGGTCATGGGTCTTTGGGCTGCGGCTCGAGCCGGCATTCGTGTGCCGAAGGGAATCTGGGGGCCTGTGGCCTACGGGCTTGAGCGCTACAGCGGATCCGATGGTGGCTTCGGCTATCTGCAGGATGGTCGAGGGTCCACGGGTTCCATGACGGCTGCTGGTGTGGCGGCCCTCGCGATCTCCCGTGATCATTTGGGCCTCGACCCCGAGCAGCGGCGAAAGGACAAGTACGGGGCGCTCGATGCCATCGATGAAGGCTCCAGGTGGCTTGGCTCCCATTTCTCTGTGACCCGCAATCCCCAGCATGGAGGGGGGCACCTGGGCTACTACCTCTATGGGCTGGAGAGGGCTGGGGCGCTCGTTCCCACCACCCAGTTTGGTGATCACCTCTGGTACGAAGAGGGCGCTCGCCAGCTTGTGACGGATCAGCACCCCAGGGGGAACTGGCGCTCAACCCTGGGGGGAGGGCTGCCCGAGACCTGCTTTGGGCTGCTGTTCCTGCGCAGGGCCACTGCCCCCAAGACCGGATTGGCTTCCAAAGGAGGGGCTGGCGGAAAGGAGGTGTCCCATGTTCGAGGCACCTCCCCGGTACACCTCACGGTGAGCGGGCTCAAGCCAGCCTCCATGTGGATCACGGGCTATGCGCAGGACGTCTTGAGCTCCTGTGAATGGCCCGGAGAGGAAGGGCGGGGCATGCGCGTGGAGCGCGTCATCTGGTCGATTGATGGAATCGAGCACGAGCGAGTGAAAGGAGATGTGGGCCAGCCGTCCGGCCACGAACGTTTTGCGTGTCAGTATGAGTTCGATCAGCCAGGTGTTCACAAGGTCGAAGCCGAGGTGCATCTGCTGCGAGCCCCTACCCGCGATGGTTCTGGACGTTCGGTTCCTTCGGCTCTCAAGGTCGTGCGCTCAACAGAGCTTATCGTCGAAGTGGAAGGCGGTTGCCCCGAGTGGATGATTCAGAACGCCCGTGATCGGTCGGCCAACCTCCTGGCGGGGGTGAGCACTCGCACGGAGGCTTCATCCATAAGCGGCTCTCACCGAGCCTCTAGCGCTGTGGATCACGACCAGGGCACTTTCTGGTTGGCCGAGGCCGACGATGAGAATCCGACACTGACGATCGAACTGGAATCCGACGTCATGGCGAACACGGTGGTTGTCGGACATCCCCATCCGTTGTCTGCCCGAGCGGCTGCTCACGGACTGGCGCTTGAGGTGCTCGTGACCGTCAATGAGACCAGCACCTATCGCTTGCGAATGAACTCCGAGAGTGGGCGCAAGGGGCGCCTGAGGCTCCCCGGGACGCGTCGCATTCAGCGCCTGGACATCTCAATTCCCTGGAGGGTTCCTGGCCCGAAGGGGAATCGCACCGTCGGCCTGGCAGAGGTGGAGCTCCAGCAAACGCGCTGACCATCTCGACCGCGCGCTGTCCGGTCAGGAAGCGGCTTCCCGGGCAGGCGGCAAGAGAGCTTGGCGGAGCAGGTGGCCCAGATTTGTCCCCAGGTGACGCTGAGAGGCGGGTGTCGGATCGACGGACTTAGAGCTCTTTGATGAGCGGAAGCGGGCGAAATCAACCCACTCGGGCTCTGCGCCCTGCAGATCGTGTTCGTCAATTGGTGCGCCGTTCGAGCGGTTGAGGGACAGTGAGGCCCGCCGTGAGTCGGGGCAGATCTTGACGAGGCGCACCGCAAGGTGCTGCCCCACTCGGAGGATGGGGTGGCGCCCGCTGGCCGAGGCGCGGTATTCCGCGTAGGGCAGGAAGGCTTCCACGCCTGTGTGTAGGCGGATACGTGCTCCCCCCTGCCGTAGGGCCGTCACCATTCCGCGGGTGATGCCCCCCGGTCCCGGATCCTTTGCGAGGGTCCGCCAGGGGTCTTCGAACAGCTGCTTGATTCCCAATCCGATGCGCTTCCCTCCGCGTCGGAGGTGCAGAATCTGCGCCTCGATCGGGTCGCCTATGGAGTAGTGCTCGTCGGGGTGTTGCACGTGCTCATTGCAGATGTTGGAGACGTGCACCATGCCCTCATGTCCGCGGCCCCAAACCACGAATATCCCGAAGGACTCGATACGCGTGACCCGGCCTGTCACTCGTTGGCCCACGCGCAAACCTGATGAAGAGCCACTTACACCCTGGTCTCTCTCCCGCTGCAGTACGGTCTTGCGTGAGAGAATCACCCGTTGCCGCTGGGCATCCACTTCGAGCACCTCACAGGTAAGGGTCTTGCCCAGCAAGCGCGTGGCTTTGCGGTCACGGGCAAGACCACAGTGCGAGCGGGGCATGAATGCGTGCAGTCGACCCACTTTGAGTTGCAGTCCGCCCTCCACGGCTCGCTGTACCCGTGCTTCCACCAGGGAGCCCGGCTCCATGGACTCCCAGCTGCGCAGGCTGGGGGAGCCAGCGATGGCCAGGGCCCATAGGCGATCTTCTTTCCCGCGCAAGGTGAAGTGGTGCTCTTCCCCAACCTGAGGACGTTGTGGGAAGTCGCCACGCGTGATCACCCCTTGCATCCGCGGCCCCAATTCGACGAAGACGTCCTCGCCATAGACGCCCACAATGGTCCCCTTCCAGCGGCGAAGCGTGTGCACACCATGTCCCTGGAGGGCACATTCGGGGTGAGGTGACCGAGGCGAGGGCTGCTGAAACGGGGGGCGCAGGCGGCGGTGCATCCGATTCCTCCTCTTGGGCTCTTGTGGGGGGCTCGACGACGGGTCTTTCCCCCCGTCAAGGGGTCATCTCGCAAGCTGAGGCCCCATCCTAGACGGCGCGAGGGCTGGATTCACGGGTGGTGTGAGGGGGACTCTTGGACCTTGATGGGGGGCTCTTGTCGGGTTGGGTATCCAAATATCAGCCAGTGGGTACCATGTTCGACCCGCTACTCTCGCCGCAAATGATGAAACTCCTACGAATTCCGTTCCTGGCCGGGGCCCTTCTTGCCGCTTGTGCCTCGCCCCGGGGACCCGCCCTTCCAGACATCGCTTTCGAGATCAACGCCGTGGGCGAGCATGCCGCACGTGACGTGATCGCGCCCGGCGATCTCCTCGCCATGCAGTTTGCTGCCAACATCGAACTCGGCCAACTGGACCTCTCGCAGCAGGCCCTCGTTCAGCGTGACGGGACCCTCACGCTGATGGGGGTCGGAGTCGTGTCCGCGGCGGGTCTGACCCCCGGGCAGCTGACCGAGAAACTCTCCGGCAGCTACACGGACGTCTTGGGACCCAATCCGCTGTTCGCCGTGACGATCGCCAAGCAGGCACCGCGCATGGTTCACATCATGGGCAGCGTGGGTCGCCCGGGCCCTCTGCCGTTGCCACCCGATCAGAGCATGACCCTGATTCAGGCACTTGCTGACGCCGGGGGTGTGGCGAGTCAACGCTCCTACCTGGGAAATACCCTGCTCGTGCGCTGGAATCCGGAGGCGAACAGCTACGCCTCATGGGTGATCGATGCTCGCGAGCGATGGTGGGGATCCTCGGAGACGGTACTCCTGCGACCCGGTGACGTGGTGTACGTGCCCGATACGCCGGTGGTAGAAGTCAATACGTGGATCGACGTCTGGATGCGCAACATGATTCCGTTCCCGCGTGTCTTCGTGAATTGACTGGATCCCCCTAATTTTGGCACCGCACAGGAATTAATTTTTTGGATACCTCCGCCGTCTACGACGATTACGAAGAGGACGACCAGTCCACTCTGGATCTGAAGGTCCTCTTGCTCTACGGGGCCTACCGCTCCAAGGGGCGGGTTCTGCTGTTCAGCTTACTGGGCCTGGCCGGGGGGATCCTGTACGCCGGGTCCATACCGAACATGTATCAGTCGGTCTCGCAGGTGAAGCTCTTGCCCGACGAGCGCGGCGGCATGAGCCCGGGTCAGTCCATGGGATTGGCGGGCAACAGCAAGCCGTACATGGGGCCTGGTATCGCCGACCACGTGAACTGGTTGAATGAGCAGAATTCGGTGTTCCAGACCGTTGCCCGCGACCTGGGCCCCACCTGGGTCTTGGCTGACAGCGATCCCGCGCGGTACGACACGCCACGCACGTCTCAGGTCGTGAGCGCATGGCATCGACTCCAGGGGTCACTCTTGCGTTGGCGGAAGGGGGCTCGGGTCGCCTATGCAAGCGGCGAGGGAGTGAGTCCACTCCTGACCTTGGCCGCGACGGGCAGTTTGCGGGGCAACACCATCCTGCGCGCGACTAGTGACTGGGTGTTCACGGTCACATGCCTTGCGAACTCCGCCGAAAAGGCCCAGGAAATCAACTATTCGATCACTCAGGGCCTGATCGCTGCGGATCAGTCCTTCCGCAAGCGGGCCAATCAGGTCCTTATTGAGGAGCTGACGGTCAAGGAGCAGGAAGCTCAAGCGGCCTTGGATTACAATGCAGGGGCTTGGCAGCAGTGGCGTCTCAGCTGCGGTGTGTTCAACCACGCCTCCGCACAGGCAAGCAATGATGCCCTGATTGACCTGTTGAAGGCCGACCTGGGTTCGAAGAAAGATGCACTGCCGGCATTGAAGACAAAGGTGGCTCTCATGAAGGGGCACTTTGCTGACATGCCTGGCACAATCGAAGTGGTCGTGCCCGCCGTGATGAGCGTCAACCTCCTATGGGTGAGTCTCAAAGAGGGCATCCGAGAGACCAAGCTCCGCCTGGCAGAGCTGCGCGCTCAACCTACGACCACGGTCAACCGCCAGACCATTAGTTCCTTGGAGTTGAAATTCAAGGCGCTGGATGAGGAATTGAGCGAGGAACCCCAGATGATTGAGGTTCAGTCGGAGACCCTGGCCACCGTTCCCAACGAAGCCAAGTCGAGACTTGAAATTGACCTTGTGGAGAAAGAGGGGGACATCGAGCAATTGCAGATCGAATTGAAGGCGACCGAGGTCCGTCTCAAGGAGGCTGAGGGCCAGCGGGTGAAGATTGCGGCGTGCGAACCGGGGCATAACCGGTTTTCACAGAAGCACAATTTGTTGACGGAAGCCCATGGGAAGGTGGCGGATCGCCGGCAGCAAGCGAAGGCCTTTGGGGATCTGGACGCCAGCGAGCTATCCAACATGAGGATCTGGCACGAGGCGTCCCTCAACCCCGACAAGGTCAAACCTCAGCGCAGTAAGCCGGTATTGGCCGGATTTGGCATCGGGTTGGCCTTGGGTCTGGGTCTGGCCGTCCTGCGGCAGCTTCTGGATCGGCGCGTGCGCTATCCGGAAACCGTGGAGAAGAGTCTGGGGCTCGTCATGCTCGGAGTCGTTCCGGACCTACGCCGTCTTCGCAATCAACCCAAGCGCCGGAGGTCGAGCTAAGCCATGGAAACCGAACCCGCAACGCTCTCCTACTTCGAGCGTCTGATCGATACCGTACGACCCCTCGCCGACACGATCTGGTCGAACCTGGCCCCCCTCAATGGTCGGGATGGCACTGCGCGCATCATGGTCACCTCCGTTGAGGGGCGATCTGGGAATACCCTCATCAGCACGGCCTGCGCACTGGGTTTGGCCCGGCACACCCGCCAGTCCGTGACCCTGATCGAGGCCAACCTGCTTCGGCCCGCCGTCTCCGATTTTCTGGAATTGGAATCGGGCCCCGGTTTTGGGGACCTAATTGCCGGTACGGGTTCAGTAGAGGCTTGCCTGCGCCCGATGCCCGGGTGCCCGGACCTGACGGTCCTGCCCGCCGGGGCGGGACGTGATCCCATTCGGGGAGAGTTGGCCGCGCCGGAGGCGAGGGAGGTCCTGAGCTCCTTGTTCTCCAATGGCCGCTACGTCATCTTGGATGCCCCGCCTCTGCTTGAGTCCAATGGAGCGCGGACCCTGCTTGAGCACGTGGATGGAGTCGTTCTGGTTTTGAAGGCTGGTACCAGTCGCAAGGATCATGTGCGCGAAGCGGCGGACATCATCCAGAAGGCTGGAGTGGAGCTGCACGGGACCGTGCTGAATCGTTTCCGCTCGCCCCTGCCTTTCACCGGGCCTGCGTAGTCCCGGTGGGCGTGTCGGCCTCAAGGGTCTGAACCGAGGCGGACAGGCCCCGCTCGCGAAGGTCCCGGGTGATCTCTTCCCGGTAGATTGGATTGACCACGAGTACCACGTCGGGTTCGCCCTCGCCGGGCTTCAGGGAATCAGGCCCCACGATCATCTGGCCCGTTCCGGGCAGGTGCTTGCCGTGCTTGCGCGGGTTGACATCGATCACCGTGCTGATCGAGCGGTCCGTGTCCGCCAGGTTCAGGAAGCTGATTCCCCGGGTGCCGCTGCCCCAGAGGGCCACTCTTTGGCCTTCAGTCGCCCAGGATTGCAGCCGTTGGGTCCAGTAGAGGAGGTGGTCAGCGTAGTTCGCAGCAAAACTCCGAGCCAATTCCTTGAGGCTCTCGAGATCTTCGATCTCGGCTCGAATCTCGCCCGTTGACGCGGCGGATGGCCGGGCATCCAGGGTGATGAACTGGTCTGCATACGTTTGCTCAGAGTGGATCACGTCGAACCCACAAGAGGCCAAGAGGCGCGCCAGGCTCCCGCGCGTGAAATAGGTGCAGTGCTCGTAGGTCACTTCCCACAGCGCCAGATTCCTCAAGGTGGCTTCCGTGTTGGGGACCTCCAGGACGACCGCGCTGTGAGCTCCCGGGGCGAGGCCTGCCTTTAGCACATCGCTCAGGAAGGGCCGCGGTTCGGGGATGTGTTCGAGTACTTGCCTGGAGACGACTATGTCCACGCGTGGGTGTTCCTGACCCGGTCCAAAGTAGGCTCGGTGAAACTGCACGGAGCCATCGAGTCGCGTGCTTGGAAGTTCGCTGGGGTAGCTGGGATCAAATCCCAGGCCGGTGTTTCAGCAGGAAAGAGCCGTTGCCGCAGCCCACTTCCATCACTCGCTTGTGGCGCAGCCCGTGTCGCTCAATGACGTCTTGCGCTAGGGCTTCCTGATACTCCTTGAACAAGGCGGACCCCTCAAGGGAGTTCTCGTAGGCATCAGAGTAGTGAACCAGTTCCGGCCTGAAGGCGTGGTTCTCGATCAGGCCGCACGTGCCACAGAGAGCCAGGCGAATATCGCCCCGGGGGCAGGCCACTGCGCTTGCCTCATCCGGCCAGAGCTCGCATAGCAATACGGGTGTTTGGAGTGTCTCGAAGAGCGGTTCCAGGGAACCACCGCCGCAGGCTGAGCAGGTCTCGGGAGTGGAAGATTGGGGCGAAGACACGCGAGGAAAATGCGGGGGACGGGGAGACGGATCTAGCGGGGACAGCGCCGTCAAGGTAGCGATCCTCACTTGGACCCGCCACCAAGAACCCAGCGGTTCCCAATGTCCGCTTTAGGAGGTTGCAAAAAGGTGCCTGGGCATGAGGTCTCCGGCGGCGCGGAGTGGATAATGTGTGAAAAGCACCTATGTCTCAATATAAGACAGGAAGGTGCATTGATGATACTTAGAGGCAAATTGAACAGGGGGAGTAGCGGATATTGTCTCCTCGTGGGACACTCCTGCGGTCTACCGCCTCGCACTTGCCGCATCGCCGCCTGCCGGGATCAGATTGCACCGTTCCCCCTTTGGGTGCATTTCCTGGCGCGCATCTGATCGGAAATGCGGCCGACAGCTCCGCATTTTTAAATCCGCATCCGCCGCGCCTCGCACTGCATTGCAGCGGGGGCCTTCCCATGATTCTTCACCGCTTTTCCTGCCGCGCCAATCTGTTGGCCTTGGCCGTCTTGGCTGCCTTCCCCCTGGGCATCGCCAGCGGCCAGTGCAATGAGGGCACGTTCTGTCAGTCGCTTCCCAACTCTATCGGTCTGCCGACCCTGATCGGCAGCAACGGTTCGCTGGGGCTGGACGACAACGCACTGGAGCTCTTCGGGTTCTTCAATTACAGCAGTGCCTGGAACAATGGTGGCAATGGAGTTCCTTCCGGAGACGGGTACCTCTGCATTGGTGGGTCAGGTGCTCCCATCTATCGCTTCTTGCCTGCTGTGCCAGAGCAAGGGTTCTTCATGCGGATGCCCGTGGATTTCACGAACCTGCCCGTTGGCGGTGATATCTGGGCCGGGACTACCTGGTACTTCCAGGCCATCTACACGGACACCAAGGCGGGCAAGAGTGGCTTCAACTACTCCAACGGCCTGTGGATTACTTTTCAACAGGCCAATACGCCCACAGTGGAGTTCGCGGGACCCACGCAGAATGCCGGCGAAGCCGACGGGTCCACGACTCTGGGAGTGCGCCTGTCCGGGTTCACCGGCAGCAACGTCACCGTGGACTACGCCGTCACCGGTGGCACGGCCACCAATGGTGCCGACTACACCCTGGCCAGCGGGACCTTGTCGATCCCCTGCATGCAGACGGCAGGCGCGATTCCACTGACGCTCTTGGACGATCTGTGCGACGAGTACGACGAGACGGTCATGGTGACTCTCTCCAGTCCCAGCGGGGCCACCCTGGGTGCACAATCATCCATGACGCTCACGATCGTGGACGACGAGGTGTCCCCCAGCGTGCAGTTCGCCACCTCGGGTCAGAGTGCGGATGAGGGTGCAGGTTCGGTCTTCGCAACCCTTGTTCTTTCTGAAGCCTCCTGCATTGACGTCACCGTTCCCCTGGCACTGGCAGGCAGCGCAGTCGATCCGGACGATTACTCGCTGATTTCGGCCAACCCCGTCATCATTCCTTCTGGAGCAACCCAAGTTCAGTTCTGGGTGGTGTTGGTGGATGATGCGCTCTTTGAGTTGCGCGAGACGGTCACCCTCAGTATCGGGAGCCCGACCAACGCGGTAGTTGGGGCCCAGGGCGATCACACGTTGACCATCACGGACAACGACCCCTTGCCCGTGGTGAGTTTCGACCTCGGTGGCAGTTCCGCCGGGGAGGGGAGTGGCTTGAGCAACCTGACCCTGTCGCTGGACGTACCCGCTGGCGTCGCGGTGAGCGTTCCCTTCACCGTGACCGGTACGGCGCTCGACCCGGATGATTTTTCGCTGAACACACCCGGCCCGATCGTTTTTAACGCGGGTGCGACCACGGCTGCCATTGGAGTCGACCTCGTGGCGGACACGATGGACGAGTACGACGAGACTGCCGTCTTCACTCTCACCACGCCCACCAATGCCCAATTGGGGTCGCCCACTGTCCACACGCTTACGATCCTGGACGACGACGCGCCCGTGTCGGTCGCTTTTGTGAACACGGGCCAGTCCTTCTCGGAAGGTGATGGTGTCGTGGGTGTTTCCCTGGCGCTGTCCGCCATCTCGGGCAAGCCCGTCAGCGTGCCTTTTGTGGCCAGCGGCACGGCTTCGGATCCTGCGGACTACACGGCCAGCACGAGCCCACTCGTGATACCCGCGGGCAATCCAGGGGGACAGATCAGCCTGGCCCTGGTCTCGGACACCCTGGACGAGCCTGACGAGACGGTCGTCTTGACCTTGCAGGCACCGACGAACGCAAGCCTGGCCTCGCCCAACGTCAACACGTCGACCCTGTTGGATGACGATGCGCCGCCCCAGGTGCTGTTCACCACGGCCAGCCAGGACGTGAACGAGGCCGCCGGCAGCGCGCTGATCAGCGTGGACCTCTCCGCTCCCTCGGGCTTCGTAATCACCGCGCCGTTCAGCGTCTCGGGTGATGCGATTGATCCCGATGACTACAGCCTGTCCACGTCCGGCCCGCTGGTGTTCCAACCCGGCGAGACTTCCAAGTCGGTGGTGCTGAATCCGGTCAGTGACGCGCTGGATGAGAACGATGAACAGGTGGTCCTGACCCTCGATCCACCCACCAATGCCAGCGTGGGCACTCCTGGCAGCCACGTGGCCACTTTGCGCGATGACGACGCGCCGCCCGTGCTGCAGTTCGATCTTGCGGCCCAGTCTTTGAACGAGTCGACCGGAGCCGTGGCCATCGGTATGAGCCTGGACGCACCCTCGGGCCTGGTGGTCAGTGGTTCCTACTCGGTGACGGGCACGGCCACCGACGGTGTGGACTTCACCTCCTTCACGGGCACCTACACGATTCCAGCGGGTGCCACGACGGCGACGCTGGATACGACCCTGCTCGATGACACCCTTGACGAGCTAGCGGAGACGGTCGTCCTCACCCTGGCCACGCCGAGCAATGCGACCTTGGGCGTCACCACCGTGCATACGCTCACGATCGACGACAACGATGCACCGCCGCCGATCGATTTTGATCTGGCGTCCCAGTCCCTGGACGAGGGCACGGGGGCCGTCGCCATAGCCTTGAGCCTGGATACACCTTCAGGCCTGACGGTGAGTGGCACCTACTTGGTGACGGGCACGGCCATCGGCGGAGTGGATTACACGGTGTTCGCCGGCAGCTACACGAT
>LWDU01033438.1_pt1 | contig 34121 bp, 24 predicted proteins | sample 727161 | NCBI WGS metagenome assembly LWDU01 (sample SAMN04566230, study PRJNA314399) | hydrothermal vent metagenome | isolation source: deep sea hydrothermal plume seawater | place: Mexico: Gulf of California, Guaymas Basin | collected 2004-07-11 | reverse complement strand
CAAGCCAAGATTCTCGCTGAAGTAAAGCAACTCAACCAGAAATACTTCAAAGACGTTCAGGCTCTGTTGACCGATGAACAACGCAAAGCGAGCAGAGTGCGTGGGGCAAATGCGAAGAAGCCTGCACCGAAAAAATAGGTTCGCGAACAGGGATAACCCGACAGCGGAAATGTTTTGAAGTGGATTGCGGTTCAGCGATTTAGATTATTGCCTCGCTGTGTGTGGGGGTGCGCCGATTTACAAATTCAACTTTTAATTGGATTGAAACATGACAGATACGTTCCGTAGCAAACTGCTGATTCTTTTTCTTGTCCTGAGTGGGTCGGTTCACTTGGACGCTCGTGAACCAGATTCCAAGAAGCTTCAGGTTTTTATCCTGGCGGGTCAGTCCAATATGGTGGGGCACGCTAATTATATTACCATTCCAAGGTTGTTCGCAGATGAACGACAAGAAGTAAATGATCTAGCAGGGTTTGTCTTTAATCCGGGCACAAAAGTGACACGGGCGGAAGTGGATGCACAGATCGCTGTTCGCATTGAACGTGATGCGATCAATAATCAGATTCGCAAGAAGGAAATTGTCGGAGAACAGCAAATCGCTGCGGCCCGAAAACAGATCGAAGTTTTACAGGCGGATTACGATGCGAAAACCTCAAAAATCAAAGGCACCTTTGCTGTATCTGATCGCGTTTATATCAGTTCGATCGCTGACAATAGTCGCAAATCAGGACCGTTAACCGTTGGATATGGTGGCAGCGGTGACAAGATCGGACCGGAACTCGGTTTTGGTATGTCGTTGGCGAAACAACTTGATGCGCCCATTCTGATTATCAAAACATCCTGGGGCGGCAAGTCACTGCATTATAATTTTCGCCCACCATCCGCCGGAGCGTATGAGTTGAACGAGAAAGAACTCGCTTCGGACAAAGTGGAACAAATTAAAAAGGATACGGGGCTAAACTACCGCATGATGTCCGAGAAGGTTGATGAAGTTTTAGCAAACCTCAAAGATTATCATCCCGCCTATGATGAAAGTGTCGGATTTGATCTGGCTGGTTTCGTTTGGTTTCAAGGATTTAACGATCAATTTTCAGATCCCTTTCGCGATAATTACAAAAATAACATGATCACGTTTATCAAAGATGTCCGCCAGCAATATAAAGTGCCCCAGTTGCCGTTTGTGATTGGTGTTTTGGGCACGGGCATGACGGCGGAAAAAGTAGGGGAAAACAAGGTTTCTCTTGGCCAACGGGCGGCTGCCAAACACGCTGAGTTCCAGGGGAACGTTACGGCTGTGGAGAGCTATAAAGTTTATGACCTGAGCGCTTATGCCGTATACGAAAAAGGCTGGCAAAATCACTTTGCTCAATGGTGTGCTGTGGGCAGTGATCGTCCCTATCATTATTTGGGAAGCGGCAAGTTCTTCGTGCGGTTCGGTGACGCGTTGGCCAACTCGATGGCTGGGCTGATCGAACAGCAGTAGTGGCGGATGAGCTCAGTCGGTTTTATATATTGAACAGAGCAAAGCCGCACTCTCAAACTTGGATTCGATTCCATGAAAACGATCCTGACGCTACTCGTAATACTTTTATTTGAGCGGACACTGTTAGCAGAAGAAAAAGGACTTTATTTTCCGCCAGCGGACGCCGCGTGGGAGCGAATCGAGCCGGCGGAGGCTGGTTGGGACACGGCGAAGCTAAAGCAAGCTCTGGCTTACGCAGGGCGGCAGAAGTCCTCTGCCGTTGTTATCCTAGCGGATGGAAAGCTCATTTCAGAGCAATATTGGAAAACGTCCGCACCGGAAAAGACGGCGTCCGGGAATCCTAATCCGTATTACTATTTGCGTTTGGGGTACAACTCACAGGGGCATGTTGTCGAAGACGTTGCCTCGGTGCAAAAGAGCGTGACTGCGATGCTGGTCGGGATCGCTCAGGCGAAGGGGTTACTGAAACTGAGTGATCCGGTTCAGCAGCATTTAGGGTCTGGCTGGTCAGACGCACCACCAGCTGCCGAGGCTAAAATTACAATTCGCCATTTGATTTCCATGACCAGTGGATTAACAACGCAGCTTAAATATGAGGCAGCTGCAGGTAGTCGTTGGAAATACAATACGACAGCCTATGCTCACGTACGCAACTGTGTTGTCAAAGCTGCCAAAATGTCCGAGAACAAATTAACAGACCAATGGCTCACCGGTCCGCTGGGGATGAAGGATTCCCGCTGGGTTCCGCGCCCGCTGGCCGGAAAAACTGGCTCGATTACCAATCAATATGGTTTCGCAACCACAGCGCGTGATCTTGCCAGATTTGGTTTATTGATGCTGGCCAACGGTGAATGGGATGGTGAGACCGTACTGGAGGACAAGGAATTTATTAAGGCAGCGACGAAACCCTCCCAGAATTTGAATAAATCCTATGGCTATCTGTGGTGGCTTAGTCCGGGAAAGGGGATGTATTCCGCAAAAGGCAGACTTGTGCGGCGGCTGTATGTCATACCGGGAAAGAACCTCGTGATTGTGCGTTTGGGGGACCAGCCGCATCAGGAATTTGACAGTGAATTTCTGCGTCTTTTGCGGGCAGCGATAGCAAAATAGGACTGGCTATCAGTTTCCGGCGTTACAATACAGGCGAGGGTATTGGTTAAAACGAAAGGGGCATAATGCGTTACAGACAGTTATTTGCTTGTTTGGCAGTGGCAGTGTTCTTAGGTAACATTGCGATCGCCCAGAAAAATAAGCTTGCCGATGAATCCCGCCCCGGGCGCCGGCGTGACGCGACGGATATTCGCAAAATCAAAAATGTAGGGGAATCTGGCAAAAACCGCAGTGCTCCCATCAGGATCGACAATCACCCAGCGATCGAAATTTTGCGGAAACTTGGAGCAACGCTCGAAACAAAGATCTCCCTCACAGAATTGAACGGCTATTTAAACAGTTTTGACCGCACCGATCCCAACCGGGATGGTTTTCATTCCAAAGAAGAATACATCGAGCAGGGACGCTATATGACGCCGCAGGCACGCGCGGGTATTTTTCGTGCCGCGGATGGTAATTCAGACGGGGTGGTTAGCAGATCCGAATATGTCCTCAATCGGATTATCACGGACGAAGGCAAAAACATCATCCAAGGGATGGACGATAACCAGAATGGTTTGGTGGAGCGGGAGGAATTCACTAAACACACTACGAAGCTGTTTGCCGACCTGAGGTTGGCGGAAAAAGTTTTTTCGGCACTGGATGTTAATAACGATGGCGGAATACCGATTCCCGAGTATTTACGTGTTTGGGGACAATGGGCGCGAGCGGACCAGCAGTCTGCGGAGAAACGAATAGAGCAGCGTCAGGTCGACTTAGCGAAATCGTCCGGCAAAACAGGGTCCGCTTTGTCTTCGACGCGAGTTATACCACCCGCGCGGAATCCTGGGTTTGGACGACCCGCAGGAGGGCCGCCGACGGGACGCCCAGCGCCGGGTAATGGACCTCCCAGCGTCGATGTGGTTTTTCAGCGATTTGATCGTAACCGGGACGGCAAACTTCAAAAAGCCGAAATCCCTACAGCGGTTCAGCAGTTCATTCTTCCTGCGGATACCAACGGCGATGACGTGGTAACCAAAGAAGAACTACAGGCTTCCCGACAACGCCAACGACCAGATCGTCGTCCTGCTGGAAGGGACGAAAACAATGAAAAGTGATTTTATGAAGTTGCTGCGGGGAATTTTGTTCATCCTGATCTTTGTGGGTTTCAACGCGCGAATCTGCGCTCAGCAGCGTTGGCTTGAACAGAGCGGTTTTGGATTGATGTTCCATTACGAGGCATTCAAAAACCATAATTCAGAGTCTTACAACAAGGCGATCGATTCATTCGACGTTCCCCGATTTGTTGCGGCGATCGAACGTACCAAAGCGACTCACATCATCTTTGTTGTTGGTCAGCATTGGGGAAAATACTGTGCGCCCAACAGTGTCTACGAGAAATTGCTTGGTGTGGAAAATGGCGTGTGGACATCTAAGCGTGATTTGATTATGGAGATTGGTCAGGAGTTGGCGAAACGGGATATTAAGCTGATCCTTTACATGACCGCTCGGGCGCCGATGCGTCATTATAAAATCATCCAGGCGATGGGCGATACTCTTCCTAGTATTGACGGGAAGCCTGCCGGACCTAATGTGGATCCGATGTCGCACCCCCGGAAGGTCAAGGGGTTTCTACGTAGTGAAAATCAACCGCCCAATCCGACATTTCTTAAAAACTGGGCTGCGGTGTGTGGTGAATGGTCAAAACGTTATGGCACGTTGGTGTCAGGTTGGTGGTTCGATGGGTATAAGACTGAGATGAAAGATGCGTACGAGTCGCTGAGGAAAGAAAAATATAATATCGACACATGGGTTGCCGCGGTTCGATCCGGTAATCCGGCGGCCGAGCTCGCTTTTAACGCTGGCGCCCATCCTATTCTATCTCTTTGTACCGATGGTAAATTATGCCCGCATCAGACGTTTACTTCAGGTGAAAACCACGGTTTTCACCAACGCCTCAAAAAAGGTACGGGCAAACCGCTGACGCCTCAGAACTTTCCGTCACCACCTGGAGTGATCTGGCATCTACTGTTACCCGTGAGCGATGGCTGGGGAGCAGGAACTACCTCCAGATTTGAGCATACATTGCTCCGAGATCGGGTGGACACGATTAATTCGCAAGGGGGAGCGATCACGTTCGACGTGCCCATTGCTCCCGATGGTACGATTCCTGAACCAATCATGGCGGTTCTTCAGCAATTAGGTGAGACCAACAGGCCTGACACTGATAAATAAGGTTGCGATTGTAACGGGAAACTCTACCCTAATACCGCCTGTGAGTGAAGTTTCTAGGACTTGTCGATTCGGGAAGTCCAGTTTACGATGCATAGATAGCATAACGGCGGTTTTTTACGCTTGCCGTACTCCCAATTAACTACATTGTTTCCTTCAGAACACTATGCGTCACGTCATTTCAGCTTTAGTTCAAAACGTTCCCGGTGTATTGGCCCATGTTTCGGGTATGCTTGCCTCGCGGGCTTTTAATATCCACTCACTAGCAGTAGGCGCTACCGAGAACCCAGAATTATCTCGGATGACATTTGTTGTCATTGGCGATGAAGGCGACTTAGAACAAGTGGAAAAGCAACTCGAAAAGATTGTTACGGTTGTTGAAGTTACTGATGTTGGTGCTTTCCCTAATGTTGAACGAGACTTGATGTTGATTAAGGTTAGCAGTGATTCGGGTGCACAGCGTAGTGAAATACGCGAACTAGTAGATATATTCCGCGGACGCATAGTTGATGTTGGTGCTACAGAAATTATGATTGAAATCTCCGGTAGCGAACAAAAACTGCAAGCCTTTATCGAACGGATGCGGCCGTTTCAAATTACGGAACTCGTTCGCACCGGGCGCATTGCGATGATTCGCAGCGATGCAGTCGAAGAATAAACAAAAACATGACAGTATCAAACTAAACCACATAAACCTTTACGACCATTTACGATAGCAATATTAACAGGTGAATTTGATGGCAGCTACGATTTATTATGATGACGATGCGGACCTTTCACTTTTGAAAGATAAAACAATTTCCATCCTCGGTTACGGCTCACAGGGTCACGCCCAAGCGCAAAACCTTCGTGAAAGCGGTTGTAACGTGGTCGTCGGTCAACGCCCCGGCAGTGCCAATTACGATCTTGCTGTAAGCCATGGCTTTGAACCTATGTCACTTGCTGAAGCTACCCAAGCTGGTGATCTCGTAAATATTTTGCTACCAGATGAAGTGCAGGGAGATATTTTTCGTGACCAGATTTGTGAAAATCTATCCACAGGCAATATCCTAATGTGCTCGCATGGTTTTAATATCCACTTTGGATTCATTGACCCCCCCGCCGGAACGGATGCGTTACTGATTGCGCCTAAAGGACCAGGCCATTTGGTTCGTTCAGAATATGAAGTTGGCGGTGGTGTTCCTGGATTGATTGCGTTAAGTGAAGGTGCCAGTGCTGAAACACACGCTCTGGGACTTGCCTACGCAAAAGGAATCGGCGCAACTCGTGGCGGTGTTATTGAAACAACCTTTGCTGAAGAAACCGAAACAGATCTGTTCGGGGAACAAGTTGTATTATGTGGCGGTGTTAGTGAACTTGTAAAAGCTGCCTTCGAAACACTCGTCGATGCCGGTTACCAACCTGAAATGGCATACTTCGAATGCTTGCACGAACTTAAACTTATCGTCGACTTATTCTATCAAGGTGGACTCAGTTATATGCGTTATAGCGTTTCTAATACTGCTGAGTACGGAGACTATATGTCGGGTCCACGGATCATTACGGATGACACTCGGGCAGAAATGAAACGCGTCCTGAGTGAAATTCAAGAAGGTGTTTTTGCTCGAAATTGGATCGCTGAGCACAAGAGTGGTGCTGAGAACTTCAAGAGTCGACGTCAACTTGACCATGACCATGGAATTGAAGTGGTTGGACGAAAACTACGAAAGCTGATGTCTTGGATTGACTCCAAAGAAGTCTAACAATCACGTCAGTCGTTTGTGTGAGATTTAACTTCCGATAATTACGTAGAGTTTTTACTGGTTTCTCAGTGTTATACGAATATAATCGGTTGCGAGGACTTATATTCCATGAGCGAACTGCACCCTGTCGATACATCATTAACGCTGCGAGTACTCGACGGCGCTGACCGTGGCCATGTGTATCAAAATTTGAACCTGCCGATCACTGTTGGTCGTGAAGAAGGCAATGACATCCAGTTAAATGATGAGCGGATAAGTCGTTTTCACTCCAAAATCCAGCTAGATCATGATCGTATGGTGCTCACCGATCTCGGTAGTACCAACGGTACAAAAGTAAATGGTGAGGATATTCAACTTCGGATTCTGCGTTATGGAGATTTGATCTCGGTAGGTCGTAGTGTCCTATTGTTTGGCTCGCGTGAGCAGATTGCGAAACGCTTGCAAGATTTACGACTGAACAGTTCTAGTGATGAATCGGTTACAGATCATTCCATGGGATCCAGACCGGATCTAGGGTTTGAATTGAATTGTACCGACGATACAGAAATACGTGCAGCAATGAACGTTTTGGATCCGCCAGGCTTACCAGAGCGACTGTCACCTGGTCAAGCAGCACAATTGGCCGATCTCATGAGCTTCTTGCATATTCGTATGCGTTCCTTAATTCAATCGGCCAGTGAGAATGGGCCGGAACGAATGGTATTGAGTTTCCACAAGTGGCAAAGCTTGATTGATCTACAATCACGGCTCGCCGAATATATTCGCCAAATCAGCAATCCCGAATAACGATAGATTCCACGGATTAAACTTAATTAACCGCTTGGCTAAAGCTGGAAATGCTTCCCGATTTGGCGTAAAATCCAACCACAGCATTGCTGTTTAATGGATTAAAAAGTAGGGCGCGTCTAATCCGCCAACCGCTCAAGAAAAAGGAATTAGCAGTTAATGAGTTCTCGGCCGTTCACACATTTGCATTGTCACACCCATTATAGTTTACTCGACGGTGCATCTAGTATTCCTAAATTGGTTCAGCGTGCGAAAGACCACGGGATGAACTCGTTAGCGATTACCGATCACGGAAATCTACACGGGGCATTGGAGTTTTATCGCGAATGTCGCAAGCAAGACATCAACCCAATTATTGGATATGAGGCCTACATCGCACCCGACAGTCGTTTCGAAAAATCTGGCGGCTCTCAGAAAGAGTCCAATTTTCACCTAACACTGTTAGCCCAAAATCGGACAGGCTTCAAAAACCTAATTAAGATGGCATCCGCTGCTTACCTCGAAGGCTTCTATTTTAAACCGCGCATTGATAAGCAACTGCTCGAGCAGCACAGCGAAGGACTGGTTTGCTTAAGTGGTTGTGTGTCGAGTGAATTTAACCAAGCGATTCTCAAAGGGTTTGGGGATGTGCCTCAATTGGACAAAGCGATCGAGGTTTCGCAGTGGTTCCAAAAAATATTCGATGACCGCTACTTCATTGAGGTGATGAACAACGGTATCGAGATTCAGCGGATGGCGTTAGAAGGTTCCCTAGCAGTGGCCAAACGTATCGGCGTACCGTTGGTCGCTACAAGTGATTGTCATTACGTCGATGAAGTGGATGCGGATGCTCAGGATGTTATGCTGTGCATTAACACGGGGCGTTTTCGAACAGACACATCTCGGATGAAGATGGAAGGCAATGAATTTTTCTTGCGCAGTGGTGAGGAGATGTACGCGGCATTTCCTGGGATGGAAGAAGTTGTTGCTCAAAGCCAAACAATTGCTGACACCGTTGATATCGACTTGGAGTTAGGAAAGCGGTTTTTTCCTTCGTTTGCTGTGCCGCAAGAAAAATCGACCGCGGACTATTTACGCGAGCTGTGTATGATCGGCTTGCGTGATCGCTATGCCGATAATCCTGAGATGCTGCAAGGTGATTCGCTTACAGAGATCTCTCAGAAGAGGCTGGACCGAGAGTTAGGTGTGATCAATAAACTTGGCTTTAATGATTACTTCCTGATTTGTTGGGACTTTGTCAGATTTGCTCGCGAACGTTCGATTCCAGCGACCGCTCGTGGTAGCGGTGTTGGCTCTCTCGTGTGCTATGCCTTATATCTCAGTCACGTTTGCCCAATACATTACGATTTGCTATTCGAGCGGTTCTTAGATGAAAATCGCCTCGAGGCGCCTGATATCGATATCGATTTTTGCAAAGATCATCGCAGCGATGTCATGCAATACGTGAAAGATACGTACGGTGAATCCAATGTTGCTCAGATTGGAACATTTGGCACACTGGCTGCTCGAGCCGCCATCAAAGATGTTGGCCGTGTGCTCGGGATTCCGCTTGGGCGAGTTGTTCAAATAACGGGCATGGTTCCCGAGGAGCTGAAAATCACGATTAGTAGCGCTTTGGAAAAGAGTGCTGAACTAAAAATGACGTATGACGGCGATCCGGAAATTCGCGAGATGCTAGATTTAGCGATGAAAATCGAAGGCTTAGCGCGGAATGTGGGCACGCATGCTGCTGCAGTTGTTATTGGTGATAAACCGTTGACCGAATATGTGCCGTTGTGTCGTGTTGCCGGCAAAGATGACATTATTACCCAGTGGTCGATGTATGATGTCGAACACGCGGGGTTGCTGAAAATGGACTTCCTCGGTTTGAGGAATTTAACCATTTTGCGGATCACCGAAGATATAATTAAACAGACCACTGGCAAGGTTTTAGATCTGCACAAAATACCACTCGATGACCAAGCAACATTTGCGTTGCTATCTCGAGGTGAAACTAAGGGTGTGTTCCAGCTTGAAAGCGGCGGGATTCGGGATTTATTGAAACGGATGAAGCCGAATCATTTCCGAGACATCATTGCCACCGCTGCGTTGTATCGCCCAGGGCCACTTGAAGGCGGCATGGTGGACGAATACGTAGATGTAAAACTTGGCCGTAAACAAGCTCAGTATTTACATCCAGTTTTGAAAGATATCCTCGAAGAAACTCATGGCGTCATGGTTTATCAGGAACAGGTGATGCGGATTTTGAATCGACTGGGAGGGATTGAACTTGCCAAAGCATATACCTGTATTAAAGCGATCAGTAAGAAAAATAAAAAACTCATCGGTTCAAATCATGAACAGTTTATTGCGGGTGCGGTAGAGCGAGGATTGAGAGAATCCGACGCTGCCTCGTTGTGGAATATGATCACCAAGTTTGCCGGATATGGTTTTAACAAAAGTCACTCGACTGCTTATGCCTTGATTGCATACCAAACGGCTTATCTCAAAGCACATTATGGCGTGGAATTCATGGCGGCTTTGTTAACGGGAGATATACCAGGCCGTAATTTTGTCCGCAAGGATTCATTGGTTGAGCATTTGGAAGATTGCGATCGGATGGAGATTGAAGTTGTTGCGCCCAGCTTGAACACCTCCTTCGTTGAATTTGCCGTGGAAGGAAATCGAATATTTTTCGGTTTGTCTGCGATTAAAGGATGTGGTGGTTCAGCGGCCGAGGCGATTGTTCGAGCACGCGAGGCTGCTGGGGACTTTAAAGACATCTTTGATTTCGCGGAACGCGTGGAAACATCTTCGTGTAATCGTGCGGCGATGGAGCATTTAATCAAAGCGGGAGCGATGGATTGTTTTGGTGCGAACCGCCGTCAACTTATGGAAACGGTAGAACGAGCGATTGGGGCGGGGCAAGCGCGACAGGCGGATAATCGATCAGGGCAACAAAATTTATTTGGAGCGTTTGAGGAATCTGAGGGCGCAGCCAAGTTGGATGCGACGGCAGATATGCCGAATGTCGAGGAGTTTGAAGAACGAGCTAAATTGACGATGGAAAAAGAAGTCCTCGGTTACTATTTAACGTCTCATCCATTGGCAGAATATGCGGATCGCCTTAACGAATTCTGTTCGCATACCACAGAAAAACTAAGTGGTATCTCGGATCGCGGCGAGGTTATTTTGGGTGGGTTATTGTCGTCGATCAAATTTTCTCATACGAAAAACCCGAAACCGGGCAAGCCTTCGAAGTACGCTAATTTTGATATAGAAGATGTAAACGGGTCCGTCCGTTGTATTTTGTGGCCAACTCAATTTGCGGAAGTAGGGCATGTTGTGCAAGCGGACGAGATTGTTATTGTGCGGGGTCGAGTAGACCGTCGAGGTGGTGGTGACGAGTGTAATATTATTATTAATGAGATCATCCCGATTAATGAGGTGACTGATCGGTACACAACAGGCATGATTGTACGATTAGATGAGAATCTGCATGGGATGGAAATGATTGGCAAGTTACGAGAAGTAACGCGGGCTTATCCTGGGCGTGCCGTTCTTAAATGTATGCTGCAACTGAACGATGGGACACAAGTGACATTAAAATCGATGAAGCAGCGAATAGAGATTAATCAGGAATTGCGGGGTCGTTTGGACGATCTTTTGGGTGCGGGGAATATCAAAATGATCACGCAGCCACCTAAAGCTCAGAATAGCCAAAATAGTTACAACAATGGCACTCGCGCCTACGCGGGCTAAAGATATTATGCAGACCACGAATGTACATGAATCATTTCCAATCGCGGGGTGTTTCAAGGCTGTCGCTGACCATGCCAGTCACATCAACCTAGATGTGTTGGCTCATGCGGTCGGCCATTCGTAATAAAGTTTGGCTGGCGTCGCGAGGATCTAGATGGATATGTAGTAAATGCATTTGCTGTGCGTTGGCGAGTGCTGATTTTAACGCGCGGTCAAAATCACCCTCGGTATGCACGTGCTGTGATACGCCACCACCAATCATCTTGGTAATGTCGCCATAGTTCCAACGTTGTATTTCGTTGTATTTCCACTCACCTGGATGCAATACTCGCTCCGTTCCATAACCACCGTTGTCTAAAACAATCACGATTGGATTAAAACCGTGCCGCACGATCGTCGACAATTCAAGGCAGGTCATTTGGAACGCGCCATCACCACATAACGTGATCACACGATGCCCCGGCTTGGCCACCGACGCCCCTAGCGTGGCAGGTATACTGAAACCCATCGAAGTGTAATAGGCGGGGCTCAAGAACTCTGTACGTCCGCGAGTTTGTAGTTGAGTCGCAGAGAATAAGGCGTCTCCAATATCTGCAATAACGATGGTTTCTTCGTCGAGGGATTGGTTTAAACGTAGAATCATGCGGGTGATGTTGATTGGTGTTTCGTACTCAACAGAGTACTTGGTCTCACAACTAGACCGTACCGGTCCGATTTCCGGAGTAGCAGGGCGGATGTTCTTGAGGATCATTTCGTGAATGAGATCTTTCAAGCAGACGTTAGCGTAATGGTGATGGTGGATTTGGAGGTCTTCGCTGGTGGCGTGTACGCATTTGGCTGGGTCCAACTGGGCTGTGTAGATACCCAAGTTGAGATCGGTCATAAAGGTTCCTAACAACAAAATGCAGTCGCTCTCTTCAACGTATTTGGTGACCTCTGCACAACCCATGGCGCCTTCATATAACCCAAGATACAACGGGTGGTTTTCACGGACGACGCTTTTTCCCAGCAGCGTTGATGCGATGGGAATATTGTTTTTTTCTGCAAAGTGAATCAAATCATCCTGTACACCAAACCGATGTATTTCCACACCCGCCACAATGACCGGCTGGCGAGCCCCGTTTAATAAAGCGGTAATTTCATTGCTTGCTTCTTCTAAGGCACTCTGGTCCCAAGGATCATCGATCGTCAACGGCTTGTACGGCACCTGGGGCACAACGTGTACCATGTCACGAGGGATGTCAATGTAGACCGGTCGTTTGTATCGTGCACACGATGCTAGTACGCGATCAATCTCTTCAAAGGCGGTGTCCGGATTAGTTAACTCTGTTCCGGTCATACATATTTTGTCAAACACGTCTATTTGAGTATGGAAATCACGAACCTTGTGGTGCAACAACGGGTCGTTGTGCCGCTCGTTTAGTCCAGGAGATCCGGAGATGAGTACCACGGGAGATTTTTCTGCGAAGGCCCCCGCGATCGAGTTGCAAACGCTCAGGCCCCCAACACAATAGGTAACACAAACCGCACCCATGCCGTTGATACGAGCATAGGCATCAGCCGCAAACCCAGCGTTGTCTTCGCGAGTACAACCGACAACGTTGATATCACTTTGTTCTAACAAACTATAAAACGACAGGATGTAATCGCCTGGGATACCAAACAGATCGTTGATACCACAGTCACGCAATCGTTGGATTAGATATTGGCCAACGGATATAGCCGCGGTCGTCGGTGCCGACGATGCCTGCCCGTCATCAAGAGCTGAATTCCCTTGACGGTTCAGAGTGGACGTGAGATTCATGATTCCCTCCATGTTCTTTTATTTCCGCCCAAGGACACTTGCTGATGCAAATGGATTTGGTTGGAAAGTACACGATTTAGGCTTCAAGCTACCCCGTTTTTATTATTATACGCATTCATTCTTGCCTTGGTTCGTGAGACTACTCGCGGCCCGCACGAAAAATAACTAAACTACGTAGTTACCCACTAAATGGAGTTAGTCGCAAAAAAATATGCCAGCATCCGATACGACAATACAAGGAGCAAGAGAGCACAATCTGCAATCTGTAGATGTAGTATTGCCGCGTAATCAATTGATTTGCTTGACAGGTGTTAGTGGTAGTGGAAAAAGCTCATTAGCATTCGACACTTTGTTTGCAGAGGGCCAGCGGCGATATTTGGAAAGCCTCTCTAGCTTCGCGCGACATTTCATTGGGCAAATGCCTAAACCTGATGTTGACGTTATTGCTGGACTCACCCCTTCCATATCGATTTCACAAAAAACAGCGGGTCGTAATCCTCGTAGTACCGTCGGGACGATTACGGAGATCTATGATTTTTTACGAGTGCTCTACGCCCGTGTTGGCGTTGGCAACTGCCCACAATGTCAAGAACCTATAACCGCTCAAACGCGAGAGCAAATCATTTCGCACATCATGCAGTTAGCTGAGGGCACGGCTTTTTCAATTTTGGCACCGGTTATTCGTGGCCAAAAAGGTGAACACCGTGATCTATTCGAAGATCTGTTAAAACAGGGGTATATTCGTGCTCGGGTGGATGGTGACATTTACGAGCTAATGGACCCACCGTCACTTGATCGACGATTTCGCCATCACATCGAAGTTGTTATTGACCGCCTGACTGCGTCGGCAAGTGGCCGTGGTAGATTATCCGATGCTGTAGACCAAGGATTACGCCTGGGCAGCGGTGACTTAATTGTTGCACTCGCCCCTGCGGCGGCTAAATCTGATGAGTCGACTGTTATTGAAAATCCAACAGCGGACAAAATCTACTCCAGTGACTATGCCTGCACGCATTGCAACCTTAGCTTCCCTGCGCCAACTCCACAGTTGTTTAGTTTTAATAGCCCGCAAGGCATGTGCAACGGCTGTGGGGGACTGGGACAAATGTTTTCGTTTGATTCCGAGTTGATGGTGCCTAACCCCGCGAAGTCATTTAAGGATGGATGTTTTGAATTGCTGGGTAACTGGAAAAAACTAGGTCGTTGGAAGAGGCATATTTATCAAGGCGTCGCCGACACCGTTAGTCGTGAGCGCGAATGGGCTGATGAGTATCTACTGGAAACGCCTTGGCAAGATTTGTCCCAAACAGCAAAAGATGTATTGTTGTGGGGCACTGGCGAGTTGCACATTACGTACACGTGGCGCGGCGGTAATTCACCGATGAAATATGGGGGAAAATATGAAGGTTTGATCCCCGAGTTGAAGTCGAAATACGGTTCTAGTAAAAGTCGCATACAGATGCGGCGGCTCGAAAGATATATGAGTACGATTCTGTGTCCTGAGTGCCACGGTGATCGGCTTGTCCCCCAAGCTCGACATATGTTGCTGCAATCATCGCATCCGCAGTTCAAGGCATCGCCCAAACAGTCACTTCCGGCGGTTTGTAAATTGAGTGTTGATGACGCGGTAGAGTTTTTCTCGGAAATGGAATTTGACGCTAACTCTGCAATAATAGCCGAAGAACCCCTCAAAGAGATTCGTAACCGTCTTGGCTTCTTGGTAAATGTGGGCTTGGGGTATTTAACGCTTGACCGCACTGCTCCCACATTATCAGGTGGCGAGGCGCAGCGGATTCGACTAGCCGCTCAAATTGGATCCGGTTTGGTTGGTATCACTTATATCCTTGACGAACCGTCGATCGGCCTGCATTCTCGCGATAATAATCGGCTACTGCAGACACTGTTACACTTACGTGATATTGGTAATACCGTGGTAGTTGTCGAACATGATGAAGAAACGATGTGTGCCGCGGACTATGTTGTTGATTTTGGCCCAGGTGCGGGCGTACAGGGCGGTGAAATCGTTGCTCGAGGCAACATCGAAGACATCCGCAATAACACGCGTAGCGTGACCGGACAGTTCCTGGCAGGCACACGTAAAATTGAAATTCCTCTAGAGCGTCGTGGACAAACCGAAAAACAGATTCAGATATTAGGTGCTCAACACAACAATCTAAAGTCAGTCGATGTTAGTATTCCATTGGAAAATTTTGTTTGTGTCACGGGCGTTTCCGGATCGGGTAAAAGTTCGCTCGTAAATGACATTTTGTCGGAAGCACTACGGCGTGACCTTAACGGAGGCGATGGAGTCCCGGGTGCTCACCTCGATTTATTAGGCAGCGAGCATCTTGATAAAATGATCGCCATTGATCAATCTGCCATCGGCCGAACTCCAAGATCGAACCCGTCAACGTATATCAAAGTGTTTGATGATATTCGAAAACTGTTTACCCAACTTCCAGACTCGAAACGTCGTGGATATAAGCCAGGTCGGTTCAGTTTTAATGTCAAAGGTGGTCGTTGTGAGGCTTGTGAAGGTAACGGCACGAATAAACTAGAAATGGACTTCTTGGCAGATGTCTGGGTGACTTGCCCAGTGTGCGAGGGAAAACGGTTTAATCGAGAAACGTTACACGTCAAATTCAAAGGGCATTCTATATCCGATATTCTAGAGATGGATGTTGCTGCTGCTTTGGAGTTGTTCGAAAATATTCCCAACATCCACCACAAACTCAAAACATTACAAGATGTTGGTTTGGACTATCTTAAGCTAGGACAATCCTCACCAACTCTTTCCGGCGGCGAAGCCCAGCGCATCAAACTTGCTCGAGAACTTGTCAAGAAGAGCACCGGTAGCACTCTGTATTTGCTGGATGAACCGACAACAGGATTGCACTTTGCGGATATCCAGTTGCTGCTGAAAGTATTACAGGCATTTGTCGAAAGTGGCAATACGGTGTTGGTAGTGGAGCACAATTTGGATGTGATAAAGACAGCTGACTGGGTAATTGATTTAGGCCCCGAAGGTGGTGCAGGCGGCGGCGAGTTGCTTGTAGCCGGAACACCGGAGGATGTGGCTGCTTGTAAGGAATCGTACACTGGCATCGCGTTGGCTCGGTTGTTTAGCCCAGAGGGCGAACAAAACATGGCGAACAACGATCCGTCGGAGCGTTCTCCAGCGGAACAGCTAAAAAACATTCGTGTTCGCGGCGCTCAGCAACATAACTTGAAGCTGGTCGACGTTGATATTGCCCGCGACAAGATGACAGTGTTTTCAGGGCCTAGCGGCAGTGGCAAAACATCATTGGCGATGGATACGATTTATGCGGAGGGCCAGCGGCGATACGTTGAAAGTCTGAGTTCGTATGCTAGACAGTTCATCAGTCAAACACAGAAACCGCGGCTAGACCATATTGATGGGTTGTCACCAGCGATTGCTATCGAACAGAAAAACTTAGGACATACTCCTCGCTCAACCGTTGGTACAGTCACTGAGATCTATGACTATCTGCGCATATTAATGGCGCGGATCGGAATACCTTATTGCCCAGACTGTCAGATCCCTGTGGGAACGCAAACAACCGATCAGATTGTTGATAAAATATTGTCCGAAGACGAACAGACGCGATTGTACTTAATGGCGCCGTTGGATTTGGAATCAAACCAAGACTATTCGACGCTGTGGGATGAGGTGCGACAGAGTGGGTTTATTCGAGTTCGAATTGATCAACAGACGCACAGTTTAGATGAATTGCCGGAATTAGATCGTCGTAGTCAACATGCCATTGAAGTTGTCGTCGATCGCATTACCGTGCGTGATAAAGATCGAGCGAGGATTGCTGAAAGCGTCGAAGCAGCACTACAGATTGGGCGCGGTGTTTTGCATGTTGCCTATGTCAGCACGAAGAAAGATGAACCTCAGTGGCAAGTGGTCCAGCATAGCCAACACTTGTCTTGTGAAGATTGTGGCCGGTCATTCCAGCGATTGTCGCCTCATAATTTTTCGTTCAATAGTCATCTTGGTTGGTGTGAGTCATGCGAGGGATTGGGTACACAACGGGGAGCAAATCCAGCCGCGTTGCTGGGCAACACGCAGTCAACGTTACTTGGTGGTGCCGTTGCATTATGGCCTGATCTACAACAAACTCTTGCCGCAGAAATGATGCGATCACTGATGCGAGATCTTGAAATCGATGACAGCACGTCATTTGATCAACTGACAACGGTACAACGCCGCAGCATTATGTATGGCACAGGTAGTCGTTGGTTTGCAGTGGACGACAGTACTGGGAAAACAAAGCGATCCTTTAAGTTTCAATTCAAAGGATTGTACCCGGCCCTCGAGCAAGCGTCGCGTGTGTCACCTTCGTTGCGAACCCGCTTAGAGCATCTTGTGGATCAAGTTGAATGCTCTACCTGTGGTGGCAGTCGCTTGCAGGATTTTGCAACCGCCTACCGGTTCCAAGATCAGACAATTGAACAACTGTGCCGATTGCCGTTGGAAGACCTATTGGGACTCGTGACAAATTGGAAACTGCCGAAACGTATTAAGACGGTGGCGGGGGAATTACTTCGTGAAATTCAAAACCGTTTGAAGTTTTTGAATGAAATTGGCCTGCATTATTTGACACTCGATCGGCCCTCGGCGTCACTTTCCAACGGCGAGGCACAACGAATTCGCCTAGCATCTCAACTTGGCAGTGGCCTGTGTGGTGTACTGTACGTGTTAGATGAGCCGACAATTGGACTACACCCGCGGGATAATTTGCGATTGTTGCAAGCATTGAATAAGCTGCGTGACTTGGGCAATACTTTATTGGTGGTCGAGCATGATAGTGAGATTATCCAAGGCGCAGATTATCTTTGTGATTTTGGTCCCGGTTCGGGTCAGCATGGTGGTAATGTCGTCGCGCACGGATCTCCGGCTAAACTTGCTAAGCAGAGCGAATCAGTTACGGGTCCCTATTTGTCTGGGAAGAAGACGATTCCGATTCCATCCAATCGTCGACCGGTGTTTTTACAGGGTAAGACGCAAAGCCAAGTGTTAGCCGTCCGTGGCGTGCGGCATCACAATCTTAAGGATGTGGATTTAGTGCTGCCGATTGAGACTTTGACCGTGGTTACTGGTCCTAGCGGTAGTGGCAAGAGTTCACTGATTGACGGAGTGTTATATGCGGCATTAGCTAAGAAGCTACATCGTGCATCGACGACTCCAGGGTCACACGACCGCATCGAAGGATTGGAACTTATCAATAAGGTTATCCGAGTCGACCAAAATGCTTTGGGGAATTCGCCGAGTTCTAACCCTGCTACCTACACGGGCGTGTTTGACTTGATTCGTACTTTGTTTTCTCAGTTACCGGATGCCAAACTGAGAGGGTTCACGGCGCGTCGTTTTAGTTTTAATGTGCCGGGTGGTCGCTGCGACGATTGTGATGGCTACGGCAATAAACGAATTGAAATGCATTTCTTACCCGATGTTTGGATCCAATGCCAGACGTGTGCCGGTAAGCGTTACAATCCCGATACGTTGGAAGTTAAATTCCGTGGACAGAATATTGCTGATGTATTGGAAATGACTTGCGCTGATGCGGTTCGGTTGTTTGATAACATCCCCAAGATTCGGCGCATTTTGCAGATGTTATGTGATGTCGGTTTGGATTATGTGTCGTTAGGCCAACCTGCTCCAACGTTATCCGGTGGGGAAGCTCAGCGTGTAAAACTAGCGGCGGAATTGGCTCGACCCGATACTGGCCGGACGTTGTATTTGCTCGACGAACCGACCACGGGTTTACATTTTGCGGACATCGAAAAATTACTTGAGGTTTTGCACCGTTTAGTGGATCTAGGAAATACGGTTGTTGTGATAGAACATAATTTGGATTTAATTAAGACGGCTGATTGGGTGATTGATATTGGTCCCGAAGCGGGATTTGCTGGTGGACAAATTGTTGTGGCGGGCACTCCTGAAGATGTTGCGAAGTGCGGAACAAAACATAAGCCAACTAAGACGGCCAGCAAAAAGGAAGGCGGGGGCAAAGCAACATTACGCTGTTACACCGGAGAGGCTTTGGCGCCGGTACTTGCCACTGGCCCTTATGTTGAGCGCAAGTCGTATGTGACCGCAGCAGTTGAAGTGCAGTCGGGCGAGTTGGAGCTTGCTGAAGTCGGAAAAGACATCCCGTTGCCTTGGAAGACCAACGGTCGCCGTTGGCATACACAAGACCGCGTGGCACGTGATGGCGCGTCCATCCAATGGGAAGGCCAGATTTTAGCGGACACCCTAGATCGAATTCAAGAGTTAGGTGATTTTAGCGAAACAGCACCGACGAAAACCCATGGCTGGTTCTTTCATGCAATCACGGCTGAAAAATGGCTGGTGAAGATGAAATTCCGCACGGCTCCAGGAACTTTTAAGCGAGATGAACTTGTCGCGCAGTTGAATTTGAAGACGCTGAATCAAATGAATGATTTACCGGTATATGGCAATGAGCCGCGAGTAAAAGTTAAAAAGCGGGCGCAGTGGCAAGAAGTTGAAATTCGTGCCTACAGCTATGAGGAGATTGATACACAGGAGTTTTGGGATTTTATTGAAACGGCGGTCCGAGGTTTCCAAAAGATGACATCGAAAACCAAGGAGAATCCTGACAAATTTTCGCCGTGGAAAAAGCAAGGTGAGAAATGGCATTTTTCTCGCAAAGGCTTTCATCCAGGACATAAGGTGAAGTGGAAGATAGAGGTTTGGGAAGAGTTGTATCAAATGCTGCAAGAGATTTTACCAGAAGGTAATTTTCTTTGGAACAATAAAGTTTATGTGCACATGTATTTACCGGGTGGACGTTATCCATGGTTAACAGTCAAAACAAAGAAAGCCGAAAAGTTAGTGTTGGTCGTGACTGGTTTCAAAGGACAAGCGACTGCTGGTCGAGTAGCGGAATTAGGAAACGCTCGCGAAATGGAATTGAGTCGCCCAGATCGAGATTCGGTTATTCTTTCCTTCAATGAAGTTGAGGATTTGTACCGCGGTGATTTGGAAGGTTTTTTACGAGAGCACTTAGCGGGCATCCGTGAACAAGAGTAGCTAGGAAAGGTGAAATAGCAGGAATAGATAAATGTCGAAACAAAAAGAACCGTTAGTCGATCCAGTCATGCTGTTCCGATTTTCAGTGCCTTGCTTTAAGTCTCCACGTAAATGGGCGCCTGATGGCGTGAAGTTGCCGCCGAAATTCCAAGTACCTGCGTTTGGTGAGTTAGGCGGTCGGTTATCGTATGCGGATTTTCGAATTGCTTATAGTGACGCAGGATTGTTTGTCGATGTGAGTGTCCGCGGAAAAAAGGAATCGCTGTGGTGTCGTGAAAACCGGATTGAAGATAGTGATGGCGTGCTGGTGTGGATTGATACGCGTGATACGCATACGATACATCGCGCTAGCCGATTTTGTCACCAATTTATGTTTTTGCCACAGGGTGCCGGGCGCAGTTTTGAACAACCTTTAGCAAAGATGGTTGAGATTAATCGAGCCCGTGAGCAGCCTGTGGCGGTTAGCTCAGAACAGTTATCGGTCGTTTCACGCGTGACTGCCGATGGTTATCGACTGTCGGCATTTATTGCGGCAGATTGTTTGACTGGTTTTGATGTGACCGATCATTCACGACTAGGCTTCAATTACGCTGTGATAGATCGCGAACTGGGATGGCAAACTTTTTCACTCAGCCGAGAATACCCAATACGCGAAGATCCCAGTTTGTGGGGAACCTTGGAGTTGCAGAAGTAATGGCGCAATTGGCAAAAGTTCCCGAATTTGATTTGCCGCATGTTCCCTGGACGCTGTGTGCGTGGTTGATGGCGACTGGTAGCGACGTTGTCGCTGGTGATAGCCTCTGTGAAATATCAGCTGGCGATATTAGTGTTGAGGCAGTGGCGCCCTGCTCAGGCGTGTTTCATCGCGCTTGTCTGGAATTAGACACGGTCTTAGAAGTTGGTGATGTGGTGGGTGAAATCCGCTCTGCGAGTAAACGCTAAGATGGAATCATTTATTGCCGGCTCCGCATAGCTCGGTCGAGGCCTCGTTGTGTGTCACGTTGTTTTAACGCTTCGCGCTTGTCGTGTGCCTTCTTACCTTTACAAATCCCCATCAGAATTTTAGCAATGCCGCGATGGTTAAAATACATTTTTAGTGGAATTAACGTATGCCCGGAGGCAAGTGCTTTTTGTGTAAGTTTACGCAGTTCTTGTTTGTGGATTAAGAGTTTGCGGTCACGGCGGCGTTGATGATTCAGTGACGAAGCTTCGGTGTATTCGGAAATGTCACAACCGACCAAAAACAATTCGTTTTTTATAACTCGTCCGTAGGCTTCTTCAATCGAGACATTTCCAGCGCGCAAGCTTTTGACTTCACTTCCCTGTAATACGATCCCACACTCGATCGTATCGATCACAGCATATTTATGGCGTGCTTTACGGTTTTCCGAAATGCGAGTAGAGTTGCTTTTTTCTGCTGGCTTTTTCTTTTTCTTGCTTTTCTTAGCCATCAGTGTCTCTCGCTCTTGAGAATAATAATTCGCGCGATTAGATTGGTCGCTGCATAGTTTATAACGTGTTTAATACAGCTTGTTACATTTGTATAATAGTACAGCATATCCCGATTTATTAAAAACGACTAGTTGATTGGCGTTATTGATGACGAAACCGATAAAAACTAACAGTATCGCACCGAAACTGGCATTTCATTTGCTGAGTGTGGTCAAGTTCGAAGATTATCTGCGTTTGCAACAGTCGGTAGTTGCTGAATTGGCTGCCGGTGGTGATTGCATCAAGGTTTTAATTTGCGAACACGCCATGGAATTGACTGTGGGTCGCAAAGGGTCGCATGCACATATTAGGATTCCGCAAACGGAGCGAGATAAAAAAAACGTGCAGCCCCGTTGGTTACCTCGTGGTGGTGGCGCTATTTTGCATTCTCCTGGACAGTTGGCGGTTTACCCTCTTGTTCCCTTGCAGTGGTACGGTTGGAGTCCCGGTCGAATGTTGACGATGGTTCGAGATGCCGTGTCGATGGCATTAAGTCAAGTCGGAGTTTCGACCTTGTGTTATGACGGTTTGCACAGCGTATGGGGGCGAACAGGAATGTTAGCCGCCACGGGAATATCGGTACAACAAAATGTGAGTTGTTTTGGAAGCTATATTAATGTCAGTCCTGATATGGGCTTGTTTGGTTACGTCGATACGGCCTGGCAATTACCGGCGGATCAATCGCGACGAACGATGAGCAGCTTAATCGCAGAAAATCGCAAAGCTGCTAGAATGGCAAACTTACGTAGTGCCGTGGTAGAATCATTTGCACAAGTATTTGATTGCAGTGATTATGATATGTATACGGGGCATCCGCAGTTATTACCACAGCGCGTATTGAAACCGCAGCCGGAACTTTAAGGAACACATTTGGTGTCTGAATCGACGACTAGTTTTGAATTGCCGGTCATACAAGGGGGAGATCTCGCTGGGAGTACCGTCGTGCGGCAGCGTCGCCTGCCACCTTGGTTGCGGCGGGAGATTCCCCAAAGCAATGCAAATCACTTTACCGCTGGGCTCATGGAAGAGTTGGGGCTAGAGACGGTCTGTGATTCCGCGAAATGTCCTAATCGAATGGAATGCTATTCGCAAAAGACAGCCACGTTTATGATTCTGGGAAATGTTTGCACTCGACCCTGCGGATTCTGTGCGGTTGATCGCGGCCACCCGGATGAGTTGATAGCCGATGAGCCGCAGCGTGTTGCTGAAGCATCCCAACGTTTGGGTTTAAAACACGTTGTGATTACCTCGGTGACTCGAGATGATTTACCGGATGGCGGCGCTGAGCATTATTATCAATGCGTGACTGCGGTACGGGAACGGACGGGTGCTCGCGTGGAAGTGTTGACGCCGGATTTTGTAAATAACTATCCGGCATTGGACCGAGTGATTGCAGCGGCGCCCGAAGTGTTTAATCACAATACGGAGACAGTCCCTCGTTTGTACCGCACTGTTCGCGGTCCCAAATCGGACTATCGCTGGACGTTGGCTTTATTGCGGCGAGTGAAAGATAAAAATCCGGCGCTGCAGACCAAGAGTGGATTGATGTTGGGACTAGGGGAAACCCATGAAGAGCTGTTTGACGTGTTGGCAGACTTACGTGATGCGGGTGTTGATTTCTTGACACTCGGTCAGTACTTGCAGCCGGGCAAAAAATATCTAAGCGTAACCCGCTATTTACCCCCGGCAGAGTTTGAGTTCTTGGGACGCTCAGCAAAAACAATGGGTTTTAGTCAAGTCGCTAGCGGGCCCTTTGTCCGTAGCAGTTATCATGCTCGTGATATGGCCGAATGTAACTCGGCATAGATGCGCTTGTTCCGAAAAATTGTGTCGATCCGTAGTAATCTCATATTGAACTTTGTACCGACGGCATTCGTATCGATGTGCTACAGTTAATAAATAGCTTAATGTTTTTAATTTACGCCGAATTCGCCGATGCTTTCTATAGCCAACCTTAAAAAGACGTTTACCCAACCTGGCGGGGCAACTCTACCAATTTTGGATATACCCAAATTTGAAGTTGCTGCTGGCGAGCAAGTTGTGTTGATTGGACGCAGTGGTGGTGGTAAGACAACGCTGTTACATAATATTGCTGGTATTACCAAAATCGATTCAGGGGAAATTCTATTCGATGGCTTGCCATTGCAAACGCTTTCGCAGGAAATGCGCGATCGTTTCCGAGCGACGAATATGGGTTACGTCTTTCAGACGTTTAATTTACTACCAGCTTTTACGGCGCTTGAAAATGTAATGCTCGGCATGGCCTTTGCCAAAGGCAAAACAGACCGCGGGTTTGCCCAAACATTGCTTAACCGAGTCGGACTAAAAGATCGCAGTGGACATCGCCCGGAGATGATGAGTGTTGGTGAACAGCAACGAGTGGCTGTCGCTCGAGCCTTAGCAAATCGCCCACGGTTGCTTCTCGCAGATGAACCGACGGCAAATATTGATCCAGCGAACCAACAAAGCATCGTTGATTTGATCAAAGAGTCCTGTGAGGAATTCAATATTGCATTGATTCTTGTGACGCATGCGATGGAGGTAGCAAACCAATTTTCTCGAATCGATCGCCTCGAAGAAATTAACCAATTAGCGGCGCGAGCCGAGGAGGTAATCGCATGAATTTATTTACGATTGCCTCACGTAGTATTCGCCAGCGATTGCTTTCTTCATCCTTAACGATGCTATCCATGGCGATGGGTGTTACGTTAGTTGTTGCGGTGTTGGCGATTTTTGGTGTCGTGCAGAAGTCATTCGATGCCAACGCAACGCTCGGCTACAACGTTGTTGTGGGTGCCAAAGGTGGGAAGTTGCAACTCACCTTGAACTCAGTGTTTTACTTGAGTCAACCGATCGAAAACGTGCCTTACGAATACTATCTAGAATTCAAAACACAAGAATTTCGTTTTCAAGAATATCAAGGGTCGTACTCCTTTAAGGCAATTGGACAACAACATGCGACTCGGCAAACCTTGGCTGTCAGCACGCTGGGTGCCGCTGTGCCATTAGGCGGGATTTTGGGTTTAGTCGTTGATACGACGTTGCAAAACGAGATGGATTCGATGTTCCCGTGGAATCGTCCAGGTAAATATAAAGCGTATACAAATTTTGTCATACCACTTTGTTTGGGTGATTACTTTGGTCCCTATCGAGTGGTTGGTACGACGCCGGATATGTTTGATTTGTTGCATTATGGTAGCTCAGCTGAAGATCCGTATGCGTTGCAGGGTAATGGTCGTAATATCGAAAACTACAGCGAGCAATATGGGTATTTTGAAGCGGTGGTCGGATCTGTGGTGGCCCGAGATCGTAAAGTGAAACTGGGTGACAAGATTAACCCCTCACATGGATCTGAAGAAGGTGATTCGCACGCGACCGAGTTTACGGTGGTTGGAATTCTTGAGCCAACAGGTACTCCGAATGATCGAGCGGTCTTTATCAATATGGAAGGCTTCTATCGCATGTCCGATCATGCGAAGCCATTAGAAAACGAAGATCCATATGGTGCTGACCAACAAGGGCATAAGATTACTGACTCAGATTATCGGTTGCCTGTTGAGAAGCGTGAAGTGACTGCCTTGCTGGTTAATATGGATCCGATTTTTTCAGTAGGTGTCGAGAATGCAATAAATGAAGGTTCAGCGGCACAAGCGGTCTATCCAGTGCTGGAAATACGGCGTTTGCTAGATGTGTTTGTGACGCCCGTCAAAGTATTACTGTTGGTATTGACGGTGATGATTTGTGTCGTGTCCGGACTCAGCATCTTGATCAGTATCTACAACTCAATGAATGAACGCCGCGGAGAAATTGCGGTGCTGCGAGCACTCGGTGCGCGACGCTTAACGGTTTATGGAATTGTCTCGCTGGAGTCGCTCATTCTTTCGGTGGCCGGAGGTTTGATTGGTTTTTTGATCGGGCATGGGTTGATAGCGATGAGCAGCCCTTTTGTGGAAGCACGCACAGGTGTCCGGTTGGGGTTCTTTGATTTCGCTCCACCACTGCCAATTGCGATTCCGTATTTAAATCAGCTCTCACCGGAGATACTTTTAATTCCCGGCCTCGTTATTTTGGCAGTCGTCGTGGGCTTTATTCCCGCATATAGTGCTTATCGTACGGATGTTGCCAAGTCGCTGGGGAAATAGTTCCCCGCCAACTTTTCTTGCTCTTTTCATAGCAGCAGGCATTTTTTATTCCCTATTTACCCCACTTATACTAGTTTTTTGCCGCTAGTCAGAGTTTTAGTCATTGAATCAAATGACTTTAGTGATGTACGATATTGAATGACGATACAATAATAAGTGCACTTTCTGATTGAAGTGGTCATAATAACGATTGCAACTTCGTTTTGGGGTAATGTGATGAGACGGTTTACGAGTTATGTTCTGGGCTTAGCATTAGTGCTTGCAGGCAACATGTCGGCAACGGCTTGTCCATTTTGCGCTGCAACAACCCAAACGTTTACCGAAGAGATGTCGGCTATGGATTCGGTGGTATTTGCCGAACTTGTAAAACTACCTCCGCCGATTAAACCGGGTACTCGATTAGAAGAAGGGCAAGAGATTCCGCGAGCGTCGTTCAAGATTGTCAAAGCAGTCAAAGGTTCCGATCTCGTTAAAATCGGGCAGCTGATCGAAGCGATCTATTTTGGAGAAGCAAAAATTGGTTCCGTGTTTTTGGTGATGGGTGTCGATCCACCCAACGTCGCTTGGTCCACTCCACTACAAGTATCTGCGACCACCCAAGCATATATCGAAGAGCTACCAAATTTGCCGACCGATGCAGTCAAGCGTCTTGTATATTTCCAAAAGTATTTGGAGCACAAAGAAGAAGCTTTGGCACGAGATGCTTATGATGAATTTGCTAAGACTCCTTATGAGGTCATTCGAGCGCTTAAATCGAACATGAATCACGATCAATTGGTGACTTGGGTATCCGACGAAAACATACCGGCGAGCCGTCGTCGATTGTATTTAACACTATTGGGTATTTGTGGCACCCAAGCTGATTTACCGATGCTGGAAACATTGTTGAAATCAGGAGAGCGACGTAAGAAAGCTGGACTTGACGCTTTGATTGGTTGCTATTTGACGCTGCGAGGCGAAGAGGGCATGCCTCTGATTGAAGATTTATTTATCAAGAATAAAAAATCCGAGTATGCGGATACTTATGCAGCGATCATGGCATTACGTTTTCATGGTACTGAGTCTGACGTGATTCCACGCAAGCGAATACTTGAGGCGATGCGATATATGTTGGAGCGCCCACAGTTGGCGGATTTGGTGATTCCCGATCTGGCTCGCTGGGAAGATTGGAGCCAAGTTGATCGCTTGGTCAAGTTATTTAAGGATGCCGATGAGCAGACGAGTTGGGTTCGAGTGCCAGTTGTGAATTATTTACGACAATGCCCGTTACCTGCAGCAAAAGAGCAAATCAAGAAATTGGAAAAGATCGATCCGGCCGCGATTAAACGCGCGAACACGTTTTTCCCAGTGGGACCTTCAGGTGGGAATCGTGGTGGTGAGACGGTACCAAAAAGTTCGAGTTTGCAACGTATTAACGAAGTGTTTGTATCCGCGCAGATTTTGATTAACGATGAACAGTTTGATGATGAGGAGTCAGGTTCAAGTTCGATCGATACAGTACAAGACACTGCTATTCCGACAAATCGCAAGCGGGCACCATTGCAACCTCGTCTAGAGGCCTCCACCGGTGAATTTTCTCAAGACGCAGCGGAGGCCACAGATTCGAACCTTTGGTACGCTTTGGGCGTACCATTTCTAGCGGGCTTAGGATTATTGTTTATCCAATATCGCATCATGACTGGGACGAACGACTAGTCGCGAAGTGTGTGGAAAAGGACAATTGTAGCGGTTACGCCGGTAGAAATCCTGTGCTGCGATACCAATCAGAAAACGGTTTGGCCGCACGTCTGAAGCATCGCCAATAATTGATAGAACGCCGCGCGGCGGTTGTCCTTTTATTTTTATTTTTTAAAGAGCAGCAACATGGCTGAAGATAGTCTGTTTAATGATAGCCCTGAAGATGAAGACCCTGATGAACAGGTTTTTCAGTCACCAGAAGTGCATCAAAATCTGGGTCAATATCGATCGCTAAGCATATCGGCTGTAGTCGCCGTCGCTGTGAGTATTTTGAGCTTGCTCGCAGTTCTCGACTTTAGTTTTTGGTGGTTTTTACCGACCACGGGTGTCATGCTTGGCTTGGTAGCACTGCGAGTAACCACTCGTTTTGAACAGCACATTTCAGGTAAGCGTCTAGCGCTCGCTGGCTTTGCTTTGAATACCACGATTCTCGTCGTAAGTGGTACGTGGTTCACGATCGAATACCTGACCGAAGTGCCTGAGGGATATCAACGGATCAGTTTCTATTCGTTAGATGCGGAAGGTGTCAGTACGGAAAATCCGATTTCACAAGAGATTTATGCGCTGAAGGATAACAAAGTATTTATTAAGGGTTATATTCATCCAGGCGTAAACGGGCTAGGCCGGATTCAACGGTTTGTATTGGTTGGTGACTTGAAAACGTGTTGTTTTGGAGGTCAGCCAAAACCATGGGATATGGTAGAAGTTGTATTAAAAGAAGAACATCAGTTGAGTTACGACATGAAAGTGCACAAGCTTTGGGGTAAAATGGATATCGGCAGTGCTGGCCACTTGGCGGTAGGCAGTACCAAAGAGGTAACGGGCGACCGCCCAATGCAAGGTGGTTACTATGCAATTGACGCGCATGGAGTGAAGTAGTATCAAAGGGCAGGAGTTAGGCAAATGAAGGCAAGACGCATTTTATTGATGGCATGTTGTGTTGCGATTCTTTCAGCAAATGCTGTGCTGGGGCAAACGGTCGACAAAAAACGCTTGAAGGACATTTCCTTTGACGACGTTAAGTTTGATATTGTGAAGGGTACACCTTTCAAACGGTCGATGTTGACAAAAGAAATTGAGGCCATGGACGGTCAATTGATTCGTGTGCGGGGGTATATGTTACCGAGTTTCCAACAATCGGGAATCAAGAAGTTTGTTCTAGTGCGTGACAATATGGAATGCTGTTTCGGACCCGGCGCAGCGATATTCGATTGTATTATTGTTGAGATGCAAGGTTCCTCATCAGCATCTTTTTCCGTGCGTCCGCTAGCGGTGGAAGGGATTTTTACCGTTTCGGAATTCAAAGGACCTGATGGCAAACATCTAGCGGTCTACGCTATCAAAGGCCGTAGCGTGAAATAGGGATGAGTTCGTGTGCTCTCCCGTTGTTACATAATCGAAAAGAGAAATGTTATGACTATTAAGACATGGGTAATTACAGACACTGAGAGCGAGGATCATCTCGAATCGCTTGCCGTTACTTCTGACAATTTGTCGGGCACACCAGCGGATTTTTCAATTATAAAAAAGACACTCCGAGGCGGGTTAAGTGATGGTGTTGAAGTATTGCAAGTCAATAATGGGAAATTACAATCCGATCTATTGTTGACTAGAGGAATGAGTCTGGCAGCAGCAACGATTGGCGGCATGAAGTTTGGTTGGCACTCACCTGTTCGTGGGCCGGTACATCCGAAGTTTGTGAATTTGCATGAACCCAGTGGTTTAGGCTGGCTCGATGGCTTTGATGAAATGATGGTGCGTTGTGGCTTAGAAAGCAACGGTGCGCCTGAGTTTGATTCTGAAACCAATAATCTAAAATATTGTGTGCATGGTCGCATTGGTAATAAACCGGCGGATCAAGTTGTCGTGACGGTTGATACTCAAGCGGAAACAATTTCGATCAAAGGAGTCGTTGTTGAAGTCCGTTTTCATCTGTTTAAAGTAGCACTGGAAACTACGATCGTAACGCGGTTTAATGACGACGCGCTGCAGATTTACGACACGATTAGAAATCTATCTGCTAGTCCGACAGCAGCCCAAGTGCTCTATCACTGTAACTATGGCGAGCCACTACTTGGTGAGGGGGCACAAGTCATCGTTCCGATTAAAGAATTGGTTCCGCGCAATGACCATGCAGCTACTGGTATGCCAAATTGGTCGCGTTACGATGCTCCGAAAACAGGTTTTGAAGAACAGGTTTATTTTTTGACCCTGCTCGGTGATGCCGCGGGCGACACGGAAGTATTACTTAAAAACGCTCAGAGCACTCAAGGTGTTAACCTTGCGTATAACGTCAATGAGCTTCCTTGTTTTTCTATGTGGAAGAATACCACGGCGCTTGAGGATGGTTATGTGACAGGCATTGAACCAGGGACGAACTATCCTAATCCGCGCTCGTTTGAAGCAACCCATGGTCGAGAGATATCACTGCCGGGAAACTCTTCTTCACAGCTTAATTTAACGATGCGGTTTCTAGTGGACGCTATGCAAATTGACGCTACCGAAAAACGGATTGCTGTGCTCCAAGGGAATCAACAGCCCATCATCCATACCACCCCACAAGCTGACTGGTGTGCGCCGTAGGAGTTGATTACTGAACGCGGATGATACGTTGTTGCCCACCTAATCCGTGTCGGGTAACGATGTTCGCGGGCAGGCTCCCGCGCTAGGGGGGACGACGTTTCTCGTTGCCTATAGTAGAATGAATGGCTAGAAAAGTGTGGTAATGAATTATCAGTGAAAGCCATTAGAAAGGGCTCGTTTTCATGTCGGCAGAAGAAAATTTGGTTTCGGATAATGTGTCAGGGATTCTCGATAGCGCATTAGATGCCGGCGAAGGCTTGCTGCGATTGACTCCAACTTGGGTACCTCGTAGTTTTCTCCATCCAGGGCGACGATTACGCCTGCATACCGATGACTTGTACGCATATGGTGCGGACCGTGGTGGTATTGATGAACGCTGGTTTGGTTCGACTACCGAAGCGGCTAATGAAGGCCGTGTCTGGCACGAAGGGCTTAGTTTCTGTTCATTCGAAGGTAAGACATTTCTATTACGAGACGCAGTTAGCGAAGCTGGCAATCGAGTTATTGGCTCCACAATTTACGACAAGTATGATCGCTGGCCCATTTACTCCAAGTTCTTTGACAACATGGGGCCCATTCCTCACCATATGCATCAACGATTTGAAGATGCCGAGTTAGTTGGCCAAGAGGGCAAGCCCGAGAGCTATTACTTTGCACCACAATATAACAACGTTGACAATAATTTCAGTTATACCTTTATGGGACTCGAACCCGGCACGAGCAAGGCTCAAGTTCGCAAGTGTTTGGAAGATTGGAACAAAGGTGACAATGGCATCCTAGATTTGTCCAAGGCTTATCGTTTGAAACGCGGTACTGGCTGGCTCATTCCACCAGGTGTCTTGCACGCTCCAGGGTCTCTGTGTACTTACGAACCACAGTGGGGAAGCGATGTTTTTGGTATGTTTCAATCGATCGTCGAAGGTCGATATGTTCCTTGGTCATTGCTTGTGAAAGATATGCCTGAAGAAAAACATCAGGATTTAGATTTTATCATGGGGCAACTTGACTGGGAAAAAAATATTGATCCTAACTTTAAAGATAATAACTATCTTGAACCGATCGTTGATTCTGAGAAAAGTGGTGCTGGCTATACCGATCGCTGGATTGTGTATGGAACGGTTGATAGTAAACAACTCTTTAGTGCCAAAGAACTTACCATCGCTCCGGGGGCAAAGTGTACGCTGCAGGATCCTGGTGCTAGTAGCTGGATTACGACGCAAGGCAAAGGTCGCATTGGATCAATGGCATTGCAAACTCCCGCTTTGATTCGTTTTGGTGAGCATACTGAAGACGAAGTCTTTATTACGCACGAAGCAGCGATACGCGGCGTGGAAATTGAAAACACCGGTGCCGAAGACCTAGTAGGCTTGCGTTATTTTGGGCCTGATGTCCACGCGAATCTTCCAGTCATGGGCGCCTACAAAAATAGCTAACAATCAAACGGCAATACGAAAAGATTTCATTTTACGACAGGAGAAAGACAAATGACTTCCTTAAAACTGCACAACGCAATGTGGCCTGGCTTAGTTGGTAAAGGTGACGAAGAAGGTCAAGAACCGCCAATTAGTTTAGACCAGATGTTGCAGTGGACGGCAGCGGCGGAAGTGGATGGCGAAAAATTTGACGGAGTGGATTACTTCCTTTTTCACCCGCATACCGACCCAGATGCCAGTGAAGACGATATTCGCCGCATCGCTGACCAGATTGCCAGCTATGACTTAACCGTTGGCTCTTTGGTTGCTCCGATTTGGCCAGGCACCGTTGGCGATTCCGCAATGGGGAGTGACGAACAACAGGAAAAATTCCTCAGTGCTATTACCAAGGCCTGCCGTATTGCTAAGATTTTCAATGAACATGGCATTCGCCAATATGGTGTTATTCGCATTGATTCAGCCGAGTTTGGTATCGATAAATGGCGTGAAGATTCCGCAGTCGGCACCGCGCGGATTATTGAAACGTTTACCAAGGCAGCTAATATCGCTGCAGATAACGATGAACGATTGGCCGCCGAAGGAGAGATTTGCTGGGCTGGGATGCACAGTTGGAAAGATATGCTTGATTTGCTCGAAGGCGTCGGCATGCCTGAAACATTAGGGTTCCAAGCGGATCAAGCCCATACTTATTTGTATCTCATGGGCTACAACGCCCCCGAACACGCGTTATTGCAAGCAGGCTATAGTGAAGAAGAATTCTATGCGGCTTATGAAACGTTGACCGATAAATTACGGCCTTGGACTATTGACTTTCATGTTGCCCAAAACGATGGCACAGTACATGGCGCCGGGACGCATGACAAAACAGGGAAGCATTGCCAAGCCGACGATCCTAATGGAAAACTAGATATCACCAAAACCGCAGGGTATTGGCTGGAAGGTGCCCAAGAGCGGGGGATACAACATATCTGTTGGGATGGCTGCATGTTCCCTAATTCGGTACTGGAATCACCAAGTACGTGGAATGCGATTCTCAAAGCGATGGTCGATGTGCGTAATGCACACAGTTAGAGCGCAGAAGTATAGACCCTTCGATTACATTTTAAACAATAAAGTATTAACGACAGTTAGTGAAAAGAAAGTGAAGCACCATGGCGAAGAAACCTCTCAACATTGGCATGATCGGCTACGGATTTATGGGCCGTACCCATTCCAACGCTTACTGTAAAGTGGGCCATTTTTTTGATTTGGAATATCAGCCCGTCTTAAAAGCAGCTTGTGCACGTAACGAAGAGAACATCCAAAAGTTTGCCGATAACTGGGGATACGAATCTATTGAAACGGATTGGCGAGCATTGGTTGCTCGAGATGATATTGATGCAGTTGATATTTGTGTGCCTAACAATCTACACAAGGAAATTGCAATTGCTTGTGCTGAAGCTGGCAAGATGATTCTCTGTGAAAAACCACTGGCAATGGACACTGCCGAAGGCGAAGAAATGTGTGATGCCGTGGAAAAAGCTGGCGTTGCCAATATTGTGTGGTACAACTATCGCCGAGTGCCTGCAGTCACATTAGCAAAACAACTGATTGATGAAGGACGGTTGGGGCGTATTTTCCATTATCGAGCTAATTTTCTCCAAGATTGGACAATCTCGACAGACCTCCCTCAAGGGGGTGAAGGACTATGGCGCCTCGACGCCAAGGCGGCGGGCTCTGGCGTAACCGGTGACCTATTAGCTCACTGTATCGATACTGCTTTATGGCTCAATGGTAGCCTTGATAGTGTCACTGCGATGACGGAAACGTTTATTAAGGAACGAGTACATCAGGCGACGGGCGAAGTCATGCCGGTGACGATCGACGATGCATGTACCTTCATGGGTCGTTTCAGTAACGGTTCATTAGCATTGTTTGAGTCGACTCGATATGCACGGGGACACAAGGCATTATACACATTAGAAATCAATGGCGAAAATGCATCTATCCGGTGGGACTTACATGATCTGCACCGCCTAGAGTACTTTGATCATAATGATGATTCAGTTGTTCGCGGGTGGCGTAGTATCCATGTCACCGATGGTGATCAACCTTATATGGACCATTGGTGGGTACCTGGATTACAGATTGGTTATGAGCATACCTTTGTGCACCAAGTCGCTGATTTCCTTGAGGGTTTAGCGAGTGGTACACCTGCAGGGCCGACTTTCCGAGATGCATTGGAAACTCAAAAAGTCTGCGACGCTGTATTAAAGTCTGCTGAAGACGGTAGTTGGCAAGACATCGGCTAGAGTTATTCAACCGCATGAATTACTTCTCACATGCTATCGAATTTCTTGATCGCCCGTTGTTTATGGCCAGCACAGGCGTGCCGGACATGTTGAGCGTGATTGATCGCAAAGTACGGATACGGCGCAAATCGCTGGAACCGTTTTTCAACGATGCAGATCCGGCGGTTGTCGAAGTCGCACGAGGGATCGCTCAGCACTTGGATGACGACCGTTGGTTTCATGCGAACGAAGTCTTTCAAACGCTGAATTTAGAGTTTTCCAAGACAATACGCGACGTGCATCCGGATGATGAATCGATGCGCCCTTGGTTTCTAGGTCATATCGTTATTGAGTTATTGCTCGATGCTCATTTGACTCAACAAAATCCGGGATCACTAGAGCGGTATTATGAAAACATGGAGGCCGTGGATGCGACGTTTATTCAGAGGTTCATCAACCGAGTCGCAAAGCGTCCGACGGATGACTTTGTGCGATTGTTCGATGCTT
>LWDU01040859.1_pt1 | contig 34135 bp, 27 predicted proteins | sample 727161 | NCBI WGS metagenome assembly LWDU01 (sample SAMN04566230, study PRJNA314399) | hydrothermal vent metagenome | isolation source: deep sea hydrothermal plume seawater | place: Mexico: Gulf of California, Guaymas Basin | collected 2004-07-11 | reverse complement strand
CGCAGGGGATCGGAGGTGTAGCCGCTCGAATCGGCGTAGCGCGCCAGATCCAGCCACACCCGCGCCCAGCGCTCCCCGTAGCTTGGGGACGCAAGCAGCCGATCGACGAGACGCTCATAGGCACCTGCGCGTCCGTCGTTCATGTACTCCTGCACCTGCTCGGGTGTTGGCGGCAGACCGATCAGGTCGAGAGAGACACGCCGCGCCTCCACGGCCCGGCTCGCCCTTGGAGACGGCTCGAAGCCGACCTCCGTCATGCGCTCCAGCACGAACCGATCGACCGCATTCGCGCACCAAGACGCCTCAGGGGAGGTGCCGAGCGGGGGAACCGGCCGCTCCACGCGCTCGAAGGACCAGTGCCGTGCGTAGCCCCCCCCTTCCTCGATCCAGCGTCTCAGCAACTGCACATCCTTGGGATCCAGCGCGGCTCCATGGCCATCAGGCGGCATGCGCTCTGCGGGGTCGAGAGCGCTCACCCTCCGCAGAAGCTCGCTGCCATCCGGATCGCCGGGAACCACCGCAAATGCCCCGCTGGGCAAGAGAGCGCGCGACCCCTGCATCGAATCGAGGCGCAGCCCGCCCTTGCGATCTCCCTCATCGAACCCGTGGCAGATGAAGCAACGTGTGGCCAGCAGAGGCCGGACCTCCAGCTGAAAGTCCACCGGGGGTCTGGGCGAGTCCGCTGAACCGTCTGACGCACGGACCTCGCCGCCGGCCAACACCACCGACAAGCACGCGATCCCGAGAAAAGCCATGGGGACCAGCCTAACCCCGACCAGTGGGAATTGCCCCACCCGAACCGCCCTCAGGCCTGAGCGACGACGTCCTCATAGATGGCGAGTGTCTCCTCCACCATGCGATCCAATCCAAACTCCGCGTTCACCCTCTGCCGGCCCGCCTCGCCCAAAGCTTGCCGCCGTTGCGGATCGCCCGCCCATTCCACCATCACCCCGGCGAGAGCCCCGGCATCGTCCGGCGCCACGAGCTGACCGGTAACGCCATCCTGAACGACTTCGGGAATGGCAGAGACCGTCGTGGAAAGCACGGGCAAGCCCGCGGCCATGGCCTCCAAGAAGACCAGGCCCAGTCCCTCCCAGCGGGAGGCCATGGCGAAACCATCGGACGCCCCCATCAATGCGGGAACGTCACGGCGAATGCCGGCGAACACACAGGTGCCGTCCTGCTCAACTCCCAGGTCCTGAGCCACGGCCCGCGCCCGCTCGACACCATCGCCGAAGGGGTCGCCGCCCACGAGAAGCAAACGCACCGGAGCTTTCTGCCGTGCCTCGGCCAGGGCAGCGATCAGCACCTCGTGGGCCTTCTGCGGGGCGAAGCGCGCGACGCATAGAAGTACCAGATCATCGGCGCCGAACCCGAACTCCGCCCGTAATCGGGCGCGGCTTGCAGAGTCTGCCGCGGCCTCACTGAAGGGAGTGGGATCGATGCCGTAATAGACGCGCTCCTGGGCCTCGATGGGAACGCGGCCGTGCTCGGCCACGAAACGGCCCACGTGATCGGAGAGGACGATGGTGCGCGCGGGAATCCGGCCCACCAGGCCATGCAGGCGCGAAACCAGGGGGCGCAAGAGCGCGCGCTCATCGTTGTGCTTGCCGGAGACCAGGCGCCTGCGGGAGCCGAATAGGCACACAGCTGCGGCGGTCACGAAGTCCGCCCTCAGGAGGTGGCTGTGCACCAGCTCACCCCAACGCAAGTGTGGGCGCAGCTTCCACAGGGCCAACGGCCCCTTGCCCACACAACCGATGCAGTGGGCCCCCGCAGCCTCGTAGTCGGCCACCAGAGCCCCCTCACCCAGGAGATGGGCCACGCGCACCTCGTGCCCACGCGCCACCTGACCGCGCACCTGCGACAGCACGTGCATCTCAGCCCCACCCACGTCCAGGGTGCTGATCACGTGCAGGATCTTCACAGGATCTCCCCGTAGACGTCGAGTAGTCCTGTGATCATGGGTTCCAAGCCGAACATGCGGGTCGCCCTCTCACAGCCGGCCCGGCCCAGGCCAACTCGAGCCGCTGGATCCATAGCCAGCACACGGGCGAGAGCACGGCCCAGGGCCTGGCCCGCGATGCCCTCGGCCAAGGCCCCTGTCTCGCCGTCCACGATCAGATCACGCGCGCCGTCAACGGGAGTCGCCACAACCGGCAGCCCGGCAGCCATCGCTTCCATGACGATGTAGGGCATACCCTCCCAACGAGAGGGCAAGAGCAAAAGATCGAGGGCGCCCAAGATGGCGGGCACGTCGTCGCGCGGCCCGGTGAAGCGCACGCGGTCGGTGAGTCCCCACTCGCGCACCGATGCGGCCAAGGCGTCCTGAGATCCGGGTCCCACGATCAACAACTGCAAGGCCTCGCACCCCGGTTGTCGCAGAGCATCCAGAGCCAGGTCCTGGCCCTTGCCCTCGTACAGCAAGCCAATCACGGCAGCCGTGGGCCGTGCCGGGTCTAAGTCGAACTGGGCGAGGTCAAGCGGGGCAACTCCTTGCACGCGCGACGGGTCGATGCCGTTGGTCACCACGCGAACGCGGTCGCTCGGCACAACGCCACTCTCAACCATCGTGGCCGCCTCACTGGGGCTGACGGCAATCATGCGATCGGTGTCCTGGGCCAACCGTGCCTCGAGTGCGCGGAACATGCGGCGCTTCCAGGCGGAGAACTGGGCCTCAAACAGAAAGGCAAAGGTGTGCGGTGTGTGGACGCGCTTCCCGAACCCCGTGGCCAGAGAAGCACGACGACCCAGCACTCCGGCCTTGGATGAGTGCGTGTGCACGATGTCCGGCTGCAGCTCGCGCACGAGCGCGCACAGGCGGCGGTAGTCTCCGTAGTCCCGCGCCGGTGAGATCGCTCGCACCATCTGAATGCGGTGCACCCCCACCCCTTCATTCTCGAGTGCGTCGAGATCTCCAGGGAAACCCGGGTCTCGCAGGGTCGATGCGGCCACATGCAAATCCAGGCCGCGACCCTTCAGGCCCCGGACCACATCCACCAAATGCCTTCGGGTTCCCCCGATGGTGGCCTCCATCACGTGCAAGACTCGCACGATGCGAGTTTTAGTAGGCGCCGGCGCCCTTCGCAACTGCGAAACCGGTCAAGGCGATAATGACTAGGTCCAGCAGCAGGGATTGATTCTCGATGTAGTACAGGTCGTAGTCCAGATTCTCATGAATGGACTGGGTCCGGGCGTAGGAGATCTGCCACAGACCGGTCACGCCAGGCTTGGCCCGCAGGCGCTCCTGATCCATGGTGTTGTAGGTATCGACGATGAAGGGCATCTCGGGCCGCGGGCCCACGACGCTCATTTCACCGCTCAAGACGTTCAGGAAGTTGGGCAGCTCGTCCAGGCTGTAGCGCCGGAGAAAGCGCCCGACGCGGGTCACGCGCGGGTCGTACTCGTTCTGGGGAGCCAGCTCATCCCCGCAATGAGTGTGATGCATGGTCCGGAACTTGAAAAGCTGGAAAGCCTTTCCATCGCGTCCGACTCGGGTCTGCCGGAAGAACACCGGCCCCTTGCTCTCGCGCTTGATCATGATGGCAGAGATCAGAAAGAAGGCCGCGCCGAAGAGCAACACCGTGGTGGCCACGCAGACATCCAGAGTGCGCTTGGCCATGGCACCGACCACGCTGACTCTCCGCTCGGGCCTGGAGATCAGCGGTATCGAATCCAAATTCTCGATGCGCACGTTGTAGCTCATCAGATGGTAGAAGCGGGGCACCACGTGGTAGTTCACGCTCAAGTGGTCCAACTTGGTGACAAGATTCATGACTTCCTGTTCCGGGGCTTCGGGCAAGGCGACGAATACCTCGGAGATCTTGTGCAGCCCGAGGAGGCGGTCCAATTCGTCGATGGTCCCGAGAACTCGGCTGCGCTCGACCATGGTCCCCACCCGGCTCTTGTCCGCGCCGATAAAGCCCACGAAGTTCAAGCCCAGGGTGGGTACCAGGAGGAACTTGCGCTGCAGACTCTGACCGGTGGGCCCATCGCCAATAACCACCACGTTGCGGTTGCCAACGCCCTTGCGGTGTAGGCCCTGAATGACCTTGAACGACACAAACCTGCTGATCGTCGTGAAAACAAGAATCAGCACGGGCGCAAGCAGGAGCACCTGCCTTGACATGGCGTCAAGGTTCACGGCCAACGAAATCTTGCTGTGCAGCTTGACCCCAAAAGTCGCCAGCGCGCCAAGCACTCCCTTGCCCTCGGGATCGGGCACTGCATTCGTATGGGTCAGGAAGACGATCAGCGTCGACACCACCAAGAACGCCGTGACGGAACTCTTGGCCACGGACTTGAACTCTTCCACGTTCAAGAGGCTCTTGATGGGCGAGTACATCCCGAACCAATGGAAGCTCAACAGACACACCGCTGCGGTGAGCGAGAATATCTCTTGGTAGGTCTTCAGCGCGTAGGAACTGTCTGTGTCCACCCCTGTAAAGAGATCCACCTGGTGGACCATGGCCCATGCGGCGATACAGGCCAGCACGACCACCGCAAGGTCCACGATGACCTGAATGGAGAGAATCAACGGCTCAAAATTGCGCCGCACCAGGGTCCCGACCCGCGTCATGACGCACGCCTCCCCATGCGCCACCTGGGGGCGCCGTCACGGTCGAAGGGCAAGAATGTCAGCACTGAGTTAAGAGGAGGGTATTTATCCTTCACCAATCCTATCTTGGCAGCATCCCTTTGGAATCCCCTTCGATCCTTCAAGTGGTCCAGGATGAGACCTTGCCCCCCTTGAGTCGAGCCAGGCGGGGCATGGGGTAAGAATGGAAAACGGCTCTGCATGGGCGGGGACCAAACCCTCGAAGCATGTGCCGGGCCCCGCCGCCTTAATCGCTGCGGAGACCTGGGTTGGAGGACATCAGGAGGGCTGCAACGCTATCGGCAGGAATTCCCCCCAGCCTGGGGAAGTTCTGGGCAAAGCTGCGGGACGTACCGGGCCCCGCCAGGTCCGTCACCACCCGCAGGGCCGCCCAGGGCACCCCCGCCCGCTGAGCCACCCGGGCCGCCGCAGCGGTCTCCATGTCCGCTGCACAAGGCCCCAGGAACGCCCTTGCCAGCCTCATGCGCCTCCAGGGATTCAGAACGGGGCGGTCCGCCGTCACCAGCCAGCCCGCCGGACCCGGTGCTACCGCGCGCCAGGCGCTCATCAGGGGCTCATGGGCCTCAATTTCACGCCCGTCCCGAACCGCCAGGTCAGCCTGGATGGTGCGCTTGCAATGCAGAAGGCTCCCGATCTCCATCCCACGCCGCAGGGCACCACAGGCGCCCACCACCAGTAGGTGATCGAGGCCCTCCCCCACAAGAAGGCTGGCCGCCTGGGCCGCTGCCACTTTCCCCACACCCCCGACGCAGGCCACGACCTCGGCCCCGGGCAGATCCAGGTGCAGGAGCTCCAGCCCCTGGCACTGACGGCGATCCCGAATCCGATCCCCCAGACAGCCCAACTCCGTGGGCAGCGCGCAGAGTACTCCGGTTCGCAAGGTCCTGGCCGTCATGCCCTCCATTGTGACCCCCCGGCGGCAGAGACAAAAGGTCGAGCCCCACAACCGGCCCCCTTCTTGCTGCCCCTCGAAGCGGTACTCCCCCATGAATATCTCCATCACCGGAGCCACCGGCTTCATCGGTAGCTACCTGCTGCGCACCCTCGCCGGAGCGGGTCACAGCGTGCGTGCCCTGGCTCGGCCGGGCCGCGAGGAGGCGGTCGAGCGACCGCAAGGGACCGACGTGGAGGTCTTCACGGGAGACCTGACCGATCCGGAGTCCCTGCGCGGATTTCTGCGCGATGCGGACTACCTCCTGCACCTTGCCAGCGCCCACGACCATTTCACCGAAGAGGAAATGCAGAAGGTCAACGTGGCGGGCACCGAGATTCTGATTGAGGAAGCCCAGAACACCGCCGCTAAGGATTTCCAATTCATCGTGGTGTCTTCCGCGGTGATCGGGATGCCGGTCTACAGCTACTATCGCGACAGCAAGCGCGTACAGGAGAAGATCATTCGCGGGTCAGGCCTCAAGTGGGCTTCGTTCCGCCCAACCTTGGTCTACGGGGTCGGCGATATGCGTCATACCGCCCCGCTTCTCCGCAAGTGTGGAGCGCGGAAGGGCACCTACTGGGTCAAGCACGAAGGCCTATCCAAGCTCAACCCGGTCCACGTGGACGATCTCGTGGATGTCATCATGCGGTTCTTCGACTATGACCGCGCGAAGGAAGTGGACTGCATCTACGAGATCGCGGGCCCAACAGGCATCCCCTTCAATGAGTTCGTGGACCTGACCATCGCCGCCACCGGAGGTGGGGTGAAGCGTCGCAACATCCGACGCAAGTGGATCGAACGCGCCATTTTCATCAAAGGTCTATTCATGGACGTCACGCGTGAGCGACGCGGCGCGGGGTATTTCTCCTTGCACCACGAGCACGACATCCGTGCGGCAGTCGTGGAACTGGGATGGCAACCGCGCCCTTTCGCCGAGGGAATCGCGGAGGTGGCGGCAGGAGATTGGTGGCGCGAGACTTCTGGCACCGGTGAGGCAGCACGACTGGGAACCGGCGGCGTCTAGTCGACTATCGGGCCGCCTAGCATGCCTGCTGGGAAGGCTGGCAAGTCCGACTGCTACGGCCGCAAGGGCATGGCCCGCCACGGATCCCCTCTCCTGACCTCGTGGCGCTCCTCAGCGGACCTTCTTGCCGGTCATCACGAGGCCCTCGAGGGGGATCGAGTAGATGAAGGCCGAGACGCCGGTGGCGAGGAGGCGGGCGTCATTGCCGTAGCCGTTGTTGTCGCGGTTGGGCTGGTAGGCGAAGGTGCCGTCGGGGCACTCGGCTAGGAGGAACCACCAGCGGTTGGCCTCCATCAGGGTCTCGAAGGATTTCTTGTCGATGGAGGCGCCGAGCGCCCCGTAGGCCATCCCCATCAGGGGGGAGGCATGGGTGTCGGGGAAACTCTGAGGCTGCTCCCCCATCAGCTTGGCGTGGCGCAGGGCGTGCTTTCTGTGCTCGCGGTGGGGACTCATCCAGTGGGCGATGGCCGAGGTGCCCGTGCGCCCCATGTCGGCCCAGTTGCGGTCGCCTGCAACCGAGTCCCCGTACCATTGGTAGCCGTTTCTGCCAGTACCGCGCTGGAGGAAGTCGTAGGCGGCGAGGTGGCGCTCCTCGTCGATCTCGATGCCGCAGCGGTCCATGAGGGCAAAGGCCAGGGCTCCCTGGGCGGTGAGCATCGCGATCGGACCGTAGCCCTCGAAGCCAGGGTTGTGGCCCCAACCGCCGTGCTGCTGCTCAGCTTTCTTGGGGTAGGCGTCCGGGTGAGACTCGCGCACCTTGGGGTTGACCTGGGACAGCTTGAGGTATTGCGTGCTGCAGAGGAACTCGTAGATCTCCTGCAACTCGTCGAGCACCCAGCGGTCCTTGGTCGCGAGGTACCACTCGCTCAGGACCACGGCGGCGGCCATGTACTTCCAGTTGACCAGGCCGGAGGTGTCCTTGGTGGAGGTGTTCTTGGCGTGATAGCGAGCGCTGCGCTCGACCTCGTCCCGGTACTCGCGCCTACCGCTGGCGAGCAGCGTGAGGGGGATGAAGGTGTCGTGGATTGCGTTGCCCCAGGAACCGTTGTCGCCCTGCTGCTCGGCCAGGTGCTCCCAGAGCCGCTCGCGGATCTCCTCGGTGCGGTCGCAGTCGAAGGGGAACGACTTCTCATAGGGCTCGATGCGTGCGGACAGCTTGAGCTTCACGTCCACGCGCTTCCCGTCACGGTCGAGCTGTAGCCGAAGCTCGCGCTTCTTGGTGTCGCAGGCTCGCTCGAGTGCCTCGGCGAAGTCCGCGATCGGCCCGTCGGGACCGAACTTGTCCATCCCGTAGCCGTTGCGGTGCGGCGTCTCGAACCGGAGGCCTCGAGCGCCGACGATGCGGTCTCCGATGCGGACCTTGCGCGTGGCCGGAGTGCCCTCGAATACATGGCCCACGATCAAGTGCGTGGGGTGCTCGTCCTCGAGCTTCACACGAATGCCCGTGACCCCGAGGTTGTAGAGCCAGCCCTCGACCTCCGCATCGGGACCCTTGCGCGCCTGCTGCTTCCAGGGTCGGCCGTTGGGGAAGTGGTGGACCTGGGCGCTCGCAGGCGACGCCGCGGCGATGGCGAGGGTCAGGAGGAGGAGGTGCTGCATGGACCTAGAGGCTATCCGTCGCGGCGGACCGCGCGCAACGTTCTGAACCACTTGCCACCTGCCCCCACCCTGCAGGCGGCCCTAATCCTCGGGGCGGAAGGCCAGGGTGTAGTAGGCGCGAGGATGGAGCACGGGCGCTCCGCTGGCACTGCGCACCCCATCGAGGTGCAGCTCATGGAGCCAGCCCGCACGCAGGCCCTCCACCATCAACTCCACGGAGCGACCGTCATCGCCCAGAGTGCACGAGGTGATGCTCAGGGTCTCGTTCTCCACCTCAGGGCTGCCGTAGGTTGAGTGCAGGATGTAGGTGAAGCTCGACAGGTCGTAAGACTCGGGGTCCAGCGCAGACTCGGGATCCACAGCCTCCGTGAATGTGAGGTGGAACCCCTGGGGCCGCGCGCTCATCTCCAGCAACTCAAAGGGCATCTCGCCGGTCCATACCACGCGTTCCAGCCCGAAGCCCCGGCCATTGGTGCCGAGGGACGGCCAGCCGCGGTCCGTACCGCCCATGATGAGGGAGCCGTCGGGAGCCCACTGCAGACGAAGGGCTCCGGTGCCCAGACGACGCCTGAAGGGGTAGCAGGCCCCCTGCCAGTGACCCTGGACCTTCTCCAAGCTGACCCGCATGACTGAAGCCTCGTACTGGTCGGTGACAAACACCTGCCCAGCGAATGGGCCGAAGGCACCCTCGGTGGTGTCCCAGACAAAGCCCGCCGGAGCGCGCCCCATCTTGTCCCGTGGGAACCAAACCGACGGCATCTGGAAGCTCGGCACCTGCTTGGACACCTCAGGCATGAGCACCCGGTTGGGTATCTCGCCGGGGTGCTCATAGGGCCACAGGTCTTGCTCACACGAGCCGATCCCATGGGGGTGCCCCTGGAACGACCCCGGCTTGAGCCAGGACAGCTTGCTCGCCCCGCACCACTCGCCCTGGTTGTCGGTGTAGAACACGTCGCCCCAGGGACTGGCTTGGACCCCGGAAGGCGAGCGCAGGCCACAGACCGTGGGGATCATCTCGCCCTCGGGGGTGATTCGCATGGCGAATCCACGCCACGGAACGGCTCCGAAAGGCTGATCCCCAAAGGGCTTGTTGGTGGTGATCCAGAAGTTGCCCTCAGGTCCCAGAGTGGGTCCGAAGTTGTACTCGTGATAGTTACCACTCACGCGCCAGGTGTCGCAGATGGTCTCGAACTCGTCGGCGCGATCGTCCCCGTCCACGTCGCGCATGCGGGTCAACTCCCCGCGCTGGGCCAGGTAGATCCAATCGCCCTGGCGCAGCAGGCCCAAGGGCTCTTGCAAGCCCTCGGCGAACTTGTGGAAGAGCACGTGCTCGGCGGGATCGTCGTAGGCGTTCTCCACCACGAACACCTCGCCCCTCCGGTTACACACCAGAGGACGCCCGTCTTCCAACAGGGTTATGCCGCTCACCTCCAAGACCAATGCTTCGGGAATCGGCAGGGGCACGATGCGGTAGTAGTCATCCTCGGTGGGGTCTTGGCCAATCAGCCCCGAGCCGAGAGTTAAAGCAGACAGCAGAATTACGTTCACCAGATCACCTCTACACGGAAGTGCGATTTCCACGGGCGCGCTCCGCGCCCCTCTCTTTCCCAATGCACGGGCAGGCGCAACTCCACGCCCCGGCCCACCAGGGCCGTCGGGGTCACATCACCCGTTGCATCCTGAACGCGCAGTTGCAGGGGCGGGTCCATCGTCTTGAAGTGACGCAGGCCGTCTTCCTCCGGCGCAGGCATGGTCCAATCTTCCCCGCCCTCATCCCAGTGGAAGACGCGCAGAACAAGGTCCGGCACCGGATATGCCGCACTCAACTGCAGCTCTCGGGCCAGGCCCCCCTCCCATGGCATGGGCTGATCCTCCAGACGGATCCCCTTCCAGCTTGATAGCAAAGTGGGTTGCCCCTGTGAGTCCATGCGGCGGCCGCCGAAGGCCCAGGCCAGATCCGGCCAGGGATCGCCCAAGCCCTCCAGGGCCGCCAGGGGCGCACCTTCCGGCCAGTCCAGGGTGTCTGCCGAGGGAGGCGATTCCAGCGCACCCGCACGGCCCTGCCAGGTGCCGCGCGTGTTGAAGAACCGTCCGCGCCAAGAGGAGTCCAGGCGAGCGGCCTGCATGTCGTAGGCGTAGTGCACCCACTCCGGGAAACCCACGGCCAGGGTGCGCGGGCTGACGTCCTTCATGAAGACGCCGACACACAGGGGGCGATCGTCGGGAATGAGTTCATAGGCCACCTCGGGACTGTTGAGGCCGCGCGGGGGCATCATGTTGTCGCCCTCCGTGAGGAACGCCCAGAGTGCCTCGACCTGTCGCTCTGGGTCCTTGTCCAGAACGTCCACCGGGCTCTCCCCATCCAACCAGAAGGCGGGCATGCGTGTGTCCATGCCCGTAGATGTGGGATCTAGTAGGAGCTGTCGGAACCAGTCGTACTGCAGGTGCTCGGTCATGCCGAACAGGTTGACGGAGGTCACGCCCAAGGAGGGTACGCCGCCGAAGGGGTGACATTGGATGCAGCCCAGCCCCCCGATGCCCGCCAGCTTGTGCCCGGCTTGGATCAGGCTGGGGCTGGCAGCCAGGGGCTGGGCGCGTCCAGCAACCTCGGCCCCATCGGCGTCCCGCAAAAGGTCCACCAGGTCCCCGACGTTGCCCGAACCGAAGTAGGGCATGCGGGTCTCCAGGTACGGGCGCACCCGGGCACCGGGCGAGGGTCCGTTGAGGTCTTCCAGCAGCACGCTCTGCAGCCAAGACCCGTTCAGCTTGGAGCCCACGCCGGTGAGGGGGGGCGGGAAGCGGCCTTCGTCACCCAACTCCGCGTTCTCGTCTCCAGCGAAGTAGTCCGCGCCGTCGGGATGGGGTCCGCCGATCTCCGACCGGCGATGACAGGCATAACAGTTGAGGCGCTGCATGCGCCGGGCCACCTGATCCGAGCTGGAGAGGGGCGTTGCCAGATCAGCCAGGGAGGCCAAGGTCTCCAGCACGGCGGTTCGGTCCGCGGGCTCGTCGAAGACGATGCGTGTGGGGCCACCGTCGGTCGTGGCGGTCAGGCAACCGCTGGGCTGCCCTGGATCCAGGTCGACAAGGGCCGGGGCATCTCCGTGCCGGGCCTGCCCCTCAAGCGACGGATCCGGCAGTCCGCTCCTGAACGAATCGCGGCTCATATCCACCCCCGTCACCCCCGTGTCGTGGCAGGCCACGCAACCCAGGTCGACAAAGCGCGCACGGCCAGCGGCGATAACTTCGGGGGTGGGATCTCCAGTGCCTTCACTGCCCGGGAACCGCAAGGCGATGTGGCTCAGAGCCTCTGCCGGAATCGGACCGAACTCAGCCCCGGGGGCTTGCCACTGGACCTTCAATTCCTCGCCCCCTCCGTGTTCAAACATGGACACACGAATGGAATGGGCACCCGCTTTCAGGTCCACACCACCCGTGACGCGCCGGGAGCCGTGGACGCCCCCATTGTCCACGACCATCTGCCCATCCAACTCCAACCAGGAGCCATCGTCCGAGGTCAGGGCAAAGGACCAGTGCCCGGCCTCGGGGATCTCCAGGGTGCCACTGAAGCGCAGGCCGAAGTCGTCATTGCGCTTGCGCACGCTTATGTCGAAGTCCGGAGCACTCCCGGCGGCCACGGGACCGACCCCGGGCCAATCCGGATTGCCCGCATCCAGACGCGCCTCGAAATACTCGTAGCGCAGGCCCGGCGAGGACTCTCCCTCGTCCAGGGGCATGACCTGCTCGCGCAGGAGGTACTTGGCTAGCGCCATGGCCTCCTCCCCGGAGAGGCCCAGGTCGGGCATGTTTCCCGCGGGCCGTACGGCCAAGGGATCTTCGAGGAAAGCCGCCAGACCAGCCACGTTGTACTTCCCTGCAAGCCACGTGGGATCGATCACCAGATCGGGGTGTGGAAGGGTCCCGGGGCGCAGCAGGATCTCATCATCCACGGCCTGGAGCACGCCGGACTCGTCCACGCCCGCTTCGGGGTCCTCCCCTGCATCCTCCGCCAGAAGCTCCAGCAGGGTCCAGTCCAGGTCGTACAGGTCATCCTGTGGCCTGTGGCAGGCCACGCATCCCACCCCATGGAACAGCTGCCGGCCACGCTCGAGCTCCCCCACCAGGGCGGGAGTGCCCTCAGAAGGATGCTCACCCAGGGTACCGAGGAAGGCGATCAACTCTCCAACCGCCAGGTCACGCTCCTCCTCGGAGAAGGCCGTGAAGAGGTTGGGCATCCGGTTGCGCGGGTGCAGTTTGTCCGGGTGGGCCAAGAACTTGCGCAGGTGATCGGGCCGTAGCCGACCGCCCACGGCGATCAGATCGGGTGCTTCGATGGGCAGCACCCTGGGGAACACAGCCGCGGGAACCGTGTGGCAGGCGCTGCAATGGAATTCACTCAGCAGCCTCTCGCCCCGAGGCAGGGGTTCGTGAAAGTCCCCGGAATCCGATTGCAGAGCGCGGGCCGGCTCGCTGGCCAGCGCCATGAACGCGAGCAAGCCAAGCGCCACCCAGCGGCAGCAGCCGGGAACGTCACCCAAAGCCCAGATCCTCGTCCGTTCTATTGGTCGTCTCCTCGAAGCTTGACCAGCACGTCCTGGTCCTCAATGGTGCTGATGTCCTGAACGGTCTCCACTCCGGCGGCGATGTCCCGCAGGAGGCGGCGCATGATCTTGCCACTGCGCGTCTTGGGCAGGGCATCCGTGAGGCGGATCTCTGCTGGCCGCGCCAGCTTGCCGATCTCGGCGGCGACATGCTCTTGTAGGGCCTGCTTCAACTCCTCACTGGTGCCGACGCCCTTGCCCGGGGTAACGAAGGCCACGATGGCCTGACCCGTGAGGTCGTCGGGCCGGCCGACGACGGCGGCCTCCACCACAGACTCGTGGGCCACGAGTGCGCTCTCGACCTCCATGGTGGAGAGGCGGTGGCCGGAGACGTTGATCACGTCGTCCACCCGGCCCAGGATCCAAAAGCACCCATCCTCATCCACGCGCGCTCCATCCCCGGGGAAGTAGACGCCGGGCCACTTCGACCAGTAGGTCTCTTCGAAGCGCTCCGCGTCCCCCCAGATACCGCGCAACATGGAGGGCCAGGGCTTGCGGATGGCGAGCAGACCCCCGGCGTTGGTCGGCAGGCGATTGCCGTCCTCATCCAGGATGGCCGCATCCACACCGAAGAAGGGGCGCGTGCAGGAGCCGGGCTTGGTCGCGGTCACTCCGGGCAGGGGCGTGAGCATGATCCCACCCGTTTCCGTCTGCCACCAGGTGTCCACGATCGGGCAGCGCTCGCCTCCGATGGTGCGTCGGTACCACATCCAGGCCTCGGGGTTGATGGGCTCCCCCACGCTGCCCAGGAGGCGCAGGCTGCTGAGATCGTGCCCCTCGACGTGCTCGTCGCCCCACTTCATGAAGGCTCGAATGGCCGTGGGCGCCGTGTAGAACACGCTCACCTTGTATTTGGCGCAGATCTCCCAGAAGCGACCCTCGTGGGGTGCGTTGGGGGCCCCCTCGTACATGACCTGGGTGGCCCCGTTGGCCATGGGTCCGTAGACGATGTAGCTGTGCCCGGTGATCCAGCCCACGTCCGCCGTACACCAGAACACGTCGTCGTCCTTCAGGTCGAACACGTAGCGCGCGCTCAGGTAGGCGCCCACCATGTAGCCGCCCGTGCTGTGCATGATGCCCTTGGGCTTGCCCGTGGAACCGGAGGTATAGAGCAGAAACAGGATGTCCTCGGAGTCCATCGGCTCGGGTGCGCATTCTTCCGAGGCGCCTTCCATGGCCTCGTGGAACCACACATCCCGGCCCTCCTGCCAGGCAACCTCATTCTCGGTGCGACGTACGGTCAACACCGTGTGCACCTCGGGCCGGCCCTCCAGGGCCAGGTCCACTTCGCGCTTGAGCGGTAGAACCTTCCCACGCCGCCAAGCTCCATCGGCGGTGATCACGGCCTGACACTGCCCGTCGTCGATGCGGTCGGCCAAGGCCTGGGCGCTGAAGCCGCCGAAGACCACGGAGTGGATGGCCCCCAGCCGGGCGCAAGCCAGTACGGCCATGGCCAGCTCGGGAATCATGGGCATGTAGATGGCCACGCGGTCGCCCTTGGAGACGCCCCGCTCACGCAAGACGTTGGCCAGCCGACAGACATCCCGGTGCAGCTCGGCGTAGGTCAAGCTGCGGGAGTCCCCGGGCTCGCCCTCCCAGAGCAGAGCCACCTTGTCCCCATTGTGCTCAAGGTGCTGGTCGAGGCACACGGCGCTGGCGTTCAGCTGCCCGCCACCGAACCAGCGCGCCCGACCGGCCTCGGCGGGCTCCAGGACCGTCTGGTAGGGCTCGATCCAGGGCAGATTCTTGGCCACCCGGTCCCAGAACACCTCCGGCTCCTCGATGGACTCGGCGTACATGCGCTGATACTGCTCCTCGCTGCTGACGTGTGCCTGTTCCCGGAATTCGGAAGAAGGTGGAAATGAGCGGGACTCATGGAGGACGTTTTCGATCTGACTCATGGATTGGGTGCCGGAGATGGGAGAGACAAGTGTAGCAGTACAGAAAGTTACGGGATTGGGGCAACCCTCGGGTAGGGCTTCCGATGGAAGGGGGGACGGTAGAACGACCATGAATTACTTCCACGACGATCCCCTCAACCACGACCCCGAGCACCCCGGTCCCGGACCGAGCGAGTGGTCGCTGGACGCCTCTTCCCTAAACGCCAATGCCGCTCACCGGCGAGCCCCCACTCCCCTGGGGGATCTTGCTCAGGTGATGATCGTAGGGCGGGACGGCCCGTGGGCCCTCGTCTTTGTACCCCTGAACCGGGACCTGGTCTGGGTCGATCTGGAGCGCACTCCTTTCCGCCTCCAGGACTATGACCCCTTGGCGAGCGAATCCAGCGAGGACTCGCCTTCCAGCACCGGGGGCAAGTGGGACCCTGAGGGCGACGGGCCCCTTTACTAGCCCTGGCTGAGCGCGCCCACATGGCAGCCCCTGCCAGGGGGCAGCCAACACGGGAGTCCCACGGGCTGGAATCCCCTCCGAGAGCCCCCGGCAGCTAGTGAAGATCTTTTTTGTCCCTTTCTGCCCCCATGAGATCGTCCATCCCCGGACTGGGGGGTATGGAATCGACTCCCCTTTTCCCCCTCCAGCGATTCGGTGCCGTCCCCCGGCCCGGTGCGGCGCTTGTCGTCGCGCGTTGGAACGCATGGGCCCGCCTGTGGTTTCCTGAAACCGGCGAAGCGGCCTGGGTGAATCTGGACGAGTTCGATTTCACGCCCCTTACTGCGCTGGGTCAGGATTGCGTTCCGCGCGCCTGACCTACCCCCCCTTGCGCAGGACGGGCGACCAGGTCCCCGAATTCCAGCCCCCCTGGAGTTCGGGGGCCACCTTCTTCTTGCCGTCAGCTGTCGGCCGGAAAGCAGGCCTACACGGCGCGGCGGCGGAAGAGCGTGAAGTAGCGGGCCACCCGGCTGGCCAGACGCGTCGGCTGGAGGACCTCGCGCATGAGGCGCTTGGGCCGGGTGTAGAAACGTCGATAGCCCTGGCGGATCTTGGCCTGGATCTCGTCCGGTCCCATGGCGGCCCCGCACTCAAGGGGCTGGAAGCCCGTCATGTTGGCGTAGTCGATCTCCCCCTCCCCCTTGACCTGCTTGTACAGCGGGGTCCCCGGGTAGGCCGTCACGGCGCAGAACTGGACCTGGTCCGGATCGAGCTCATCCACCAGGGCGATGGTCTTGTCGGCCATCGCGGGAGTCTCCTCGGGGAATCCGATCATGCAGAAGGCACGCGACTCGATGCCGTTGTCCCGGCAGGCCTTGAAGACCTCGCGCGCGGCCGAGAGGTCGTTCAGCTTGTTGCCGCAGTGCTCCTTTTGGATGCCCGGGTCCCCGGACTCCACTCCCAAGGATATGTGCTTGCAGCCCGCCGCCCCCATGACCTCAAGCAGCGGGCGGTCGAGGGTCTTGATCGCCGTCTCGCACTGCCAGATCAGCTCGGTCATGCCGCGCTCGAGGATGCCCTCGCAGATGGCTCGCACTCGATCCTTGCGGGTCGTGAAGATGGGATCGCGAAAGACGACATGGCGCAGGCCATGGTTGAAGTAGAGGTCTTCCAGCTCCGTCAGAACGTGCTCGGGACTCCGGAAGCGAAAGCGTAGCCCCTGGGCCAGGGTGTAGCCGCAGAAGCTGCAGTCAAAGGGACAACCCCGTGAAGACTTGAGCGTGGTCACCGCGCCGGGAATACCCGGGAACCTGTACCGCTCGTTGCGCAGCAGATGTCGGGACGGCAGGGGAAGGTCATCGAGGCTGTCGATCTTGCCACGATCAGGCTCATGGACAACTTCCCCATCGGGCCCCATCCAGCTGGTGCCCTCAATTCCCTCCAGGGGTTGCCCGCTGGCCACTCGCTGAGCCACATCGCGCAAGGTGTACTCCGGCTCGCCACGCACCACCAGGTCGACCGCGTTGGCCTCAAAGATCTCTCCGGGCGTGTAAGTAACCTGACTGCCTAGGATGGCCACCGGTGCAGAAGACTGCTCGCGCACCTCGCGCGCCAGGGCGAGGTCGCGATCCAAGGAGGTGCTGGAGGAGTCCAGGCACACCAGCGCAGGCCCGCACTTCAGGATCTCATCCCGAGTGCCCGCAAGGTCGAGCTGCTCAGCGTCGGCGTCCACCAGCCGCACCTCGTGCCCCTGCGCTTCCAAGACCGAAGCCACGTGGGCTAACTCAATGGGCGGATAGAGGAGCTCCGGGTGTACGGCCATGCCAAAGCCCCCCATCAGTCCGCGGCTGACGCGGAACTCGGGCGGGCTGGGGGGATTGACGAGGACGACCTGCATGGCTGTTGCCTCCACCAGTCTACCGTGACCGTCAGGAGAACGATGAGAGGAAGATCGACCGGCGTTCGGCCCTACTGGAGGGGGTCTCCAAAATGAGAATCGCCACCTGAGTCCAGAGGCTAGGAACGGCGCAATTCCGCTCCGGACTCGCCCAGTCCGCGCTCAAGCCGATCCAGAAATTTCGCGCAATCCTTGTCACTCAGAGTGCGCTTGTCGGACTGGAGCTGCAGGTGATAGGCCAGAGACTTGCGCCCTTCTCCCAGGCTCTCGCCCCGGTAGAGGTCGAATAGTTCCAGATCGCGCACCAGCCCCTTGCCTGCCTTTTCGATCAGAGCCTGCACATCGCCCGCGTGGGTTTCCTCTGCGGTCAGCACGGCGACGTCCAGCTTGACTCCAGGGAAGCGCGGGATCGGCCTATAGCCGCTGGCCTCCTGCGGCGCGCCCAGGGCCTGATCCAGGGAGACCTCGGCCACGGCCACGTCGCAGGCCAACTCCCCTTCCAATCCCAGAGCCACGGCCACCTCCGGATGCAGGTCAGCGAGGCGCGCCAGTGGCGGCCCCGAGTCCCCCAACCGCGCGACCAGGGCCCGGGCGGGGTGGGCCCATGAAGGGGGCTGGTCATCCAGGGTCCAGGTCGGAGCCTCGATTTCCAGGTGCGCGAAAAGATCCTGCAGCGCCCCACGAAGATGCAAGAGCCGGGAGTCATCGAAGGCGGCGTCCGCTGCGGCAGCGGGCTTGGCCCAAGCAAGGGCTAGCTCATGACGTTCGGTGGGCTGGCCGTCTTCGGCGTCGGGGTTCGGCACGTAGGCCTTGCCCACCTCAAAGAGGCGCAAGTCTCCGCTCTGGCGACGCCCCTCTGCGAGGAGGCCCAGTAGGCTCGGCAGGACCGCACGGCGCACGCGCGACATACCTGCGGCCACGGGATTGATCACCTCGACGTGGGGCTCAGTGGTCCATCCCAGGGTCTCCAGCAGATCGTCGGACTGGAAGCTGTAGCTCAGCACTTCGTGCATCTGGCCAGAGCCGGCCAGGCGATCCTGCACGCGTCGCACCAGATTGCGACGGGCATCCACGGGCGGCGGCACCACATCCGCAATCAAGGCAGCCTCCGGCACGTTGCCGTAGCGATGGATGCGGCCGACTTCCTCCACCAGGTCCTGGGCAATGGTCAGGTCCTTGGTGGCTCGCGCCGATGGGATGGCAACGGTCCACGTGCCCTCGCCCTCCGTGCAGCCCAGACCCAATCGCTCCAGGATGGAGCGGATCGCGTCGTCCGTCAGATCCACACCCAGAGCCCGGCGGACGTGGTCGCCCGACAGCTCGATCTCCATGGCGGGATCAGTCCAATCTCCACAGTCGCTGATGGCAGCGGGCAGGCGAACATCCGGCTGCCATTGGGTCAGCAGGTGCGCGAAATGTGCCAGCGCCTTGGAGGGCAGGGTCGGATCGAGGTGCTTCTCGAAGCGCGCCGAAGAGTCCGTTCGCAGCCCCAACCGTGAGGAAGTCCGGCGCACGGTAGCGGGATGGAAGGTGGCTACTTCAAGAAGCCGACGGGAGCCGGTCTCCCCCACCCTCGAATCCAGTCCCCCCATGATCCCCGCCAGGGCCACGGGTTGCTCGGCCGAGCACACAAGCATGTCGCCCGCTTGAAGAGCGCGCTCTTCACCATCCAGAGTGGTGAACTTGCACGCCTCGGACGCCTCGCGCACCACGATGCCCCCGGGCACTTCCGCCAGATCAAACACGTGATTGGGTTGGCCGAGGTCCAACATGACGAAGTTGGAGAGATCCACGAGCCCATCGATCGGACGCTGGCCAGCCGCAAGAAGCAGGTGGCGCATCCAGGCGGGCGACGGCCCCCCTTGCACGTTATCCAGGACCAGCCCCATGTAACGCGAGCAGGCAGGGGTCTCGATGCGAACGTCGAACGCCGGGTCGGCACCCACCTCCGGTAAGGTCAGATCCAAGGGCTTGAGCGGCCGGTCATAGATGGCACCCAGCTCGGCGGCGAGGCCGCGCACCCCCCACAGGTCCGGCCGATGTGTGAGGGACTTGTTGTCGATCTCAATGACCCAGTCCTCCATGTCGAGGGCTTCCGCCACGGAGGTGCCCACCTGTGCGTCGGGGGGCAGAACCCAGATACCGTCGTGCTCATCCCCAAGCTCCAGCTCGCGCACGGAGCAGATCATCCCGCGCGATTCCACGCCGCGGATCTTGGACTTCTTGATCTTGAAATCACCGGGCAGGCGGGTGCCCACAACGGCCACGGCAACCTTCTGGCCCGCGTCCACGTTGGGTGCACCGCATACGATCTGCAGAGGCTCCTCCTCACCCACCGCCACCTGACACAGACTGAGCTTGTCCGCATCCGGGTGCGGCTCACGCGAGAGCACCTCGCCCACCCGCACCGAAGCCATATGCGGAGCGAAGGGCTCAAGGCCCTCGACCTCGCAGGTGGAGAGGGTCAAATCCTCGCAGATCTGCTCGGGCTTGAGCCCCTCCAGGTCCACGTGCCTGCCCAGCCATTTGATGGAGACCAACATCAGAACTGCTCCAGGAAGCGCAGGTCCCCACCCAAGAGGTGGCGTACGTCATCGATGCCATAGCGCAGCATCACCAGCCGCGAAAGGCCCAGGCCGAATGCGAACCCACTCCATTCATCGGGGTCGATGCCCCCCATGCGCAGCACGTTCGGATGAACCAATCCACAGGGCAAGAGCTCGATCCATGTGGTGCGTTTGCACACGCTGCAGCCTTTCTCGCAAAAAGGACAGCGGGCATCCAATTCGAAACCCGGCTCAACGAAGGGGAAGTAGCCGGGGCGCAGGCGCACGTCGAGGTCGCGTCCAAAGATCCCACGCAGGAGGGTCTTCATCGCGCCGATCAGGTGTCCCACGGAGATGTCCTTGCCCACCACCAGACCTTCCATCTGGTGGAAGGTGTGCTCGTGGCTCGCGTCGGTGGTCTCCTGACGGAACACCTTGCCAGGCGCCACGGCGCGGAACGGCGGCTCAAGCTGCTCCATGGCGCGCACCTGCACCGGACTGGTGTGGGTGCGCATCACCAGATGGCCCTCGGGGTCGCAAAAGAAAGTGTCCTGGGAGTCCCGGGCCGGATGGTCGACGGGAATGTTCAAGGCCTCGAAGTTGTAGTGGTCGAGCTCCACCTCGGGACCATCCAACACGCTGTACCCCATGGACGTGAAGAGGTCCTCAAGCTCGCGAGTGACCTGGGTGATGGGGTGCAGGGAGCCGCGCCGCTGCGCTGCGCCGGGCAGCGTCGGGTCAAAGCCCTCGCCGCTCAGCTGAGCGGAGAGCGCCTCCCGAGCCAGCGCCGACTTGCGCTCCTCGATGGCTTCCAGGACCGCGGTCTTGACCTCGTTGGCCCCCTGGCCTGCGGCACGCCGCTCGGAGGGCTCCAGCGTAGGGATCGCAGCCAGGAGCCCGGCCACAACACCCTCCTTGCCCAGGTACTCGCGATCCACGGCACGCAGGGACTCGGCCTGGGTGGCCGCAGCCACCTTGGCTCGCGCTTCGCTCAGGATCTGCTCCAGGTCGGTCATGGTGTGCGATGCAGGTTGCGGAGGGGACGCGTCAGAAACAAGGACGGAAAAGAAGAGACCGCCGGGGATCGTGGGATCCACCAGCGGTCTGAACATCCCGTCCCAGGACGGGCCACGGCCCGGACTGCTGGCGAGGAGGCCCTAGGCCAGGGCCCCGCGCGCCGCCTCGATCAGGCCGTCGAAGGCCTTGGGATCGTGGATGGCGAGCTCCGAGAGCTGCTTGCGGTTCAGGTCGATACCGGCCTTGGAGAGGCCTGCAATGAAACGCGAGTAGTTCATGCCGCGCATACGCGCTGCCGCGTTGATGCGAATGATCCACAGGCGCCGGAACTGACGCTTGCGCTGTCGACGGTCCCGGTAGCTGTAGGCCCAGGCGCGCAGCAGGCTCTCACGAACCGTACGCCAGAGCTTCGAACGGCCGCCGCGATAGCCACGGGCCTGCTTAAAGTAGCGGGTTTTCTTCTGGGCACGGGGTGCCCCATAGGTCACGCGTACCATGGATCAGCCACCTCCCATCATGCGCTTGAGCAGCTTGGCCCAAGCCCCTGAGGTAATGATCGCACGACGCTTGCCACGCTTGTGGGCAGCATCACGGATGGCGTGCATGTGGCCACGGTGAGGGCGGTTGGACTTCAGCTTCCCGGACTTCGTCATCCGGAATCGCTTCTTGACCGCGCCTTTGGATTTCATCTTCGGCATGGGACTTCCTCGGACAGGGGCCGCAGGGCCCGTCAAACGAATCCCCGGTTGCTGGCATGCCTACCGCTTGCGGGGGTCTGAGACACGATGCCCCAGAGCTTGGAGGGCCGAGGATAGTGCCCATGCCCCGGCGGACAAGCCCTCAGGGCCAATTTACGGCCCTCTTGCCCAGATCCCCACCACTGGAGCCTGGGAGGTGTCGTACGCTGGAGGCGTCGGCCCCTCCTACCCCCCCTCCATCACCATGCGCCTCATTCCCCGCCTCCTCCCCGGGTTGTTGATCCTGACCGGCATCGCCTCGGCTGCCACCCCTCCCGCCCAAGACCTCTTCGACGACACCATCCTGCGCGAGGTTCGCCTCGACTTCATGGATTCGGACTGGTGGCAGAAACTCAAGCAGGGCTGGCCCAACGGCCCGGACATTCTCGCGGATCTGACCATCGACGGCATCGTCTACCAGGGCGTGGGCGTGCGCATCAAGGGCAACAGCTCCTACTTCTTCCTGCCCCCGGGATCCCAAAAGGTCTCCCTGAACGTGAGCGTGGACTTCACCGACCCACTCTTGAGGGTCTACGGCATGAAGACCCTGAACTTGAACAACGGCATCGAGGACCCCACCTTCTGCCGCGAGGTCACCTACCAGAACTTCATCTACGGCTACAGCCCCAACGGTCGCGGCAACCACGTCAAGCTGGTGCTCAACGGGGATGGCTGGGGCATCTACGAGAACATCCAGCAGTACAACAAGGACATGTTGGAGGAGTTCTACGTGAACGAGGACGGCGCACGCTTCAAGTGCCCCAACAACCCCAACGGGCCTGGACTGCGCTACAAGGGAGCCAACAAGTCGGGCTATACCGGCGCCTACGAAGTCCACGACGATGGCGGCCTGGCCGACCCCTGGCAGGTCTTGATCGACACCTGCGATCGCATCACCAACGAGCCGCTGACCAACTACGACACCATCGATGACCAGTTCTCCATCGACCACGCCATGTGGACGGTAGCCCTTGAGAACCTCTTCATGGACGAGGACTCGTACATCTCCAAAGGCGCCGATTTTCACGTGTACTGGGACCTGCACGAGGGGCGCATGCACCTGCACCAGCATGATGGCAACGAGTCCTTCGGGGTGAGCTACTTCGGCTGGCCGGGCGGTACCCTCTGGCAGCTATCCCCACTCCACAACGGGGGCGACGTGAACAAGCCTGTCCTCAGCCGTCTGTGGGGCATCCCCGAAGTCAAGCAGCGCTACCTGGCACACCTGCGCACCATGCTCAACGGAGGCTTCGATTGGACGGGCGAAATGGAAGATCAGATCCTGGCCTACAAGGCCATGATCCAGACCGAAGTGCTGGCGGACGACAAGAAGATCTACAGCGATCAGGACTTCCTCGACAACTTCACCCAGAACGTTGTCATCTCCGATGGTGCCGGAGGCACCATGACCGCGCCGGGTCTGCAGCTCTTCGTGGAAGGCCGACGGTCATTCCTGTTGGCCCACCAAGCGGTCAAGAAGAAGGCTCCCGTCATCCCGGCCGTCTGGCACACCCCCGTGAACCCCTTGCCCGGCCAGCCGACACGCGTCATGGCGCGTGTCGACGGTCCCGACAAGCCGGTGGGGCTGGTCAAGCTCTGGTACCAGCCGGCTCCTGGGCGCTACTCCCAGATACCCATGCTCGATGACGGGCAGAGTGGAGACGGCCTCGCAGGGGATGGCCTGTACGCGGTCGACGTACCCTTCTCCGGGGGCATCGGACAGCGTGTGCCCTACTACGTCAGCGCTGCATCGGCGACGGCCAACGCGCCCATGATCTTCTCTCCCCTGCGCACTGAGTTCGCACCCCTGACCCTGGCCTTCCAGTATGGCCAGAGCGGCGTGAAGATTACCGAGTACATGTACTCCGGCACGGACGGAGAGTACCTGGAGTTGACCAACGTGACCTCCGCTGCCATCGACCTGACGGGCTGGAGCCTGGACGACGAGAGCGCGACCCCGGGTACGTTCGACTTGAGCCCGGTCGGGCCCCTGGCCGTAGGCGAGTCCATCGTAATCTCGGGGCTGGACCCCTCCGGATTCGCCAGCGCCTGGAATCTCGCGGGCACGCGTGTCTTCGGCCCGAACACCCTGGCCCCCCTGGGTCGCGACGACACCATCAATCTCTACGATGCTGGCGGCCAACTGGTGGATCGTCTGATCTACGGCGACCAGACTCTGCCTGGTAGCCCACGAGCCAAGGATCAGAGCGCCCAGGTTTGCCTTGAGGGGCTGGGAGCCGACAACGCCTATAGCTGGCAGTTGGCTTTCGACGGCGATGCATTCGGGGCGTGGACTTCGGCGGGAGGCGACGTGGGAGGTCCGGGAACCTGGATCGCCGTGGACTGCCCGGGCCTGGGAGACGCCTACTGCCCGGCCAATGCCAACTCCACCGGTCTGCCCGCCACCCTCGCAGCCGACGGCGACCCCCGTGTGGCCCAGAACGACCTGGACCTACTCTGCAGCTCCTTGCCCCCCGGCAAGTTCGGCTACTTCCTCATGTCCCGGACCCAGGACTTCCGACCCCTGGTGGGCGGCGGGCAAGGCAACCTCTGCCTGGGCGGCGCCATCGTGCGCTTTGCCCAGGACATCCAGCAGGCCGCACAGGATGGAACGGCGAGCTTCTCGCCAGACCTCTCGAGCCTACCGCCCCCGGCGAGCGCTGGAGCTTCCAGTTCTGGTACCGGGACTCCAACCCCGGAGTGACCTCTAACTTCTCCAACGGGGTGGAGATCGGGTTCCTGTAGGTCGCCCCGGGGCGTCAGTCTCTACTCGTCGGTGGGCTCGGTCTTCGGAGCCGGTTCCGCGGTAGCCTCGCTTGCGGGCTCCACGGCGGGCTCCACGGCGGGCTCCACGGCGGGCTCCACGGCGAGCTCCACTGCGGGTTCCACTGCGGGTTCCACTGCGGGCTCAACTGCGGGCTCAACTGCGGGCTCAACTGCGGGCTCAACTGCGGGCTCAACTGGGGCAGGTTTCGGTACGGATTGCGCGTTCGCGGCTTGAGCCTGCTCGAGAGCCCTCTTCTCTCCAGGGGTCCGAGCCGCCTCCTCCGCCGCACGCTTGTCGCGCTCCTCCAACTCCTTGGCCTTCTTGCGCCTCTGGTCCGCGGTCAGAGCCGAGAGCATCATGGTCATGCGTCGGCCCGCCATGCGCGCCGGCACTTCAATCTTGGAGAGGTCCTCGAGATTTGAAGACACGCGGCGCATGACGTCATAGCCGTGCTCGGGGTGAGCCATCTGCCGACCCCTGAAGATGCATACTATCTGAACCTTGTGGCCTTCCTCCAGGAACTTGCGGCCGTCCGTAAGGCGGTAGGAGAGATCGTGATCGGAAATGGCGGGCCGCACGCGCATCTCCTTGAGTCCGGTGGAGCCCTTCTTGCCGCCTTTGCGGTCCTTCTTGCGCTGCTGATACTTGAACTTGCCAAAGTCCATGATCTTGCAGACGGGCGGTCGTGCGTTGGGAGAGACCTCGACAAGGTCGAGTCCCGCATCCTGGGCGAGGCGCTTCGCCTCATTGGTAGCCACAACTCCGTGCTGTTCACCCTTCTCGTCAATCAGACGTACTTCGGGGACGCGGATGCGATGATTTAAACGGTAGTCCTGAGTGGCCACTCTGCTCCTTGTGTCATGGGTTTTGGAATGGTGTCGGGTTGGAGGCCGGGTTGGGCCCTGGGTGAGAGAAGGAGAGCCTTGACGGCCCCCACCACCACGCTTCCGCGGGCGGGGTCAAGAAGAATAGGGCAGGTGACCTGATCGCGCCATAGATAGAACGTCAACGCGAACCATCACGACCCTGCCTGTGCAGGGTCCTTTGCGGCTTCCTGGCCGGGTTCCTCCGTCGCCACCGAAGTCGTGTTGCGCACATAGACGTCTGCCAACTGCTCCGCACCGACTCCCGCTGGGGCATCGCACATGACGTCTTTGGCGGTCAGGGTCTTGGGGAAGGCCACCACATCCCGGATGGAATCCAACCCGAGGGTCAGAGCCACGATGCGATCGAGCCCCACCGCAAATCCACCATGGGGCGGCGGACCGTACTCCAGGGCTTCCAGCAGGAAGCCAAATTTCTCCTGCTGTTGCTCAGGGTCGATGCCCAGCAGCTCGAACACGCGCTGCTGCACCTCTTGCCGATGGATTCGAATCGAACCCGAACCCAACTCCCAACCGTTCATGACCAGATCGTAGGCGCGCGATTTCATACTCCCTGGGTCGGCCTTCATCTCCCAGTCGTCGGGCGCTGTGAACGGATGGTGGGACGAAGTCCAGCCGCCAGTCTGTTCGTCACGCTCAAACATGGGGAACGAAGTTACCCAGAGGAATCGGTAGGGGCCCTCGGGAATGAGGTCCAACTGACGGGCCACCGTGAGTCGCAGGTCGCCCAGGACGCGCCAGACGATGTTCTCGCTGTCCGCGCAGAAGAGCAGGAGGTCCCCGTCCTCGGCTCCCGTGAGATTCAGGAGGGAAGCCCCCACTTCGCCTTCGACGAAACGGGCCAGGGGGCCGGCGCCGCCCCCTTCCAGGCCGGGCTTCCACCAGGCCAGTCCCTTCGCCCCGAGCTCCTTGGCCTGTTTCTCCAGGGGCTTCATCTGCCCGCGTGAGATACCCGCGCCGCCACCGGGCACACGGATCGCCATCACGCGACCGCCGTTGTCCAGGGCCGATTGGAATACTCCGAACTCGCAGCTCGGCACCCAGTCGGCCAGGTCCACCAGCTCCATTCCAAAGCGCAGGTCGGGCTTGTCGCTCCCGAACCGATTCATGGCCTGCTCCCAGGTCAGGCGCGGGAACGGCAGCTCGAGTTCCATGTCCATGGCCTCCTGGAAAGTGTCGTCGAGCACGCCCTCCCAGGTCTCGAACACGTCCTCTTCCTCCACGAAGGACATCTCCATGTCCAGCTGGGTGAACTCGGGCTGACGGTCGGCGCGCAGGTCCTCGTCCCGGAAGCAGCGCGCCACCTGGAAGTAGCTATCCATGCCGGAGATCATCAAGAGCTGCTTGAAGATCTGTGGGGACTGGGGCAGGGCATACCATTGGGCCGGATGCACGCGCGAAGGGACGAGGTAGTCGCGCGCGCCCTCCGGAGTGGCCTTGGTCAGGATCGGCGTCTCCACCTCGCAGAAGTCCCGGGCCAGGAACGCGTTGCGCATGGCGGCGATGAACCGCGAGCGGTGCATGAGCTTGCGCTGCATGTCCGGCCTGCGCAAATCCAGATAGCGGTAGCGCAGGCGCAACTCCACGTCCGTGTCCAGGTCCTCGATGATCTCAAAAGGCGGGGTCTTGGAGGGCGCCAGACGCTCGATGGATTCGGCGATGATCTCGATCTCGCCGGTGGGGTGATCAGGGTTGGTGTCCTTGGGGCCGCGCAGCCCCACCTTGCCGCGTATGCACAGGCAATCCTCGGGCGACACGTGCAGGTCCCCCACGACATCCTCGGGCAAGACCACCTGCAGGCGCGAGTAGCGGTCACGCAGCTCGATGAAGTAGATCCCGCCCAGATTGCGCCGGGCGTGGACCCAGCCGTTGAGGGTAACTTCGGCACCGTCGTCCGCCGACGAGAGGGCACCACAGTGGTGGGTTCGCTGCCAGTCACTCATGAGAAGCGCAGCATAGCCTTGTTGCCCCGTCTGGGCGAGAACGGGGCATTCAACCCCGTCGCGAGCGGTCCGCGACCAACTTGCGCATGAGGGCCCGACGCAGGGCCGCTTCGGCCCGCCGGAAGTCGAAGTTCACACCGTCAGCTTGGGACCTACCTGCGCGCAGGCGGTCCCGCGCCCGCTCGGCCGCGCTTGCGGCGCGCTCCACGTCGATGTCGCTGGCCGGCTCGGAGGCCTCGGTCACAACGCGCACCGTGTTGTCGCGCACCTCGGCGAAGCCGCCGGAGATGAACATCTCCTGGCGCTCACCCTCCGCTTCGAAGGCCAGTTGACCCGCATCCAACGCGGCCACCATGGGTGCGTGCCGCGGCAGCACTCCCATGCCGCCGTCCAACGCGGGAAATGTCACCAGGGATGCGGTGGTATCGATCACGATCTTCTCGGGGGTGATCACCCGCAAGGTCAGCGCGTCCGCCATCAGCTCGCCATGCCCTTGGCTTTCTCAATCGCCGCCTCAATGCTGGCGACCATGTAGAAGGCGTCCTCGGGGAGGTTGTCGTGATCACCGGCCAGGATCTCCTGGAAGGAGCGCACGGTGTCCTCGCGGGGGACGAACACGCCCTGCATGCCGGTGAACTGCTCCGCCACGAAGAAGGGCTGGGACAGGAACTTCTGGATGCGTCGCGCGCGGTGCACGACCAACCGATCCTCCTCGGAGAGCTCCTCGACGCCGAGGATCGCGATGATGTCCTTGAGATCCGCGTAGCGCTGCAGGGTCTGCTGCACCTGGCGGGCCACGGCGTAGTGGTCTTCACCCACCACATGCGGGTCGAGCATGCGCGAGGTGGACTTGAGCGGGTCCACGGCGGGGTAGATACCCAACTCGGAGATGGAGCGGTCCAGGATGATGGTGGAGTCCAGGTGCGCGAAGGTGGCCACCGGCGCGGGGTCGGTGATGTCGTCGGCGGGCACGTACACGGCCTGCATGGAGGTCACCGAACCGTCCTTGGTGGAGGTGATGCGCTCCTGCAGGGCGCCCATCTCGCTGGCCATGGTGGGCTGGTAGCCCACGGCCGAGGGCATGCGACCCAGGAGGGCGGAGACCTCGGAGCCGGCCTGCACGAAGCGGAAGATGTTGTCCACGAAGAGCAGCACATCCTGCCCGAGTTCTTCGCGGAAGTACTCGGCCATGGTCAGTCCGGTCAGGGCCACGCGCAGGCGCGATCCGGGGGGCTCGTTCATCTGACCGAACACCAGCACCGCGTTGTCGATCACCCTCGCGATCTCCCCCTCGGGGGTCTTGTACTCGGCCTCGCTCATCTCCAGCCACAGGTCGTTGCCCTCGCGGGTACGCTCCCCAACGCCGGCGAACACGCAGAAACCACCCTTCTCCACCGCCGTGATGCGGATCAACTCCTGGATCAAAACGGTCTTGCCCACGCCGGCTCCACCAAAGAGGCCGATCTTGCCGCCCTTGGCGAAGGGGCACAGAAGGTCGACGACCTTGATGCCGGTCTCGAAGACCTCGGACACGGCTTCCTGCTCGTGGAAGGCAGGTGCGGGCCGGTGGATGGGCCAGTGGACCCCGTCCTCCATCTCACCCTTGGTCAGGGTGTCGAGGGGTTTGCCCAGCAGGTTGAAGATACGGCCCTTGGTGCGCGGCCCTACGGGGACGGAAATGGGACCGCCCGTGTCCTTGGCTTCCATCCCGCGACGGCAGCCGTCGGTGGAGGCCATGGAAATGCAGCGCGCCACGTCGTTGCCCAGGTGCTGGGCCACCTCGAGGGTCACGTCGATGTCGCGCTCGGGGTCGGAGATCTCCACGGCGTTGAAGATGGCGGGCAGCTCGCCGGGTGCAAAACGGACGTCGACCACGGGGCCGAAGATCTGGGCGACAGAACCTACGTTGGTGCTGGTCATGACTCTAGGTGCGAAAAACTGGTTACGGAGGGAGGCTGGGCTACTTGACGGCTTCGGCGCCGCCGACGATGTCGAGCAGCTCCTTGGTGATCTTCTCTTGGCGACGGCGGTTGTAGATGCCGCGCAACTCGGACTGCATGTCATCGGCCGCGTCGGTCGCATTCTTCATGGCGAAGCGGCGGCTGGCGTACTCCGAAGTCAGGGCCTCAAGCAGCGCGTTGAAGATGCGCGTCTCGAGGTACTTGGGAATCAGGTGATCGAAAATGGCGGCGGCGTCCGGCTCGAGCAGCGTCTCACCGCTCGCGACCGCACCATCGCTCTCAAAAGCGTCCGCCGCGATGGGCAGGAAGGGCACGTTGCAGGGACGGAACTTCACCATGCTCTCGAAGGCGGTATAGAAGAGCCGCACGTCGCGATACTTGCCGCTCTCGAACTCGCTCACGAGCATGCGCGCGGTGATCGATGCGTTGGCATAGTCGATCTGCTCCAAGGGCGGATCCTCAAGAAACCGCTCGATCTGGAAATCGCGGCGGTCCATGTAGGCGAACCCCTTGCGACCATAGACCATGTAGTCCACTTCAAGCTCGTGCTGCGCCCGCCAGGCTTCAACGGTACGCAATAGACTTGAGTTGTAGGCGCCGCAGAGGCCACGATCGGACGCCACCACCAAGGCCAGCGTGCGCTCCCCCGCGCCGGGGTTGAAGAGCGGCCGCTCGGCCACGGCATCCCCCAAGACGGCGGACAGGCGCGCTACCAGACCACCGATCTCCTCCGCATAGGGGCGCGAGCACAGGGCCCGGTCCTGAAAGCGGCGCAGCTTCGTCGTCGCCACCATCTCCATGGCGCGCGTGATCTGCTTGATGTTGCCAACGGAGGTGATCCGCTGCTGGAGTTCCTTGATGCCTGCCATGGGTTCAGGCCTGGATCTGCGCCTTGACCGCGGTGATGGCCCCATCGAGGACCGCTTTGGTCTCGTCGGGGATGTCCTTCTTGGCGCTGAGGATCTGCTCGGCCACCTCGGGGTGCGAGTCGTTCACGTACTCGATCAGGGCGCGTTCGAATTCGCCCACCTGCTTGACGGGCAGATCGTCAAGGGCGCCCGTCGAACCGGCGTACAGGATGATGACCTGGTCGGCCACCTTGACGGGCACGTACTGGCCCTGCTTGAGGACCTCCACCAGGCGCTCCCCACGGGTCAGCTTGGCCTGGGTGGCGGCATCCAGGTCGGAGCCGAACTGGGCGAAGGCCTGCAGTTCGCGGAACTGGGCCAGGTCCAGGCGCAGGGAACCCGCGGTCTTCTTCATGGCCGGGATCTGGGCCGCACCCCCTACCCGCGAAACCGAAATGCCGGCGTTCACCGCGGGCCGTACGCCGGAGTTGAAGAGGCTCGACTCCAGGAAGATCTGCCCATCGGTGATCGAGATCACGTTGGTGGGAATGTAGGCCGACACGTCGCCCTCCTGAGTCTCCACCACTGGCAGGGCGGTCAGGGTTCCCCCACCGGCCTTGAAGCGCGGGTTGATCTCGGGCGCGTTGTCCGCCAATCGGGCCGCGCGCTCCAGCAGGCGACTGTGCAGGTTGAACACGTCGCCTGGGAAGGCCTCGCGTCCCGGGGGCCGACGCAGGAGCAGCATCACCTGGCGGTAGGCCAGGGCCTGCTTGTAGAGGTCGTCGTAAAAGATGACCACGTGGCGGCCCTCGTCCCTGAAGCGCTCACCCATGGCGCAACCGCCGTAGCAGGACAGGTACTGCATGGAGGCCTCGTCGATGGCCGAAGCCAAGACGACGATGGTGTAGGCCATGGCGCCGGCGCGCTCCAGGCGACGCACGATGTCCACCACGGTCGATTGCTTTTGACCCACGGCCACGTAGATGCAGATGACCTGATCGGGGTTGGACGGATCGCCCCCACCGGTGTTGGCCTGGGACAGGATGGTGTCCACGATCAGGGCCGTCTTGCCCGTCTGACGGTCGCCGATGATGAGTTCACGCTGTCCACGGCCAATGGGGATCATGGCGTCCACGGCCTTGATCCCGGTCTGCAGGGGCTGGTCCACGGGCTGGCGCTCCACCACCGAAGGGGCGTCCTGCTCGATGGGTCGCAGATCGTCCTCGGTCGTGCCCAGCGGGCCCTTGCCGTCCACGGGGTCACCCATGGCGTTGACCACGCGGCCGAGAAGTTGCGGGCCGGTGGGCACGGAGATGATGCGGCCCGTGGCCTTTACCGTGTCTCCTTCGCGCACCTTGGCAGCGTCTCCGAGGAGCACGCAACCGACGTTGTCCTCTTCGAGGTTCAAGGCGATGCCGCTTACGCCGCCCGCGAACTCGAGCAGCTCGTTCATCATGCAGTCATCGAGGCCGTACACGCGGGCCACGCCGTCACCCACAGAGAGCACGGTGCCCACGCTCTGCATGCGGCTGTCGCCTTGGTAGTTCTCGATCTCTTTCTCGAGGATCGAAGTGACTTCAGCGGGTCGAAGGTCCATGGGAGTGTTTCCTGTCTGGGCGGCCCTGGAGTGGGCCGTCAACTGTTGTGTAAAGAGAGGTGGTTTGTTTGAGATGTCTGGTGGGGTGAATCCCTAGGAGCCCACGGCCGGCAGCCGCGCCTCCATCATGCGCCGCCGCAAGCCGTCCATCCGGCCCTGCAGTGACTGATCGATCATGCTTGTTCCAACGAAGACGCGCACGCCACCGACCAGGTCGGGGTCCACACGTCCGGTGAGGGTCACGTCCTTGCCGAGCCGCTTGGAGAGATCTTGGCTCAGGGCTTCAAGCTCAGCTGATTCGAGCGGGCGCGCGGACTCGACGATGCCCTTGGCTGCTCCCCGCTCCTCCAGGAGACGCTGCTCGAAGGCCGCGCCGATCTGCAGCAGGACCTCCTCGCGCCGACGCTCGAAGAGCAGGCTCACGAAGCTGCGGGTGTGGGGGTTGGCGCTCTCCAGAAGGCCGCCGAACTTGGCCAGGCGCTCGGAGGTGCTGCCCTTCGCGCCCTGCAGGAAGGCCACCACGGCCGGGGACTGACACTCAAGCGCGATGCGCTCGATATCCGCACTGATCTGATCCAGCACGCCTTGGCGACGCGCGAGGCCAAACAGGGCATCGGCCCACCGGCCGGTCACCTGATCCACTGCTGCGGCGACGACACCCACTACGCGCCTGCTCCGTCCGCGGGTCCGCCCACGATTTCGGCCACGACGCGGCGGTCATCCTCGCTACCCACCTGGCGACCGATCACCCGTGAGGCCGCCGAGAGAGAGAGCTCCACCACCTCGGCGCGAATAGCCGAGAGAGCCTTGTCCTGCTCGGACAGGATGGCAGCACGAGCGCTCTCGATCATGGCATCCGCTTCCTTCTTGGCGTTCTCGATGATGTCCCGCTCACGGGCGTCCGCCCGTTCGCGCGCTCCGGCCAGGAGCTTGGAGGCCTCCGCCTGGGCCTCACCGAGGCGCACCTCCACCTCGGCACGGGCCTTCTCGGCCTCTTCGTTGGCCCGAGAGGCCAGGGTCACGGCCTCAGCGGCCTTCTCATCGCGGGCGTTCGCCATGACGGCGATCTTCGAGAAGACCATCTTCCACATGGGGATGAGGGCCAGTCCAAAGATGATCAGGGTCCAGAGGAAATTCCCCGCACCACCGACATCGAGCGGGTTGAACCCGTCTCCGCCGCTACTGACTGTGAGTATCGAAGCAATCATGGTCTGCACCTTCTGGGACTATGAAAGAGAACGCAGGAGTATGCTCCCGCGCCACCGTAGCCCTCCGAGAGGAGCGCCGAGGCGGCACGGGCACAGATCAACCAATGGCGATCAGCAGGGTGACGACCACGCCAAAGAGGGCCACACCCTCGATGAACGCCGCGAGAATCAGCGAACCGCCGCTGATGTCCTTGGCGGCTTCGGGCTGACGGGCGATGCCTTCGGCGGCACTGGCGCCGATACGGCCGATGCCCATACCTGCGCCCACGGCGGCGAGGCCGGCACCAAGGCCTGCACCCATTTTTGCCATACCGCTGACCGATGCCTTGGCAAGCTCAACGGCTTGTGTGTGCGCCAACAGGGCGGCCTCCTTGACGGCTTGGGCCGCCTCGGGGTCACTGATCACGTCTTGAATGTTGAAGGGAACCATTTTCTGGGTTTCTCCGTTTGGCCCCGCGAATCGCGGGGCGGGATAGTGGGGTTGTTGAAGAGTTGAAAACAGGGAGAGGCGTAAACGCCTAAAACTCCGAGCGGGCAGCGCCTAGTGCTCGGGGTGGAGGGAAGAGCCGACGAAGATCGCCGACAGGATGGTGAAGACGTACGCCTGCATGAATGCGACGAAGGCCTCGATTATCATGATGAAGACGCCGAACGCGACGGCAGGCAGCGCTGTGGCGTAGCCCATCGGGCTGAACGAATTGCCGGCGAAGTAGAAGATCAGCCCCATGAACGAGAGGACGACCATGTGGCCACCAGTCATGTTGGCGAACAGCCGAATGGTCAGAGCGAAGGGCTTGACCAAAACCCCCACGACCTCCACCACGAACAGCAGAGGCCAGAGCCCCAGCGGAACGTGGGGCACCAGGTTTTTCCAGTAGGCCACCGGCCCCTGAACAACCATGCCGCCAATGATCATCATCACGAGCACGATCAGGGCCAGGGCCGCGGTAACCCAGATGCAGGCGGTTGGCGTCACCGACCCCGGCACAAGCCCCATCAGGTTCATGAACAGGATGAAGAAGAACAGGTACAGGAACAGGGGCATGAGCTTCTCGGCGTGAGCCCGCTGCATATTGGGGCGTACGATCTCATCGCGCACGTACATGCAAGCCCCGGCCAGGAAGCGCGTCACCACGTCGCCCTTGCCGTCCTTCATGTGCCGCGGGACACCCGCAAAACCGATCAGGATCAGCAATACGGCCGCCAACTGGAAGATCTGCAGGTTGAAGGCCACCAACTGGACGCCGTCCGAGGGGTCCTGGTTGTAATCGAATATCGCCAGGCTAGCAGGCAATGAGAGTGCGAACAGGGGCTCGCCATGTGCATGGTCGTCGGCCTCCTTTCCGGCCTCTTCGCCGTGTCCTGCCTCTTCGCCGGCATCATCATGGTGCGGCGCCTCGAGGGCGGCCGGCATCAGGTGCATGTAGAGGGCGTTGAAAGCCCCCGAGTTCTCAGCGCTGTGATGGGGAGTGAAGCGCGTGGTCAACACACACGCACCGATCACGACCGCCAGCATGAGGATGGGACGCAGAAGGCTCATAGTGCGCCCTCCCCACGGATAAGAACGCGTGAGTTCTCCCAGGTTGTACTGAAGAGGCCTATCAGGGCAGACACCGCGTAGGCCAG
>LWDU01042310.1_pt1 | contig 34138 bp, 37 predicted proteins | sample 727161 | NCBI WGS metagenome assembly LWDU01 (sample SAMN04566230, study PRJNA314399) | hydrothermal vent metagenome | isolation source: deep sea hydrothermal plume seawater | place: Mexico: Gulf of California, Guaymas Basin | collected 2004-07-11 | reverse complement strand
TGTATTTAATTGTGTTGGGATAAAAACAGTAGGGGTTTTTATTTGAGGTGAAAAATATACAAAAAAACACCTAAAAAAACGTCATATATAAATTATAATTATAAGTAAAAAACCTATATAAATCAGTAATATATAATACTAATATAAGATATAACATTAAATATATGTCAATATTTATTAACCCAACAATTAAATTGTATTAGAAGATTCTTTCGTCAGAGATTGGATTCAAGTGGTTTTGCTACCATCCACGTAATGCAATGGTTATCATGTAGATACTTTAGGTAAATACATAACAAATTACATAAATAACACTTGAGAAACTCATGTCAGGACATAGTAAATGGGCTAATATTCAGCATAGAAAAGGGAGACAAGACAAAAAACGAGGTAAGCTCTTTTCTAAGCTGATTCGAGAAGTTACTGTTGCTGCAAAATACGGTAGTGATCTTAGTGCCAACCCAAGGCTAAGGGCAGCAATAGATAAAGCAAAATCACAAAGTATGCCTAAGGAAAATATTGATCGTGCAATCTCAAGAGGTTCTGGCGAAGAAGAAGGATTCAATTTTGAAGAAGTTACTTATGAAGGTTACGGCCCAGGCGGTGCTGCCATCCTGATTGAATGTATGACTGATAATCGTAACCGAACCGTCGCAGAAGTCAGACATGCTCTATCTAAATTTGGTGGCAACCTTGGATCTGATGGATCTGTTTCGTATCTTTTTGAAAAAGTTGGGTTAATGACACTCACTGCAGTTAATAATAGGAATCAAACAATGGAGATCGCAATTGATGCAGGAGCGGAAGATATAGAATCTAATGAAGATGGATCAATTGAGATTATTACCAATCCTACAGACTTTTTGAATGTTAAGGAATCCTTGGTTGCAGAAGGAATTAACCCAGAAATAGCCGAAGTTACAATGCGGGCTTCGGTCAGCGTTTCCATAGGTGTTAAGCATGCTGAATCAATGTTAAAGCTTTTGGATGTACTTGAGGATTTGGATGATGTACAGGCAGTCCATTCAAATGCAGAGATACCTGATGAAGTTCTGGATCGTATGGGTTAAAAAAACGTGAATACAATGGGTTAGTAAGGAAGACTGATGAGAATATTTGGAATAGATCCAGGGTCGAGAGTAACCGGCTATGGGATCATAGACACCCAGGGTAATAAGTCCATTTATGTGGGCAGTGGTGTCATTGTGACCAAAACGAAAGAATTTCATAAAAGGCTTCATGTCATCTTTAAAGAAATTGAAACTTTGATGGCACAAAACCAACCTGATGTGGTGTCAATTGAAAATGTTTTTATGCACCGAAATGCAGACAGTGCTCTAAAGTTGGGTCAAGCAAAGGCTGCTGCGATTTGTGGCACATTCAAAAGTGGGTTGACTGTTTATGAATACGCAGCCAGACAAGTCAAGCAGGCAGTTGTAGGGAAGGGCTCTGCGGAAAAGGAGCAGGTTCAATATATGGTCAAAATTATCCTAGGTATAAAAAACAGGGAGCTTAGGCTTGATGAATCAGATGCACTTGCAATAGCAATCTGCCATGCCCATAGTTATGAAATGGAAAAAAAAATGAAACCGTTAGGTAGATGATTGGTTCTCTAAATGGCTTGATAATAAGTAAGAGGCCCTCTGAGGTTCTTTTAGAAGTCAACGGCATCGGCTATGAAGTTTATATTCCTTTATCCACAAGCTTTAAGCTTCCATCAGTCGATCAAACTGTTCAATTGCTGACTCATTTGATAGTCAGAGAAGATCAACATACTTTATATGGGTTTATAACTGAGGATGAGCGAAAATTATTTCGAGCCCTGATAAAAATAAGTGGGGTTGGCGCAAAACTTGCCCTCACAATATTATCAGGGATAAATGTTGAAGGTTTCATCAGGAGTGTTCAAATGCAAGATGTTGATACGTTGGTTCATCTTCCTGGAATTGGCAAAAAAACCGCAGAGCGTCTATTGGTTGAAATGAAAGATAAGGTTGGCCAGATGGGAGATATAGCCCTAAACGATGCTATTGAATCTAAAGACCTTCGAATCATTCAGGAGGCTCATAATGCCTTAACGTCTTTGGGTTACAAAAGTGTGGAGGCAAGAAAAATTCTGGATGGAATTGACTCCAATGGATTAACTGTAGAAGCACTTTTGAAGCAAGCTTTGCAGTCTTTAAATAAATAATTAAGGGTATCGCCATGCTGGATACTGATAGCATAATTTCAACTGAGGTAGGGGACAGGGAAGAGTCTATTGATCGAATGCTCAGACCTAAGGATCTGGCCGAATATGTAGGTCAGCAGCCGGTAAAAGAACAGATGGATATTTTTATCAGGGCTGCTAAAAACCGAGGAGAATCGCTTGATCACGTTTTGATATTTGGGCCACCTGGATTGGGAAAAACGACTTTGGCACATGTGATAGCCAATGAGTTGGGTGTTAATTTAAAACACACCTCAGGCCCAGCACTGGAGCGACCTGGTGATCTTGCTGCCATATTGACTAATTTGGAAGAACGCGACGTTCTCTTTGTGGATGAAATTCATCGATTGAGTCCTGTTGTTGAAGAAGTTCTCTATCCTGCACTGGAAGACTATCAGCTTGATATTGTCATAGGAGAAGGCCCTTCGGCAAGGTCAATTCGATTGGATTTAACCCCATTCACATTGATCGGAGCAACAACACGTGCGGGCTCGCTGACATCACCACTTAGAGACCGTTTTGGAATTTCACAGCGTCTGGAGTTTTATAATTTTGAGGAGTTAAATACTATTGTAAAACGTTCTGCAGGGATTTTAAAAATTGACATTGATCACATAGGGGCACAACAAATTGCGTCCAGAGCCAGAGGGACACCAAGGATAGCCAACCGATTATTGCGTCGGGCCAGAGATTATGCTGAGGTTAAGGCAGATGGAAGCATTGATCAACAGGTAGCTGCTGATGCGATGGAGTTGATGAAAGTAGATGAAAATGGGTTTGACTTATTGGATAGAAAGTTTTTATTGGTAATTATCGAAAGATTTGGTGGTGGTCCTGTAGGCATAGACGCCATTGCTGCAGCAATCGGTGAGGAACGTGGAACATTGGAAGACGTCATAGAGCCTTTTTTAATTCAAAGAGGTTTTTTACTTAGAACCTCTAGAGGTCGAACAGCTTCATTTCAAGCTTATGAGCACTTTGGCATAGAAGCACCCGCAAGCGTTAAAGAAACCCTATCCCTGTTTGACAAAAGTGAATGATACGCCGAATCTAAATATTAAGGACATTGTTAACCTTAATCAGTTCGCATTAACTGACACTGAGTTTCGAGCTGGTTGTCGTGAGGTACTGGAGAACAGTGGTTGCCTTTTACTTGCCAACTTTCTGAGATCTCAGGCAGTAGAGTTAGTCCGTAAGGAAGCCCTTATAAATAAACACCTTGCGTATTATTGCGTGCAAGAACACAACGTTTATGTGACACCGCAGGATGAGAATTATTCAGCCAACCATCCGCGAAATCGCAAGCTGATGTCGTCCAAAGGCTGTATTACTGACGACCAGATACCTGACGAATCTTTACTCAGGACTCTGTATGACTCCGTAGAATTTCGTGATTTTTTATCTGCCGTCCTTGGCGAAGATGCACTGTATGAGTATGCAGATCCGCTATCGTCGATCAACATTCACTATGCGAGTGAAGGACAGGAATTGGCGTGGCATTTTGACAACTCGTCCTTTGCGATAACACTGCTGCTTCAACAGTCAGCAATGGGTGGTGATTTTCAGTACGTTCGTGACCTACGTTACACGACGAGCGGTGACCTGGACTTCGAAGCTGTTCGGCAAGTACTTAACGATGAACGGGAACCGCAAGACCTCAGAATGGATCCGGGCACGCTGGTGTTATTTCGTGGCCGGGAATCTATTCACCGAGTGACACCGGCCCAAGGACAACAGACTCGGGTACTGGCTGTGCTTGCCTATAATTCACAGCCAGGTATCGAGTTATCAGAGTCGTCACGCATGACATTTTACGGCAGATTGGGAAACGAGCAATAACCAATCCAATCTGGCGCTCCCTAGGGGAGTTGAACCCCTGTTTCCGCCTTGAGAGGGCAGCGTCCTTACCACTAGACGAAGGGAGCGTTAGGGCATTATAAAAGTATAACCAATTATTTGTAAAACCCATTGATACAAGCCGCCAACTCAAAATTGGTTGTGCTTTGTTTGGATTAAGTAAGTTACGGGTTAAAATAAATAAATCAGTCCAATATAAAGAAACTAGAACTTTAAATATTTTGCTACTATAAAGATTATGGCAAAGGTTGTACCACTGAAACTTGAATCAAGATTTGTTGCAATTGAGGGTCCAGTAGGTGTGGGTAAAACGAGCCTAGCCCAGCGGCTAGCAGACCATGTTGGTGGCAAATTAATATTAGAGGAGCCAGAGAAAAATCCTTTTTTAGAGAATTTTTATACTGACCCCAAATCAAATGCCTTGCCCACAGAATTATCTTTCTTGTTTCAAAGAGCCAAGCAACTGGAGAGCATTAATCAAGGAGACCTTTTCTCAGACATAAGCATAGCTGATTTTCTGTTCGAGAAAGATTCCATTTTTTCAGAATTGAACCTAAACGCCGAGGAGCTGCATCTCTATAAGCAGGTCAAGGAATCACTGCAGATCAATCCACCTAATCCAGATTTGGTTATTTATTTGCAGGCACCCGTTGACGTATTGATTGCACGTATAAACAATAGACCAAGATCGGTTGACAGCTTGATAGATGCAAGCTACCTAGAAAAACTCGCCGACTCTTATGCAAAGTTTTTCTATTATTACGATGATGCACCTTTGCTGGTTGTCAATGCAGAAAACATCGATCCGATTCACAATGATGAGCACTTTAATATGCTGTACGAAGAAGTCGTCAAAGTCGTCAGTGTGAAATACGGTGGTACGCACTTTTTCAATTCTGTTGCGACCGTACTGCCATAGGTACTCGAAACAATCAGCTTATCAATTTCATTTTTTCTTTATGCTGTTCCAAGGCCCATACAACATGTTCTCTGACCATAGCAGATTTTTCATTTGCCCTTGATTTTAGTGCACTTAGTATACGTTCAGTGGTTTTAGCATTGCCCAGGGCCACAGCAATATTTCTAAGCCAACCCGAGTAACCAGGTCTTTGTAGAGCGGTCTCTTGTGTGTTTTTTTTCCATTCCATTTCAGACCAAAGAAATAGCCTTTCCAACGGTTGATCCAAGAGGTTGGTTTTAGGTAAAAAATCTCGCTCACTGACTTTTTTTGCAAATTTGTTCCAAGGACAGATTGTTTGGCAGTCATCGCAACCAAAAATTCTATTGCCAATGGATTTTCTCATGGCAATAGGGATGGATTCTTTATTTTCTATGGTTAAGTAAGAAATACATTTCCTTGCATCAAGTTGATAAGGTCCAACAATTGCCTGAGTTGGACAAATATCGATGCAAGCTGTGCAGCTGCCACAATGATTTTTCGAAGGCCGGTCAAGAGGCAAAGGAAGATCGGTAAATACCTCAGCCAGAAAGAACCAAGATCCATTGGATTTATCAATCAGGTTTGTGTTTTTTCCGATCCAACCCAAACCTGCATTCCTTGCCAATGCTCTTTCCAAAACCGGTGCAGTATCTACAAAGTAATTCTGCCCTTGTAATTTTGAATATTCCCTAATTTTACCGATTAAAATTTTAAGTTTATTTCTAATAGTTTTGTGATAATCAAACCCCAATGCATAACTTGAAATGTATCCAATTCCATCGTTTTCTAATAAATTCTGAGCTTTTTTTGCATCTCTTGAAAAGTAGTGTATTTTCAATGAAATTACCCTAATAGTTCCAGGGAGTAGTTGACCTGGACGGGATCGTTTTAATCCATGTTTCTCCATGTAATTCATAGAGCCATGAAATTTGTTTTTAAGCCATTCGTTTAAATTTTTTTCGTCCTCATTTATGTCAATTCCTGCAACCCCAATGCCATCGAAGCCAAGTTCTTCTGACCATCCTTGAATAAGTTTTTTTACCGCACTTGGATCTTGCATTCTTTTCTTTCCCTAAGAGAGTTTTACAGTTAAGCGAAGTATAATAATTAGTATGACGATTTCAGACCATTTTGTATATCCAGCTGCAGAAGTCTCTAAGATAGACAATATGGCAATGCAACTATCAGCCATTCCAGGATTCGTGTTGATGAGGAAAGCTGCAGATTTCGCCTACGATAAAGTGATTAAGTTTTATCCTGACACTGCTTCAATTGTTGTTTTTTGTGGCCTTGGTAATAATGCTGGTGATGGTTATTTATTTGCTGTCAGGGCTTTAAATGAAGGAAAGAAAATTCATGTTATTTCCTTGTCTTCACCGGAAAAACTCAAAGGAAATGCCCTTCAAGCGTATCAAGAATATACGAACATGGGCGGTCAATTGATTCCTTGGGATAGGAACCTTGATTTTTCTGCCGATTTAATTATTGATGCAATATTTGGTATTGGTTTGAACCGACCAGTGGATGGTATTTTTCTAGAGTCCATCCAAGTGATTAACCATTCGCCAATCCCTGTTCTAGCTCTTGACATCCCATCTGGTTTAAATGCCAATACTGGGGAGAAAATGGGGGATTCAATTTCCGCAAAGGTCACAACAACCTTTGTCGGCCACAAGCAAGGATTGTTTTTAAATTCAGGCCCTGAGTGCTCTGGCGAAATATTTTTTTCTAATTTGAATATACCTGAGAAATGCTACCAATCAGCAAAACCTTCCATGGCTGTTGTCACTGAAAAATTATCTAAAACAGTTTTAACCAAAAGACCCATTGCATCTCACAAAGGAAGTTTTGGTCATGTTCTTGTGGTTGGTGGTGATCATGGAATGGGTGGTGCAGTTAGAATTGCTGCTGAAGCAGCCCTTAGGTCTGGTGCAGGTTTAGTAAGTGTGGCTACTAGGGCAAGCAATGTGTCCATTGTCACAAAACTCAGACCCGAAGTGATGTGCCACTCATTGGATGATAATCCAGATAAAATTGGTGACTTGATAGCTAAAGCCACGGTGATCGCTGTGGGCCCAGGTTTGGGTTTAGGTGACTGGGCTAAAAATTTACTTGAGCGTGTTCTCGAATCTGATTTACCCCTTGTTGTAGATGCTGACGCGCTAAATATTTTGTCTCAAAACCCCAGAAAAAGGGAGAACTGGATTTTAACGCCTCATCCAGGGGAAGCAGCGAAATTGCTTGGTGTCATCAATCCAGTAATTCAATCTCAGCGATTGGATTCACTAGATAAGCTAGTCAAGAAATATGGCGGGACAATTGTTTTAAAAGGGAACAATACCTTGGTAGGAGGCCCAAATCAGATACCTTACCTTGTTCGTACCGGTAATCCTGGTATGGCCTCAGCTGGAATGGGTGATCTTTTGACCGGGATAGTTGCTGGTTTACTGGGTCAATTTGAAAATATTGACCACCAATTGCTTGCTGCAATTGCTGCAAATGCCCATGCTACTGCCGGTGATCTTGCTGCAGGAGATGGAGAAAGGGGGCTTATTGCTACGGATTTATTCAAATATTTAAAGCAACACTTAAATCCATGAAACCGTTATTGAGTGAATCAGAAACCAAGAATTTTGGTTTCAAGCTAGCCGAGTGTTTATGCAACTCACCAGTGAAGTCCTCTGTTATTTATCTCAAAGGTGATTTAGGTTCTGGCAAGACTACTTTTGCTAAGGGATTTCTTGATGGCATGGGTTTTCTAGGGAATGTAACGAGCCCAACCTACACACTGATCGAAATATACAACACACGAGTTTACGATGTCTACCACATTGATCTCTATCGTATTGATACCAGAAAAGAGATTATTGAACTGGAGTTGCACGAGGAGCCAGTCTCATCCAATCCATTTATCTTTCTCATTGAATGGCCGGAAAGAGGTATACCAGATATATTACCTCCAGATTTGGAAATAATATTTTCTCTTGGCCAATTGTCGAATCAAAGAATCCCAGATGTAGCTTGCAACTCTAAAAAACTAGGAAATATTCTTAATTGTTGGCTAAAGTAAAGTTATTAGCTTAGAAAAATAAAACTTGGTAAGGCTATAAACGAAAACAGAAAAACCTATTCATTGTTTCTATGCTTGGCTCTGATTGCTTTTGCATCCAGTGCATCGACTGCCGAATCGATTTTAAAAAATATAAGAATTAGTGCCAGCGATACTGATACTCGATTGGTTCTTGATTTATCCAAACAGACTAGGTATAAAATTTTTACCTTAAATCGACCCAACAGAGTTGTAATCGATTTATATAAGGCTAGTAAAATCACTAAACTGGAATCCACACACAAAGGCAAGGGCTTGATCAGCAATGTTAGGGTTGCAAAAAACAACCCAACTAAATTAAGGGTTGTGGTTGAAACCAGAGACATTGTCCTATATCAAGGAATGACAATACCAGCCAGTAGCGACCAGGATTTCAGATTGGTTATTGACCTGAAGAACATGTACGAAGGCAGTAAAAAAATTGCCACGAGCAGTATCAATCAGTCAAAAATGGTCATCGCCATAGATCCCGGACATGGAGGCAAAGATCCAGGTGCTGCTGGTAAAAATATTAAAGAAAAACACCTTGTCTTAAAAATTGCAAAGCGCTTAGTAAGTTTGATCAATGCTGAAAAAAATATGAGTGCTTTTTTGACTAGAGATAGCGATTATTTTCCATGTCCTCAAAATAAGAAATCTTGCGACCAGATAGAATCTTTAAACGAGCGTCTTGATAAAGCAAAAAGAGCTGGAGCCGTTTTATTTATTTCCATTCATGCCGATGCTTTTAGAGACCCAAGAGTTCGTGGAGCCACTGTTTATGCTTTGTCTGATGCTGATAAAATTCCTAAAGATGGTGAATGGTCGGCAATGTACCATGTAAAGCGCTACTCAAAGACTGCTGTTCAATTAAGTGGTGGAAATGCAAACGAGGTGACCGCATTTGACCAAAGCTTAGTGGTTGGAGACGCCGTAATAAAAGAACTTAAGAAAGTTACTAGGATGAGGAAATTAAGCGTGAGGCGAGCGGCTTTTGTGGTTCTCAAATCCAATGAAATAGCTTCGATCTTGATTGAAACAAGCTACCTGTCAAATCCCGGAGATGAAAAATTTCTAATCAATCCAAACAATCAGCAGAAAATAGCTGAAGCGATTCTTAACGGAATCAAGCACTATACCGCTGAGAGCAGAAAAGGGATTGTCAGGATAAATTAGAATGAAAAGTAGTTTATGGACATAGACATCATACTAGAGCCTGATTTAACACCCACAGAAATAATGGAGCTCGGGGTTGTCGCAGAAGATTATGGCATTCGTGCTCTTTGGACTTCCAACTATTTTTCTCATTGGGATGGCTTCTTAAGTTTGGCGCCATTAGCGGAAGCAACCAGTAAACTGAAATTTGGACCCTTGGCAGTAAGCCCGTTGGAAATGCATCCTTTAAAAATTGCCAACGCCTTGTTAACCCTTAATGAGCTTAGCAACGGCCGTGCTCAAATAGCTGTTGGTGCAGGGGAGGGAAACATCACCGCGATGGGTTTAAAGGTGCCTGAAAAAATAGTTTTGGCAATTCGAGAGTCCATTGAAATTATTCTCGCAGCTTGCAAAAATCAGTTGCAAGATCTTTACCATGGTGAAATATTCAGTGTCAATTTTCCTTGCGACTACTCATGGGCGAAGTCAAGTAGACCAATTGTGTACGGTACCGCTTATAGACATATGATGATGAGAATGGAGGGACGAGTTGCAGATGGTGTCTACATCGGTGCAACGCCCCCTGAAATTATAGATTCTGCGATTGAGAATATAAAAATAGGTATTAGCAGAAGAGTAAAAGCGGATCAAAATGTTCACATTAATAGTTTCTGGGCTTGGCATATTAAGCATGATCGAGAAGAAGCCTATCGTGAATCTCGACGCGAATTGGCTTGGCGAGCGAGAAAGCTAGAATCTGAGCTTTTGAGCCTCTATTTAAACCCGCAGGAGTGCAAGCTTGTAGAAGATAATTTTCAGTCCTTCGTTGATGCTTGGTTTGATCGTTCAGGGAATATCAAAAATATCCCAGGGAAACTGGCAAATAGATTGTGTGAAGTCTTGACTTCAACCGGTGGCTTGGAGGATCTGGATGAGGAAATAGAAAGGTTTAAAAGATTTGAGGAAGCAGGTCAGACCCAGCTCTCACTCCGCTTGCATGACGACCCAATGGAGGCGCTTACAATTATAGGGGAACACGTCTTGCCTGCATTTACCCAATGAACAGGGTAAATCAGATTTTTGATGGAAAATAAAATTATTATGCTCAAAGGTCCAACCGCATGTGGTAAGACCGATCACGCATCCAAATTGGTTAAAAACCATCCACTGGAAATTATCAGTGTTGATTCCGTTATGGTCTACAAAGGCTTAGATATAGGTTCGGCAAAGCCCACTTCTGAGGAGTTAAAATTGTGTCCTCATCATTTGATCGATGTTTGCGAACCTACCGAAAATTATTCCGCAGGAGAGTTCTATCAAGATGTACAACAGGTGATTCAATCGATCATTGGAAAGGGCAAGATACCTTTTTTGGTTGGTGGCACCATGATGTACTTTAGAGTCCTAGAGCGAGGAATCTCTCAATTACCAAGTGCCAATCCCTCGGTTAGAAAGCAAATAGATTCCGAGGCAGCAGCAAATGGCTGGGCAAAATTGCATCAGGAACTTCAAAGGATTGACCCCACTGCTGCAAAAAAAATAGATCCCTCAGATAAACAAAGAATCCAACGAGCCCTAGAAGTCCACCGAATTACAGGCAAGCCAATTTCCAGTTTCCATGGTGAGCATAAACAACCAATCGATTATCAACGGCTTAATTTGTCCTTAGTTCCAAGTAAAAGGGATATTCTCTACAAGCGTATTGAGAATCGTTTTGATGCAATGCTGGATCAGGGTTTAGTTTCCGAAGTAGGGCATCTCTTGTCTAAAAACTCTCTGACTTCGTCCCACAACTCAATGAAGTCTGTAGGCTACAAACAAATTTGTGAATTCATTGAAAACAAGTGCAGCCTTGATGAGGCCAGGGCCAAAGCTGTTGTGGCGACAAGAAGGCTGGCAAAAAGACAGCTTACATGGCTTCGGTCTGATACAGATAGTTTGGTTGTTGATCCTTTGCACCGGAAATCTGAGGTCGATATTGAAGGCAGAGTGTCTCAATTTTTAAACTAATTGATCAATATAAAAATGATTGCATCCAATGACAGCACAACTAGAGCACATCTGGTAATCATAAATTCAGCAAAGGGCTCGATTGAATCGGATAGTGAAGAATTTTTCTCCCTCGTACTTTCAGCAGGAGCAGCCATTAATGACATCACATACGTTGATAGTCGGCGGTTTTACCGACGCAGTTTAATAGGCGCGGGTAAAATTCAAGAAATTACAAAAAAAGTTGCTACCAAGTGCAGTGATTTGGTGGTTTTTAATCATTCCTTGACTCCCTCCCAGGAAAGGAATTTAGAACAAGCTATTAGTTGCCGGGTGATTGATAGGACCAGACTTATCCTTGATATTTTCGCTCAAAGGGCCGTTACCAAGACGGGTAAATTACAGGTTGAGTTAGCTCAGTTGAATCATCTTTCAACAAGGTTAATTAGAGGTTGGATGCACTTGGAGAGGCAAAAAGGCGGAATCGGTTTGCGCGGTCCTGGAGAAACTCAACTTGAAACCGATCGACGCTTGATTCAGAAAAGAATTAAATCGATCAAAAAGAGACTAAAAAGTATTGAAACCCAGAGAAAAACAACAAGGAAATCGAGAAACAAAATCATGAAAAGTGTAGCCTTGGTGGGCTACACAAATGTTGGAAAATCTACTTTGTTTAACAAGTTGACTGGTGCAAATATTTTGGTCCAAGACAAATTATTTGCCACACTCGATCCCTCCTTTAAGTTAATAAAGCTGCCTCATAAAAGGAGAGCCATTCTGAGTGATACAGTAGGCTTTATTAAAGATCTGCCTTATGAATTGATTGATGCTTTTTTGTCGACTCTTGAAGAGGTTGTCAGTGCAGATCTATTAATCCATGTATTGGATGCTACTGACAGGCACGTGCATAACCACAGAAAGTCTGTGAATGAGGTATTGAGCAAAATTGGAGCTGACCAAATACCAACAATTTATGTTTATAACAAAACCGATTTATTGAAACAAAATATAAGTATTATTGATGACAAGACACATCTTGAAATTTCCGCCAAAGAAGGCACTGGTATAGATCCTTTGTTAGCTATTATTTCCAAACACATCAAACCAGAACCGGTCAGGGTAGTTTTACAAATAGGATTAGAACAATCGAGAGAGAGGGCCTTGATATTTTCACACTCCAATGTGATTGAGGAGTGTTTTACCAACGAAAATAATTTAGAATTAGAGGTTGAAATCGACAAGCTAAACTTAAATAAGTTGAAAAAAAATACAAACATTAAGGTGGTAAAAGGTACACTAGCCAAAGTATCTGCAAAACCATCAAAAAACAGGAGTTACAAATAGTTATGGCATGGGATGATCAAGGAAACGGAAAGTCCCCCTGGGACCCAAATAAAGGTCAACCACCTGATCTTGATCAAATTGTCGAAGAATGGCAAAAACGATTCAATAGACTTTTTGGTGTAAAAACATCTGGTTCAGGAAAGCGGAGAAAAAAACCGCCTCTCCTACTTATAGGGTTGATGATTCTTTTTATATGGGTACTTTCAGGACTGTATCAAATTGATGATTCGGAACGTGGGGTTGAACTTCGATTCGGGGAATACAGCACAACAACAATGCCGGGTCTGAAATGGCATATGCCCTGGCCCATTGAAACGGTTGAAGTGGTTAATGTTAATGTAGTTAATCGATTCAAACAGCAAACCACGATGTTGACTTCCGATGAGAATATCGTTGTCGTTGACTTGGTTGTGCAGTATCGGAGATCCAATGCAGTCGATTACCTTTTCAATGTAAGAGATGCAGAAGCAACACTCGGTGAAGTTAGTGAAGGTGCAATCCGTGAAGTTGCTGGTAAGAGTAATCTCGATTTTATATTGACTGAAGGCAGGACAGAAACAGCCTTGCTGACTCAAGAATTGATTCAGGAGACACTGGACAGTTATGGCACCGGTATAGTTGTGACAAAAGTAAACCTACAGGATGCCAATTTTCCCTTGCAGGTTGAAGCTGCTGTCCAAGATGCGATCAAAGCAAGAGAAGACGAGGTAAGGATCGCTTTTGAAGCAGAAGCTTACGCAAATGATGTTGTCCCTAAGGCTCGCGGTGAAGCGGCTAAAATGATTCTGGAAGCGGAAGCTTACAGGGAGATGGTGATTGCAGACGCGGAAGGTGAGGCAGCTCGATTTGATAAATTGCTGGTTGAGTACAAAAAAGCTCCCAAAGTGACTAGGGAGAGACTCTACATTGAGGCAATTGAAACCGTTTACGGGAACTCAAACAAAGTTCTTTTAGATTCCGAAGCCAGCGGTAATTTAATGTATTTGCCACTAGATAAATTAATTGAGCATGGCAAAAAAGAAGAAAACGAGACAGATTCTAGAGGGCAACCACCACTATCCCAAAGCAGTCAAAATAGAACGAACAGATCAACAGAGCTTGCAAGACTTAGGGAGAGGTTAAGAGAATGAAAAACGTCTTAATTATCTTTCTAGTCGCTGTTGTCATAATAGCCCTCAACAGTGTCTTTACTGTGGATGAGAGAGAATTGGCACTGAGGTTTAGATTTGGTGAAGTGATTCAGACGGATTATGAGCCGGGGTTGCATTTCAAAGTTCCCTTTGTAAATAATGCAGAAACGTATCCCAAACAGATTTTAACCATCAATAATCCTCAAGAATTATTTTTGACATTGGAAAAGAAAAATTTATATGTGGATTTCTTTATTAAATGGAAGATTAATGATGTGCAGCAATATTATCGGGCAACAGGCGGTGATGAATTGGTTGCGGCACAACGGTTGTTGGAAACAGTTAAAGACGGGATTCGGGCGGAATTTGCCAAACGCACCGTCGTTGAAGTGGTTTCAGAAGACAGGCGAGGCATCATGCAAGATATGCTCGAGCGGGCGACCTCAGATGCAATAACTCTGGGCATCGGACTGATCGATGTTAGAGTCAAAAAAATCGAGCTCTCAGACGAGGTCAGTGAATCGGTATACAATCGGATGCGACAAGAAAGAGCAAGGTTTGCATCTGAATTGAGAGCGCAAGGCTCAGAAACCGCTGCAAAAATCAAGGCCGAGGCAGATAGAACTGTTACCGTCACGTTGGCTAATGCATACAAAGATTCTGAAATCATCAGAGGTGAAGGTGACGCAAGACAGACTGAGATTTACGCCGCTGCGTACCAAAAGGATAGTGAATTTTATTCTTTTACTAGGAGCATGGAAGCGTATAAGAAATCAATCGGGACTGGCAATGACATTCTGGTTTTGGATGCCAAAGGGGATTTCTTTCGGTACCTGAATCAGTCAACCATTCCAGAATAACCTGTCAAAAAAACTGATATGGGGTTAACAGAGGGATTAATTGGGTTGGCCTTTTTGCTGATATTCGAAGGGCTTATTCCTTTCATCTCGCCTCAATTGTTCAAGAAAGCTGCATCACAGCTGGAAGATCTGGGTGAAGGTACTTTAAGAGGAATAGGCTTTTTTTTGTTAATATCAGGGGCGCTGATACTGTATCTTCTCTAAATTAAGGATAGATTTTGGCTAACTCAATCATCGTAATTGGAGCTCAATGGGGCGATGAAGGTAAAGGCAAAATCATCGACCTTCTAACCAGACAGAGTACTGCTGTTGTCAGATTCCAGGGGGGCCACAATGCTGGCCATACTTTGGTTATTGAAGGAGATGAAACCATTCTCCATCTCATACCCTCAGGTATTTTTAATGACGTTGACTGCGTCATTGCCAATGGAGTGGTGTTGCATCTCCCGACCTTATTCGATGAAATAACTTTACTCCAAAAAAAGGGAGTTAGCATAGATCATAAGTTACACATCAGTACATTATGCCCCCTAATTTTCCCCAGCCACATTGCTCTTGATAATGCCAAAGAAAAGACTCTTGGATCAAAAGCAATTGGAACTACCGGTCGAGGAATAGGGCCTGCTTATGAGGACAAAGTAGCTAGAAGAGCCATCCATTTGTCAGATATGTTTGATGCAGAACGATTTTTAGAACAACTAAATCGCTTGATGGAGTTTCATAACTTTTTGTTGGTCAATTACTACAACACAAAACCTTTGGATGTTCTGGCTGTAGGTGATGAATGGTTGTCTTACGCGGATAAAGTTAAGCCATATGTTAAAGATACAGCTCTTTTTTTAGATTCAATCAATAATTCCAATGCAAGCATCCTTTTTGAAGGCGCACAGGGGACAATGCTTGACATTGATCATGGAACGTATCCATACGTTACCTCCTCAAATACAGTTGCAGGAGCAGCATCGACTGGAACGGGGCTTGGGCCGAGAGATTTTAAGCACGTGCTTGGTATCATAAAGGCATACACAACCAGGGTGGGCTCAGGGCCCTTCCCTACAGAAACCCAAGACGAAAGTGGCGAACACTTGGGTAGAGTTGGTGTTGAATTTGGTGCAACAACTGGCAGGCCAAGGAGATGCGGATGGTTGGATGCAGTGGCGGTAAAAAAAGCAATAATAAACAACAGTATTTCACATTTTTGTCTCACAAAATTGGATGTTCTTGATGGATTGGAAAAAATATCAATTGCGGTTGAATACGATTATAACGGTAAAATATTTACTTCATTTCCCTCAATTTCTAGTGATGAATTAAAGCGATGTAAACCAATTTACAGAGAATTTAAGGGTTGGGAGCAGCCAACATCAGGTATTAGAAATTTTCGAGATTTGCCCGTAGAAGCTCAAGATTACATTCACGCTATTGAATCTATTTTATCTAAGAAAATTGTCCTTATATCTACCGGCCCTGACAGAAAAGACAATATTATCCTTGAAGACTTATTCACCTGATGTAAATCAGGCCATCGCATTTTGCGATGTGCCGAGGAGAGGACTTGAACCTCCACGGGGTTTCCCCCACTGGCTTCTGAGGCCAGCGCGTCTACCAATTCCGCCACCTCGGCTAAAAAGATATAATTAATGATAAATGATTTATGCAAGTACCAAAACCTATGAATGAAAAAGTATTCATCTATGGAATTAACGCTGTTTTTGATGTTCTTAAATACAAGCCAGAGCAACTGATTGAGGTTTTCTTAAAGGACGGTGTTTCAAATAAAAGATTAAATAAATTAGTGGACTTAATTCAGCACCATAAAATTTCGTTGACACGAGTATCAAGAAGAAAGATTGAGCAGATCACAGGAACACCTAAGAATCAAGGGATTGCAGCAGCAGTAAAACAACCTACAAATTTGGATTCAAAGGCAGCACTAAACTTTATTGAAACAATTGATACACCGCTGATTTTGATTTTAGATGGATTGCAAGACCCAAGAAATGTTGGTGCTTGTTTGAGAACAGCAAATGCCTCAGGGGTGGATTTGATAGTTATTCCAAGAAATAGAACTGTCAAAAATACTCCTGTCGTAAGCAAGGTGTCGGCGGGTGCTTCAGTATTAATGCCAATTGCAGAAATCCCAAATCTAGTACGATTTTTGAAAGAATTGAAAAAACAGGGTGTTTGGATCTTTGGAACATCTGATCAAACCAATTCAAACTATTGGGAGGTGGATTACACTTGTCCGATGGCAATTATTGTTGGTTCAGAAGGCAAAGGCATGAGGCCTCTTACAGCAAAGCATTGCGACTACATGGTTTCAATACCAATGATTGGTCAAATTGAGAGTTTAAATGTCTCAGTAGCTACTGGAGTTCTTTTGTACGAAGTTGTTCGTCAAAGATCTTCTTATTTAGTTTGAATAAATCGATGATTTCAAGTAGGATTCTGCTCACATTAAGAACAGTTTAGCTTGTTATAATCCTTGCTGCACTTGATTGAATTAAAGGTAGCTGTAAACCATAAGGTGAATCATGAGACATTACGAAGTAGTACTGCTAGTACACCCCGATCAGAGTGACCAGTTGTCTGATATGTTGAAACGTTATCAAGACCTGGTGACTAAAAATGGAGGCAACGTCCATAGGGTTGAAGATATAGGGCGCCTTCAGTTGGCCTACACCATTAAAGACATGCACAAGGCTCATTATGTTCTTATGAATCTTGAATGCGATAGCAAAACCTTGTCAGAAATTGAATCCTCGTTTGCATTCAATGATTCAATTATGAGGCATTTAGTTGTTCGCATGACGAAAGCTGAAACCAGTCCTTCCAAGCTCTTCTTACTGCATAATAAGGTTGCAGAGCGAAAACAAATTGACCCTGAAATTAGGGACAAGGGCAAAACTGCCGACCAACAAGACAACATGAAATTAGCTGAAAATAAAGATCAGGACACCAATAAAGACTTAGCAGTTAAATCTGAGACTGATTTGAATGAATCAGATACGCTAATATCAGAAACACAAAAAGAGGAAGACAACGATGAGAAGGTTTAAAAGTAAACAAAAGTTTAAAAGAAAAAGATTTATCAAACGAAATACCAATAAGTACTGCCGATTTACAGCCGAAGAAGTTGATCAAATTGACTACAAAGATATTGGCACTTTGAAAAAATATATCACTGAAGCTGGGAAAATTATACCAAGTAGAGTTACTGGAACAAAAAGCCACTATCAGAATCAATTGGCGACCGCGATCAAGCGCGCTAGGTTCTTGGCTTTGCTGCCTTACACAGATAAACACTCTTAACGCACAATGAATTTTTCTGGAAAAATTTAATGGAAGTTATTTTAAAAGAAACGATCAAAAACCTTGGTGAAATAGGTGACGTAGTCACAGTTAAACCCGGTTATGGAAGAAATTATCTTATCCCGACTGGGAAAGCTGCTTATGCTACCCCTGAGAATTTGAGAATTTTGGGTCAAGAGAAAGAAGAACTTGAGCGCAAGCAGCAAGCAGACAAAGAATTGGTAAGAGCACGCTCTAAGGATTTTGAAAACTTAAGATTAACGATTGAAGCCAATGTCACAGAACAGGGCAACCTTTACGGTTCCATTGGCACTATCGACATCGTCAACAGTGCTAATAGTATGGGGAAAGAAATTGAGAGGAGTGAAGTTAATCTTCCAGATGGGCCCATTAAATCAATTGGGGAACACGAAGTTACACTCATTTTTCACCCAGAAATTCAAGTTGTAATTCTGGTAAATGTCGTAGGAGGAGAAGTCGCAATTAAAAATACTTTGGATTTAGAAGAAGAAGTCGATAATATCGAGGAAGAAAATAAAAACGAAGAAATTATCGAAGAATCAGAATAAATGGCAACAACTGCTCAATCACAACCACAAATAGAATCCCTAGGACACTTAAAATTACCACCTCATTCAACTGACGCTGAAGCAGCTCTACTTGGTGGAATGATGCTCGATCCAGAAGGTCAGGCATACGACAAAATAGCAAACATAGTTACCGAGCGAGATTTTTATCATCCAGAGAATAAAGCAGTTTTTACTGCCATCCAAAAACTTTCAGAAGATCAAAAGTTAACCGATCTTTTAACTGTTTCTGATTGGTTGGATAGTTCCGGTACATTTAGCGTAGTGCCAGCGATTCAGTACATCAGTGAATTGGTTGATAACACTGCAGGCACAGCAAATGTTGGTGAGTATGCCAAGATTGTGAGAGACAAAGCGCTACTCAGGGAATTAATTACAATCAGCAATAATATCGCTCAAAGTGCTTATAAGCCTGAGAATAGGTCGCCTTCTGAGTTGGTAGATCTAGCCGAACAAAGAATATTTGAGATCGCAGAAAGAGGGACCAGAAATTCTTCTTATTTGGAATTAAACCAGACTGTTAAGTACCTCATGGATGAATTGGATAAGAGAGCCCAAAAAGGCGGTGGTCTTACTGGGATATCAAGTGGTTTTAGGAAACTGGATGAACTTACTACAGGGTTTCAAAAGGGTGAATTGATTATAATCGCAGGTCGCCCTTCAATGGGGAAAACAGCATTGGCTCTAAACATAGCTGAACACACAGCTCTTGCTGACAATAATCCTGTAGCTGTCTTTAGTTTAGAAATGAGTGCTGAGCAACTTGCTTTCAGGTTAATTTCGTCACTTGGCAGAGTCAATCAAACTTCACTAAAATCTGGAAAGCTGAAGGACAAAGATTGGGATCGAATAGATGGTGCAATACTGCAAATGAAAGAAATGCCAATTTATATTGACGACACCCCGTCCTTAACTCCTGTCGAATTAAGAGCTCGAGCCAGAAGAATACAGAGGGAAAAAGGCTTGTCATTAATTGTTATTGATTACCTCCAATTGATGCAAGTGCCTGGAAGTAAGGAAAACAGGGCGACAGAGATTTCAGAGATTTCCAGGAACCTCAAAGCCTTAGCAAGAGAACTGAGTATTCCAATAATTGCTTTATCACAATTGAATAGGAGCGTTGAGCAGAGAGTAGATAAAAGCCCTATAATATCCGATCTTCGGGAGTCTGGCGCGATTGAGCAAGATGCAGATGTAATTGCTTTTATATACCGTGAAGAAGTTTATAACCCAGAGACTGACGAGAAGGGAATAGCGTTAATCAATGTGGCAAAACAGAGAAATGGTCCCATTGGGAAATTTTATCTAACCTTCTTAGGCCAATACACCAAGTTTGAAAATTATGTCCAAGGGTATAAGGAATACTAAGACTTACTCGTTAGACTGCTTTTAACTTATACTCAGGGTCAACTTCTTTAATCCTGAGCGTTTTGATTGCATTTTCTTTTGTTTGAACAATGTTGATCTTGTAATTTCCCAGCTCAATTTCAGTCCCATTGTCAGGTATGTAACCGAGCTTTTCTAAAATGGCGCCATTCATTGTTTTAGCCTCTTCAATAGGGATATTCCAATTCATCATTCTGTTTAACGATCTAATGTTTGATGCAGCATTGACGATAAAGTAATCTCCATCTTTTTGTGGTCGCATTTCGTTGTTTAATTTTTCAGTTTCTTCAAGGTAGTCACCAACAATTTCTTCGAAAATATCTTCAATTGTTACCAGGCCTTGGATGTTTCCATATTCGTCAACCGCAAAGCCTAATTTTTCTTTTTTCTTCTTGAACTCAATTAATTGCTGACTCAGGGTGGTTGTTTCAGGGATAAAATAAGGTTGTTGTATATGATTTAGCACCATCTCATTATTGTAGAGGCTCAAGTCTGTTTTCTTTAGAAAGTTCGGTAGGTCCAAAACTCCTTTTATATTATCCAATACGTCTTGGTACACCGGTAATTCTGAATGAAAATTCTGTTGAATTATTTTTTGATTAATAGCTCTCGAATCACTGAGATCAATGCCTAGAATTTCATTATGCGGAAGCATGATATCTTCTACTGTTATATTTCCAAGATCCAAGACACCCATCATAATTTTCTGTCTATCCACGGATGTTTTTGCCATACCGTCATGAATGAGTGTTTTCAGCTCATCAATTGATAGTTTTTCATCATTCTGATTAGGAACAGAACCCAATGCTTTGAGAATGATATTCGTAAAAAAATTAATAATGCCCAGAATAGGGGCCATCATTTTAACAAGTGGGTAATAAATCAGGCTTGCTGGAAGTGCAATTTTCTCAGGGAATATTGCGGCAATAGTTTTTGGAGCTGATTCAGCAAACAGCAAAACCACAAGGGTTAATAACAATGTACCAATTGCAACTCCAGCTGGACCACCAATTTCCATTGATACTACCCCGACAATAGAAGCCGCAATAAAATTAACGAGGTTATTACCAAACAGAATGAAAGCTATAAGTTTTTCTGGATGTTTTAAAAGCTTTTCAGTTAATTTTGCTTCTCTGTTACCTTTTCTAGACAAGTGTCTGATGCGATATTTATTAACTCGCATCAAAGCAGTTTCAGTTCCGGAGAAGAAAGCCGAGAGAATAAGTAATATGGCCAGAAGTGTAAAAAGTGTCCCTAGTGGGATTTCATCGCTCAATTATGGCGACTCCTATGTTGTTCGAACAGTAATATTTTGATAATAGAATCATCGACTGTCAAGAAAACATTCTAGCTTAAGAGGTAAATTTGACGTACAATTCCGCGCCATAATTGATTTTATTTATTAATTTTTGATAAGAGATAAAGATGGTAAGAGTTAGGTTATCAAGAGGGGGCTCAAAGAAGCGTCCCTTTTTTCATGTCGTCGCTACCAACAGTAGAAGTAGCCGCGATGGAAAATATATAGAAAGACTGGGTTTTTACAACCCCATTGCATCAGACCATGAAGAAGACATAAAAATTGATTTAGAACGGATCAAGTATTGGGAGTCAGTTGGTGCACAATTGAGCGATAAGGTTCGATATCTTTTAAAACTTCTTGAATTAAGTAGGGAAGAAAGATCAAATCAAAAAAGAGAAAAAATCAACAAGAAGAAAGTAATCAGACAAGAAAGTAAGGTCAAAGAAGCTCCAGCAGAGGAGCCTGAAGCTGAAACCAAAGCCGAACCTGAGGCAACTGAAGAAGCTCCAGCAGAGGAGCCTGAAGCTGAAACCAAAGCCGAACCTGAGGCAACTGAAGAAGCTCCAGCAGAGGAGCCTGAAGCTGAAACNCCAGCAGAGGAGCCTGAAGCTGAAACCAAAGCCGAACCTGAGGCAACTGAAGAAGCTCCAGCAGAGGAACCTGATAAGGACAAGAATGAAAATACTTGATCTTTGATCAGTCTCAGTTTAAATACCTAAATCTTTATCATGGAAGATGATAAAAAAATTTATCTAGGAAAAATAACTGGCGTTCATGGTATTAAAGGCTGGTTAAAGATTCAGTCATTCTCTTCCCCGCTTGAAAATATACTCAACTACCCATTATGGATTATTAACAATCGAGGACAAGAAGGTTTTTACTCCGTTGAACAGGGTAGAAAACACAGCAATAAAATCCTTGTAAAATTAGAAAAAATTGATGATAGAACCAAAGCTGAATCCTTCATAAATTCTAAAATTAAGATTATGAAATCGGATTTACCTAAATTGCCTAATGAAAGCTATTACTGGTCAGATTTAGAGGGATTAAGTGTTTTAAATTCCAAAGAAAAATTGATCGGAATAGTTGACTCATTAATTGAAACTGGAGCCAATGACGTCATGGTGGTCAATACCACAAAAGATAAAAGGATATTAATACCTTTTGTGATGCATGAAATCATAAAAGAAGTCAGCATTGAGCTAAACTATGTGAAAGTTGACTGGTCAATCGATAGTGATTAAGTAAATGAAATTTAAAGTTTTAACGTTATTTCCTGAGAATTTAAAGTCGTCACTTGACTATGGAGTTATCGGTAGAGCACAAAAGCAAAATATTATTGATATTGAATACATTAACCCTAGAGATTATTCCGATAACAATTATGGTTCTATAGATGACAAGCCCTATGGAGGTGGCCCCGGGATGGTAATTAAAGCGGACCCACTTCTAAAAGCTATTGAGTTTGCCAAAGGAAGGGCATCTGAGACCTGTCCAGTAGTTTTCTTATCTCCTCAGGGTTTATTGTTTAACCAAAAAAAAGCAGAATCGTATGCAAAGTTAAAAGACCTGATTTTGGTTTCTGGTCGATATGAGGGTATAGATGAGAGAGTGATAGCGCTTACTGAAAATGCATTAGAAATTTCCTTAGGAAGTTTTGTGATGAGTGGGGGAGAAATTGCTGCATCAGCAATGATTGATTCAATTACCAGACTAATACCTGGGGCACTTGGACATGAAATGTCTGCATTACAGGACTCTTTTACTGAAGATCTTTTGGATTATCCCCATTACACAAGGCCAGAGTTGTTCAGGAATATATCCGTTCCAAAGGTATTGGTAAGTGGCAATCATCACGAAATCAATAGGTGGCGATTAAAACAGGCTCTTGGAAGAACCTATCAAAGACGTCCGGATCTTTTGGAGCAAAGACAACTTAGCGATGATGAAACCGTATTACTTGAGGAATATCTGGAAGAATTGAGTAGTTAAGACCTAGCAAAAAATACTTAAAATAATATATAATCACCCTCTCTTTTTTTGATCGGTAAAATTACATGACAAATATTATTGAAGAAATAGAAAAACAGCAGCTTAGAGACGATATACCGGAATTTAATCCTGGTGATACACTTGCTGTTCAGGTCAGAATCCGGGAAGGTGGTCGAGAAAGATTGCAGATATTTGAGGGTGTGGTTATCGCAATAAAGAACAGAGGCCTCAATTCATCATTTACCCTAAGAAAAATATCCAGTGGCGAAGGTGTTGAAAGAGTATTTCAGACACACAGCAAAGTCATCACGGAAATCAAAGTTAAAAGGCGAGGCGATGTTAGGAGAGCAAAGCTCTACTACCTCAGGGAAAGAAGCGGCAAGTCTGCTCGAATTAAAGAAAAAGTTTAATTGTTGATATGACCAAGTTTTTTCACAACCATATCTTGTCTCTTGCAGCTTTGGTTGTTTGTTCAACTACTCTCGCATTTGACATGCCAGAGATCAATCTTCCAGATGGTTTCCAGATTAAGGTGTTAACCGATCAAGTTCCCGGTGCAAGATCCATGGCCTTAGGAGATAAAGGCACTCTATTTGTTTCGACAATGAGAGAAGGGAAGGTGTATGCCGTTTCTGGCACTGATTCACAACCTGAGGTGTTGACCATTGCTTCAGATCTTTATATGCCCAACGGTATTGCATTCAAGGATGGCAATCTCTACGTGGCTGAAATTCACCGTGTTCACAAATTTGAAGATATAGAGGATCGATTGAATGCCCCTAAGTCTAAAGTTATCAACAAATCCTATCCAACCGATCGTCATCACGGCTGGCGCTATATAACCTTTGGACCCGATGGCAAACTCTATATCCCTATCGGTTCACCCTGCAATATTTGTGATGAGCCAGATTATGGGGTTATTACCAGGATCGACACAGATGGTTCCAACAAAGAAGTAATTGCCCACGGTATTAGAAACACCGTTGGCATAACTTTTCATCCACAAACAAATGACCTCTGGTTCACCGACAACAACAAGGATATGATGGGAGACGACATCCCACCTGGCGAGCTTAACCGACTGAGTACGGAAGGCGAGCACTTTGGTTTCCCTTTTTGCCATGCGAATGATATACCTGATGATGAGCAAAAGTTTGCTAGTCTTGGAAACTGCAGCGACATAACTCCTCCTGTCCAGGAACTGGATGCTCATGTGGCGGCATTAGGTTTGAAATTCTACACAGGCTCTATGTTTCCTGATGAATATAAAAACCAAATATTTATTCCCGAACACGGCTCTTGGAATCGATCAAAGAAGAGCGGCTACCGAATTACCTTGGTTAAATTAAATGGCAATCGGGCTGTTTCATATGAAGTATTCGCAGACGGCTGGATGAAAAATGAAGAGACTTTGGGTAGACCGGTTGATTTATTGGTTTTACCCGATGGTTCCATGCTGGTAAGCGATGATGAAAATGGTGTGATATACCAGATCACATATCAGTAAAATTAGAAAAATAGGAGTTATTTAGTAATGAAAGTAAAGGCAATATTCAAAAAACTGGGAAGTGTGTTAGACAGCACTTTGGTATTTGTAAGAAGGGCCTTCGTTTTTATTATTTTAGTAGCGTTGGCAGCAGGCATAATAGGCGGACTCTCAGGACAGAAAATTGAGATCCCAGAAGAGGCAATTTTAGTTCTTGATTTAAACGGCCCACTTGTTGAAGAATTCTCACAAACAGAATTCGAGCAAGTAATTAATGAATTTACCGACTCAGGAACCCCAGAAATTCTTTTATCCGATCTGATCAAAATCATTGAAGCTGCTAAAAATGATGAGCGAATAAAGTATTTATTGCTTGATCTTGAGTATTTTGGTGGGGGCGGTCCTTCAAAATTACAAGCGGTCGCCAGAGCGTTGAAAGACTTTAAAACATCCGGTAAAAAAATTATTGCTTACAGCGGACTTGGCTATGGAACGAGTAGGTATTACCTTGCCGCACATGCTGATGAGATCCATATGCATGATTACTCGGCACTTTTAATTGAAGGCTACAGGTCATCCCGTACTTACTACAAATCTTTTTTCGATAAATTTTATATCGATTCAAACGTTTTCAAAGTTGGAGAATACAAAGCTTTTGTCGAACCGTATTTTCGAGATGATATGTCTGAAGAGGCCAAGAATAATGTTATTGAATGGATTTCAGTTTTATGGTCCACCTATCTTGCTGAAGTCAGCGAGGCACGAGACATAGATTCAGCAAAGTTTAAAAACTATATTGATTCCCCTGTTGAATACTTAAAATTATCCAATGGCGATCTAGCCAAGGCAGCACTGGAGGCAGGATTGGTCGATAAACTCAGCAATAAAAGAGAGTTCCATGATTACCTCGTTTCGCTTTCAGGAGAAACAGAAGACGATTCAATAAATTCCATTACCATGAATGAATACAAGCAAGCCATTGACCTTAATTCCAATTCCTATAGCGATGGATTAAAGGAAAGCAACATAGCCCTTATCATTGCCAGTGGCTCTTCGGGACCCGCTACGATTGCAGGAGATGATTTTGTCAAACTGATTCGCAAAGCATACAGAGATGAATCGGTTAAAGCTTTGGTTTTGAGGATAGACAGCGGCGGCGGCAGTGCGTATGCATCTGAGGTTATTGCTGACGAGCTGGAGAAATTTAAACAAAGCGGACGGCCAATTGTGGCTTCAATGTCTAGCGTTGCTGCATCTGGCGGCTATTATATTTCTGCTCCAGCCGATAAAATATTTGCCAACCCCACCACCATTACTGGCTCCATAGGTGTGGGCGGTTTTATCCCAACATTTGAACGAGCTCTTGATCAAATAGGCATTCATGAAGACGGCTACTCAACTGTCGATTTGACAACTTCTCTTTTTAAAACGTTAACCGAGAAAGAAAAAGAAATTATGCAAATGGGGGTTGATGATATATACATAAAATTCATTACTAAAGTTGCAGAAGGACGATCCATGTCTGTTGAGGAAGTTGATGCGATTGCCAGAGGCAAAGTCTGGATCGGTGAGAAAGCCCTGGAAATTGGTCTTGTTGATGAGCTAGGCGATATCGAAGACGCGATCTTGGCAGCCGCTGAACTTGCTGAACTGGAGGAAGATAACTACGGCGTCAAAGTTATTTTAAGAGAGGATCAAGGCTTCGGTTTTGCCTTTCCCATTGCTACAAAATTTAAATCTTTACTAGAATATTTTGGCTTCACTTTTGCTTCGAAATCTTACCAACCAGTCCTGAATTGGTTGCAACAACAGACACAACTTCTGAGTGAGTTGAATGATCCTCGGGGTATGTACTACTACTGCTTTTGTTCCATCGAGTAGGCGAGTAGGGTTAAATCAGCCCAGCTTCCAACCGAGCTGCCTCGGACATCATTTCCATGCTCCAAGGTGGATCCAACACCAACTCAACATTAACTTCAGCAATTCTTGGAAGAAGCTCGATTCTCTGTTTAATGTCCTCCACCAGAACATCAGCCATACCGCAACCTGGAGCGGTCAGAGTCATTTCAACAGCAACAGAATATTCTGCTGAATCATTCTTATTGATAGCACAAGAGTAGATTAATCCAAGATCAACAACGTTGATTGGAATTTCTGGATCATAGACGGTCTTCATTTGTTCCCAGATCTTAGATTCAAATTCCTCATCTGAAATGTTGTTTGGGATCGAAGGGGGTGCTTGGATTTCCTTGCCGATAGCATCGGAATTGACACCACTGATTCTAAACATGCCCTCATTGGTATAAACAGTGTGCGAACCACCCATGGCTTGCATGATTTGAACCTCAGTTCCTTGTTTTAATATTTTTTTCTCGCCATAAGGAACAGAAATAACTTCACAGTCTCTTTGAAGAACAATTTTTTCATCTCTATCCAGCATTGATTACTCCAGTCTAGTTTCAGATTCTATCATGGCTTTGCGTGTAGTTGCCCAGGGTAGGGCAGCGCATTGTATCCTTGAAGGAAATTCTTTAACACCATCGAGCATGGTTAATTGTTTTGACAATGGTTTTTGATTCAATGTTGAACAATGTAAACCATCTAAAACGGCATCAATTAATTCGATTGCTTTACCTTTTGAGATGCCCCCCAATTCGGTTGTCATAAGTGAGGCAGAAGCGGTGCAGATAACACAGCTAACACTTTCAAAGGTTATTTCCAGTTCTAAGTTAAAGTTATACTTACAGTATATATTCACTTTATCTCCACAGAGCGGATTAAAACCCTCTGCAAACTCGTCGTATCTATCGGGTTTGCCAAAATTCCTTGGGTCTTGACCGTGTTCTAAAATGGTCGATTGATAAAGTAATTGTAATTTCTTATCCATTTAACTAAGCATTTTAAAAGCTATTCCTAATCCATCAATCAATTGCTTCACTTCATTTTTTGTGTTGTAGAAACTGAAGGAGGCCCTAATTGTTCCAGAAATATTAAAAAATTCCATGAGGGGCATAGTGCAGTGATGACCTGTTCTGACAGCAACACCTTTTTGATTAAGGATTGTGCCTACATCATGTGGGTGAATGTCGTTAGCAATAAAAGAAATAATAGGTGATTTTTTATGGCTTTCTCCAATCAATTTGATGTTTGAGAAAGATTTCAGCCGATCTAATGCATAATCATGGATCTCCATTTCATATTGATGGCACAAATTAAGAGGAAGGGAATTCAGGTAGTCAATTGCAGCTGCCAAACCTATTGATCCTGCTATATTAGGAGTCCCAGCTTCAAACTTATACGGGAGTGAATTGTACGAAGTATTTTCAAAAGTTACTTTGAGTATCATCTCCCCGCCAAACTGATATGGTGGAAGTTTATTGAGTAGGTTTTCTTTCCCATATAAAATTCCAATTCCTGTTGGCCCGTAAAGTTTATGGCCAGAGAATGTGTAAAAATCGCAATCTAAATCTTGGACATCAATTGGAGTATGGGCTATCGCCTGGGCACCGTCTATAACAACGTATGCATTGTAAAGATGTGCAAGCTCAATAATCTTTTTAATTGGATTGATTGTCCCTAATGTATTTGAAATATGGGTTACCGAGATAATCTTTGTTTTTTTACCGAGTAATTGTTCCAAACTATCAAGCTGGAGTTCACCAAGTTTATTAATTGGGATTATTTTTAAAATGGCGCCAGTTCGAATACACAATTCTTGCCATGGAACAATGTTGGAGTGGTGTTCCATTGTAGAAATTAAAATCTCATCTCCTTGCTTGATTAAACCTGATAGGGTACTGGCAAGTACATTTATCGATTCAGTTGTACCTCTGGTAAAGACAACTTCATTGGAAGTATTGGCATTGATGAATTTAGCAATTTTTGTTCTCGATTCTTCATATAATTCTGTTGCTCTAACACTTAGGGTATGCACACCTCTGTGGACGTTTGAGTGATCTTGTTCGTAGTAATTTTTGATTGCATCAATCACGGCTTTTGGTTTTTGAGTAGATGCCGCGTTATCAAAATAGGCAAGTGGAGAGCCATTGATTTCCTGGTCAAGTATTGGGAAATCTTTTCTAATGTTCTCTAGGTTGAAGGCTTTATTCATTTTTGATTTTTGTATTGATCTTTCAATTTATTGCAATTTTTGGACAAGATACTCTTGAAAAGTTCTTTTCATCTGGGAGTTCTTGATTTTTTCTATGATTTCACTTGCAAACGATCGGATGAGTATATTCATCGCATCTGTTTCCTCAATCCCTCTTGATTGAAGGTAAAAAAGTTTATCATTGTCTAAGCATCCTGATGTTGCACTGTGTGAACATTGAACGTCTTCGTTATATATCTCCAAAACAGGCTTAGTATTGATTCTTGCATGATCGGATAGAAGTAAGTTTCTGTTTTTCATGTCTGATTGAGTATCCCTAGCTTCTTGAGCAACATAGACCTCTCCGCCAAAAACACCGGTTGATTGATCTTGTAAGATTCCGCGATAATCCAAAGAGCTCTCACATTTCTCTGCCAGGTGTTTTATCTTCAATTGATTGTCAACATGCAATTTTTCCTTTGGAGAGAATAGGCTATTTAAATTTACGGATGCATTTTTTTCCACCAAATCAATATTGATATTGTTTCTTGAAATATTTGCACCTGAGTCCCATGAAAAAAGATTGAGATGGCTATTTCTGGCAAGTCTTATATTTGAGAGGCTTAAATGATATCCCTGCTCCTGCTCATCAATTATCTTGTAATAATCTAGTTGGGAATTTTTTTCACAATTTATATCAGTCAAACTGTTGATCACACAGGAATTCGAGGTAAGGTAATGTTCAAAAATCCTTATCGAACTGTTTTCTCTTAATTGTACAAGCAATCTCGGGCTGATATTTTGCTCAACATCAGAACAAATTATGATATGAATAGTTGCATCTATTTTTTGATTCTTCAAAGTTTCAATCATCAATACATCGGATAACATCAGTGTATTCAAATCAGCAAAGGGGGTGTGTATTTTTTCGACATCGTAATTCAGAAGTGTCTGAAAAATCATTTGGTCTTCTGAAGTACGTAATGTTTTTATGTAAGAGGGTAGGTTGTCCATGAAGCAGAAATGACCATCTGCATAATAAATAAAAATATTATTGTCGCTATGCTTTTGGATAAAGGGTTTATCCTTTTTTAAATTGCTGATACTGTTTTTGGCAGCCAGCTCAAAGCACTTTTGGATCAGTGGTTTTATGTTAGTGTATCGCCATTCTTCATCCTTTTTCGAAGGAATACTTTGAGTTTTTAACCTAGCAAGTGTTTCCTTTTTCAATTGTTTTAGCCAATCGACGTCAATAAGGTCCAGGCCGTAATCTTTTAACTGACTGCCGTTGAGATCAAAGTGGGTGTTCATTATGTTTTGACCAGCCATTCATAGCCTTTTTCTTCAAGTTGATTGGCCAATGTTGAATCACCCGATTGAATAATCTGACCTTCAGGTTTAATATAACCAAGCAAACGATCATAGTGTGTAATGAGCAGGAAAGATGAATCTTTTGTTCGCATTGAATTTAATCCATTTGCAACTGTTTTCATGGCATCAATATCTAATCCTGAGTCCGTCTCATCCAAAATTGATAATCTTGGTTTTAACATCATCATTTGTAATATCTCGTTTCGCTTTTTTTCTCCACCAGAAAATCCCTCATTGACTCCTCTATTGAGGAAAGCCTGATCCATCCCAATGACTTCTGCGTTATGCTTGAGCTCTTTTAAAAAATCAACTGCTGTAATTTCCTCATCGCCTTGTGATTTCTTCTTTGCATTTAATGCAGCCTTTAAAAAAGCAGTATTTGATAGACCTGGAATTTCAATCGGGTATTGAAACCCCATGAAAATTCCCTCGTTTGCTCTTTCTTCAACGCTGAGATCAAAAAGATCCTTACCTAAATAACTAATACTCCCTGACTGAATTTCACATTCTGGATGTCCAGCCAATGTTTTTGCCAGAGTACTCTTACCGGATCCATTGGGTCCCATGATGGCATGAACTTCGCCGTGATTTATTGTCAAATTGAGACCATTGATTATAATTTTTTCAGCAATCGATACCTTTAGGTTGTTAATTGACAACAAGCTGTTCTTTTTGTTCATTCGAGGTCTAAATTTTGTTTAATAAATAGGAGTTATTTATCCAACAGCGCCTTCTAAATTCACCTGCAACAAAGCTCTAGCTTCTACGGCAAATTCCATTGGAAGCTTATTCAAAACTTCTTTGCAAAAACCACTGACTATGAGAGCAATTGCCTCTTCTTCATCGATGCCCCTTTGCCTGCAGTAAAAAAGTTGTTCATCTGCAACCTTTGATGTTGTGGCTTCATGTGCCAATGTGGTTGTCGAATTATGAATTTCCATGGATGGGAAGGTATGGGCACCGCATTCACCGCCGATTAACAGGGAATCGCATTGAGTGTAATTACGAGAATACTCGGCATTTTTTGAAACGGAAATAAGGCCCCTATAGCTATTCTGGGCATGGCCAGCAGAAATACCTTTGCTGATGACCTTACTTTTGGTGTTTTTACCCAAGTGCACCATTTTTGTTCCCGTGTCTGCTTGTTGATAGTGATTTGTGAGCGCTATTGAGTAGAATTCACCAACTGAGTTGTCACCTCTCAAAATACAACTTGGATATTTCCACGTTATTGCAGAACCGGTTTCAATTTGTGTCCAAGATATTTTTGAATTTTTGCCTCTGCAGTCTCCTCGCTTGGTGACAAAGTTGTATATACCTCCTTTCCCTTCTTCATCTCCTGGATACCAGTTTTGAACAGTGGAGTATTTAATTTCAGCATCGTCAAGTGCGATCAACTCAACGACTGCAGCATGCAGTTGGTTTTCATCCCTCATCGGTGCAGTGCACCCTTCAAGATAGCTGACATGACTTCCTTCATCAGCTATGATCAACGTCCTTTCAAACTGCCCTGTATTTGCTTCGTTGATCCTAAAGTATGTCGACAGTTCCATCGGACAACGAACACCTTTGGGGATGTAAACAAATGAGCCGTCACTAAAGACTGCTGCATTCAAAGCAGCATAGAAATTGTCTCTGTAGGGAACAACTTTTCCTAAATATTGTTTAATCAAATCTGGGTGTTCTTTAACTGCGTCTGAGAACGAACAAAAAATGACGCCTGCTTCTGCTAATTTTTCTTTGAAGGTGGTTGTGACTGAAACGCTGTCAAAAACGGCATCAACTGCAACCCCAGCAAGTTTGGCTCTTTCGTGGAGTGGAATCCCTAATTTTTCATAGGTAAGCAATAAATCTGGATCGACTTCATCTAGAGATTTAAGTTTTTGTTTGGGTTGTGAAAAATATGAGATAGACTGAAAATCAATATCTTCAATCCTTAATTGACCCCATGTGGGTTGTTTCATCTTTTGCCAATGTCTGAAAGCTTTGAGTCTCCATTCAAGTAAAAAATCCGGTTCATTTTTTTTGGCTGAGATCAATCGAACTACATCTTCATCAAGTCCAGGTGGTATTGTTTCTGATTCTATATCCGTGACAAAGCCGTATTGATAGCTTTGATCAATATGTTTCTCAATTTCAGGATTGCTCTTTTTTTTGTTACTTGGTTGCATACAAACTTAATTTTTTGTTGGAGAATGAACCGGTATATCCAAACTGACAAATTGCTTTATATTCGAGGGTTGCACTAAGTCCAAGAGTGTTAATTTCTCAAGAGCAGAAATTATCGTTCGATTTATCATGTGCCAGGCGTTCCCAATTTGGCAAGAACTTTCTATGGCGCATTTAATTTCTTTGCTGGTGCATTGGGTTAGAGATAAATCTCCCTCCAAAGCTTGAATAATCATGGCCACGCTGGTGAGCTTTGCCGAGTCATGTAATGCATAACCACCCAGAGGACCTTGTTTAGAGAGCACCAGTTCTTTTTGATGAAGTTTTTTCAACAGTTTCTGGACTGTTGGCAGTGCAATATGTGTGGAGGAGGCTATGTCAGTTGCAGACACGTAGGCGTCCTTTCTCAATGCAAGATCTCCCAAGATCAGCATTCCATAATCCGACATTCTGTTAATTCTTAACATCGCTTATAATTCGTTGTTATTAATTAGTACTATTTTAGTCCAATATAAGAAACATTTGTACTTTTTTTCGTTTATTGTGAAAAATGTAATAGAAATCAATTGAACTGATTCGTTATAATCAATCTCTGAAATTGGGAGAAAAACTAATGAGTTCAACCGAATTAAATTCAATAGCACAAGCAATGGTTGCACCTAATAAAGGTATATTAGCTGCAGATGAGAGTACCCCAACTATTGCCAAAAGGTTTAAGGGCATAGACACGGAATCAACTGAAGTGAACAGGCAAACTTATCGCAATATGTTGTTTACTGCACCCGGCGTTTCAGACTATATAAGCGGTATAATTTTGTTTGATGAAACAATCAGGCAAACAACCAATGAGGGCATTCCATTTCCTGAGTATTTAACTTCTCTTGGTATAGTCCCAGGCATAAAAGTAGATAAAGGCGCTAAAGAACTCGCAGCTTGTCCAGGCGAAAAAATTACAGAAGGTCTTGATGGACTTAGAGAGAGATTGAATGAATACCATGCCTTGGGTGCACGTTTTGCAAAATGGAGGGCAGTCATTACCATTGGTAATGGGATTCCCAGCGATACCTGTATCAGTGCTAATGCACATGCCCTGGCCAGATATGCTGCACTTGCCCAAGAATCAGGCTTGGTACCGATAGTTGAACCTGAAGTTTTGATGGATGGTGACCACAATTTAGACACCTGTTACCAAGTAACTGCAAAGGTTTTGGATGTTGTATTCTCAGAACTCATAAATCAAAAAGTTGGATTAAATGGAATTATTTTGAAACCAAATATGGTGATTTCTGGAACAGACGCAAACAATCGAGCCGATGTGGCAATGGTGGCCAGCGCAACGGTTGATTGTTTAATTTCTCATGTGCCGAGTGAAGTTCCTGGAATTGCCTTTTTATCTGGTGGTCAAACCTCAGAGGAGGCAACAGCCCACTTAAGCGCTATGAATGAATTTGGCCCACATCCTTGGCAATTATCTTTTTCTTATGGGAGAGCCTTACAAGCTTCCCCGCTAAGAGTTTGGGGTGGAAATAAAAACAATTTAGAGTCCGCTCAAGCTGAGTTATTAAAGAGATCCAGGCTTAATGGTTTGGCTAGAACTGGAAATTATAATCCTCAGATGGAATCGGTTTAAACGGATCCTCGTAATGAGCAATACCAAAATGAACTTTTTAAAATTTAAATTCATAGTTTGTATTCTGTTGCTGTTAAATATCGGCACAGCAGTTATTTCAGCGGATGTGTCACCCAGTCAGATGATTGCAACATCTATTGAAGTATTGGAGTTAAGATTGGGAAATGCGGCCAACAAAGAACGCCTAGGAGACAACAGAGCCGAACTGTACAGCATTATAGATAAGTCTTTGTCGCCGTACTT
>LWDU01032598.1_pt1 | contig 34141 bp, 25 predicted proteins | sample 727161 | NCBI WGS metagenome assembly LWDU01 (sample SAMN04566230, study PRJNA314399) | hydrothermal vent metagenome | isolation source: deep sea hydrothermal plume seawater | place: Mexico: Gulf of California, Guaymas Basin | collected 2004-07-11 | reverse complement strand
ATATAAATCAAAAGTTTCTCCCAATCTTGTCAACGGCCAAAGCAGCCTTTGCATCATAAAAATCATAACACTGTATGATGCAATTTCCATTTTTCCATTAAGGGTAATGAAACCGCCATGGAGAAGAGTAGCTGTGAAACCTACTAAAATTGCCATTCGAATTAATGGAACAAAAGCTGCACTCAACCTTATAGCTCGACGATTTGCTTCACGGTATGCCTGTGAAGCAGCTCTCACACGCTCAACTTCAAGTTCCTCACTAGTAAAACTTTTGATTGTACTAATACCACTCAAATTATTAGAAAGGAGAGCATTCAGAAGACCCACTTCTTTTCTAACTTCCGTATAATGAGGGCCTATTCGTGATTGAAATCTAAACGAACCCCATATTATGACTGGAATTGGAATAATAGAATAAATTGCTATAGCTGGTGATATGTAGAAGAAAATTGCACTAATGACAACAACCGTTGTTCCCACTTGTAATAGTTCATTCGCTCCTTTGTCCAAAAATCTTTCTAATTGATTAATATCATCATTCAGAATTGACATCAACTCGCCTTTTGATTGATCGCTAAACCAAGCCATTTCCAATTCTTGAATGTGTGAGTAAGCATCCAATCTCAATTCATGCTGAACTGTTTGTGCCAAATTTCTCCACAAAACCCCATAAAAGTATTCAAAGAGTGATTCAAAAAACCAAATAATAACTGTCAATACAGAAAGAAGAATCAATTGATCTTTGGGATCTGTATAACCATAATTCGACAATGCAGATTCTTCTTGCCTAGCCACGACATCGACTGCAGCTCCAATCAACAAAGGAGGTGCCAAGTCAAATATTTTGTTAAGAATTGAAAAAAGAGTAGCCAACCACATCGTAGAACGATGTTGTTTCATGTGTGAAATTAATCTGTAAATCGGTGCCGTATCAGTCATTTATTTCACTCGCGCATAATGCTCATTTGCTATTTTTTTCAATGGAAATACCTCGTTAAGACTTGACCTAACAATGTAATCAATACCTTTTCCTTCTATAGCTTTAATTTCTAAGCGTTCTTGGTCTGTCATCTCAGTAGCCAATTTAACCTCCGATTCATCCAAATATGTTATCGGGCTGGGTACATCTCCAAGAATCATAATCTTTTCTTTATCTTTTTCAAAATTAGGAGTTGCAGATAATAATGCTTTAGTGTAAGGATGTTGAGGATTAGAAAATAATTCTTCAGTATCTGCTTCCTCAACGACTTTTCCCAAATACATAACTGCTAAACGATCACACATGTATTCTATGACTGACAAATCATGTGAAATGAAAATATATGTTAAGTCATATTTCCTCTGTAAATCATTTAATAAATTAAGAATTTGAGCTTGAACTGAAACATCTAAAGCCGAAGTTGGTTCATCTAAGACTAATATTTTTGGCTCTAAAGCAAGTGCCCTAGCGATTACTATTCTCTGCCTTTGGCCTCCTGAAAATTCATGAGGATATCTATACCGATGCTCTTCTCCAAGTCCCACATTTTTCAATAATTCAATAACTCTTTCACGTGTATTATCTGTTTTTCCATGTATTACCAATGGCTCACTCACAATATCTTTGATTAACATGCGAGGGTTCAAAGCACCCATAGGGTCTTGAAAAACAACCCCGATTTGACGGCGGAATCTACGCAGTTCGTCACTTGTTAAATCTTCTAAATTGTTACACGAAAATTGTCCTCTAGTAAGTTCTTCTGACAAAACTACAGACCCTGAAGTTGGTTCTACTAATCTTAGTAATGTACGCATCAAAGTTGTCTTACCGCATCCACTTTCACCTACAATACCAAAAGTCTTTCCAGATTCAATTTTCAAATCCACGCCATCTAAAGCTTTGACCAATGCAATATCAGTTCCCCAAACATTCTTTACAGGGAAATGTTTTTTCAAATCTTTTATTGAAATAACTGCCTTATTACTCATATTGCTCCTGCTTCTCCTATTTCTGGTACTTTCAACCTTTCTTTACCGCCTTTTGGTATCGCATTCAATAATGCCTTAGTATATTCATGCTGAGGATTTGTAAATATTTGATCTACTGAAGCTTCTTCAACGATTTTACCTTTATACATGACTGCAACCTTTTCACATGTTTCAGCAACAACACCTAAATCATGTGTAATCAAAAGAACAGACATATTTTCTTCTTTTTGAATATCTTTAATCAATTGAAGTATTTGTGCTTGAATCGTAACATCTAAGGCAGTGGTTGGTTCATCTGCAATGAGCATTTTTGCTTTTCCAGCTAAGGCCATAGCGATCATGACTCTTTGTTGCATGCCTCCACTCAATTCATGTGGATATGAGCTAGCAATTTGCTTAGGATTGGGTAATTTCACTCTAGATAATGCCTCTATAACCATTAAATCAAGGGCTGATTCAGGAACCTCTTTCTGTAAATAGTCTCTCAGAAACATTATTCCAATCACAAATAAGAAAGGTAAACCAAAAGTAAATTGTCCAATCATCGTAAAAAGAGAAATAAATGAAATGCAGATGGCCATAATAGTAAATTCAACACCAGGAGAACTCTTCCATTTCTCACTCTTGTAAACTGGTATCTCTTTTTCATATGCCAATTTATTAATTTCAGCATCTTGATGAAGAACTAGAATTTCACCAACTTGCTCATTTACTGTCATTACAGGATTTAATGCAGATAAAGGATCCTGGAAAATTATGCCTATTTCCCCTCCTCGTATTTGCCTTAACCTATCTTCAGTAGCATCAGTTATATCTTCTCCATTCAGAATAATCTTTCCAGCAACTATTTCTGCTGTTTTGGGAAGTAACTTAAGAACTGAATAAGCAGTTACTGACTTGCCACTTCCTGTTTCACCTACTAAACCAAAAATTTCTCCATCTTTAATAGATAAATTTACCCCATCTAGAGCCTTCACAACACCATCATAAGTATTGAAATTTGTTTTCAAATCTTTTATTTCTAACATTTAATTCCTCTGTTTTGGGTCAAGAATATCTCTCACACCATCTCCTAACAAATAAAAGCCTAAAGCCCAAAGCGCTACAGCTAGTCCTGGGAAAAAGAAACTCCACCATTCCCCTTTCAAAATGTCATCCTGTCCAAAAGAAACAAGTTTACCCCATTCAGCAAGATCCGCACCCCCTCCAAATCCAAGAAAACCAAGGGCTGCTAAAGAAAGGACAATGCCTCCCATATCCATCGTTGCAATTACTATTATTGACGTTATACAATTCGGAAGAACATGCTTGAATATAATTCGAAAATCACTTGCTCCTGCAGCTTTTGCAGCCTCAATATAAGGTAATTTTCTAATTCTCAAGGCCTCAGCCCTAATTACTCTTGTAAAACCAGGCCACCAAACTATAATCAAAGAATACATCAACATCTCAATAGAATTATCACCAGTCACTGCGATAATAGCCAGCGCTAAAACTAAACCTGGTATTGCAATGAAAACGTCTGTAATTCTCATTACTATATCATCTACTCTTCCTCCGTAATAACCAGATACAGCTCCGATTACTACTGCAATAAATGTACCTGTAAATACAACCTTAACTGCAACATCTAATGAAGTACGGCTACCCCAAACAATTCCATAATAAATATCGTAACCTCTGTCTGTACTTCCCAAAATATAACCATCTTCCTCACCAGATTCAGCAGTACATGAGAAATAACAAGGTGGTTGATGATTGTAATTAAATTCAAAATGCTCTTCCATTCTCATTGGATCTCTTTGAGTTTCAGAAGGTGGAGCAAGCCATGGCGCAAATATAGCAATAGATAGTAAAGACAAAACTAGGAATAATCCTAATATCGTCAATGGATTTCTTTTTATTTGGTAAACTGCTCTCTTAAATTCATCAAACTTTGGAGCTAAACCCTCCTTAACATCCTTCCAACTATATCCAAGATACAAAATATAAACAAAAGTTGAAACGTAAATTATAGTCATGAAGAATCCTGATAGAATAGACAAAACTACAAATAAAGTACCAGAAAATAAAAACACTATCCACAAATCATCAGGATTTTCCCATAACCGCTTTCCAATTGCAACTGAACCAAGAAATATTAAAGATATCAGTATCAATAAACCAAACCAAACTGCAACATTAATACTTAGAAAAGTTACAAGAAGCATCAATATAGAAAGAGAAACAACCAACATTTCAGCTATGCTTGAATGGCCTCCTAACTCAACTCGAGGATCTAAAAATGCATAAAGAATATCAACAATAAGATTAGCAATAATGTAAAGAAAAGCTGAGAACAATGTATAAGCTAAAATTGCAGAAACATCCAAGCTTCTCATAGCTGTAATGGCCCAAGCGCCCAACCCCGGCCAAGTGAAAATTGTTTCAGTTAAAACTGAACCATTGATTAACCCTGCAAAACCCATTCCTAACAGTGTCACAGTAGGAATCATAGCATTAGGTGCTCCATGTTTGTAGGTGACTTGGTTCTCAGTCAAACCTTTGGATTTTGCTGTTCTTATGTAATCCTGACCCAGAACATCAAGCATGTTTCCTCTCATTAATCTGATAATTGTAGCCATAGAACCATAAGCTAGAACTGTAGCTGGAAGAATCAGATGTTTCAATGCATCTAAAAAATGTGGCCAAGAACCTGCCGCTATTGCATCAATCAAGAGAAAATTTGTTTTAATCTCTATAGGATCTGTAATCTCCCAAAATAAAATATCTCTGCGTCCAACTATTTCCCAATCAGGAAAATTAATCGTAAAAAAATATTGTAAAAATAATGCAAACCAAAAAATAGGAATAGCTGAACCTGCTAATGCAAACAATCGAATGCTATGATCTTCCCAACGATTCTGACGAATTGAAGAGAAAATACCTAAGGGAATTGCCGTTCCCACCGCAACAATAAATGCTAAAATTGATAATTCTAATGTCGCCGCAAACTTATCTCTCAGTGCCTCGGAAACATCCTGATTGATAACTTTAGAATATCCCCAATCAAAAGTTATTACGTTCCTCAAATAAGTGACATATTGCACTTGAATTGGATCATTGACACCAAGTTTTTCTTCTAATATTTCATATTGTTCAGGTGTCGTCTTTTCAGTAACATATGGAGCTAAAGGATCACCCATACCATATGATAAGCAAAAAGTAATGATAGTTACACCTAACAATACCGGTATGGTCAGTGCTAAGCGCCTAAGAACATAAATCCAAAGCTTCACTGCTTGCAAGGGATGTTTTACTTAAGATAAACGTCTAACTCTTACTCAAAGTGTAGAAAAGAGTGCCATGCATCATATTGTGATACCAGCCATTAACCCACTCTCTCCAAATTTTATAACCTATACTTTGTGAAGACCAAATGTACAATGCTTTATCATGCTCCAAATCTGCTAAATCATAATACAAACTTTGCCTTATCGATTCATCTGATTCTGAAGCAGCCTCCGTTATCAGTTCATCTATATCATCATACTGGAATCCAAGATAATGTGCAAAGTGTCCTTCCCCATGTAAGAAGGGGTGTGCATAATTATGAGGATCGGCATAATCTGGCGCCCAACCTAAAAAGAAAAGTGGTAACTCATTCGCCCTTAACTTATCCAAATAAGTAGGCCATTCAAGCCCTTGAACTTCAACATTAAACTTAGGATTCATTTCTTCTAAGGCATTTTCCAATAATAATAATGCATTCAATCTTACATCATTTCCTAAATTGTAATAAGCAGTTATAGTGAAACCATCATCCCAAACTCCTGCAGCTTCAAAATGAGACTGGGCCATACTAGGATTATAACTATATTGTGGACCGTTTGGATCATAACCAAGTAATCCATCAGGAATCGGTCCTGTCGGTTGCTTCCCCCATCCATCAAGGATATTATTTATGTAGGAATCATAATCAAATGAATAGCAGAATCCCTTGCGAATATCTTCACTAGTAAAGAAATCTTTAGAAGGAGCTGTATCTTCGTAATTAGAAATATTATGATTGAAACCAATAAAACCCATGCTAAGAGATGGTAAATTAGCTTCGTAATTATAATCACCATAGGTTAGAACATCCTCACGATAATTAGGCTCAATGTAAACTGAATCTGCATTACCTGATCTAAATTCGAGAATTCTAGCTGATTGGTCATTATTCTTTTTTAGCAAAACAGTTTCAATAAATCCTGTAACCGTTATTCCTGTAGCTTGCCTCTGACCATCAGACCAACCTCTCCAGTATTCTGGATAATATTGCATCAATACATATTGTTCTGGTACCCATTTCCCACCATAATCTTCATTCATCTGATATGGGCCTGTCCCCATAACTTCCTTCTGTATTCCTGTACACTCAACGCCAGGACTAGGATAAGAACATCCTTTGCTAGAAACCCAAGATTTAGACAATATAGAACCACCATTGTAGGCCATTATAGGTAAGAATCGAGGTGCGGGTTCTCTAAGAGTAAATTGTACGGTGTACTGATCAATTTGTACGATACTATCTGCAATTCCATCACCATCTTCATCAGTATTATCTAAAACTTCAGTATACATCCAAGAAGGGCCTGCTGCAAGATCCATAATTATCATTCTATTTAATGAGAAAACGACATCTTCACCAGTTAATTCTGAGCCATCATGAAATGTGACACCTTGCCTAATTTTGAAAGTGTAGGTCATACCATCTGGAGATATTCCTCCATTTGCGACAGTAGGTACTTCTTCTGCTAATACCGGTATTAAGTTATCTGTTCTTCCACGATCATAAAAGACTAAAGTTTCGTATGTATTTGTCAGAATTGCACCACTAGCTGTGTCGTAAGCTTCTGCAGGATCAAGACTTACGGGGTCTCCAATTGAAACTGAAGTGTAAACTTTAGGATTAGGCGATTCTGTACCTGAAGATTCTTCAGATACGACCCTTATTGTACGATAAACGGTATCTGCCATATTATTTGATCCTGTGACTGTTAATTCTACACAGTAACTTCCTAATGATGTAAGACTAGAAAATCCACCTGACGAACCAAATTTTTGTGAAATCTCAACTCCAGAATCCGTTTCACCATTATCAAAGTCCCATAACCATCCTGTTATATCTGATGTTGAAGGAGAACCATCAACCCAAGCCCAAGAACCTGCACCATTAAAATCAACGATTGAACCTGGAGCCACTACTGAAGATTTTACTGTAATTATAGCATGTGGTAAACCTGATCCTTCATTAACTGTTCCATGTAAAACTGTAATGTAAGTTAATCTGCGATCATTGTTACCAACAGCACCATCATTGTCTGTAACTGATAAAGATACAATATAATCTCCTGGATTTTGATATGTATGGAATATATTTTTACCATTTCCTGTTTCTCCATCACCAAAATCCCAACTGTATGAAGATATAGTTCCATCCTCATCAGTTGAATCTGAAGCGTCAAGTTGAACTGGGTCACCCAAGTCAACAACTCTCACACCTGAAACTACAGTTACAACTGCACTTGGATTATAATTACTTCCAATAACGTCGCCTGAACCAAAAAGATCGAGACAACCTGTGAACAGGAGTAGGCCTGCAATGGCCAGCGAGCTAAATTTTCCAAATCTTTTTTTCATTGTGTCACCGATATTGTGAATTGAGAACCTGGTGCACAGCCAGGAGGAACTTGAACATTGACAACTTGTCCACTAGGCATTGTGACTGTTAAAACTTGACCTGGAACAACACCAGGTGGAACCGTGATAGTCATTGATGCAGGTTGTACTGCCGAAAAAGACATCCCTGTAACATCGGGATTGATTTGAGAATTACTAGAGGGGACTTGGGGTGGTGGTACCGCAGGAGGTGCCGGGGCTACAGGTGCAGGAGCCATTGCCGGTGGTGGTGCTGCTGGAAGGCCCCAATCATCCTGAGGAGGTGCCACTGGTTGTTGTCTTGACCTCACAAAACCAAACACTACCAATCCAAAACCTGCCGCAGTTAATATTATGAAAATATAATCATACATAGTTGAAGGTCGAGTGCTGATATCTTCATTGATTACAGATTCAGATTGACCACTGTTCCCTACCTCAAATGTGATAACTACATTACTTCCTACTCCAAAATCATCCATCAAATTTTTGTTGAATATAAATCGTAAATCAGTATCTGATTTGCCTATTGATTCAACCCAAACTGATGTTTTATCATTATTATACTGGATTCGAGAAATCTTGTCTACAATTGTAACTAAATCTCCTGAATTATAGTCTCCAAAAGTCTCAACACCATTAGCATCTACGCTAAATTGATCCTTAAAATCTTGGCCATCTTTAGCAATAACTGAAGGGAAAATACTGCCAGAACTGCACCTATTTTTGATAATAGATTAAAACCCACACCATCACAGTCTTACGTATTGATTTAAGACTTACCTATAATTCTCAATTTGTTTAAAATTAATTAAGGAATTTTTTCCTATAAACGGTTACTGCTATTCCAACAAGAAGTAATGCACCAATGGCCACCAATAGTGCCATATTTTGAGTGGATGATGAACCTGATGACTCGCCATATGCATAAAATTCAGAATGGGCCGATATTGAATGCATGCCATCTGCATCCACTGACCTAACTAATACAACATGATCTCCTGTAAAAGCCAAATCACTAACGCTAAGTGATATTTCCCAATCAATATAGATTGATTCATTTGTGCCAGGAGCATACTTAACCGATTTCCATGAATGACCATCCACACTGTATTCTATTCGATCTACTAAACCGCTCCTAGACCAAGAATGCCCTGTGATTGTAGTAATTCCACTACCTGTTTGCCAACCAGTTTGTGTATCTGTGACATATGTTTGTAAATCAACATTAATGTTCTCTGTATCTGTATTTACTAAGGCTGATTTAACTGCAGCATGAGCATCTACCATACCCCAGCCAAAGTGACGATTCCAATAAGGATCTAATTCTGGAGAAGTAGCCCATGGCCCCTCTTCCACACCTTCACCATCTGCAGAAGACAGTGTATCTTTTCTTTCTGCTGTAAGGCGTAATATTTCTCTTATTTCAAGAGCATTTAAATCTGAATTAGCCTCTATAATCAAAGCAATTACTCCTGAAACCGAAGGAGTTGCATATGAAGTGCCACTACCGCGCCCACTGTATCCATTGCCAGACGCATCTTGGCCTGGAATTCTATTGTAGCACCCTCCACTTGCATGACATGCTTCTGCTTGAACTATATTAGTTCCAGGAGCTGAAACGTCTGGTTTCATTTCGTCATAAGGATTACCATCATTATTATCTCTGCGAGGACCACGACTAGAATATGAGGCAATGCCATCATCTACACGATCTATACTATTCTTGTCATCAAGAGCTCCTACTGTTATTGAAAGACTAGAAGAACCCATCCCAGATAAACCATCATTATCTGAACCATCATTTCCAGCTGCCACAGATACTGCGATTCCAGCCAATGTTGCCTCGTCTAATATTTGTGAAAACATATCGGTTCCGTCTGAACCACCATCCTCATGTGAAGTAATGCCCCAAGACAAAGAAATAATATCTATGCCATAGCTCTCATTCTCGACATCGGGCCATTCTGTATCTTTATTGTCAATAACCCACTGAATACCATTCATTGCAGATTCGTAAAATTCTTGCTCAAGTATATAATTTTCAAAAGGACCAGCACCTAATGCTGTTCCAATTCTAACATCCACTAATTTAGCATCAGGAGCTGACCCTGTGAAATTCGATGGTTCTCCACTTGGTAGAACTCCCGTACTAGTCGCCATACCTGAACATGCAGTACCATGTTGGTTCTGATCATCGGGATCAAAGCTTCCATCATCCTCTTGTAAAGAAGCCATACATAGCACATCGTCTGTACAAACTGCATCAAAACCTGCAACAAATTTACCTTCTAAACCTGGATGTTCATTATCAATTCCTGTATCAACTATTGCAACATTGACACCTTTACCTGTAACTCCTAAATCCCAAGCCCCCTCTGGATAAACGGACGAATTACTGGCTTTTATGGCTGGAGTTTGAACATCACCATAGAAGACGACTTTTCCATAAGGTTCTATCATAAGCACACCAGGAAAATCACTTATTGTTTGAAATAAATTCGAATCCACCGTACCTAACAATAATCCATTGACAGAGGTTGCATGATATCTGATTTCAATACCTATTTCAGTTATTAATTCAATATCTTTACTAGTTATCTCATGGTTGTACAGAACACCAATTGGGTAATCAGATTCAATTCCTTCTAACCAATCAACAATACCATTTCTATTCAAATCTCTTGATGTAGTTTCCCACCATGGTAATTCATTCCAGTAATTGACTTTTACCTTTGGAATTTCAGAAAAAGACGTAGATTCAGAACTAGGTCCATCTATACCTGTTACTGGAAGTGAAGAAAACACCAGAATAGCTATAACTGTAAGGACACGAAATCTTTCCACTATTAGCTATGTAATGGTTGTCATAAAAGTTTTGAGGTCAAGTTTTAGAACCGAAACCTCCACCTCCAGGAGTTCGAATTATCACAGTTTCTCCAGATTTAACCACTCTTTCAACCTTGCCTCCTAAATCAATTTCTTCACCTGAAGCTTGTCTGAGAATATTTGAGCCACAAGATGCAGATTCACCGCCTGAAATACCATAAGGTGGAATATTCCGTCTTTCAGAAACAATGGATACTTTTCTAGGCTCCAAAAAACTAATTTCACGAATTACACCATTACCTCCTTTGTATTGACCATTACCGCCTGAATTTTTCCGAATCTCAAATTTTTCAAGCCTTATCTCTCTAAATCTATGTTCAAGTATTTCAGGATCTGTTGAACGGGTATTAGTCATATGAACTTGGACGGCTGAAGCTCCAGAAAAACCATCAGTAGCCCCTGAACCTCCTGCTATTGTCTCATAATACTGCTTTCCTGAATTGTCTTCAGAACCAAAGACGAAATTATTCATTGTTCCCTGAGAGGCTGCTGCAATACCTAATGCACCTAACAAAGTATCTGTAATTCGCTGTGAAGTTTCAACATTACCTCCCACGACTGCGGCATCATCACTAGGATTCAGCAAAGAACCCTTTGGGATTATTATTTCAATTTGATCTAAACATCCTGAATTTAAGGGAATATCCTTATTGATTAAGAGTCTAAAAACATACAAGACTGCTGCTTTGGTTACTGCAATTGGTGCATTCAAATTGTTATCCATTTGTGAATCCGTTCCGCTAAAATCCACGATTGCATGGAAAGGGCGAATATTACCTTCCTTTTTCACTATTTTTATTTTTACCGAAATCTTTGAGCCATCATCTAAGAAATCCTCAAAAACTTTTTCTTTATCGTTATCATCTCCAAGATAATCTTTCAGTGCGTCACTCATAGCCTCAGCTGAATTTTCTCTAATATATTTCATATATGATTGAACTGTAGATAATTCATATTTTTCAATCATATTCCTAATTTCATGAATTCCTTTGCTTACGGCTGCAATTTGAGCATTAATATCGTGCTTTCTTTCTTCAATATTTCTAGCTGGATTCTCAGAGGATAATAAAATCTTTTCAAATTCTTTTTCCCGCAATTTTCCTTTGGACACTATCAAAAAATTATCTATGATTATTCCTTCTTCGTAAATAGTTTTAGAAAAGGGTGGAATTGAACCTGGTGTTATACCTCCAATATCTGCATGGTGACCTCGACTTGCAACATAAAATATTGGTTTTATCGAACCTGAAAAAACAGGAGCGATTACCGTTAAATCTGGAAGATGAGAACCTCCCTTATGAGGATTATTAATTAGATAATAATCTCCATTTTTCATTTTTCCTTTATTAGCCGAAATAATAGATTTAACCGATTCACTCATAGCACCTAAATGAACTGGAACATGTGGTGCATTAGCAACTAAATTCCCATGACCGTCAAATAATGCACAAGAAAAATCAAGTCGCTCTTTGATGTTAATGGAATGAGCCGTATTCTGTAATGTAAAGCCCATTTGTTCAGCTATACTCATAAATAAATTATTGAATATTTCTAAGGATATAGCATCTCTTTCAGATGAAAACTGAGATTTCTGAAAAACTTTTTGATTGATTACAAGATGACCAAAATTATTGATACTGACGGTAAAACCCGGTTCAATATCTATTGTTGAATTACTATCTATTATTATTGCAGGACCTGGGATCTCGAAACCAACGGGCAAACTTTCTCTTGAATAAAAGGGCGTGTTGACAACATTCTTATCAAAATATACTTCAGCATAATGAATTGGCTCTGGTCTAACCAAACTTAAATCAACTGAGGAATTACCAATTTTTGTTCGATGCCCAGTTACTTCAACACGTACATTAGCAATTTCTAATTCATTAGAAGGGAAAAAACCGAATAAAGCCCTATGCTTTTCTCCAAAAGATGCAAGCATTGATTTGTATTCTATAAAGGGAATCGTGAGAGGGGTATCTGTTCCAGCCATCCGCAAATCTAAATATTTCTTTGTTGTAATATTTTCTGGAAGAATTCCAAGATTCTGAATCTCATCAATCAATGGTGACTCTAATGAACTAATCTCTGAAAATGCCCCTTTATGAGAATCTGAATCGAATTTTTCCACTAATGACTTTACCCCGTATCTGAATTGCTCAGCATTAGCAATTCCATAAGCTGAAAGAAGGCTAGAAAGAGGATGAATTACTATTTGTTTTATGCCAAGTATCTTGGCAATACTACAGCAATGCTGAGGCGCTGCACCTCCAAAACAAACTAACGCATGATCCCTTACATCATATCCTCTAGAAACCGATACTTTCTTTATTGCTTCAGCCATTTTTTCATTAGCTATATCTAAAAATCCTTTTGCTAATTCTTCCAGTGAAAAAAATGAATTTGTATTTTTGTTAATTTTAGATCTTAATTTTTCAAACTCGAAACGAGCTCTTTCGGAATTTAATTTATCATTCTGTTCCGGTCCAAAAACCTTAGGGAAAAAATTAGGGTTTATGCGACCTAAGACCAAATTTGCATCAGTTACTGCTAACTGTCCCTCTAATCCATAACAAACAGGTCCGGGAATAGCTCCAGCAGATTCGGGGCCAACTTGCAGCCTCTGACCATCAAACCACAAAAGTGAGCCACCGCCTGCCGCAATTGTTTCTATGTCCAAACTAGATGCTTGAAAATTTATCCCACCAGTTTCAACTTCAGTTATTCTTGAAAAATGTCCATCATATCTAGACACATCTGTGGATGTCCCACCCATATCAAAACCAATTATAGAATCCAGCCTATTAATCTCTCCAACTGTAGCACACCCTATTGCACCTCCGGCAGGACCTGATAATATTGCATCTTTACCTGTTAATGATTTGCCATCGGTTAATCCTCCTGAACTTTGCATAAATTCTAGAGGTATATCTCCCAATTCATTCCTTAGCGATAGAATATATTTGCTAAGAATAGGGTAAAGATATGAATCAACAACCGTTGTTTGACCTCTACCAACTATCTTTATCAGAGGCATAATACGACTCGAAATAGAAATATTTGAGAAGCCCACCTTTTTAGCTATGTTATAGCATCTTTCTTCATTTACTGGATTTTTCCATGAATGCATTAAAACAATTGCAACAGATTGAATACCTGAATTGTATAGATTTATCAAATCTAATTCTAATTTTCGCTCATCCAGTTTACGAATTATATTGCCATCCGCACCTAAGCGTTCCTCAACCTCTGTAACGGAATGATATAATTGTGCAGGTTTTACAATAGACAAATCAAAGAGAGAAGGCCTTGCCTGATTGCCTATCTCCAAAAGATCTTTAAAACCTGAGGTAATCAATAATGCAGTTTTTGAACCTTTATGCTCAAGTAAGGCATTTGTGGCAATAGTAGTACCAATCCGCACTCTTTCTATTTTTTCTAAAGGGATTTTCTCCTCTGAAGATAACTGCAGAATTTGACGGATACCTGCAATTACAGAATCATCGTATGATGTAGACTCTGAAAGAACTTTAGAAGTGTGTATCTTACCTAAAGTATCTACACCTATAACATCTGTAAAAGTTCCCCCTCTATCTACTGCAAAAAACCATTTGCTCATACTTTTTTAGAACAATAGGGACACATAGACCATTTCTGATCAACTGCCTTACCACAATTAGAACATATTTTCATTTCTCTTTCTTTTGTTTTGGGAGCTTCAGACCACAAATCTGGAGATGGTGGAGGTGGTAATGGTTCAGGCCAAATAATTGCTATTCCCAAACTTACCACTAAACATATTCCTAATATTACTTGTACAACAAAAACATCTGTCAAAAGAAAATTTAATGCTGAAAGAATGCTGGTAGCTAAAAACGAATACCTTAACATGTATTCAATCTGAGTACATCGCTTCTATTTCATTAGCCCAATTCTCATTAATCTGCTTTCTACGAATCTTAAGTGTTGGTGTTAGTTCACCTTCATCTACGTTCAAATCGCGTGGAAGAATTGTAAATTTCTTAACTTGCTCAGGACTACTAAATCTCTTGTTTAGTTCCTGAACCTGATTATCTAATTCAGCATGTATCTCTGGATTCTCAGTGTAATCTGATAATTTCGAGCCTAAGGATTCTAACTTAGTAATTTGTTCGTTTGGATCCTTCGGTACTTCCGTTGCACCATCTAGTCCGTGCTTATCCCTAAGAATAGCACCTACATCAAGTGTCAATAGAGCGCTACAAAAATTTCGATTATCTCCTACAAGCATACATTGTGAAACAAGTGGAATTGATTTCATTGTCTCTTCGATTACAAGTGGAGCTATGTTTTTTCCAGCTGAACTTACGTATATCTCTTTCAAACGGCCTGTAACATAAACAAATCCATCGGTATCAACACGACCTAAATCACCAGACTTTAACCAATCACCATCCATAGTTTCTGCTGTAGCTTTGGGATTGTTGTAATACCCTTTCATTACGTGTCTACCACGGAACTGAATCTCTCCATCACCTTTCTCATTAGGATTATCGATTCGAATTTCGCCAGCAAATGTCTTGCCAACTGAACCAAATTTATTTGCACCCTTATGGCCTATAGTTGCTCCAGCTGAAGTTTCAGTCATACCATATCCTTCAAACAAAGGAATACCTAATTTATGGAATAATTCAAGAATGTCTGGATTAATTGGTGCAGCACCAGTAATTGCATAAACGCAATTAGACATTCCAATCGCCTTCTTTGCCTTATTCTTGATGAAGCTACCGAGTAACGGAATTCCAAATAATTTTATCTTACCGCCCAGTTTAGCAATCAGATTACTGTATACCTTCTCGTAGATTCTAGGGACACCAATGAATAAATGAGGCTGTACCTCTTTACAATAATCAATTGCATGTAAGGGATTATCAACAACATGCATGTGCATTGCCTCTCTAATCCAAGCATGGTTATCAACTAACTGTCCAAACACATGAGCACATGGCAACCAAGAAACATATTTTTCACCTTGATTATAGCCCTGAATTTCTAAAACTTTACCAATCTCATATTCAAAATTATCATAAGTTAACTCAACACCTTTAGGATTACCTGTTGTTCCTGAAGTATAAATTAAAGTTGCTGTATCCTCAGGATTGATTCCTGCAATACTACTTTGAATTTGGGAATCCTGAACTTCTTTGCCTTTAGAAATAAAATCCGACCAGGATATTGCTTTGGGATGATCTGGCATATCAACACCATCCATCACAACAATAACTTCGACGTTTTCAAGTGAATCCATAGCTTCATGAAGACGATAAGAACACATTTTTCCCGTATCTCCTCCATGCATAGGATTATGGCCCACAAATACGAACTTAGAGTCTGAATTACCTACAACCCATTCAACCTCGTTGGGAGAACAAGTGTGGTAAACACCAACTGCAGCTCCATTACAGAAATTTGCTGCGGCATATGTCATATACCATTCTTTACGATTGTAAGAATAGATACTTAATTTGTCGTTCTTAACAAAACCCATGGCTGTAAGAGCTTTAGCAACATCCATAGTTTGTTTAAAGAAGTCTGACCATGTTGTAGTATCCCACTCACCGTCATCATTCTTAGAAGATACTGCAGGTTCATTAGCATATTTTTTTGAATTTTCAATCAAGTATTCAGACGTCGTCATTGCAGACATAAGTGGGATAACACTACCAGATTATATTAAGTTTAAGTTACAGTCTCAATAGTTTAGACTTGGCTATCACAAATTCTTCTTCACTAAGAATTCCGCTCTCTCTCATCTCTGCTAATTGCACAAGTTTAGACATCATTTCATCCTCGTCTGAACCGCCTGCAGGTATGGCTGGAGTGGCTGCCTTCTCCATCTCATTTCTTTCAACCCTTCGCTCATTGGGTGTTAATTCACTCTCAATTATACGTGCCTCACGTGCAGAACGGCGGGCTTGTTGAATTGCAACCAAAAAATTTAAGTGATTATTAGATTTAAAACTAGAACTAGCTGATTGGAAATACTTCTGGGCTGTCGTAGTATCTAAATTATCACTCGCAGCCTCTTCAATCCTCTTTTGAGTATGGACCATTAAACGTTTCAAGTATGGTTCAAGGCTGTACTTGCAGGTACCGCCAGGTCCTCCTAAAAACACGTAACCACCACCACTTGCCATAACACCTATAGGAGATAATCTCGGTTTAAATCCCCAAACTTTACGACCTTCTTTAGAAAATAATGTTATTTTAGAAGCAGATTCACCCACGGAAACAAAATCAGCTGTCTGAGTCATATCAATCCAAACCGGTTGCTTATCGAAACTCTTTTTCCAAAGTATACGTGAACTTTTAACACCAAAAGAAAACGTCTGATCACTAGTCAAATAGCCTATGTAATCTCCGTTTGAACTTATACATGACTGTTTGACTTCACCAGATACTTCTTTAGCCCAAAGGATTTCACCATTCTTGTCGTATAAATAAAGATGAGAATAATCTGTACCTGCCAAAATAAATTGACCATCCGAAGAAATATTAACTGTATTAACTGGAAATTCGGAATTGCTAAGATGAGCCTCCCATCTAGCTTTCCCTTTACCATCAAAAATCATTAATTTTCCCAAAGCAGTACCAACTGCAATCGTATTTCCATTTGAAGAAATACTAGTTGAAACTGCCGAACTATCTAATTCTCTATGCCAAATAGCCTCACCACTTCGTTTAACAAGATAAAGAACTTTTTGACCACTAGCAATCGAAATTTTACCAGTTCGAGTTGAAACCGAAATATCTTTGATGCGTCTTATCTTATTGTTAGTCCAAACAGGCCTACCTTGTTCATTAAGAATAGTTAATCCTGTTTTATGACCCACTCCTGCAAATTTCCCATCAAGACTGATAGATAATGCTAAAGGAGAGGCGCCTCCTTGAAATGTCCATATTGGATTACTTTCACGCATATGCTGTAAATACTAAGCTATTGCTCCATTTAAAATTTAGTGAATATTTATAATATAAGAACTGCGGCAGCAACCGTTGTTGTCCACGAGCCTTCGGAACCTACATAACCTGTCTGAACTACAGACTTTGTTCTTACAATTCTATTATCTATACTCCAGAGTTCACGCTTTTCATCCCAAGATGCATCGGGATCAAATTTTATTCCATAGGTTGTTGCAAGCATTTCAGCCGCCAAGTCCTCCACATATTCTTCCATCTGGTAATTATCCATTCCTATTCCATGATGTTCTGAAAGATAGCCATAATCTTCTCTATCACGGGGGACTGCAACCCCGATTCCCGAGCTAACAAGTGTTGAAGACTTATTACTCTCAGATCTCGCTAATACGATAGGAACTAACTGGCCCGGATGAAGCTGTTTGACGCCTTCTTTTCTATCAACAAAATCACAATTGGGAGGTAAAATACTAGATACCGTAATCAAATTTAGTGATGCGATGCCTGCATCTCTCAAAGCTAACTCAAAAGAAGCTAATTTTTCCTTGTGCATTCCTATACCTTTAGTCAAGAATATTTTCTTAGGTACCAAATTCTTCGAAGTCACCTTTTTACCTAAAATTACATCTATATAATGTTTCCACAAATAAAAATAAGTCAATTGACGAATTCAAATACACAAATAATTAAATACCAATCCCTAAATCGAGACATTGTGCAAGAACAGCTCACTAGAAGAATTGCTGGAGAAATTGTGGTTTCGGAAAAACCTGGTGAAACCTTAAAAAAATGGAGAGAAATTTTCCATCTTTCACAAAAAGAATTTGCCAACCTTCTGGAAGTTAAACCATCTGTAGTTTGCGACTTTGAAAAAGGAAGAAGAGCTTCACCGGGAATAGGAACCGTTAGAAAATTTGTAGAAACCATGGTAGACTATGATTCAGCCCATGGAGGGAAAATTATCAATAGTATGGCTGGAGGTCATACAAACGAGGCCATTGTAAATATCAAAGAATTCACTAGCGGAGTAACGATAGAAAAAATGTTGGAAACCATTGAAGGTGAAATACTAGCTGGAAGTGAAGAATTAATTGGAAGGCCAATTTATGGATATACAATGGTAGACTCATTAAAGGCAATTACGACTTTCAATGCTTTTGGTGAAATGTATGGTTGGTCTAATGAAAGAGCTGTATTTTTTTCGGGAGTTCATTATGGCCGTTCACCTATGATTGCAGTCAGAGCGCACCCTGTCAAACCAAGAATGGTTGTTTATATCAAGCCAAAAACGGTTGATCAATTGGCACCCAAACTAGCTGATATGGAAAGAGTAGTTCTTGTTAAAACTGAACTTGATGAAAAAACAATAATTGAAAAATTAAGGTATCTAAAATAAGGAGAAAAAAATGAACGGAATCGTAAGTTATGGAGCATATGTGCCCTGTCATAAAATTGAAACTGGAGAAATTGCCTCAGTGTGGGGTGCAGACGGAAGCGCTTGGGCCAAAAACCTAAATGTTTACTCTAAATCGGTATCAGGGCCCGATGAAGATGTGATAACCATTGCTGTAGAGGCTACAAGACAAGCAATGAAAAGAGGAAATCTGAATGGTGATCATATTGGAGCCATATATTCAGGTTCTGAATCTCATCCATATGCTGTAAAACCAACTTCAACCATTGTTGCTGAAGCAATAAGCGCCACACCAAATCTAACTGCAGCTGATTTTGAATTTGCATGTAAAGCTGGCACTGCAGCCATTCAAACTTGCTTAGGTATGGTTGGTGACAAACAAATAGAAAATGGAATTGCCATTGGAGTTGATACTTCACAAGGGGCTCCTGGTGATGCCTTAGAATACAGTGCATCTGCAGGAGGTGGAACTCTTATTATTGGAAGTAAAAATGTTATCGCAACAATTAATGATACTACATCCTATACTACAGACACGCCCGATTTTTGGAGAAGAGAGGGGCAAAAATATCCGAGGCATGGCGGACGTTTTACAGGTAAACCTGCATTCTTCAAACATGTTATTAGTTGTGGAATGATGATGATGGAAAGAGCAGGGACTGAAGCAAAAGACTATGATTATATAGTTACACACCAACCCAACGGGAAATTTCCAATAAGAGCTGCAAAAACACTAGGATTCACAAATGAACAATTTGAGACTGGACTACTTACCCCGAGGATTGGTAACACCTATTCGGGTGCTATATTCTTAGGACTCGCAGCTATACTAGACATTGCAAAACCTGGAGATAGAATCTTGGCTGTGGCTTATGGTTCAGGAGCTGGAAGCGATGGTTTTGACATCACTATAACTGATAAAATTTCTAAAATGGACCGAAGTGAAACCGTTGAGGACATGATTTCCAGAATGAAAATTGTTAATTATGCAACATATGCAAAATACCGAGGTAAACTAAACATGGGGGCTACAAAATGAGAGAAGTAAGCATAATTGGTATAGGTATTACTAAATTTGGAGAATTATGGGATAAATCTTTGCGCCAGTTAGGGCTAGAAACTGGACTTGCTGCAATAAGCGATGCTGGAATTAAAAGTAAAGATATTGATGCCTTGTACATAGGAAATATGGCCGCTGGATCTACATTACAACAAGAACATGTAAGTGCATTAATGGCGGATTATTGCGGTTTAACAAATCATAATGTCCCAGCAACGAGAGTAGAGGCTGCATCGGCCTCCGGTGGTTTAGCAATTAGACAAGCATACATGGCTATTGCAGGAGGATTCATTGATATTGCAGTAGTTGGTGGAGCTGAAAAAATGACGGATGTCAGCGATTCAGAATCATCATACACTGTAAGCATGGGTTCAGATGAGCAATGGGAATCTAAAGCAGGGGCAACATTTGCTTCCTTGCATGCAATGATGACTCAAAGCCACATAGAACAATATGGAACTACAAGAGAAGAGATGTCTGCTGTATCTGTAAAAAACCATTACCACGCCTCTATGAACCCAATAGCCCAGTTTCCATTTACAGTCAGCGCAGAAGCTGTATCCAATTCGGGACTTGTATCAAGTCCACTAAGAATGTTGGATTGTGCACCAAACAGTGATGGTGCTGCAGCCGTTATTCTTTGTGCTACAGAAAAAGCAAAGAAATATGGTAAAAAATCTATTAAAATTATAGGCTCAGGCCAAGCATCAGATACATTGAGCTTGCACCATAGACAACATCTAAATCAAATGCCCGCAATTAGAGTGGCTGCAAAGAGAGCATTCAAAAGCTGTGGAAAAAAAGTAAGTGATCTTGACCTCATAGAGGTTCATGATAATTTTACAATTTCAGAAATTATAGCTTTAGAAGAAATAGGTATTTTCAGAAGAGGAAAAGCAGCGGCTAAAATACTAGAAGGCGAAACAAAACTGGGAGGCAAAATACCCACAAACACAAGTGGTGGACTCAAGGCTCGTGGACATGCACCTGGAGCTACAGGAATAGCACAAGTAGTTGAAGTAGTACAACAACTAAGAGGAGATGCTGGTGACAGACAAGTTAAAGATGCAAAAATTGGAATGGTAGAAAACCATGGCGGTACTGCTGCTACGGCAGTCATACACATATTGGAGAGTGAATAATGTCAGTACCACGATTTTGGAGAGAACTTGATACGCGTTACAACCTAATAGGGTCGTACTGCAAAATAACAAAAACATACCACTATCCAAGAAGAAGTTTCAATCCTAAGGCTGGAAGAGAATCTATAGGTAGCATGAAAGATTACCAATTCAAAGGCATCGGTAAAATAGTTAATTCAACTGTTGTATATCAGGCCCAAACAGGTTATGAAATGTTTGGCCCCTATTGCATGGCTATAGTAAAATTAGATGAGGGACCAATGATGACAACACAAATCGTAGATTGTGAACCTAATACAGTCAAACCTGGTATGAAAGTCAAATCTGTTTTTAGAAAACTAGGAGAAGATAGTGAAAGTGGAATATTACACTACGGAACCAAATTTATTCTAAGTGAAGACATAGAAGTAGAAGAAGATAATGAAAATCTTCCTGATATAGAAGTTTGAGTCTTCGAAACTTATATATCTGGAGTTAAGGAGTCCGTTTCCATAAATGCCTAAAAAAACCAAGAAATTGGAAGACCCTCGAATATGGGTTAAGGATTTGGATATTAAATCAACAGAAGATATTGCAGTCCCAAAAATGCTAATTGATCAGGTTATTGGCCAAGAACAAGGCGTTGAAATTGTACGTAAAGCCGCAGAACAAAGAAGACATGTGATGCTAATTGGAGATCCTGGAACTGGAAAATCAATGCTAGCACGATCAATCTCAGAGCTTTTACCAGAAGAAGAATTACAAGATGTATTAGTTTATCATAATCATGAGGATAACAATGAGCCAAGAATTAGAGTTGTACCTTCTGGAAAAGGAAAAGAAATTGTCCAAGTTCAGAAAGCTCAGGCAATGATAGAAAAAGAGAAAAAAGCAAAATCTCAAATGCTTATCGTATTTGCAATAGTTGGTTTTGGAGTGCTATGGTTCATAACTGCAGGATTCAATCCCATGTATATTTTTTACAGTCTAATTGCCGCAGCTTTTGTTTTTATGGCTATGAGATATACAAACCAAAGAAATGAGACTGCAAATATCCCTAAGGGCTTGGTCTTGCATGAAAAAGAAATGAAGGCACCTTTTATTGATGCAACAGGAACTCATGCAGGTGCATTGTTAGGCGATGTTAGACATGACCCCTTCCAATCAGGAGGACTTGAAACTCCAGCTCATGACCGCGTAGAAGCAGGCGCAATACACAAAGCCCACAAAGGCGTTCTATACATTGATGAAATCAATTTACTTAGAATTGAATCACAACAATCACTTCTAACTGCAATTCAAGAAGGTGAATTCTCTATCTCGGGTCAATCCGAAAGATCTGCAGGGGCAATGACCAAAACTGAACCAGTTCCCTGTAATTTCGTACTTGTAACTGCTGGAAATCTAGATGCAATTCAAGGAATGCATCCGGCACTAAGAAGTAGAATCAGAGGTTATGGATATGAAGTTTACATGAACTCAACTATTCCAGATTCACAAGAAAATAGGGAAAAATTAGTCAGATTTATTGCTCAAGAAGTTACTAAAGATGAAAAAATTGGGCATTTTTCTAAAGAAGCAATTGGAGAGATAATACACGAAGCACAGCGCAGAGCTGGAAGACAAAAGCATCTTAGCTTAAGACTTAGGGAACTTGGTGGTTTAGTTCGAGTTGCTGGCGATATTGCAATGGAATTAGGTGACGATACTATTACTGCCGAACATGTTGTTAAAGCTAAAAGGATTGCAAAACCTCTAGAACAACAGATTGCAGATCGCTATGTTGAACGTAGAAAAGACTACAAAATATATTCAATTGAAGGATCTGAAATTGGAATGGTTAATGGACTAGCTGTAATGGGGGCAAACTCAGGAATGTCTGAAATGGCAGGTATTATGATGCCCATTGTTGCAGAAGTGACGCCAGCTCAATCAAAAAATAGAGGGAAAGTTGTTGCTACTGGAAAACTGGGTGAAATTGCCAAAGAGGCTGTAGAAAACGTATCTGCTCTAATAAAAAAATATACTGGTGCGGACATTTCAAAATATGATATACATGTCCAATTTGTTGGTGCTTATGACGGTGTTGAAGGTGATTCAGCATCTGTATCTATCGCTACTGCTGTAATCTCAGCCTTAGAAAATGCAGAGGTTGATCAAACCATGGCCTTGACAGGATCACTAAGTGTAAGAGGTCAAGTACTACCAGTAGGTGGTGTTACTGCAAAGATAGAAGCTGCTGCTGAATCGGGCGTTACAAGAGTACTCATCCCCGCTATGAATATGCAAGATGTTCTCTTAGAATCGAAATACAAAGATATGATAAAAGTCATACCTGTTGCTACTCTAAAAGATGTTTTGGACAATATATTAGTAGCTGGACCTAGGAAAGAAGGACTTTTGAAAAATTTAACTAAATTCGTACCAAGGTCTACTCTATCTGGCAACACAGTTAACACTCCAGCCTAGTATAGTCTAACCTTACCAAACTCGCTTAATTTTTCAACTAAAGTAGTCATATCCTCTGATGTAGCTACAATAGATGTTCCTAAATGTGCAACAGACGAAACTGAACCAATTGGCATTTCATCAAGAATATGTGATATATTATCATTAACTAATCCGGACTTTTCTGTAAACAAGCGCCCTATTTTTATTGAGGATCTTATATTTGGCTTACTAATCGGGATATCTAATGCTGCAGAGTTAATAATCTCAATCCACTTTTCATCAGTAATAATCTCTGATGTGTCGCGACCTACTCCTGAAATGCAAACTGCAAATTTTTCTCCAATAGGAAATGATTGGGTTTCGCCACCATATCCTGGAGTTTGTCTTATGACTATTGAAGGAAAAATATTAGTATGAATTGATTCAGCTATCGCGATAACATCTCCTAAACCAGTTCTAAATTCAACCTCAGCTTGATGAGCTGCTTTGACACACAAATCAAGATTCTTCTCTAATTCCATACATGCGGCTAAAGCTGAAGCACCCGAAATACCAAAACCTGAACCTAAAGGCAAATCATGCCTAAGATAAACCGTCAGACCCTTGTTCGCAAAACCAAGTAATTCTAAGGCTCGTAAGGTAACTGGATCCTCCACCGAAGTTCCTTCCCTAATGACTACATTATGTTTAATTTCAGATTGTTCTCTTACGACTGCGCAGTGTACTCCCTGTGGTAAGATTATACCTACGCCAGTAGAACCCATTGCTAACAAATCTGAATCTGGCCAAATTGCAAAAGTTAAACTTATGTGTCCCGGAGCAAAACTCATAGCAATCCTTTATACAATTCAATTGTTTTTGCTATAGTTTTAGACCAAGTTCTTTCCCTCGACGCATATTTAAAGGCAGAATCAGACAATTCACTCAAAAGTTTTTCATTATTTATAATTTTGGAAATTGCGTCGGCCATTTGACCTGGTCTTACTAGTAAAGCATGACCTTGAGTTGCTTCTTCGACAGAGGGTAAAAGGGTAGCGACAACAGGAAGATTGCATCCCATATATTCATATATCTTCAAAGGTGAAAAACCATAATCTACATTGGGATAAGGAGCTAAACCTATGTCTGCTTCAACTAAAAGACCAGGTACCTCATGTCTTTCCAGCCGACCAATATGGTGTAAATTCCTTAATTTAGGAAGATTGTGACCATAGCCCCCACCAGCAACAACGACACTAATATTTGGATTAACTTTTGCAATCTCTGCTAATTCATCTGTACCATGCCAAGGGCCCAAAGCCCCTACAAAAACTACCATCTTGCCAGACAAACCCAATTTCTCTTTAATTCCTAAAGGTTCAGTTTTGAGATTGAATAAATCATTCTCATAACCGTTCTGTATTACTGAAAATTTCTTAGCCTTAGGATTCCATTCAGATATCTGATCTCTAAGTATTGAACTAACTGTAAACCCTCCGTCTGCCAACTCTATTTGATTACGGCAAGAACGAATAGCCCTCTCATGATAAGGCCACAATCTTGCAGCCCTAGTAGCTGACAATTCTGATCTCATCCAATTATCATCAACCTGAAGAATAGACTTGACTCCTAATTCAGAAGCTGCTTGGACACCAGAACCTGCAAAAATATAACCCCTATCATGAACTATATCGAACTCATTAGCTTTTAATTGTTCAATCACTTTTTGATATGCATGTTTTGTAAATATTATTCTTTCAAAAGGTATTCCAGGATTAACTATTGAAACAAAATTCAAATTAGAGCTAAAATTTGATTTATCAACACTATTTTTATTGAATCTACAAAGTAGAGTTACTTCTATACCTTTCTCAGCAAGCCCATTAGCTAAGGCCAACTGATGAAGCGTCTGCCCCAAGGTGTCTGGAACCCTCACAGAGGGTGCTACCATCAAAACTTTCACAGATATATAGGAATGAACAGGTTTTAGAACTGTCGCTATGGGCCATTGTGGCAAATATAGCTGTAATTTGTGACCGCGAATTCTTTGAACCGTTTGACCAAAGAGTCTACAAAGAAGTTTGTACCATGAAAAGGGCAGGTCATAATATTGAGATTATTACACCCCATAAATCGACCAAAGAAAAAGAATTTGAAGGTACGAAAGTACACTGCGTGAGTACTAATGGTATGTTTGGTTCTGTAGCTCTTAAATTAATCAAAAAGGCCTTGAAAAAGAATTACGATTTGTTTTATTGTCATGAACTAGATCCGCTGATTTACAGCATTCTTTTAAAAGGAATAACAAAAAAACCAGTAATCTGGGACTGTCACGAATATTTAGTTCCAATGAAATTTGAATTACAAGGGAAAATTGCATCAACGATTACAGAATTCGCAATTTCTATTTGTGCCCCGAGAGTCAATCATATAATAACTGTAGACAATAGATTAGCAAGAACTCTTTCAAAATTTGGGAATGTAACCGTTATACCTAATTATCCTAGCTTATCTGATTTTGATATAACCTTAAAAAAAGATGAACATAACGAAATTGTCGCTCTCTATGTGGGAAGTTTAACAGAAAGAAGAGGGATCAAGGTTATTCTAAAAAGTGTTAAAAAAGTTAGAGAAAAATACAATTTAAAACTCAGAATCGCAGGTGATTTCTACGATAAAGAACTAAAGATTTGGGCCAAAACATATGATAAGGAAAATAATCTAGATGTTGATTGGTTAGGATGGGTTGATTATAGAGAATTGGCACCCGTTATAAGAGACGCTGATTTTGGACTTTTTATGAACCAACCAGGACCTAGATATCTGAAAGGACTCCCAACTAAGATATTTGAGTATATGATTATGGGGCTACCTGTGGTATCTGCTACGGGACCGCTTCTGGAAACACTAATTAATAAGTATAATATTGGTTTAACTGTAGATTCAACAAATATAGATTCCATTGCAAAAGGAATAGAGAAAATGGCTCAGCGAAAGGATCTCAAAGAAATGGGAAAAAGAGGAAACAAAATAGTAAAGGAATCATATTGCTGGGAAGCAAAAGAAGAAAAATTGTTAAGAATTATAGAAAAACTGACTAATTAAGTTCGCCACGAACAAACATAATGTAGCGTTGTTCTTCATTTTCTTCAAAAGGATGTTGGCCTATATTTCTTTGATATGCTATTCCCATCCATGAACCATCAGGTGAAATAACAGTTTCAAAGAAATCATGTAGTGCATGGACATCGCTATTGGCTTCTTCATAACTTGTAACTGTGTGCAAAGGTGTTGGATCAGCTATCTCAAATTCCCAAGTGTCATTTAATTGTGGATTATCTAAATATGCAGAATAAAGATGCCATGGTGTACCTTCTGTGTAGCCTGTGGAATTACCTGTCGCATAATCTAAGCCATAGAAAGAAACTGCTATGCGATTTGTCTCACTGATAGATACAAAAGGATACATGGTTATTCCATCCCAATCAGGAGTTATTTCCCAAGTTGACCAATTGACTCCATAATCATAAGATAATGCTATGTTCATCTCCCATGCACCTATTTTCCCCTCTGGGCAATCAGCCCATACTACTGCAACCGTACCTTGCTCATTTGTATTGACTAAAGGATAACCTTCTGGTGGATTTCCCTTTCTCTCACCAACAACTACAGGATCCTGCCAGCTACCATCTGATGGGCCTGGGCCAGTGCCTCTGCCATAATCATCACTTATTCTTACTATAACTGTGCCTGAAGTAGTATCTGCGTTTTCCTGAGCTACGTAAACATAGGAACCATTACGCTGTGCAGCGATAGTAGACCATCCGCCCGGCATAGAATAACATTGCGAAAATGTAGTTCCACCATTTTCTGAATGATAATACCAATAACGCCCAGAATCTATTGTACATTCTGGTGGAGGTGCCCCTGAATTACCTAAATAATGAATTATGCCATCACCTTGTGCAGCCAACCATGGCCTATCATCTGCTGCCATGGAATTCATACGTTGACAGACGCCCAATTCATAGGAATTACCACCGTCTGAAAATATATGCCACCAATTGTCCTCTAAAGTAGTATCTAAATAGTAAATCATATCATTCGAATCTACCGAAATATCACCCGCTGCATAATTAGCCATTAACATATTTCCGGGTGTTGAATCAAAATTATCCCCATGATCCCAAGTAAGTCCGCCATCATTTGTCTTCCAAAACCATGAAGCCCAGTAATCCCATGAAGTACTCTCACCATCCGTACAAGCATACCACAATCCAGGATCATCAGGATCAAGGAAAATTGGAATAGGAGAATCTTCACCACCCCATCTTAAATCTTTATGAGCGGTAACAAACATATTTCCTTTAGAATCAAGTGAAAGACTAGGCTCATATCCAATACCATATTCAGGATGCTCCTGGCCATTATTCTCATCGATACATTCTTCATGTCTAGGCATGAATACGGGTTCAAGCCAATCAGTTCCTTTATTAGATTTTATTATGTTATTAATTTCTTGATTTACACCTTCATCAAGCCAAATCATAGTCCCGGAAGCTGTTAACATTGTAACAACAAATGCGGCAAATAGCTTCTCCTTACCCGAAACAAACATATTATTCTTTGCAGTAATGGAGGGATATATAGAATATTATGGATGCTAATATTTTATAGTCGCGGAAAACTATACTAACTCCAGCATAATAGGATATGTCCTAATCTGGTAAGATTAAAAAAATAAGGTGTGAAATGGCAAGTCAACCACAAAGTTATGGTTCCATACGCGAATTTCTGGATAATTTGCCAAATCAACCATGTGTTTGGCAACCTGAAAATGCAAATATTTGTGTTACTTGCCTGAGAATAAACGAACCCGTTGCAAGAGTTTGTTCTGTTTGGGCCCAAGCACTTGAAGAAGCACCATTAGAAGAAATAGATTTTGAAGAAGAAGTGCGATCTTTACCCTCAGTCGTTGAAATCGAAGATGACTTTGAAATGGTAGAGAGTGTTACTCCAGTATTAGGAGGTACTGTGGCTGAAGTCGATATTGTGGAAGCAAGTAGCGACTGGAATATGATTGCTGAACCTATAGTTGAAACACCAACTGAAGAAATTATAGAAGAAGCCTTAGAGATTGAAGAGGTCGTTGAAGCTACTGAAGATGTGGCTGAACCTATGCCTGTTGAAGCTACTGAAGATGTGGCTGAACCTATGCCTGTTGAAGCTACTGAAGATGTGGCTGAACCTATGCCTGTTGATGAAGCTACTGAAGATGTGGCTGAACCTATGTCTGTTGAAGCTACTGAAGATGTGGCTGAACCTATGCCTGTTGAAGCTACTGAATATGTAGCTGAACCTGTAGTTGCTGAACCCATGCCCGTTGAAGCTACTGAATATGTAGCTGAAGCTACTGAAGATGTAGTTTTAGACACCATACAAGATGCTGTAGATGCTGAGGCTATAGCTCAAGAAAAAGTTGAAAGTGCATCGGAGGCTGAAGAAATTACAGCCGAGGCTGTAGTTGAAGCTGTAAATACTGAAGCTGAGGCTGTTGGAGCATATGCTGACGCTGTGAAAGAAGAAGCTCAGGCTGCTGAAGCTGTAGTTGAAGCTGTAGAAGCGGAAAATGTGGCCACAGAGGTTGTAATTGAAGCTGCAGAACAAGTTACAGAATTAATTCAAAAAGAAGCAGATGAAAGCGACATACAAGAAGCTGTAACTGAATTAGAAGATAGTGTAGAAAAACAGGAAGAAGCTGAAGTGATTCTAACTGAAGCTGTAACTGTAGAAGAAACTGCAGCAGATGAAGTAGAAACTACATCAACTATAGAAGAAGAAGCGGCCGGAGAATTAGAAAAAGCTATTGTAGCTGATGAAAAAGCTAGTGACGATCTTGAAGAAGCAATAACCCAAGAAGAAAAAGCTGAAGAAGAAGTTAAAGAAACGATTGAAGCCTCAAAAGAATTAGTAACAGATGATGAACCCAGCTCTGAAGATAAGGAGCCATTCATAGAAGGAGATAACGTGACTCATGGTGTCTATGGAAATGGCACTGTATTACAAGCAACAAAGGCTGGCAAACATTGGTCCGTAGAAGTTGATTTTGAAGAAGGAAAACGTAGAATTTTGGGAACGTTCCTAACTCTAAACGAAGATAAAACTACAAAACCAGAACCTAGTGAAGAATCTTTCAAGAAGCCCGAAGCTGAGAAAGAAAAAGAAGAAGAAATAGCTAAAATTGTAGCAGATGTTGTGCCAGTAGACTACGGAGCATACAGCCCTGGAACCAAAGTCACACATGGCATTTTTGGGAAAGGGGAAGTTAAAGATAGCAAACCTAAAGGAGACAACTATAGATTAGAAATAGAATTTGAAGACGATAGTGTGAGAAAGCTACTGTCGACCTTTGTTGATATATTTGATGAAGCTGTTGTAACTGAAACTGTAACTGTTGAAGCTACCGAAGAAGTGACTGAAGCTGTAGTTGTAGAAGCTGAAACTACAGAACCTATTGAAGCTGAACCTGTGATGGCTGAGGCTGCTGCTCTTGACACTGATGTTGTTTATCGTAGACCTAAGAAAAAAGAGAAGGAAGCAATACTTGATTTGTCAAAGCCTGAAGTTCAAGATGCTGAAATGATCGATGACGATGACTAATGAATTTAAAATCTGAAAGACTTGAATTCCGTTTATTTATAAAAACTGACGAAAAAGAATTAATAAAACTACTCAATGATGAATCCGTAACTAAATGGATTCAACTTCCATTCCCATATACTAAAAAACATGCTGATTGGTGGATTGATATTGGATCTAAAGAAAAATATCATTTTGCTATAGATGCTATTGATACAAACAAACTTGTAGGTAGTTTGAAAATAACTCCTGATGGAGAAATCGGATGTTGGATTGGAAAACAATATTGGAATCAAGGCTTTGCCACTGAATCAATAGAAAGAATAAAGCAATTTGGATTTGAAGAATTAAAATTAGAAAAGATATGGGCTGCAACACACAAAGATAATAAACCTGTTTTTAGATTAATAGAAAAGATTGGTTTTTCTCGAGTAAATGACAGACCATACTACGTTGAAGGTATTGGAGATACCAAGGTAAGACCTCATTTCGAATTAGCCAAATAGGTCTTAAATCAACCCCTCCGGTGAAATATTTGTGGCCCTGTGGGGTAGTTTGGAATCCTTGTTGCTTTGGGAGCCATAGACCCCGGTTCAAATCCGGGCGGGGCCACCACCATAAATCGAAATTAGTATGCCGATTTTGTTGTTGTTATTATTACTGAGGCTATTTTGTAAGGATCTGCATTTGAAGCTGGACGCCTGTCTTCAAGTCTACCCTTCCAACCCTCTTTTACAGTTCCAATAGGTATTCTTATCGAAGCTCCACGATCGGAAACACCATAGGAGAATTCATTAATTGACTGAGTTTCATGAGCTCCAGTTAACCTTTGATCATTATCTGCACCATAAACTGAAATATGTTTTTCTATATTTTTACCGAACGACTCGCAAACCTTCTGAAATATCTTTTCATCACCACAAGTTCGTAATATGGTGTCCGAAAAATTTGCATGCATTCCCGAGCCATTCCAATCTCCCTTAATTGGCTTAGGATGATACTCAATATAATATCCATACTCTTCAGTTAATCTATCCAAAAGGTATCTAGCAATCCACATCTCATCACCTGCTTTTTTAGCCCCTTTAGAAAATAATTGGAATTCCCATTGACCACAAGCTACTTCCTGGTTTATACCCTCAAAATTTATTCCCGCTTCTAAACACTGATCTGCATGTTCTTCAACAATATGTCTACCATGTGTATTTTTTCCACCGACTGAACAATAATACAACCCCTGAGGGCCCGGATATCCACCAAGCGGGAAACCTAAAGGTAATTGCGTATCAACATCCATAATGAAGTATTCTTGTTCAAAGCCAAACCAAAAATCGTTATCATCATCATCTATTGTTGCTCTGCCATTAGACTCATGTGGTGTTGAATCTGGATTCAAAACTTCATTCATTACTAAATAACCATTTTCCCTCATTGGATCTGGATAAATTGCAACTGGTTTCAATAGACAATCCGACGAATTACCTTCAGCCTGTCTTGTTGAACTACCATCAAAACACCAAATAGGACAATCTTCTAATTTACCACTAAAATCTTCTACAACTTTAGTTTTACTCCTCATATTCTGAGTTGGGATATAGCCATCTAACCAAATGTATTCAAGTTTTGCTTTACTCATAATTACCACTAAAACATTATTTGAAACATAGTATATAAGAAAAACGCAAGTATTGACACTATCAGTCACTAATTATATAATAAATACGACTCTACCTATTAATTTATATATAGGCTGAACAAACGTTCATTTAATGGACCTTAAACCTAAAGATATTGAACTTTTGCGTTGCTTAAACCAAAATGGAAAAGCTTCACAGAGAGAGCTTGCAACTTCCACAGGCACCGCACTAGGCACTGTAAACAGCCACATCAAGAGTCTTGAAAAAGAAAAAATAATAAGAGGATATTATCCTGAACTCAATCCCGAAAAAGTTGGATTTAATTTGACAGCCATAATCAATCTTAGAATTAACAAAGGAAAGATAATGGATTTACAAGATTCTATAGCTAAACATCCACAAGTTTTTGGAGTTTATGACGTGGCTGGAGAGTGGGACTCTTTGATTTTAGCTCGATTTAAAAATAGACAAGAAATGGATTCCTTCATAAAAACTACATTATCTCAAAAACATATAGAACGGAGTAATACCTCATTAGTACTAAATACAGTTAAAGAAGAACCACGAGTAATTTTGTAAAAATATTATATTATAGTTCATAATTAACTAATTTGATGAGGTGGCCGACTTTACTTTTTATTTTTATTTTTACCACCTTGATTATAGCCATGAACGGGGAATCTGCGGAGCCTGAACAAGTGCATCTTGCGACAACGGGAATCCCTGAAGAAATGGTAGTTCAATGGGGTACTGAAGAAGACACCACAGTCTCCTGTCCATCTGGCAATACTGTAGAATATGGAATTGATAATGACAATCTAAATCTATCTAAAAATGGAAATAATGATATGTATCTATGGACTACATGCACACACACTACCTTGTTATCAAATTTAAACCCAAATACAACTTATTATTATCGCGTGGGTGGAGATGGAGAATGGAGTAATGTTTATTCATTCAAAACATTAGAAGAGAATCCTGATAAAATCATAATAGGGGCTATTGCTGATCATGGAACATCAAGTAATGCTCAAGAAACAACTAGCAACATGGAGGGTGAAAATCTTAATCTGGTTATACATCCCGGAGATATCTCTTATGCGAATGGTGCCGGTTCAGGAAATAGTATAGGTGACCAAAGTGTTTGGGACGAATATCAAAATCAAATCGAAAGTTTAACCTCAGAAAGCCCACATATGTATGCACCTGGAAACCATGAAGAAGATTCGGAACCTTATGGTTTTGATGCTTATGAAAGCAGATTCTTTAATCCGGGGCCAAACAGTTTTTGGTATAGTTTTGATTTTGAATTTATCCATTTTGTTTCAATTTCATCTGAGCATGAGTATGAACCGGGAAGTACTCAACACACTTGGCTCAAAAATGATTTAGAAGATGCTAACGAAAATAGAGGAAATTATCCTTGGATAGTAGTATTTGCCCATAGACCAATGTACAGCTCAAATGGTGATGGTGATGGTCATGGAAGTGAAATTGAATTTAGAGAAGCGATGGAAAGCCTTCTCTTTGATTATCAAGTAGATCTTGCAATTTGGGGACACGATCACCATTATGAAAGAACATACCCTGTTTTTGAAGAAGAGGTATATTCAAACAATAGTGGAACTCAGAATGACCCCTTTTACAAGCCAGGAGCTACAATCCACATAGTTGCAGGAATGGCTGGCCGATCTACATATGATGGATTAGAAGAACCTCAGCCTTTATGGTCTGCATATAGAGAAGTTGCATATGGATATACTTTGTTTGAAGCAACTAACACTAGTATAAACTACAAATTTATAAGAAATAGTGATATGCAAATTGCTGATGAATTTTGGCTTGTAAATACGATTAATGTACAAGAACCTACAGAAACTCCCGAAACTAACTACAACCAGACAAATCAAACTGAAGATACTAGTCTCATTAACCAAATAAAAGAATTGAATTATCTAGAAACGCCATTTATCATCATAATCATCGCTATAACTGCTATATTCAATCTAAAGTTTAGAAAAAAATAAACTTACATCCTCAATTTGATTTATAGTTAAACCTCTCCCCAATAATCCATTCCAACGTTTTTCCAATTTACCATCTATAAAAATTGCCATACTTGGAATAACATTCAAATCAAAATCATCCCAAAGTTTAGAATCGACATCCGTAACATCCGCAATTAATGTGGTATCTATTTTACCATATTCTTCCCAATTATTAAAAAAAGAAACGCAATAAGGGCACCAATCTGCTGAAAATATAACTAACGAATTACCCTTATGATTTTGAATACTTTGACCGGTGAAATTGGCATCTGTTAATCTAACAATATCTTTCA
>LWDU01034290.1_pt1 | contig 34177 bp, 23 predicted proteins | sample 727161 | NCBI WGS metagenome assembly LWDU01 (sample SAMN04566230, study PRJNA314399) | hydrothermal vent metagenome | isolation source: deep sea hydrothermal plume seawater | place: Mexico: Gulf of California, Guaymas Basin | collected 2004-07-11 | reverse complement strand
AACCTTTGCTGAATTCTCATTAACCTCAGATAGCTTGTCAAAGGTGTCCTTCGCACTGTTTGCTACAACAGCCGAGTTTGCAGCAACCAATGCTTCAGTATATCCAGTCTTTGCTGAGTTAACACCAATAGCGTTATCCTGAATAGTTGCAGCTGCTGCGTATGTTGTTGTGAGAACGCGTGCATTGTCCGCAGTATCAACCGAGCTCTTGTCATAGGAGTCGCTAATGTCTCGCTTCAGAGCAATAGAGTTTGTAACTGTTGCGCTAAATACTTGATCATCACCGAGTGCCTCAGCGAGCTCATTCAAAGTATCGAGTGCGCCAGGTGCGGAATCAATGAGATTTGCTACTGCTGTAGCTATCGCCCCATCTCTGTCACTTACTTCCTGCGTAATGGCTGCTCCGCGATCAGCAACCTCTTGTAATACGGCTGTAGTTAGCACGCCCTCCGCTGCAACGGCTCTAGTCTGCTCGTCCGAAATTGCTTGATCTGCATCTGCCTCATTTTGATCGACATCCACCTGCACAGCATCTATTGCTAATTGCAGGACAGTATCCGCAAATTGCTTGATCTGCATCTGCCTCATTTTGATCGACATCCACCTGCACAGCATCTATTGCTAATTGCAGGACAGTATCCGCATCTGCGCGAGCTACCAGTTCCGCTGCCAGCCCATCGCTGACAACAACTTCCGCTGCTTCTGCCCGTTGTGTCTCCACAAGAACCTTCGAATCAATTAGCGCAAATGCGTCTCCGCCCGAAGACAGCTGCTCAACAAACTCGTCGATAAGTTCCTGGTCAAGTGAGTTTATAAGGTCTAATGCATCGAATCGTGTGGTTAATTCATCTAATTTCGGCTGAAAGCTATGACCGTCTAGTTCTATTTCGTCGCAGTCGGTTTCATAGTTTTCCGGAGTGAAAATTGAACTGATTCCCAGCGAACTACCAGCGTCCTGAGCCTGGTGCAAATAATCCGCAAATGTTCCGTTGTGTATCGGCGCACTTAGCACATTTTCCAAATTCCGCGGCAACTGTTTTTTGAGTCGATATGCTCGTAGGTGCAAGTCATTGGTGGCCAACAAAATATTTCCAATAAAGAGTGCGCCTTCTGACACTACGCCCTTTCCCACGAGTTCGTGCATTGCATGATAAGAATGTCCAATTTCTACGCGCTTCGACATTATTTAATATCAGATCCAAAAAAATTAGCTTCACTTGATATATGGAATACCTGCACTCGGTCCCACGGGAACTAAATTCGGTAAAACTTTGGTTGGCATAGCGTCAGCAGAAAATTGGTATTGGGCGTTACCAAACTCGTATAGAACCTTCAGTTGGTAATTGCGTGATACGCTGGCTATTCGCGAAGCTGCGTTTATAGACTCGTGAGTCAACGGATAACCCCGAGAGTGCAGAGCAACACTTTGCATGCTATGTGTTCCCTGGGTTTTTCTGAAATGTACACCTCGCTCGACCTGCCAAATTTGGCTCAGAGTTAACTGCCCGTGTCCTGTCAGGTTTCCATAGTTGAAACCGAGGGGTACTTCTGCAAACTTATCGTCTGGTGTCACGCCTCTACTATTATTTGGCAAAGTACTGGGGTCTGTTTTTGCTCGCGACACTACAAAGTGATGGTCAAGACCAGTTTCATTGACCATTCCATCGGACAACGCGAAAGCGGCCCAGCGATATTGACTGGCAGTTTGATCTATTACAGTGTAGGGAGCATCGCCAACCCTTAATAATCCCGGGGATGCATAAGCGGCTTGAGTAGTACCTTGGTTCCGCAAACCGGTTCGATCACAGAGATACGCATATGGTCCTGGAATTGCTTTTTTCCACGATTGCTCACCGGATTGCAGAGTTCCATTTGTCGCATCACCGCCATTCATAACATTTTTCGCATCACCCAATAAACTTCCGCGCCACCATCTCCACTCCGGATCGTCAATATCCACCTTAGCGGTGTAAATCGGATCCCCGTTTTCATCATTTGCGGCAGTTGCGTACTCGGTAACCAGGGACCAGGTATTGACCTGTGTTCGTCGGTCTGGAGTGTCTCTCGCTATGAACTCACTTGTGAAAGGGACATAGAAGAACTCTCCATTCAATACTTTGCCCAGACTAGCCTCACTACCAGCCTCCGCTTGTATCTTTGCCCATAGTAGTCCGCGGCCGCCCTGCCAACTTCTTCGCGTTGAAACGAGTTTGGCATCTTCCGTCAGAGGACAGGGATTTCCTCCAGGATCTTGGGTAAATTTAACTATCTTTTGAGCAAGGAACTCTTGCCACAATGCTTCTTGCCCGTCCTTTCTAAAATCGTAGTTGAGACGGCGCTCTCCTACTGTAGCGTCCATCTGCTGTATGAATTCCAATTGGTATTCATCGCTTCGGCTGACGATTTCTTTTCCCTGGAGTACGTTCCACCTAGCTTCTACGTCGAAATCCCCTCCCACGTCGAAGATGTGGTTATATACAGCACTCGCCTCATATCCGACCGCCATTGCGAAGGAAGGGTTTGTGGCATCCGATTCCTCCTGTCCCTGCAATGCGGTCATTGAAACTTCGGCATCCCATTCAATAATAGTGCGCCGTGCGTCATTTGCAAACATATCGGGTTGTGCCAAATCTACTGGAGTAAACACATAGATTGGGGATTTCAGCCAACTTGCGTACTCTAGGCTACTGTTTGTGTGACGTTGAAACATTTCGTAGCATGCCTCTTGGCTGGGATTAAATATGACGTTTGGTCGTTGGTTGATGCGACAGTGCAGGTTTTCGAGCCTACAAGAGCGCCGCACGCCCCCATTGATCCAAGCTCCCTTTTGAACGTCTGTAAGTTCGCCGTAGACATATATCTTTGTTGGCATACTGAGAACGCGCGATGTGACGCGTGCTAATTTCGTTTCACTGCCTCGTGCACTTGGGACCAGAGCAAACGCGTTGCTTTTTTCGTATTGCCTTTCGTAGCATCGCAGCCCATAACTAGGTTTCATGGCTTCGATATATTTGGTATATGTTACTTCCAAATAGGGTTTCTGGCGCCATGTGCAGACCATAAACCCAAGCCAGCCTAGAAGAGCATTTATTTTTTCTCCGGGGTGCCTTAAGTTCGCCGGTGTTCCAAACTCAAATAATCTCGCAGGTAAAGCGCGCAACCCTACAACGCGAGATTGCATAACGTTGGTACCTAGGTCTCTATCCAATCGACTTTCCCCCCCTATGAAGTTTAGCATGAGATGTAAATCGCGAATGTAAGGGACGGCCGTGTTTCCCCTGCGAGCGCGCGCTTGGAACGGTCCCACTTCCAAATAGGAAGTTACGTCGTCTGTCCATGTTAGGCCGTCCTCGGACAAATTATCTTGGAATTTTCTAGCACGTTCCAGGAACGGCCCATTATGTTCGAGCAAACTGAACGCCGAGTCTAGGGCTTTCCCCGCGACATAATTCTGTTCGATTATCAGGGGATTCCCAGAATCCCCGTCCACCGCTGGGGCCCCCGTAGTAGCATCGAGGACCCGTGTGACTTGGCGACTGTTGTCATTATCCATGTTGCGAATCACGACAGGCTTGAGACTGTGGTTGTCCCCATACGCGGCGGGACTGGACCCTCGGTAACACGCATCCAAAATGCGTCGAAAGCTGTTGTCTTCTGAGAAGACGCGACCATTTATGGTGAGCGATGTCTGTCCAAAAGCCATCATGGGCGTTTCCGCGAGTGCAATGTTTGCAGCTGGTTTTCTGGAAGTGACCCGCATGTCCAGTGGCTGGTCATCCCCAGTGGTATAACTCTGCATCCGCAGCGGCAAAACGATCTTCACTCCAGTAAAAACGAGTGTGGGGTCGGGTTGCTGAATTTTCCATGTCAGGCGAGATATCGCCCTTCGGTCCATAAACTGTAGGTTTGCAATATTCTCAATACAAGGATATTTGCGCGTGATCTGTGGAAAGATTGGCGATCGGCGTTCAGGCTGGAACTCGGGTACAGTTACGTTGTACGGCACCCTATTTAGCATATTGAACGCGCTCATGTCTTTTATTTCAGAAAAGAAAAAACCCCTTTTTGTTTTTGGCGCCTTTTTTAAAAGGTGCTATGGGAAACGCTTTTGATAGCGCGCCGACGAGCTATTCGGATCAGCAGAAATACGGGGAAGCGAAAACATGGAACGAGTACGAAGCCACCTATCGTCAAAATTCTGCAACTGCTGACAAAGTATCGTATGGAGACACACATCTGCAGTTCGGGGTAAAAATGATTCAAGACGTTGACCCAGGACCCGAGCAAGGGCAAATGTACGTGGTGAATCGTTTCGGGCGGCGAAAGTATTTCACGGTGAAGGGCCAGACAATGCCCTGGGCGGCCGATATCATAAAACAGGGGAAAAACTACGGCAATGGGCCTGCGGTATCCATCACGGGCAATCCACTGAATCCGCAGTATCATATGTTCTATTCACCGGGCGGCGATGAGCACACTGGGGATGTTTGGACACCGATAGCGATTAATTCCAAACGCGATATCATGGAAGCAATGACAAGCGGTATGGGTGGCGTGAAACTTACTGGACATTATGCAAATCGGTATGGACAGGCAAGCATCAACCCGTTCGGCAATAAAGAGGGCGCCGACGTGTGGACAAATGCCATAAAAGTGGGGACGGTACTCAACACTATTGCGGCTCAGGTGATTGTTCCAATAGCAGAGATGGGGCTTGATGTGGTTGCACCCTACGCTAGTACCGTAATGGGCGCGCTCGGTATAAACAAGGCGATACAAATCGGCGTCGATCATTTGGCAAAAACTACTATGCAAGGCAAGCAGTATCAAGGCACGCAACAGTTCGATCCGGCCATTGCTAATGCAATAAAGGATCCAAGACTACCCGGATATCTCCAGCAAATGCAGGATCAGAGCCATCAATTCATCCAAAAGTATGGCGACAGCAAATATACACAGACAAACAAGCTTGCACAAGACACTCCGCAGCAACAATTGGCTAAAGCACGTGAAATTTCCCAGGAAAATCAAGATTTATATGTGCAATCCCGTGTCCAAGAAATGAAAGACCTGAGTACAAAGCTGCAGGGCATACTAAAAGGCAAATCCGACACTGATATTTTCCAAAATATTGCGACCGGACTGCAGATGGCAACAACAAACCAGCAAAAACTCAATGTAATCAACCATTTCAGCGGACAGATAAAATCTCAATTATTGCCACTTCTGACCTCTGATACTGAGTCTACGCCACCTGCTCCGACTTCTCCACCCAGACCCCAATCGCCTCATGCAGGAATGACCAGTTCTGCGCAGGTTGGACACCCGGTTCTCAGTATTAATGGGACCAATTCGCAACATCCGGCGAAAACGCAAATTGCGGGAGCTCCGGTGCCATTTGTACCGATGGTGGTCGGCTGACTTACCGATGGCAAACAACTTTACCGATCTAGTCAGTATCGGGTTTGGGCGTATTAATTGCCTCAACCCCCCTAGAGGGGCGTGGCTCCCGAATATTATCGAGCCGTGCCAACTGAATTGCACCCAGATCGAGTTGGGACAAGCGCTGGTGAGTGCCCAGGAGATCCAAAACGCTCTGTAGCATCCCCCGTTGTGTAGTTACCTCAGACTTGACATGTTGGAGGTCGTCCAGTTGGGCCTCACAGTCGAATATATAACAGTGAGATTGGCAGTTAGACTTGTTCAATCGCTTACGAAAGTAATTGAGCACTCCAAATAACAGCAGGAAGAATATATTTGTCGTGCTTGAGCCCGCTATCACTGAATAAAACTGTCCACTGTCCATGATCTCTTTTAAAAAAGGCGCCAAAAAGTGCCCATGGGGGTCATGTGACGTGCTTTACGTAGTAGTCGCGCGCTGTTGCCGGTGTGTGGTGCATCGCTTTGGCGATAGTACGCTGTTCTTCGAGCATGTTTTTATCGAATTTATTGCTAAGAAAGATCGATCTGAGGGCTGTAGTAGATATTTTCTTGCGATAATGCTTGTAGAACATCCTTTGCAGAAATTTCGTTAGGCCGTTGCTGCTCAGCGGGCGTTTCATGTTATTCAGCAGCAGGTGATCATTCTCAGGATAGTGGGTTCTCAAGAATTTGATGTGCTTTTTCAGCAACGTCTGTAACGCTTTGGGTATGATCTGCTGGATAACGCCGTGTTTTTTAGCCGTTTTGTATTTGGCCCAGTAGACGCGGTACCCTCCTCTTGCTAAAACCAGGTTATTGCTGGACGTCTTCTCAGTTTCTGATAAGTCATCCCATTCCTTCTCCGATAAAAAGCGGACAGCACTCCAATCGTTCCTGACGGGTGGCAGCATCGTGTACAGATGCAGTACCAAGTTCTGCTGGATCACCGTGAACTCACTTTTTATAATTTTAGCGCGACTATAGTACCTTCCCAGGCGTACTGTGCGGTTCAATAGGCGTCGGAGCTTTAAGATCTGCTTCCAGTCTAGGTATTTCGCGGCTTGTTTTTCCGACATTTTACCGCTTTGTGCGATTTGATCTTTTTTTTTATTGAGAACTGCTATCTGGGCAACATACGCTGGGCGCACTTTGGTCTTTCCTAGAATATCCAGTGCGACCAGGGACGCTGCTAACAGGTTGCGTTGCGTATTAATGTTTTCAATCTTCTTAAGTTTCGTCAACAAGGGGACAGCTTTCTCGCCTAGCCATTTTAAATCTTGGGCATACTTCGTTTTGGGGAGAAATTCCCTGTGTATGCGGGATAAGTTACTTGCATAGACTCGCGCGGAGGATCTAGCGCAACTTCTTGTTTTCTGAATCTTGTCGGTAAGCTGGGAATGCTTTGCTTTGAGCATTGTTATTTTAATGTTAACACAAAAACTAACTCTATGCTGCAATTTCCACGTCGACAGTAATGTTTTGAGCAAGCAGGTCTATGATAACCTCGCGTGCTTGCTTTTTGGTATGCAGTCTGCCATTAATTTTGACTTTACCACGAACACGCTGGAGCAAATGCATGACTTGGTGGCGGATACCCTTGGTAACTCCGCGCCGGGCTCGAATCAGAAAGCGGCCAGAGTCGATTTGATTTATACTCAACTTAGGAGTGGGATTCCAGCCATGCCCCCCTTTGGATTGATAGTTCATTCGGAAGGGGGACACTACGTTGCGTGGCGCTTTTGATCTCGTAACACCGTGTTTATGATATCGCCCCGGGCGGTGCAACAAACGCGTCGCTATCCGAGGCCCAGCCACTCTAGCAGGCGCTTGGATGTGCGGCCGAGCCAGTGCCAGCAACTGTCTACCAGTCCTGCGCACGTTTGCCACTGGAGTTCCAGATGGCGTGACTGGCCCGCCACGTCTACGTCTTGATGTGGGTTCGACCTCCGATGCTTTTTCCTCTGGATCACCATCGCTCGCGACAGGGGTTCCCCATACGTCTCGGTCTGACATTACTGAAGATAGCTCGTATCTATCAGGTGAGGGCGAGGGCTCCCGCTGGCGCCTTCCATACCCAGGCCTCCCTGCAGAGTGACTCCTTCGGTGTCTGCGATCTCGTAGTGGAGAACGACGCCGCTTGCGTGGTCTGAGATTAGGTGTATCCCCCGTGGGCATACTTCCCCACTGGCTTTGGAACGAGCGACTCCCGCGTGGGCTTGCATAGCGCGACGGGGCAGTAGGGGCACTAGGTGTATCAGCTCTCTTCATTTGCTCAGCAGTCACAACACTGGCCTGTTCCCGTAGTCGGTCGACACTAAGGTTTCGGGCAAATGATATGTTTTTGGAGCGCATATAATGTTTCACCTCTTTCATGTTCATTTTGGCAATTGCGGCAAGAAGTCTTCGCGTTTCCGTTTGCACCCGTTGTGCCGGGGGAGTTGCTGTTCCTCTGCGCGGATCATCGAGTGGCATCAACACTTCGGGTGTCCTGGACTGATAGGTTGTAGTAGCGGCTGCTGCTGCTCGTGCTGGTTGTTTGCGGCCACCAACATGACTCGTCCTTACCGGAGTGACGGGAGCAGAGGGATTTACTCTTACGCGTTGGCCGTTCGCTTCTAGTGTGTCGCGTACGTCGTCAGAGGAGGCGGAGGCGGCTCCAGCCGGTTCTTCTTTAGCATCATCATGGTTTTGCACAACACGAGCAACGGAATGTCCAAGACTGAAGGGTTCGAGTTCTGGACTGCGTGACGGTACTTTCCTATTGTAGGCGGGGTGCATAAATTCTTTGAAGACGCTGCGGAGGGGCTGTAGCGTTCTTTCATCTGGGGGTATTTTAGGGGCGTCATGTTCGACCTTGTACTGTTTATGTAACTTTTTTATTTGGACGGCGACGGCTTGACCCTTTGCCAGAATGCTGGTTCTCATACGATCCCAGTTCTCGTGCCCCATTACTTTCGCTACATAATCGGAGCTCATAGTTCCCTGTGTATCTCTATGATGACTGCGAAGCGTTTTGTGTTTGTCACCCCAATCTCTTAGCAGTGCATCTGCATTGGCGTGCGTGCGCAAGTGTTTGGCACCCCTGGCACCCATTGCTTTTGCAGCTTCGTCAATAGTCCAGCCTCCCAACCATTCTTTGGGGCTTTTTTTCTCGATTTCTGTCTCAAAGTGCTTCCGCATCTGATTAATCTTGCTATTCCACTGGATAGCTGTCATTTCAGGTTTTAAATGCGGTATCTTAGTAAACATTTCTTTGTAATTCTTGTATCCATATGTCCGCGCCATCATATCATCGCCTTTGTCGGCCTTAGGTGTGCGAGTTATTGGGCCACTTCTGATCATTCGATGCATATCTTCTGTGTTTTGCTCGCCGTGTACGTTTGCCCAGGCTTTACTCCAATCCTGAGTGTCTTTGAAACCCAGTGATTGTGCATATTTGTCGTTTTGGGGACTGGGTTTGGGGTAATCATCCGTACCCTGTCTGTAATGTTCGGCTGGGACTGATAATGCCGGAGAGCGCCCACCTTCGTCGTCTGTGGACATCGTTAGATCAATTTGTTCCGTTCGAGCATGGGGATCACCCCTGTGCAATGCGGGCGACTCATTTCCCGCATCCGATTCGGAGGCCGACTGTAACTCTACCAATCGCTGATTGGAGTGACTTCTATCAGGCGGCTTGCGTCGTCTTCCACCACCTGGATTTAGCAGTCCACCAAGATCTTGCATAACCTGGGATGCACTATGTCTGTCATGTGCATGGTTGCGACCACCCCAAGGTCTTGGGGGGTGTGATTCTTCTTCAGGTGGGGGTGGGGGTAACTCAGGTGGGGGTGCGGGTCTGGGTGGGGCCATTCTTGCGGCGTCTTTGGCCTTTTCATGAACTATGTGGAACTGCGCCTCTCTTGCTGTATCAACAATCGATTGGCGCCATTCTTGCGCGCTATGTTTCCGCCTTGTGGGAATGCGTACTTTACCCCTACCTTTGTATTTGTCCAAGCGCCGGCCCACATCCTCCATTGAGAGTCCCGCTGTTTGCGGCCATCCTTTTTCATACGCGCGTTGTGACTCAGTAAGTTTCCCTATGTCTTCATCATACTGCTGCACGTGATCTGGAATGCGACCTGACATTCTTTATTGTCGCTGCAAATTATTGGGTTTGCAAAAACCGTTATTGGGTTTGCAAAAACCGTAGTTTGACTTGAAACTGCCCCTTGTATGGAATTTTCATACGGGTCATTTCGCCAGTTCGTTTAATCAGGCGCGCTTCCACATCGCAATCATAGAGCTGTTGGTCAGTTGTGATTCGCAGATAACTGCGAGAGGAGTCACTGTTGTATAGCAAATCGCCGTAATACGAGAAGTTTGTGGAGGTGACTCTACCGGTGGCATCGTTGTTTGTCCCGTATTCAAATGGTAGCCGCAAGCTTGCTAAAATGCGGTTATCTGTATTGGATCCAAGCATAGGCTGGAATGGTAGGTTCGGGATCACCAAATCAATTTGGCTGTAGGTACTGAAACTCTCTACCGATACTTCGCCGCGGTTGCCCAGTCGTGCATGTGGGGGCAGACTGTGGTATTGATAAAATTCCAAACCATCTTCCTCAACGTAATCTCCGTAAATCCGAATTTCATGTGAGTCCTCGTTCGTGCCCGATCGTTCGGCGACACTCATAATTTTCACTTTGGAACCGTCGACCAACCAGGCGTCTGTACCGTACCCAAGATTTTCTGCAGCCATAGCAGTAGTCCAGTCAAAATGTACGCCCAGATTTTCGTCAGCCCACAATTGGCTTGAAAGCACAGTACTAAATGCGTTGCTGAAATTGTCGCTCATATAATCATCTGGTCTGCTGATCGTGGCATATTGCTCTTTCTCCTCTTCCCCGCTTCCGGAAAGACCATCAAATGTCATGTAAGTATTTAGGCCGAGTTCTTCCGTCATGGTTTTTGACACTATGAGACTCGTGTAATTTTTAGTATCTTGCGGCTCCCAATTCACCACGAATCCACCATTTGCGTCCGTCGAGAGAGACCATGGTACCTTAGTTTCTCTATTTTCAGCGTTGAAAACTCGGAAAAATTCGTTTGGCGTGTACAATGTTCTGGTATTTTCACTGTCAGCATGCCGCACCAAATTGAGCTGTTTTTGATTATCCTTACGCAGGAATAGGTAATCGGCATTACCCATCTTGCTAGGGACAGTTTTGCTATCGTCGGCTTTGCCATCCCAGTTATCGATGTTTACCTGTATCGTCGCGCCAGTGACATCTTGTGTCTTCAGGCTAGAAGCTGTAAGAGAAAATGCTTGTCTTATTGCCACATCATCGAGTGGGCCAGCAACTCCAGCAACTCCAGCAGCTGTCAGCTCAACAACGCATGTCACCTGGAAGAGACCCGGGCTATACTCAGTGATCCATGATTTGTCCAACTTAGTGACCATGGCGTGTTTGCCTGATGAAGCCAATAGCTTCGTACCAATCTGCAGAGGCGCTTTCCAGTGGACTACTTCCGCCACAACACCATTTTGGTCCAGTAAGTGATTATTTTTGGTTTGGAGTCCACGCGGCCCACGAAATCGGAAAACTGCTCCGTCGACGACTGGATGTACAAAACTGGGACTGCCATCCTTCTTGCCGTGGTTGCACTCCATGTACGCAGTTCCTGAACTCAGGACTTTCCGAAGTAATTTCTCAAAGCTCTCCGAATCTAGGCCCCCCTCGTTATAAACTACAAATTGAACAGCCTGTCCAAACCCGGCCTCCATGCCGATGAGTTGAGCAAGAAAGGGGCCAGAAGCCTTAAATTCGAACTTTGGGGTGAAAAGGTTTGCCGAACCTACACCATTGCCGGTGACTAGCTGACTTGGTGCTCTGTCAACCGTTCCCGAGACCCAACATGCTGCTGGGGGTTCCTCTGTATCAAATCCCTTGCATCTTACATAGGAACCGCGAGTCAGTTGTTTGGGATTGAAATACCGACTGAATCTTTCTATCAAATCCCGTGTGCGATTCTCTTTGAACTCTACATTCAGTGCAAGCCGAAGATCGCCCTCAATTACATGACTATCTTTCAGCGCATACGTTGAGGTAGTAATTTTTGGGTTTTTTAACTGGAGAACATCTGGACTCCTGCCTACGTCAATTGCTGCGTTTTGCAAGCGGTCGGCACCTTCGTTATCGACAGGGTTCCACGTTGCGTCGCCGTTCGATTCATCGACTCTCGCGCCGAGGAAAAAGTCAGGTGTTATTTCTTTGTAAAACAGACCGCCAGGTGACGGACTCGCAGAAATGCGAAAACTCTCGCATGCTATGAAACTGTTACCGCCTTCCCAGAACGGCTGATCACGCCGCATCGACACTCTGGCCCGGACATCTTTTTGCTGGTCATTGTACTGCGAAATCGTCAGAAACAAAAAATTTCGTGTATTCGCGCTAACGAGCTCCATTTTACTGTTACTATAAAAACATCGCGGGGTTTTGCATCTCTTTTAAAAAAGAGATAATGAAATTCAAAACGTTGGCACAGGAATTGAAATGGGACGAGAGCCAAGCACTGGACTTTCGCGATATACGACGCATACTGGATAGCAGGGGCGGCAAAGGTCACGGATTGCGAGCAGGGTACGTGGATTTGGAAAGCGTGCGCGGCAAATTGACTCTCGAACGATTCCTGCCGAAAGGGCACAACGCGTGCTGCATATTGCTGACGGCCAAGATTGGCGCAGGTACCCAACGGCACTGGACGTCGCTGATCCGGAACCAGCACGGGCTTTTTTTCTTCGACAGTCTCAACCTGGGATACGGAATGCTTGGCCAGATACTAGCAGACAATGGGAAGTTCGTCCGATTTCTGAAGAAATACAACGCGAAACTCAACACTAAAAAAATCCAGAACTCTCACAAACTTATCCGAACGTGCGGGCTACACACGGCTGTGCGCATTTTCTGCTACCAAATGTCGAATTCGCAGTATTTACAATACCTACTTAGCATGGCGAACTGTCTCGACCCTGACCAGCTCGTTGCGATGCTCACTATTATCGGGCATTTATAGCAACTTTGTCGACTCTTGAAATCGAAACCCGGCTAAGTGTACACTAAGTGTACATAAGTGTACGTAAGTGTGACATTCAAACGACAAATATTTATAAAAGTGCTAAGTGTGCTAAATGTGCTAAGTGTACACTGGATATACAGAAAGTATTTTTGGTTTTTACAGAAAAGTTATTAGCCCAACGGAGTGTACATTTAGCACATTTAACACACTTAGAGATTTGAAATGTCTATTTTAGTGAAATGGCTGCCGAGACAATGGCATTGGAGCATATCCTCGATCAAGTTGTCTGCCGCAACCACAGGACAACGAATTTGGTACAAGGAATGCTACTCCCTTTGGACGACATTATGCGGCGACGTGGGGAGAATCGCAGAAAGGCACGGTTAATTTTCGTTCGTCAGGTGGCACATGTGTTTGACAATTTAATAGACGAGGGAAATACAAAGCTAGAAAGTCAATTAGTGGACGCTTATCTCAGAATTGAAAAGATGGAACAAAGCATTAGCAAGCTTTTGACTGACCGTAGAGACCTGCAGAAGGCATTAAGGGCTGCAAGGGAGCCAGATGATAAGCCTCAAAATGGCGACGAGAAGTGCCCTTAGGGGGCATTTGGCCCAAAAGGGGCTTAAAAGGGGTGTGTTTTTGGATTTCATGCAGTTTGTAGTTAATATGGCGTTCTGTGCACACTAAGGGTGGTTTATGTGCGCCCCTACAGAATAAAAATATATTTTTTTGCCCTCTACCAGCTTAAACTAGCGTTAAACTAAATATGAAATAAACTATTTTGCTCAAAAAGTGTACCAAACATTATTTTTGCCTTACAAGTTAAATTTGATGGACTTATATCACCAGTTGGCGGATATTTTCGAAATTGGAACAATAGATATCGATAAAGCCAACAGAAGCACTCTAAAAAAATATGCCGTGCGAACAAAATTCCAAAAAAGGCGTGAAGCTTTTTACTCCGTGTGCAAAGACGGTCAGAAATCCAAAGTTGCGATCTGCAAAACGGAGGACAGGCCCACGTGGGTGCACAATCTTGACACGCTCAAGACGAAACAACTACGCAAACAGCTCAGCGGGTTTCTGGAAGAGCTCGGCATTTTGAAAGATCCTAAAGCGATCAATGTCAAAAAGCTCGCGAAAGAGAAAAACTGGCATGAGGTGCTGTACATGCAAGATAAGAAAGGTGGGGGTGCTGATGATGCTTCGGGGGTCCAGCATGGGTTTCAGAGAGCTGCACTACCGGGATCTGCACCCCCTCCTCAGGGTGGGAGAGCTCAAGCGGTAGCCCCTGGAGCGGGAGCTGTGCCATTAAATATCAATTTTGGTGGGCAGCCACCAGCACAGCCTGTGATGGCTGCAATAGTAGAGCCTGCTGGACAGGTCATGGCTGCAGTCCCTTCGCAGCAGAGTCAGCTGGATGCTAGAGTTGACCAGCTGGAGCAAGCTCAGAAAACGCAAGGTATGAATGCGCAGTTTCAGAAGCTAACCTCTATGCTGGAAACCAAGTCTCTGCTGCGCCCCCCTCCTCAGTTGCCAGATCCCGAGCGTGTGCCGGACAAGCCATATGGTTTTGGTGGTGACGACTCGGGTGGAGGTCGCGCAAAGGATTTTGACATTGTCAAGGTCGGCCAAGATTGCTTTTTCATCAATGATGACGAGAAGTGTGTGTGCAAGCCCCACAAGGTGAAATTCAAAGACATGAGTAAGCAAACAAAGCGTAAATTGAAGGATTTAGCCGAGCACAAGCAGCTAACCTGCTCTAAGATTGACTTATTGCGGTGTTTGAGCGTTGAGTTCGACACACAAAGCAAACTTTGGGGCAAGTTTAACCACAACTGCCAGGGTGATTTCCTAGCGACTATCACCGCGGACACAGTCAAGGAGCTTGGTTCGAAAAATGCTTTGTTTTCCGGTCCCGATCTGCACTCTATGAAGAGCGTCGCACAGTGCTACAACCTCAGTCAAAATTTGGCCAAAGGGCATAAGGACAGTCTGGCTCGCTTCAAAGACAGGTCAGCAATCGATCAAGACTACACACTAGGCCACCTCTGCTACGATGAATTGCTCAGCAACGTGCGAAAGTTTGGTGATGACTGGTCGAAACGAGCTTACCAAAACAGAATTCCAGACCCAAACCCGAAAAAACTTATGTATTGCCAGCAGGAGGATGGTGGCGTGGAGATCGTTGATATAGCCCCGCAACCTAGCGCCTTGATAACCACGCAATGCCCAGGACCTAGTTGCCCTAGTGGAGGCGGAGGCGGTTATGGCGGCCCTGGTGCATCTGGCCCACCTGGCGCACCTGGTAGAGACGCACCCAGGATCACGCCTCCTCGCCCCCCTGCTCCCCCTGCTCCAGGACCAGGACCTCGACCCCGACCAGACCGACCAGATCCGTACCTGTCGTTCCCCCCACACGAATTAGGTGGTCCGTTCAGCCCGCCTACTAGGCCAACGCCTCAGAAGTATGGCAAGCCTTACCAAATCCAGACCTCTAGGTGTTCCCAGATGAGAGTTGCATTTGCCACGATGCAACACGAAACTAAGAAAACTTGGAACCAACATGGACTGGATGCTGCTACATTGGCAGACGTGGACGAACTTGTGAACGAGCTGGTGCACGAAATTCGAAAAAATCAGCATGAGCTAAGTAGATTTGTGGAGGTATTTTGGGGCGATCTCAAGGGTGGTAAAATAAGTGAAACGAAATACGAGTATTTGCAAAGAATAACTATTGGTTTCTGTGAGCACGAACCCTGGGAGAGTCCTCTGAAGATAGATAGTAATACGGTTTGCCAACAAATACAAGAATATTTCCAATGGCACCAGTTATACTGTTTGGAGGAAAATAACTGGGTAGCATTAGCTACACTGATCAAAGATGGGAAAATTCGTGAAAATTTAACAACGAAATATCCCGACGGATCTGGTTGGAGGCGATTCGTATTGTGGTACGATCGGTTCAAAGAAGAATTTGGATTAAAAGACCGAGATTATAGGAAATGGCTTAAGTGGGTTTTGAAATTTTGCGGAGACAAAGCAGCGCCACCGGACCCAGAAAAACCAAAACCGGACCCGTGGAAAGAAGGCATGGATCATGAGTGCGAAGAAATGATGAAACTGATGGATGACCTATACTCCCGACGTCTCAATCCCCAAGAGATCCCAAGATTGAAAGAGCTAATCCACACTTACACATCGCAACGCGGTCAATGGTCCCCTCAGATGCGTGATTACACGTGGCGGCACCTGCGACAGCATTACGATGGTGAGATCAGTCTGCCCGAATCCCAGCACGAAGGCATGAAATCAATGCTGATGTGGGCATGTGAGGGAGGTACCGTGGTAGGCCCGCAGGATGAATGTGACTTTCTTTCATGGACTCTGATGCGGCACTTTAATTATGGTTTGTCCGAGTTCGAATGGAACGAGTTTTGGCGCGTCTTCGAACCGTACCTTCAAACTGTCCAGGGGGAGGATCAATATGTTTTGCGGTCTGCACTGGATATGATGCGGACTCACGGGACAGGGTATCCAGAGACTTATCAATTTATGCAAATCATCGGCTGGGTGTATCAGGTTTGCAGGGCTGACTTGGAAGAATGGAAAAAGAAAAAGAAAAAGAAAAAGCTGGAGACCTGGATTGATGATCCGTGGTTTCCAGATTATGATCCCGAACCGCCTAAACCTGGCGAAGATTTGTTCTGTGCGAAATTTCAGCAAGACTTGCAGATGGCGAGGCCTGGACCGAACAACGTCATACCTTTGCAAAATTGGAGATCACTGCAGGAAAGAATCCGAGTGTTCATGGAAGCACGAGAGCAAATTGGGGCGGAAAAGCATGCAAAATTCGAACTTATCTATCGCCATATGCTGGGAGAGCGCCAGTTCCAAGAAATTAACCTAAATGATTGGAATGATTTCGTAAACACTTTGACCCGGATTTGCGAAGGAGCGGACAATGATCCCTCCGCATCGAACCGTCCAGATGAACAGTGTGATCGAATTCGTCATATGCTGTATGAAGCAAACTCGAATCTTGGGTTAACTCACTTCGGTGAAACGGGGTGGACGGAGCTGTTCCAACTGTTGCAGCCAGTATATGCAAAAATGCTTCGCCAGGATGCGACCTTTGTGAGAGATTTGATGTTTCGGCGGTTAGGAGTGGTCCGAGGCAATCGACCAACAGCCGACCAATTTGCTAGGCTGGTGGATACCATTGATGAAGCTTGTCGACGCGACGGCCCACCATCTGTTGGTGACGAAAAACAACCGGACGAGTGGGACGAAAAAGACGAGGACATGGATCACCGCATTGTCGAATGTGCGGAAATGCTCACGGCATTTGATACATGGGTTGCGGGAGGTACCGTTAACCAAAACAATCTTTACCGCAGCATCCTAAGTGTTGTCGACGCAGACCTTGTGGGTGAGCATCGGTACAAACACATGAACGCTGTGTTACATCAATTAGAGAGCGGTGGCGCGACTCCCGACGATATTGCGAAATGTCGCGACACTATCGAATTCGGGTGTCGCCGAATTGGCGGGCAAACTCTAAGACCACCAAAGAATGATATTTGCGAGTGGGTTGATTTTATGTTGAGCGAAGCTAACGCCCTCACCTTGAATCAGCGGGAATGGGCAGAATTGCAACATGCAGTAATGATCATCAGCCAAAATATGGACCCACACACCAGGCAAGAAGTGAATCGGGCCATAGGACTTCTCATGCAGGGTCAGGCAATTCCTTTCAATCACTTTATCCAATTGCGAGAGCAACTCTGGACGACATGCACTGAAGGCCGACACGACCAACTGCTACATGAACTAGGCGTGACACCCGGGAAAAAGCCTCCGCAGAAACCAGACAAACCTTGGAAAAAGAAAAAATATGATAGGTATGATTATTGTATTGAGCTGATACTTCTTTTCGAAACCTTATGGGAACGGCCACTGAGTGCTGCAGAAGGGGCACGGTTTCAAGTGTTGGTTCAGCCAATGGCGACCTGGTTGCAACCAGATACACTGGCGGTCATACAGGCACTGAATGTGCAAAATCGTGGTTTGCATGGCGTCGACGAGAATCGATATTTGTGGGCACGGCATGACATCTGGGCCACTTGCATGGGGTATCCTCGCCCTGACCCCGCAGATGCACCGCAGCCTCCTGGTGGATACCCTGGCGATAGACCCGATACTCCACCACCTCCACAAATCCCTGAGGGTCATCCTTGCGAGTGGTTAGTCCCAATACTCGGAAGAATCGAGGAAAATGGATACATGGTGTCACCTGAACTGAGGCCGCTGGTTCTTGCCGGAATGCACCAGATGGACCAGAATTTTCCGAACATGCAATGGGCCCAACTTGCTAACATGCTGCAGCAAGCCGACCAACAGCCGGGTTGGTGGCAGGCGCTCTTAGTTAAGTTCCGAGAAGATTGCCAGGCAGAACTTCACCCAGAAGAGGATGAGAAAAGTCAACCGACCCCTGCCCCGATACCAACGATACCAGGCCCAGGCGCTAATATAGGCGGCGCAGGCAGAGGCGCTAATATCGGCGGAAGACCCGGACCAAGACCACCCGGCGGTTTCGGGCCAGCACCATTTGGCGGTAGAGGCCAACCAATAGGCGGCCCTGGCAGAAGACCCGGGCCAGCACCTGTACCAGGCGGTGGTAGAGGCCAACCTCCTGCTAGACCGGTTAGGCCACCATTTGGCGCCGTTCATCCGGCATATCAGTTTGCAGGTGGGCCAGCAGCGGGTAGAGGTTTTGGCTATGTTGGGCCACCAATACCGGTGAATCCACCAATAGCCCCGGTTCCCCAACCCGCAGCGGCACCCCAACCCCTCTTTCAACCGGGAGTTATCAATGCGATTAATACCCCATCAATCGCAGTAAGTCGCGAAATGCGCCTGATTTTGGCAGCATCGCAGTTGGTAAATCTGGTTTCGCGCACAGGCATAGGTAACGGGCAGGCGATGGCTCTCAAAAATGCTCTTACGGCAGCCGACCACTTCATGCAAAATCAGCAAAACGTTAATCAGTTATATCCGATACTCCAACGGCAACAGATGCCTACTATTGCGCTATTAAATGCAGTTCAACGCGATTTAATAACTGCGTGGGAAACATTGATCCGTGCCCAAGCACCTATGCCTGATCAGGGTGGGAGGAGCCCGAGTCCGAGTCCTGAACCCGGTCCGTCTCCTGGGGGCAAACCACCACTTCATCCAGCATTTAGCCCCCAAGGGGCACCGACAGCTTCCCCGCTCATTGACCAAGGCCTTGGCGACGAGAAATCACCGGAGCCAGCGGCAGCTCCAACGGCAGCTCCAACGGCAGCTCCAACGGCAGCTACAACGGCAGCTACAACGGCAGCTACAACGGCAGCTACAGCTAATCCAGCTGCCGCTCCCCCCGTGGCGGATCCCGCAGATTTGGCGCCCGAACACGCCAGCGCTGTAGCTGCTCATGAAAGAGAATTGGCTGGGTCGGCTGGGTCGGCTGGGTTGAAACCCTTGCAGCCAACATTCTCTGGATCAACAGCATACCATTCGGGCGTTTCTGCTGCTGCACATAGGCAACCCCCGGTGCAGATGGATGTTATGAGTTATCCGTTGACTGCACCCCCGCCCAGTATGGAGTCTGTCGACGATTTTATTGCGGCTCCCACAGCAGATCTCTCCAGTCAGCCTTATATGGTGGAGATTCTGATGTTGTATAAAGAATTGCAAATTGCTGGGTTTGACGACAGTCAAATAGCACAAAAACTTTCGAGTCTCGGTTCCGGAGGCATAGTAGACTCCGTCTCTTTACGAGATAAAGTAATGCTTAGTCAAAGCCTGGGAGGGTTGGGCATTAGTCGAGTTCCTTTAGAAGACACAGCACCTCCTTCGGCGCCCAGACCGAGAGCAGATACTGATGTTCTGCTACGACAGGCAACAGCCAGATACGCTGGGTTTCAAGAAGAGCAAGCTAAAATTCAGACTAACCTAAATCAATTACCGGTTCACAAAAGAGAAACTTCCCGACACATAGCTTCGGCACAATCTAATGTGAGAGAAATACAACACGCACTCGGTCAGGGAAGAAGTAGTGGCCTCGACCTCGCGCAAGCCCACACCACTGTCCGCAGACATGAGCAAGCATCACAAGCGTTTACCAATTTTGCGAGCATTTTGCAGGAACAGCACGAAGCAAATAAACAGAAAATGGAAGATGAAAGATCCAACATTGACATGCTAACAAGACTCAGAAAACGTGGCCGGGGCCAGCGGTCAGGAACCGAAATAGAGCGTGAAAGATACCGCAGGAGACGAACTGGTGCCGAAGAAGAGGAGTTCGAAGCCGAAGCAGCAGCCCAGGAAAGTCGCGCTTTTCGAAGTGGACGGCGGACTTGGAGGGAGCGTCAGAAGCCAAGAATCAGGACGTCGCTGTACGAAGATCCACAGGATGAAGCTTGGGGTGTCAATCCAGAATATCGCGCACCGGAGCTAGAGACCACGCAAGAAGAGTTCAGAACTATGACGCATAGGCCATTTGGCCTGCGACCACAATTCACTGAACCTCTGGGTAAAGATGAAATTGACGCTCAGGAAAGCGATGACGCAGCACGGCTACGGTTGGGACGGGGACACGAAATCGAGAGTGGGTTGGTTCCCGGATTTAGGAGTCCTATGGAAGCTCCGATCACACAAATGGAACGACGTGCGCAGCAGATGCGTGCGTTAGATGCGCCAGAGGAAGGTCAATTTTTGGACGCAGCGGGACAGGGTGTCCGTAGTGGCACAGCGATGCGTCAAGCACATGACATCGAATGGAAAACAAAAACAGCGGCCCAGTGGCAAAAGGCGCATAGGACTGTTGAACGGAAATTTCAAACAAAATCAAAAGCACTATCAGTCGCACGGTCAAACTTGGCGAGGTGGAGAGAACCGATTAAAAAAGTTACTCCCGAGGATAATCTGCAACTGTTAGAAGCCATCTCGCAGACAGCGCGATACAAAGAAGTCAGCGCCAAAAATGCTAGGTTTTTACAGTATTTTATTCGACCGGCCGTGTCATCTCGGTTCGCGGAGGGTGCGTGGAAAAAAACTGCCGCGAGAAGTCGCAAAATCACTCCAGCCATTGCAGGAAAGTTATTCGCACTGGCCAAGACTCTGCGGGAACACCACAACAGAACAATACAGTTTTCATTTGAAGACGCACTACCTATTTTGCAAGCTCTTGGCGAAGAGAGGGCACTAAAAACCCTCTTGTCTGCACGAGCTAAAAGTTTCGAAAGAATAAACGAGCTCAGCGCCCAAACGGGTGAACTTGCATTGGAGGCGGAACGATTCGGGTACGCGCTACAAATGACCAAATCACACCCGGAACAAATCACAGCAAAAAAGCGGCGGCAGAAACGAGGCATCACAAGTAAAGTCAAACAAATGGGTCGATTTTCAGAGGATTCAGGGCCCGACCCGGCACCCAAGAGAGCCAAAGGCCCAGCAGGCATAATCAGGGAAGAAGAAGCTAGAGTCGAACGCACTGGGCGCACTGGCTCCCCAATGCCCAAACGACAAAACATCGCGAGTGGGCCCAGTCCATTTGGTGCCGCCTTAGGACAGTTCTCACGACGTAGCAGGCAGCGGCAACAGCAAACATTTTATCGAGGACGCTCTGGACGTTCAAGCTCAGACACAGATTAAATGTGTAACTGTGACCTTACTATTAGATTTATTATTTTACATTTTACAAAATAGTTTTTAGCAAAATGGAGTGTGCATTTAACACATTTAAACTTTTGCATGACTTGTTTAAAAGAAGTATTATGTTAGCTGTTGGCTTGAGACAAGCCCGAAATTATAGCACAAAACCTTGCCTGATTGCTAGAAACCTGGAGGATGAAGCGAAGAATATTTACTGGGTCGAAGACGCTAGCCTGCCGTGCTTAAGTTGCAAAGGCAACCCACTTGACCTTGTCCCCAGGAAGACCCTCTTTCAATTAAAAAAGAAGTATCGTGTCCAGGACAAAGCTGTGCAGCAGATACAAGACTTTTACGCCAGCGACAAGGATACGCTCGATCTCAAAAAATATGATAATTTGGGAGCACGCATCATGGTCCAAGATATCGAAAATTCCATACTCCGCAAGCTCAAAACGCAATATCGCGATCCGAGTGCAAAATACATCCCGCACTATGATGCCGAAATGTCAGGGCGCATTGCACTGCACACGAGCGCGATTGGTCCGAGTTCATCGGGCAAGAGCACAATAGTCATGAAAATTCTGGAACATAACTTCATGAAGGGCCCTGTTATCTGGATTATGTCCCCCACCGCAACCACAGATCCAGTCTGGAAAAGGTTACAAAAAGAACTCGGAAAGAAGAAAGTTCGACTATTGGACACCAGCAAAATCGTGGCGCCAATTGATTTGGAATCGCAGATCGGACGGGGTAATGTCATCGTGTTTGATGATCAAGATGCCGTACTGCCAGAGAACGAAAGGTACACCAGCGCACTATGCTCTAGGGCGCAGTACGAGGGTAGACACATGGTCAATAAAACCCACAGAGGAATCGTTTGCTTCAGCATATTCCACGACGGGTTTAGCAGGAGAGTCAAATCTCTGAAAAGCACGAATATTGAATCCTCTCGCGTTATTTTGTTTCCAAACCAGCAGCGTCATGTTGCTAGGAAAGTTATGAAAAATCGACTTGGGTACAGCACCGCGCAAATTAAAGAAATCTTCGATTTTGTGGTGCCCAAAGATCGCTGGATCATGCTTGTTCAGCACTGCCCAGCCTGTTGCATTACATCAACTGGAGTGTTGTTGCTGTAATTACCTCGCGAGTTCATCCAGACGGTTGGCGTCCTCGACTTCGGGGGCTCCTCCCATAAGTTGCTGGTGGATTTCAGCCTGTGACAGTTTTACCTGCTCGACGCTAACAGCGCCTTCGGAGATGGAGACCAACTCCGGTTCGAGGCAAATGAGCCTTCCGACCACCGCGGCCGCGTAATTCGAGCCTTTTTGATTCTTTGTTGGATCCATGTGGGCCCTGTCGATGATGGCATTAGTGTCGAGTTTCAGGAAATCCTGAGTAATGAGCTTAGTATCGGCCGCATCGCGGTACACGTCGAATGAGACGCTCAGCGTCAAACTTTGGTAAGAATTCGCGAACGCGCCAATACCGCAGAGTTCCTCCGCTGAAAACAGCAACATCTGAGACGACTCTGCCCATTGCTCGAATGTAAGACCCATAGCATTGCCACTGTATTTCTTGAATAGCTCAAACTGCCGCTGCGGGGTGATAGTTACACCGCTGAAGTTCGCCAGCACGGATGAACTCGTGGACATGCTCACCTTGACTGTGTCCCATTTGATGGGCAGCGTACGGTTGGCACAGGCCATTCCGAGACGCTTGGCATTATAAGTACCGCTGCTGTATCTGCCCGTTCGGGCTCCAATTGCGCGTCCAGATCCAACAGTCTCGGAGTTGTCTCCCGCTCCCACATCCTGTCGTGCTGCTTCGGCGCAGCAGACGTATAAACTTGATATGTTGCTAAGGCGGATATACGGGAACTGGATGGATACAGTGTTTACACCCCCGGTGAAAGTAGCATTGCCTGGGAGGGCTTTCCGATCCTCGTAAGAGATGAAACGATAACTAGGCAATGTGTAAACCGAAGCGATTTCCATTTTTTCAGGGTCGGGTTCGGAAAACATATAGCACAGTTTCGGCGACAACAGACCGACGCGGTCAGTCGTATCTTTGATATCTCTGACCACGGCGTTATCCCACATGTATGCGGAGTTGGGCATAAAATCATTTGTGTGGGTTCCTGTGGCGCCCAAAGGGTACCACGGTGGCGTATGTACACTCAGTGCGTTGCGGTCCACACAATCGGAGCATGCAAAGGCGTCCATGATCACATTATCGGTGAATGTACATTCCAGCACAATATCGTTGCAATACGGCAGCGAGGACACGGTTTGACCATCAAAACCAGAGAGTCCGGGGAAACCTAGGTGCGTGAAAGGGCCAAACCAGAGCGGGAACTTGATGTCATATTGGAAAACGATATCTATGATTTTGTCGCCGGTACGCTCTACCTTCACGATTTTTCCCATGGTATCCAGTGAAGTACAGCGATCATACCAACCTTTTTGGTAGAATTGCTGGGTTCGGTCTCCGGAATTCGAGTATGGATACCGCTCATAATCGGCACCGGAAATTGCTTCCTTACGACCATCGCAAAAGAGTTTTGAGAGCGCAGTGTAGTACGAATCGGTACGGGTGCTAAATGACGAGCCATTGATACTCAGTGTCGCATTACGAATACACTTGAACGCACTGGGACGAACGCAAATGTTGTCGTATGCGCGAAACGCGGTAGCATTTATAAACTGATTTGCGGTAGCGTCAGTACCCACTTGTTTAAAAGCCTCAATTTCCGAAGATTGCAGGCCCATATACGTGTTGGGTAGTATTTTCTGGGTGCCATTCGCCTTTGCGCACCAGCGTACCTGAATCGGAATTGTCACAAATAGTCCATTCAGCAACGCGTCCCGGGACAAACCTTGAATTTCGCATGTAAATCCAGATTTGCTATACGAGCTGGCGAGTTTTTCCAGCAATATGGATGATTTGGGCCCATATGCACTTTCTACCTTTGCCTGATCGACAATGATAGTAGCAGGCTTTTTAAATTCGCTTATCCGAATGCCGCTCATATTTATTGTTGCTACAAAAAAAACAAAAAAATATGCAAAGTCATAATTTCCGATCGGGAACATGGAAGAAACGAAAGCAAACCGGAAAAGATCATTACCATTTTCTTATGAATTCCAGCAATGCCCAGCGATCCTTTATACACGAAGCGTGTTCTCAAGCCCTCGGCCACGCTCCCAGCAGACTTTGGGGGCACGTGGAAATTCCACCGGAACTCATGCCAGCGTCCGATCCGGATACCCTGCAGTTTACGCGAAACGCAGCAAAACATTCTGCCCACGAGTTCGGACGAGTGATCTCCACGCATAAAAAAGCGGGCAGCCTGATTAGCAGCATCGGCGAAATGATCGGTGACGGAGCAAAAGCGAGCGTCGGGTATCTCGGTAAAGTTGGACGGTTTGTCATGAAAAACGGAGAGGCGATTAAAACCGGCATCTCGATTGGTAAAGATGTTATCCAAACTGGGACATCAATTGCTCAATTGGCCGGCTGGATGAGCCAAGATAATAAAGACACATTAGATTCCATCGCTGCAGCAGTCGACAGACATGCACAGGGCGACAACTATAAATCTAAGAAAGACAAGGTTGCTGCTAAAACGGGAGGCGCATTTCGCAGAATCTTAGTTTAAATACGCCGTCTTCCACCACCAACGCGCGCGATTAGGCGTTTACCGTGGATTCCCGCGCCGGACCAGGACATCCCGGAGCCTGCAAAGGACATCCCAGAACCACGCTTAAACCTTGGTACGAATGACACGACACTCCTGGGTGCCCACGTACGGGGGTCGCTCCCGATCAGGCCTGAGCCCCTCTTTCGCTTTCTTCTGCGACGCACGCCACCACCTCTTACGTACATCGAACCACCTCTGAATGACATTCCGCCTCCTTTTTTTTTGTGCTTGCATCCGCACGGCATTATTTGTCTTCTATGACAAAAAAGAATGAGTACTTCGCAAGGAACCACGACGTTACAAACACTACCGCGCAAATTCCCCTTTAATCCGAAAAAAAGCACACTGGCGCCAAGGCGTTTTGACCTCGGGTATCATGTCACCGTTCTCGGGAAATACAGCAAGGGCATCCCTCCGCGTGCACCGAGTGCTTTGGACCGGCGCAAGAGCACATCGACACTTAAGTGGATCAATGACACGCGACAATACAACCCTACTCTGTACACCGCCTATTAGGGGATGGGGAAGCTGTAAGAGGACCTCAGGTGGCGAATCATCTTGAGGAACAGACTGTCCAGAAAAAGCTGCCGATATTTAGGCCATTCGCTGAGAGATGGCTTGTTCACAACGAATAACCACACCACACGCGATAGATCTTTGTGATGCTGGATTCCGGTCTCCAATAAATGGAGCAGTCTTAAACGTTGCATTGGAGCAAGTCGGAAATAGAAAAAGAAGTCCTGTGCTAACAGTATTCTGTAGCGCAAGCGAATCGTGTCGGGACAGGGCAAACCTAGCACCATCGCGAGACTGTCACACACATATAAGTCAGTACTTTTAATGAGTTTTTTTACAACTTTGATGTTTGGCAGATTCGTGACGGCGTTCATTTGCTCCATGTAATCCACGATGATGGTTTCGATCTCTTCCGGTAACATTTACATAAGATTGGATATATGTGTGTTGTTTAGATATGATCGGTACAGAGACCTTTTGCAGTCGCTCAAGAAATCGTTTTCGAATCAAATTCTCTCGAATTCTGAGATCTTCGTCCATTTTTTTGTATTTAATATTGAGACACAATCGAACTACCAGCATAATCTGGCCAATATAACTTAAAAACCCCTCGAATTTGTGTCCAAATATTTTGCATGTCTTTTTTAAAACATGCTCATGAAAAGCCCCATCTCTTCGGCTTATTTCTTACTCTGGTTGATCGGCGCAGCGGTTGAGGGGACAATAGCACCTGACTTTTTGGTTTGGGCTTTTGGATTTTCTTGCGGTGTGGTTTGGCGGCTGGTGGTCTGGGCGCTTCCAATAGGAGCACGTCTCCTTCTATTAACTGCAGCTCATGCGAGTAGCGGTATATGTCGTTTACTTTGTACATCAACCGATGACCTAACTTCTTAACAGTTTTGACTAGGAAGATTCGCTTGCTCCACATCGCATGTTTGCTGGAGCGCATCCCCTCGTAACTTTTGTAAAATTTTGACTTGCCTTGTGCTGCCTTTAACAGGTACCGCACTCTGGTCCCGACTTTGTAGACCGGCTGCTTGCGCCGCTTGACTTTCTCCGGCATTTTGCGGTTGAACCGTTTTGTGCTTTTGGTGAAATCTACGGGTTCCCAGTCTGCTGGTGTTTTTCGCGTGACGCGGGAGCGAATATTATTGACTTTTTCAAGACTAAGCTCCAAAGCTTTTTTGAATCCATGTATCTCCAGCATAACGGCGAATAGACGAGCAAACGTGCTGTTCTTTTTCTCCACCCACCAAGTCATGGTGAGTCGCCCAGTCAATACTTTGCGCTTGATCTTTTTTGTCTTGAGCCACTCATCGAACGCACCCTTAAATTCCGTTCCGTTATCCGACGATACTCCGGTTATTACACCGAACTTCTTTTTGCAATCTCTAAAGACTTTTTTGAGCTGTGTCAGAGTTGCAACCGCTTTTTTCGATTTCAACGGGAAACACCAGGTATACCCCGACCGTTGCAACACCGCCACAAAGAAATAACGGTAAGATGACCACTGCCTGGGGATGTCGAATAAGTCCACGCCTAAATTGAGCTTATTGTCGCGCATGAGGTAATTTTTCGTTCCTTCCCGGTCCTGCTTGTACACGCGGTGCTCAAAATGTGGGCGTCTGTGTAGCAACTGCAGCTGCTCAATACGCTTCAGCCATGTGCCAATGCGTCGCTTTTTGAAACCGACATATTTGCGCTTTAGATACTCGAATGCGCCATCACGACTCAGTGGCATCCCATTCTGCTCTGCTTCGCGCTTTAATATTTTCTCCGTGTCCTCATATGCAATCACTTGCTTACCATTATGAAATAGTTTGTTCCGCTCCACCTTTAGGGGCCATTTGTCTATGAAATCGAGCACCTTTCGGTTTCTTGGCTTGCCTTTTAAGCCCTGAATGATATCAGACATAAAAGCTTGTGTTATTTTGCACCGGTTCATTTACTATCAAGTACATTGTCTTACGACGCTTGACCATCGGAATCGTAAAAGTGTTAAAAATCCGTTTTCTCTCGGAACCACTACGGCGCCCTAGGTTTGGGACGATCCCGTAATTTAGGTCGAGCATTGGTGGGCACCAATAGCCAATGCACCAATGCAGGCTGAGTATTTCCTCGACCATAAAGAAACCGTCAGCCGTGTAAAACATGGCCAACGGGTTACCCTCACGCATAGCGATCATCGCACTGCCGACTTTGAGGTTAGTGTGGTGCGAATAGCCAGCTATCATCTGGGCAAGAGACAGGTGCAAGGACGATTGACTCTGCTGCAGCTTATTTATGGATTGCTTTATAGCACGTACATAGCGGCAACCGCTCTTCATAATCACTTTTTTTAAAAGTGATGCAAAAGTAGTTTCTACTATTATTAATGTAATGTTTTTAAATATTTCCGTCGATCTGTATCTTCGAGACAATAGGTTCCGACACCGTCTTTGGGAATGTCAAACATCAGCTCGAAATTTGAGCATACGTAGCTTCGGTCAGAACGCCGTCCCACCCCATACAATTCAACATAATCCTTGTAGTAGCTATAGAGGTCCTCTTCGCTGAACCAATATGTTTTTTGGTCTTGCAGACACTGGTCAAACAGGTGCCGATAGAACTTTGTGGTGGCGCGCTCACTGACTTTGGTAAGTTTTTGCTTCATTTTGGAGTCTGGTAGAAGACGATAATTCCAGTTGCTTATGTCGCGATTAGCAAAATAATCAAAACCGGATTTCATGTACTCTAAATCGTCCAATTCCCGGTGCAACTGCACGAAGTATTCTTTATTGTTGGCCTGGGTATTGATAGACTCAAACATTGCGAGCCTGCGATCCGTCCTCGAACAGGACATTACATTAAATTCATTGCTGAACACGATGATCGAAGCAAACCAAGGTTTGAGGGAACGCTCACGGTTTTTTATTTCTTCCATGATTTCGGTGCTAGAAATCTGGTCTTTGAGATAACCGTTATATTCTCGCAGACAATTTTTTTTGGCGGTGATTTCCTCCAGACAGATAAACAGTGCCCGACTTTTAATCCCGTTAAAACTATTGGCGAACGCTGCGAGCGAATTAAATGAGATGTAGCTGTTCGTGCCGCAACTGAACATGCGCTGTAACATAAGGCCGAACGAGCCTTTACCGGTACCCTCCTTTGAGTTGATGAAGCACAGACATACTGGTTTTTTGTCTGACGGATACTGCAGTTTTGTGGCTATGAAATTAAGCAAATAGTTGAGTGGTTCGGGTTTCCCCCCAGCAAGTTTTACTATCAGGTCGTAGAGTTGTGTTTTTTCAAATTCGATATTGGATGGTGGGAGGTGTTCCAGGGCAAAACCCTGGAAAAGGTTAAGTTTTTTAGCCGGCAGCGCGACAGGATTCTTTTTCAAGAATGGATACCACACAGCATCGGTATACGTGGGGATCTGCCGTTGAGCCAACAGGCTCCCAAGCACTTTGCTGAACCTAATGGGTTCCTCCCCCTGTATCACGATGTCGCTATAGCCCCTAAACAGAGTTTTTGAGCAACTGGTTTTTGTTGCTACCACCTTATTGTCAAAGCAACGAACCCCGTTTTTACCAGTGCAAACAAAAAATGGATCTGTGGTCTTATCGACGAATTTCACGACATCGCGCATGTATTCTTGCACGTCTGATATATCTGCGTTCTCTGCTTTCAGCAACATCTCATAATCATTATAATGACTGTACTTGCTGCTTCGTTCGGACTCGTGTACCTTTAGCAGCGTGCCGGAACACTCGGAATTGTGGCAACCGAAATAAACCGTAGATCCACGATTTTTCAGAATAAAGTAGCAGTGGTCCGTTCGATTTGTTTCATTACCAATTGGGCAAATTCGACAACCTTTGTTGCGCAGCAAAATTAGAGAGCCTTTTGTGTCCTGATATTCCGCACCGTACTTAAGCGCTAACTCTTGAATCAGCCCGATAGTTACAGGTTTTATGTGCGGAACAACTTTGCATTTCGATTTCAAGACAAATGGGGTCATTTGCGGCACTTGTTCCGGGACAACCGTGAGCAGATTCGAAACAATGGACGAGTGCGACACACGACTCCCAATAGGCATAAATAAGACTTCCGAATCCGGCTTGTGATTCCCAATTGCTCGAAAACAACGATTTGCGCTGTAAACGCTCAGGTCTACCAGACTTTTCTGGGAAACATCGTCACCATTCGTCTCGAACCAGTGCAGGCCCTTCGTGTCACGACACTTCTGGTCTACCATACGAAAGAAATCCTTCATTTCGGTCTTGCGGACGGCCACTGACCAATAGTGCGGCACATCAATCTTGATATGGTAAGAGGTTTTCCCTTCACGAGAACTGGTACTCCAGAGAATGTTACGTGGCTCGATATCGACGCCCAAATGCTCTTTGTGGCAGTATACCAGCAACTCACTGAACGCTGACATGAAAGCATCCTCTGAGGCCCAGCCCAACTGCTCTAGTGTGTTCGGGCAGTCCAAATCTAAGTATCCATAACTGTGCGACCACAACAGCTCGTTGCACATATCGTGACCGTCCGATGAGCCTAAAATGAAACGAGCGAACTCGTCTTTATCGGCAAAGCTCCGGTAGACACGCACGCCTGCTACAAAGGTTGAGCAGACAATTTCATCCTTGGAAGTTGCGCGCTGGTCCAAACACAAACTCTGGCGCTGGAACAACATGCTTTTCAGTTACTGATGATTATTCCTTTTAAGCTTTTGTTCTACGTTCAACGAAAAAATCAAGGTAATTTATCTTTGGGGCGATAGTAGTAAATCACCTTCGATAGTTCTGCAACATCTAGTTCTGCGACATCTAGTTCATGAATCTTCTCTCTCGGCTGTAGGGGTTCGAGTAGTTCAGGTGGTGGGGGTTTCCACCAGTTTGCCAGTTGGTTCCACGCATCGCACACCGACTGTCTTAGTTTTTGTATCATTTTTATTCCTAACAAAAGTATACTTGCGACCGTCGAGTTTACTAGTTGCAGTATAGCAGTAGCGTTTCTTATTGAGAATATTGGAGATGCGGGATGGCCAGATTCCCAGCGCCTTTCCACACTGTGTGATGCTTGGGAACTCTGTGGTGGTTTTCCCGGTTTTAGCAAGAATAGCCTGCTTGAAACCGTTTCGCTTTCGTGACTCATATATCTGTTTGTAATCACGGTTAAATTTCTTGACTTGACGCAGATTGAAATACTGCGAGCAACAAGCCAGGTTGTTGATGCCATTCCAGATTTTTACGCCATCAATGTGGTGGATCACCATGCCCTTCGGGATAAGCATGCGGTTCGCCTCCTGCCAAATGGCCCGAGACATATTCTCAGTTACCCAAGAGCCATCGTGACGTTGCAAGCAAATATGCATGTAGCCAGTTGCCTTGTGAAGGTTGCCGTAATTCTCCTCGATCTTTGGGGTTACGAAATATCCTTTTTCGATATTTGCTGAAGCCTTGTAGAAAAATCCCATACACCGCTTTGTTATTTAGATAAATGCGTCTATCCTTTAGACCTGTAGCGAAATCCAGATGCAACCTCTGTACCAAAATCCAAATGACGCACCTGCCCTATACCTGGACCCAGACGTTGCGGAGGGGCGAGAGCCCCGCCCATTTTTGCCCTTAGATTTTTCCTAAAAATCTGTGTAATGTCGTCGCCCATGGCCAAATGGGGGGGGTGTCCATTAACGTTAATCTAGCATATATCAGAGGTAAATCGACGTAAATTGGTGCGGGAAGTCGGTATAGGGGGGGTCTGGCGGCACCCAGGACCCTTGTGAATTAACGTTAATCTAGCCCTGGTGACGGGCGACGACATTACAGATTTTAGAAAAATCTCCAAGGGCAAAAGTGGGCGGGGCTCGCGCCCCTCCGCAACCTATTATTTCAGTTTTTAGGATTTGGCTTTCATTATTTCTTTATCATGTGTTCCAAGACGACCGTCCCCGAGACTTTCAAAGATGCCAAGTTCATCCTGGTGATCAAAGATCAGCTGGCCTTCCACAACGAAGAACCGCAAGATGCCAACCAGGAGGAGCACAGCAAATGGTTCACGCAGTTCTGGTGGAAGCGCCCAGCAGCAATTGTTGCCTACGACACCAGGGAAGAAGCAATGGAGCAGGGACTGATTACGCCGCACCCCTACTGGTGGATTGTCTTCGACGGTGACGGCAATTACCAAGACGGCGGATTTTAGTAATCTTTAGTAGTTGAGTTGTTAGTTATGTTACCCACCGACTTGCAAGATCTTATTATGTCATTCCACGAGCCCTGGCCGTTTGTACACACGCAGTTGGTGTATGAATTCAAAGAATTAGTAGCAGGCCGGCCGTGGACTAATTTCAGCATGCTATGGTTGAACTGGTGGCCCATTTGGAGCCCGGCACAGTTATCATGTACGTAGTGCCCATGCTTGCGTTGATTGCAACGACTCCAACTCTTCGTGCTGTTCCTTTTCCCGGGCTTTGTCTTTCAAGCCGGGAAGACCATTGGTGTCCATCTCCAGCAGTTTGCAGCAGACCTGAAGCATAACAGGTTTTGCGAAGAAGTATATGCGCTTAGACCTGTCCTTATAGCAGCCCCAAGTGAACTCCAGGGCGGAGTAAAGATCGAGTATCTTATAGAGGTTCGGCAAACGTGGACAGACTTGTTGAACCCATTTTGTAAAGCGCTTTACGCGGCAGTACACTTGTTGACGGGAAGCCCTTTTGAGTTGATCGTAGCTATGCACCCACTCGACTTGCGTCTTCAGGCATGTGCCACACTTATCGCACCAAAGGGAGCTCTCGTCAATAATTCCTGGGGTCTGCTGTCCACAGCTCGAACACTCCATTTCTTTAGCAGAATTAAAGTTTTATGGCTTTAGATATCCATTTACCTCTGATTACCTCTGGCTCTGAGTCCGCGAGCTATGGCTGCGACCCAGGGTCGTCCACCACGTCCACTTGCACGCATTGCCATTCGTCTCTGCACCAGATTCCTCGCCCAACCAGAGCCTTTCTTAGCACCAACGGTGCGTCCGGGCATTTGGTCATCGGTGGCCCCCGTATAAGCCGAGACGAACTTGTCGATCTTGTTCGCCACGCCCTCCACTTTGTTTTGGGCATCACTGATATGTTTGTCAGCCTTCTTTTTGACTTTGCTGATCGCGGCATCGGCTTGCCGTTTCACCCAGGTCTTACCCCGGTCCATCTGACCTTTGGCGTAGCTAACGGCCTGGTCTTTGTATTGATTGGCGAGCTCGTTGCCGGTAGCTTTGGCATGCTTCACCACTTCATTTTTCATATCTTGCACGACTTTGTGCCCTGTGATCCAGTTCCAAGCTTTCTTTACGTGATCCCACAAGCCACTACCGCGCTTATTTAAACCTTTCGGCTTGCGCGGCAGAGACTTGGGAGCCGCACCACGATGATGGCGGTGACCAGGTTTGTAACACCCGGGGTGCGACCGGACTTTGTGGAATAACTTTAAAAGTCTCTTCTTATGGCGCTTGTGGTGTCCCTTAACCCGGCGGACATGGGGAGCAATATTGATGCGCTTTACTCTGCGGCGCGCCATGCTTTTATTCAACAGACAAAAAGATTGCTAAAGGCTTTGCCCAAGATTTTCCAAATCTTGTAAGTGTACACTGGATATACAGAAAGTATTTTTGGTTTTCACAGAATAGTTTTTAGCAAAATGGAGTGTGCATTTAGCACATTTATAACATTTATTCATTTTTGGCTTGCAGATCTGCAAAATAGCCTTTGCAATAATCATCAAGATCTTTTCTGAGTTCCTTGACTTGTTGCTTCGACAAATTGCGATAACGAAGCACTAAATTGTCTGGTTTCTCGTTAATTTCCATTTGTTTGCACTTGAAAACTTTTGGGACTTTCGCTTTCACCATTGTTTATTTTAAATACAAAAAACTTGTTAGACGAATTTTTTCGGATGCTTTTTGAACTCCTCATATCTTTTTTTGTCATAGTTTTTCAGCAATTTTTTGAGTGGCACACCAGGATTGGCGCGAATCATGTATTTCACGTACAGCTTCCACATTATTTTAATAACTGCACAAATCCCAATATCAGCGGCAAAAAGAATTTTAACTGTGCCTTGAGTTTGTGGTACTTGCGGTATGCGACAACTTCGCTTTCAATCACAGTGAATGTTTCACCTGTTCGGTAATAGTTCACTATCACCCAATCCATTTATTACCAGGTGGCAATACCAACCCTCTTCCACGTATCAGTAGCTGTACACACATATACGTGAGTCGCGTCAATACGAATTGAACCCACTGTGCCCGTTGCAGTTGCACTTCCGGGCACTGCTTTTGACAGGATAACGGATTCCGTGAAAGTTGTCTCTCCATTCGGGGCTACTGTGATTGCTACAGTATTGCTGTTTTCGATTGTTATAGGATTTGCCGTCACTTGTCTGAATCGCCATGGGGTCGAACCGGCTCCGGCTCCGTTTCCGTACTTTGTAAATCCTGCTGAGGTGAATTCGACGTGATTGTCATCCAAGCTTCGTGAAACTTTCAACGAGGCGGCTCCTCCTGTGTCGTGCAAATGCAGCATGTTCCCGGGACTTACTGTTCCCAGCCCGAGCCGATTATTCCCCGTATCATGGTATAAGCTTGACGTATCCAAAAGAGGCTGCTTTGTTGCAAGTGCAGTTGTATGCACAGTGTGCAAGCCAGCGTGGGTTACGTGGAGCAACGTATTACTCGCTGCCGGGAAGGTCAACTTCGTTGAATTTACAGTAACCTCAGATAGCTTGTCAAAGGTGTCCTTCGCGC